>Ga0073905_10000850_pt1 | contig 14996 bp, 14 predicted proteins | sample KloWWTupernatant_FD_65482 | JGI IMG/M metagenome (GOLD analysis project Ga0073905, IMG submission 65482) | Active sludge microbial communities from Klosterneuburg, Austria, studying microevolution and ecology of nitrifiers - Klosterneuburg... | ecosystem: Engineered > WWTP > Aerobic digester >... | reverse complement strand
CGCGGTGATCACCGCGTCTGTGCGGGACAAAGCGGGGTCAGCCGAGCTTCTTCATCACCCGCAGCAGCAGTGGGTCCATGCTGCCGGAGCCGTGTCCCCGATCGAAGCGGGCGTCCTGTCGCAACAGCGACCGGCGGGTGAGTTCGGCGCTGATCCAGCACAACGGCTCGGGTGGGAACCTCGACTCGGGCGAGTCGACGAAGCACAGGTCGGTCAGGTCGGTCGACCGGCCGAGCACCTTGTCGCGCAGCACCTTGGCGCCGGTGTGGCTCGGGGCGACCCCGTGGCCGTTGTAGCCGAGCCCGTAGTGGAGGCGACCGTCGGACAACGTGCCGAACATCGGCATGAACGAGACCGTGATGCCGACCGGTCCGCCCCAGTGGTGGGTGAAGCGCACCGTCGACAGCTGCGGGAACGTCCGCCGGAACGTGCGCTCGAGCCGGGCCGACACGCCGTCGTTGCGGTCCTGACGAGCGGCGATGCGACCGTTGAGGTGGATGACCCCGTCGCTCCCTCCCCAGAGGATCCGGCCGTCGACGGTACGTCGGTAGTAATGGACGAAGTTGCGCTTGTCCTCGATCCCGCAGTGGCTGTCCCAGCCGACAGCGTCCCACTGCGCATCGGTCAACGGCTCGGTCATGATCACGTAGGTGTAGAGCGGGATGACCTTGTGGCGGAACCACTCGGTCTGCGAGGCCCACGCGTTGGTGGCCAGAACGACCTGGTCCGCGACCACCGCTCCGGCGGGGGTGGTGAGGCGGACCCGCCCGAGCGAGTCGACCATCGACGTGACGTCGGTGCCCTCGAAGATGGTGGCCCCCATCTCCTCGACCACCGTTGCCAGCCCCCGGACGAGCTTGGCCGGATGGAGGACTGCGCAGTGCTCCTCGCGGAGGCCGCCGAGGTAGGTGGGGGAGTGGACCTCGGCTCGCGCGTCGTCGGCGTTGAGTGGGCGAATGCCGTCGAGGCCCATGGCGGTCGCGGCGGCCAGGTCCCGCTCGATGCGCTCGAGCTGGCCGCGGTTGGTGGCGACGGTCATCAGGCCGCCGTGGCGCCACTCGCAGTCGATCCCCCGCTCGGCGATCGTGGCTCCCATCTCGTCGATCGATGTCGCGACCGCCCGGTGGGCCGCGGCAGCACGGGCATCGCCGTAGTTGCGGCGCAGTTGGTCCAGCCCCATGTCCAACAGGGTCATGGCGAAGCCGCCGTTGCGGCCGCTGGCCCCGAAGCCGATCACCTCCCGTTCCATCACCGCAACCCGCAGCGACGGATCGGCCTCGAGCAGGTGGTAGGCGGTCCACAGCCCGGTGTAGCCACCGCCGACGATGGCGACGTCGACGTCGTGGCGGCCGGTCACGGTCGGGTTCGGCACCCGTTGGGAGGTCTCGTGCCAGTACGTCGACGATCCCAGCCCTTGGAGCATGCGGGCTCCTCCTGTTTCGTCGTCCGGGCAGGTGCGCCGGATCGTCGTCGACCCTGCCCTGCTCCTGAACGAACGCTCGATCAACAGGACCGAGGGTAGGGGGGTCGCTGGGAGGCGTCGAGGTTTCCGGGGTGTGCCACCGGTCTCGTCCGGGGGTGGGGCGTCGACCGGGGCGGGTGTCCAGTGGCCAGCTGCGACCGCCTCTGGACCGCACGACCGGTGACCTACGGCCCCACGCTCTCATCGCCAGAGGGCGTCCATCACCACTGTCGCGACCTGCCGGGGGTGAGTGCCCTGCACGAGGTGGTCGCCGTCGAGCTCGACGACGCGGCGCGCCCGCGAGCCGGGTTCGAGCTGGGTGTCGGGGTGGATGACGGTGTCTTCGGTCGCGACCACGAGGGTCGACTCGACGGTTCGCCACGGCGCGCCGGAGACGGGTGTGACCGCGGCGCCGACGGCGAACGGTCGCGGCGGGTTCCTCGCGAACAGATCCAGCACCGCAGCGCCGTAGTGGTCCGGGTTGCCCCACTGGGTGACCATGGCCGTCCCGTCGTCGCGGAAGTCGAGCGGAGAGCCCCCGGCGTCCCGCTTGACCAACCAGTCGAAGGACGACTCGCCCTCGTCCAGCACGACCGGCGCCAGGTAGACGAGGTGCGTCGTGTCGAGCCCGAGGGCCGCCTCGGCGATGACCGCCCCACCGTAGGAGTGTCCGACCAGCACCACCGGGCCGTCACCGGCGACGGCTCGGGGGACTACGGGGTGGCGCCGCCTTCGGGTCAGGTCGGCGTCGATGTACGAGAGGACGGGACCGGGTCGCGTCGACGCAGCTCGTGGGCGCGGTCCCCCGACGCGAGCGGGGTCGAGCGGACGAGGTGCAGTCCGGCGACCGCGGCCAGGGCCGCGAGGGCGTCACGGTCGCGCTCGCGCCCACCTCCGGTGAGCGCAGCCATGAGGACGTCGGCACCGGTCGCGATCCGATCCCGAGGTCTGCTCGGGTGGTCCGCGTCCACGACGATGATCCGCGCCGAGCCGCACGCTGCCGCCACGGTGCTGAGGATGGTGACGACGTCGTCGTCTCACCAGTCGTGGAGCACGTTGACGAGCAGGTAGGTGTCGAACCCGCCCGGCGCCTCGTGGAACATGTCGCCGGCCCGAGCCGCCAGACGATCGTGCTGGGCCGCTCTCGCCACCACGTCGGGGAGGTCGAGGACGGTTCCCGTCGCCTCGGGCAGGTATCGGAGCATCGTGGTGAGCAGCTCACCGGTGCCGCCCCCGACGTCGCAGATCCTCGAGTGCTCGGACCACTCCACCGCGGCGAGGAGCGCGAGGGCGTGCATCCGGGCGCCGGCGGCCATCGCTCCGTCGAAGGATGCCCATCGGTCGGGGTTCTCGGCCATCCAGTCGAAGAACGGTGATCCGTTCGCGGCGCGGAACGGGTCGTTCGCCGGGGAACCGGCGGACAACGCCGCGACCGCGGAGGTGACCTCGGATCCGCCGATGAAGTCCACCCATGCCCGCCAGCCGCCGGGGTGATCCCGGCGGAGGAACTCGGTGATCCGGGTCGGGCGCACCCGACCCCGTCGCTCGATGCGGACCCAGCCGTTCAGCGCCGCCAGTCGGAGCAGCCGCTCCAGTCGTTCCGGATCCGAACCTGTTCGGCGGGCGAGCTCGGCCGGTGTCACCGGTCCGGTGAGCAGGTCGGGCACTCCGACCTCGCAGAGCGCGACGAGCACCCGGTGGTCGAGGATCCCGAACAGCGAATCGAGGATGGCGACCGGTGGTGGAGCGGTCCGCCCCATGAGCCGGGCGATTCCGGCCCGAACCGACGTGACCGATGTGCTGAGGCGTGCGGGCGGGAGGAACGGAACACCGATCACGTCGGCCGGTTTCACCGGCGGGTTGCTCATCGGCTGCTCCCCGATCGACGAAGTCGTCGCTTCAGCCTCACCGGTGTTCGACTTGCGGTCCAGTGGTGAGCACATGAGACGGCCAGGACCAACCGAATCGGCCCGCGGCGGTGTCGAGCGTCCATCCGTCGGTTGCCCGGAGAGGTGTCGCAGGAGGGGCTGCTCGTTCGACGGTCCCCCGATCGGGGGAGGTTCACCGGTCCGTGCACCGGGATGATGCGTTGCATGGACACCACCACTGCACCCGACCCGATCGTCCCCGACAGCGGCCCGGCCACCTGTGAGCAGCGCCGAGAAGCCACTATTGCTCATCTGGACGCTGCGTCGCGGGACGACTGGGATGCCGTGCTCGCCGGCTACTCGCCCGACGTCGTCTGGATCAACCCTCCGACGGCGGGACCGTGGGCGGGACGGTTCGAGGGAATCGATGCCGTGGCGTCCATGTTTGCCGAGTACCTCGCGTTCTTCGACGGGACCTTCACCCAGGAGATCGTCGACGTCTGCGCGTCGCCTGATCGCAGCGTCGTGCTTCTGGTCGAGCGAGGCGCCAAGTTCGGTCACACCTACGAGAACCGGGCGCTGTGGACATCGCGCTTCGACGAGAGCGGCCGCATCATCGAGGTGGTCGCGGTCGGCCGCGACCTCCATGCGGCCGAGTCGTTCTGGAATGCCGTCACCGGGTGATGGACTCGGGCGAGGATGACGGGGTGGAGGGTCCACCTCAACTCACCGGGACGGTCTCGTTCCTCTTCACCGACATCGTCGGATCGACCGCAGCCTGGGAGGCCCAGCCTGATGCCATGGCTGTCGCGGTCGCCCGCCTGGAGGCGATCCTCGACGACGTCGGCGCCGCCGGACGTCGGGTGATCGAGCAGGGTGCGGGCGACAGCGCGGTGTTGGCCTTCGAGCGGCCGAGCGACGCCGTCGCGGCGGCTGTGGCTCTGCAGCGAGCCATGGCCTACGAACGGTGGGCCACCATCCAGCCGCTCCGGGTCCGCGTCGCGTTGCACCTCGGCGAGGTCGACCTCGGTGTCGATGGCACCTACAGGGGCGCGACGATGAACCGATGTGGCCGGCTCCTCGCTACCGCCCATGGCGATCAGGTCGTGGCGTCGGGTTCCTTCGTCGCGGTGCTCGAGGAGTCCGGGAGCGCTGTTTCCACTGTCGGAGCCGATGACGCATCCTGGATCGATCTCGGCACCCACACACTGAACGGGCTCCGTGCCCCCATGGCGATCTGGCAACTCGCCCACCCTGACCTCGTCGCTGACTTCCCCGCTCTGCGCACTCCCGAAGGGCGTGGACTCGACCTGCCGATCCCGACCACGGAGCTCCTCGGCCGCGCCGATGAGATGGCTCGGCTCGGCGAGCTGCTGGGGGCCAGTCGCGTCGTCACGATCCTCGGACCGGGCGGGTCGGGCAAGACCCGCCTGGCGCTGGAGGTCGCGCACGCCATGCTCGGCGAGGACCGCGAGGTCGGGTGGGTCGATCTGGCCCGGACCGGTCAGCGCGACGATGTGGCTCAGGCCGTGGCGGAGGCACTCTCCATCCGGGACGGACCGACCGACCCACGCCGTCGCATCGTCGAGCACCTGCGCAGGCGGCGGAAGTTGCTGGTCCTCGACAACTGTGAGCACCTGTTGTCGCCCGTTGCGGACCTAGTCGGCGCCGTGACGAGCAGGTGCCCGGGGGTCACAGTCCTCGCCACGAGCCGCGAACCCTTGGAGCTGCAGGCCGAGGCGCTCCTACGACTGGGTCCGCTCGGGCTGCCTGCCTCGCCGGACGGCTCGGACCTTCGCGAAAGCGCCGCCGGTCGACTGCTCGCCGACCGGGTGGAGCGGGTCCGTCACGGCGGGTTGGACCGTCCCGAAGACCGTGCTGCCGCGGTCCAGATCTGTCGTCGACTCGACGGGATCCCGCTCGCCCTCGAACTGGCAGCCGCCCGAGCTCGATCTCTCCCGCTGACCGCCTTGTCCGAGCGTCTGGGGGCACACTTCTCCCTCCTCCTTGGCGGCAGCCGCACCGCCTTGGCTCGCCAGCGCACCCTCGAGGCGTCGGTTGCATGGAGCTACGAACTGCTCGAGGAACCGGACCGGGCCACCCTGCGCCAGCTCGCCACCTTCTCTGGACCATTCGACGTCGAAGCGGCCGCGGCAGTCCTCGACGTCGGGACCCGTGACCCTCTCGACGACGTGGTGTCGCTCGTCGACAAGTCGCTCCTCCTGGAGGAGCGCGACACCGCAACCGTCCGCTATCGGATGCTCGAAACGGTGCGGTTCTTCTGCCGCGACCGAAGCGTGGAAACTGGGGAAGCGTCTCGGCTCAGGAACCGACATGCCGCATGGGTGCGTTCGACGGTGCAGAGCTGGTCGGCGGCGTTCGAGGGGCCCGACTCCGTGTCGGCGGTGCGTCGCACGGACGGAATCGTGGAGGAGGTCCGTTCCGCCCTCGACTGGGCCCGGGCGTCCGGTGATCTCCACACCCAGGTCCAGATCGCCACTGACCTCGCCTGGTACTGGGTGTGGCGAGGCCTGGCGGGTGAGGGTCTCGAGTGGTTGGGGGACGTCGAACTGTCCGATGGAGCCGTGAGTGCCGTGCTCGAGCCCCGCGCCCGTTTTGCGCTCCACATGCTCCACGCGCACCACCGGCCGACCCACGAACTGATCGAGCGGTTCGCGCGGGAAGCGATCGACTCCGCGATCCGAACAGGTGACCGGGCTGTCGAGGGTCGCAGTCGGCTGCTCCGTGCCACCCACCGCAGCTTCCATGACCCGGTCTTCGCCGAGACCGAGATCCGGGCTGCAGCCGAGATCTGTCGGGAGAACGCTGGTCCGTTCTGGTCAGTGATGGCCGACGCCCACATCGCTCAGCTGTCGTTGTTCAGGATGCTGTTCCGAGACGCCGACGATCTCATTGCCAAGGTGGAGACGGCAGCCAGCGAACTGGGGAACCACCAACTCGCAGTGGAGTCGAAAGCCCGGCGAGTGGCCATCGCCGAGGGTCTCGGCGACAACGACGGGGCAATCGCTGCTCTCTCGGATCTGGACGCGGTGATCGATGGGATATCCACGCGCGAGTTCCGGGGCTACGCCGTGGCGTCAGTGCTTTGGGTGCAACTGCGGCGTGGCGACGCAGAAGGCGTCGCGGCTCGCGCCGCAGAAGCGATCGCGGCCTATGTCGAGGACGAGGATCTCCAGTTCGTCCCGTTGTTCGTGGCGCCGCGAGCCGCCGCGCTGGTCGCCATGGGATGTGCAGAACAGGCGTGCACGGAGATGACCCCCGTGTGGGAGCACCCCGAGGTCCAGGCGTCCAAGGTGTACTCGATCATCCTCACCCCGCCGTTCGCCGCGTCGCATTGGATGTCAGGCCGGCGGGATCGAGCGCGACAGATCGCGACCGACGCATTGGCCGTCGCGACCCAGCTCGGGTCCCCTCCCATGCACGCCGAACTGGAGGCCATGCTCGCCGCGTTCGACCTGGACGACGGACTCCCCGCTGCGGCCGAACCGCGATTGCATCGCGCCGTGGAGACGCTGGCACAGCACAGCCAGCGACCTCGGCTCTGTGACGCTCTCGAGGAGCTCGCCCACGTGGAGCTCGACTTCGGTCGTCCGGCCGCCGCTGCGGTCTTGCTGGGTGCAGTGTCTCGACAACGTGCCGCGGAGGGGGTGGTGCTCCGCCCATGGCGTCAGGCGGTCTATGAGACGATCGTGCGGTCGGCCCGTGACGCCCTCGGGGAGGAGGAGGCCGACCGGCGGTGGTCCGCGGGCGGTGAGCTCGACTTGGGTGAGGCCGTCGCGTTCGCGCGCCGCGGACGCGGGGAACGGTCCCGGCCGACGTTCGGCTGGGACGGTCTCACCGCCACCGAACTCCGTGTGGCTGAACTGGTGGCGCAGGGACTGACCAACCCGCAGATAGCGGAGCGCATGGTCGTGGGTCGTGAGACCGTCAAGAGCCACGTCGCTTCGGTGCTGCGCAAGCTCGGGCTCCGCAACCGCACCGAGCTCGCCCGAGCGGTCCACGAGCAGTCGAGCTGATCGGGAACGACCAATCGGGTGTCCCGGATGTTCTGAACGTCGAGTTCGAGCTCAGGTCGCCTGGTAGCGCAGGGCGACCGCCCCCGAGCGGAACTCGCGGCGATGCACGAGCTCGAGTGGGATGCGGTCGCGGAGCCCGGCGAGCAGCGTCGGGCCGTGTCCGGCCAGGACCGGTTGCACGAGGAACTCGTACTCGTCGATCAGTCCCAGGTCGGCGAGCGCGAGCGGGAGCGTCACCCCACCCACCGACAGGGCTTCTCCGGGCTGCGCTTTGAGCTGCTCGATCGCGGGGCCGAGGTCGCCCTGGACCAGCTCGGCGTTCCAGTCGACCCCGCTCAGCGTGCTCGACACGACGTGCTTCTTCGTCCGGTCGATCGCCTCGGCGAACGGGACCTCCCACTCCTCCATCCAGTCGGGCCACGCACCCGAGGTGGGTCTCCGCCACGCCGACTCCATCATCTCGTAGGTGACGCGGCCGAGGATCATGGCGTCGGTTCGTTGCATCTCCTCGGTCCAGTAGCTCATCGACTCCTCGTCGGGAGGGATCCCGGCCTCGTGGTGGCAGCAGCCGTCGAGCGTGACGTTGATCGAGTACCGAAGGGGTCTCATCAGGTCCGCTCCTCAGGTCGCGGCGCCGGCCAGGGCCGCGTCGATCTGGTCGATGACCATGGCCATGCCCTCCTCGACCCCGGTGGCCAGGACGTGCTCCATGCCGGCCAACGAGTCGAAGTGCGTGCGGATGACCATCTCGGTGCCGCCGCTCTCGGCGGCGTCGAACGTGATGACCATGGCGGTCATGGCGTTGCCGTCGTTGGGCACCCCGTCGGTGTCGACGTCCGCGTCACGGAGCTCCAGGTGCTGCGGAGGGTCGGCAGCAAGGACGTCCCACGTGGAGTCGTGGCGGTCGCCCTCGGGGCCGGACATGTAGAAGGTGATGCGACCTCCGGCCCGGAGGTCGTGGTCGACGACGGTGGTCGGATAGCCCGGCGGCCCCCACCACCGCTCGAACTGGTGCGGGTCGGCCCAGAGCTGCCACGCCCTGTCGACGGTGGCGTCCAGGTGCGCCGTGACCGTCATGGTCAGGGCATCGGGGTCCTTGTCGATGCTGGTCACGCTCATGGGCGGTCTCCTCGGTTCGGTGTGTCGGCGTCGGTCGTCCGCTCGGACTGCAACAGGTCGTCGATCCGCTCCAGCCGGGACCGCCACAGGTCCTCGATCCCGTCGAGCACCTCGCTCACCCGACGGATCGGATCGACCTCGGTGCGCACCAGTCGTTCTCGGCCCCGTCGCTCCTTGGTGACCAGGCCGGCCTCCTCGAGGACGGCCACGTGCTTCTGCACCGCCGCGAAGCTCATCGGGTAGCGCTCTGCGAGTGCGGAGATGCTCCGGCCGTCGCCGGCGGTGACGGCCAGGATGTCCCGTCGGGTCCTGTCCGCCAGAGCGTGGAAGATGCGATCGATCTCGGCCTCCGAGAGCCGATCCACCTCACCGTGGTCTGTTCCGAGCTGATCTACAACCATGTGGTTGTACGATCGCGCCGATGTCTCGGGGCGTCAAGGTCCGATGGGGGCTCCGCGGCGCAGGGGGGCGACCAGCAGGCCGATGCCGGCGATGGCGAACGGGAGAGCGGTGAGCAGCGCCACGATCTGGTCGTCGGCCCACGGCCCTCTCCGTCCCGGGATCACGATCAGCAGCGCCACCTGGGCGAGCCCCGCCGCAGCGATGTCCGCCAACAGCCCGACGAGCGCCGGGGGCAGGGCTCTCGAGGTGGCGGCATCGAGCGCGGCGGCCACGGCGCCGGCCGCGGACCCGACGGCCGCGCCGACCAGGACCCCGATCGACGTGACGATCATGAGAGCCAGGCCCAGGAACCACAGGCCGGCCAGTGCCTGGAAGGTCGTCTGCGTCGAGGTGGTGATGGTGCCTTCGGGCAGCGGCTCGGTCGGACGGATGAACGACACGGCGAGTGCCGTCGCTCCGGCGACCACGGGTGCCAGCGCGCCGGTCACGCAACCGCGCACCACCCCGGTGCGCATCCAGTCCCGGACATCGCCGATCGTCATGGTCGGTAGAGGTGTCCGCCGGGTCGCGGCAGTGACCTCGGTCCGGTCGGATCTGGTGGAGGACACCCATTCATACGTCCGTATGATAGCTCACGGTCGGGACGAGATCGAGAGCCTCGTTGCGCGTGGGGCACATGGGGGCGCCGGCCGACATCGATCGGGTACCGAGCGGGAACCGGACGAGTCGCAGTAGCGTCCCATCGACATGAGCGCAGGCAGCCAACGGCCCCTGTTCCTGTTGGCGGCAGGCCTCTGCGCTGCGATCCTGGCCGTGGGATGCAGCGACGAGTCCGCCACGGATCCACCGCGCCCCACCGGTGCTGTGACGAGCGGATCCCCCACGGCCACAACCCCGACCACGACCACGACCGTCGCTCGGGAGGCTCCGGACCCGGCGTCGCCCGACATCATGGCGGCGGCCGCGCTGGAGCTGGTCACCGTCGACCACACGTTCGAGATCGGCTCGAGGCCGTTCTCGACCTTCCTGGTCCAGGACCACATCGATCCCGTCGCCAGCTCGGACCATCTCTCGGATGCGACCGACCCCCGCCCGTTGTCCCGGGCCGAGCGACGTGCGATCGACGCGCGACTCGGCCCTCTCGGTACCGTCGAGTGGATCGATGATGCGGCCGCGCGTCAGGGCCCCGAAGCGAGCGCCTCGGCGTCGGGGACCGCCATCCTGGGCTTCGGCGAACCGACGAGCGACGGTGGCACCGGACTCGTGCCGGTCACCCTCACCTGCGGAGACCTGTGCGGTACGACGTTCACCTACACGCTGTCGCTCGACGCCGCGGGGACGTGGGTGATCACAGGCAAGGCCGGGCCGGTCACGGTGTCCTGAACCCCGGTCATCCGAGCCGTGGCCGTCGCCCATCGCTCGACCGGGCTCGTGGACTGTGACAAGGACCACCACCGCGATCCGTTGACCCGGCGCGCGACTCCGAACATATTGTCGAGCAACCACTAGAAGTATCGGGGGTCAGCGGTGACGAGTCGCACGTACGACGCCGTGGTGATCGGGGCGGGCCACAACGGTCTCTGCCTCGCCGCCTACCTCCAACGGGCCGGGCTCTCGACGGCGATCATCGAACGTCGCCACGAAGAGGGCGGAGGCGTCAACACCGAGGAACCGGTGCTGTCGGGCTACCGCCACAACATGCACGCCCAGTTCATGGAGTTCTTCGACGTCATGCCGATGATCCAGGACTTCGGGCTCGAGGACCTGGGTCTGCGCACTGTCATGCCCGAGGCCCAGGCCGGCATCGCCTTCGCGGACGGCCGGCCGCCGGTCATCCTGCACCGGCCGGACCTGCTGGATCGGACCCACGCCAGCATCGCCCGCTACTCGCGCTCCGACGCCGACACCTTCGTCGAGCTCAAGCAGCGCGCCGCCCGCTTCGAGGAGCTGCTCGCGGTCGGCCTCTACAACCCGCCGGGGTCCACCGCCGCGGTCGGCATGGGAACCCTCGAGGGCCGCGCCGCCATCCTCGAGGGCACGTTCGGCGACCTGGGCGTCACCGGCCACTTCGCGCTCAAGACCCCCAAGATGGTCATCGACGAGATGTTCGAGACGCCGGAGCTGCGGGCGTTGATGTACCGGGTCAGCGTCGAGTGGGGGCTGCCGATCGACACCGCGGTCACCGGCACCGACTTCCTGACGTTCCTGATGTGGACCACCGCCAACTGGAAGCTGGTCATGGGCGGCACCCACGGCCTGGCCAAGGCGATGACCCAGGCCTGCTACCGCGAGGGTGTCGACCTGATCGAGAACGCCCACGTCGATCGCATCCTGGTCGAGGACGGTCGGGCCGTCGGCGTGGTCGCCCGCGGCGTCGAGTACCGGGCCGAGAAGCTGGTGGCGTCGAACGCGGACGTGCACCAGACCCTGATCGGCCTGGTCGGCGAGGAGCACCTCAGCCCGTTGTGGGCCAAGCGGGCCAAGGACTTCCGCTTCGGCCCCAGCCACGTGCTCGCCACGCCGATGTTCTGCCTCTACGAGGCGCCCGCCTACCGCTCGGCGCGCTGGGACCCCGAGATCGACAAGTGCTTCTACACCGTCGTCGGCTACGACGGCCCCGACGACATGGCGCGCTACATCCGCGACGCCTACTCGGGACTGCTACCTGCGCCCGCCGCGGGCACGTGGGTCAACAGCCTGTGGGACCGCTCCCAGGCCCCGCCGGGTCGCCACGCCGCGACCGGCTGGTACTTCTTCCCGGTCGCCAGCGAGCTGAGCACCGAGGAGTGGGAGGAGGTGCGCACCACCTTCAACGACCGGTTCCTGGCTCGGTGGCGCGAGTTCGCCCCGAACATGACCGCCGACAACGTGATCGCCCACAAGCTCTACACGCCGGACCAGATGGAGCGGAAGAACATGATGCGGGAGGGCGACTTCTCCCACGGCGAGTTCGTGCCCGACCAGCAGGGCGTCAACCGGCCCTTCCCCGAGGCGTCCAACTACCGGACCGAGATCGACGGCCTCTACCTCTGCGGGTCCTCGGCCTACCCCGGCGGCGGCGTGCACGCGGCCTGCGGGTACAACGCGTACAAGAAGATCGCCGAGGACTTCGGGCTCCCCAGCCCGATCGGATCCGGGAGGAGCTACTGATGCCCGACATCTACACGCCGGAGTGGTACGACGCGGTCAAGGACGCGATCAACGCCGCGGTCGACGGGCTCTCCGACACCCCCGAGGGGGCGTGGACGATCTGTGTCGAGATCGTCGGCGACGGCGCATCGCCCTACACGCCCGCCGACGGGATGCGCCGGTTCCTGATCCGCATCGAGCAGGGCCGGTGCCTGTGGTACCGGGAGCTCGACGCCGATCCCGACGAGAAGCTCGACTACCGCTTCACCGGAGACGCCAGCGTGTTCGACGGCATCGCCGCCGCCCTCGACGACCCGATCGAGATCGTCCTGCACGGCTCGATCAAGGTGCGAGGCGACATGCGGTTCCTGCTGCGCCAGGCCGAGCTGGTCAACGTGCTGCTCGGCGCCTACACCTCCGGGGTCGACACCACGTGGCCGCTCGGGCGACCGCCCTACGCCGCCGTGGCCGGGGCGGTGGCGCCATGACCCGCACCTACGACGCCGTCATCATCGGCGCCGGTCACAACGGCCTGACCCTCGGCGCCTACCTGGCCCGCTCCGGTCTCGACGTCGTCGTGCTCGAACGGCGTCACGAGGAGGGCGGCGGGCTGTGCACCGAGGAGGTCACCCGCCCCGGCTTCCTGCACAACATCCACGCCAACTACCACACGTTCGTCGGCATGGCGCCGCCGGTCACCGACCTCGACGTGCGCGGCCACGGCATCGAGTACGTCCGTCCCGAGGTGCAGATGGCCTCGGTGTTCGACGACGACACCGCGCTGTGCATCTACGAGGACATCGACCGGACCGTCGAGGCGATGGCCGAGTTCTCCGCCCAGGACGCGGCGACGTTCAAGCGGCTCTACGACGAGGCACACGGGTTCGTCGACCTGCTGCTCGGCACGCTGATGTACCAGCCGCCGCTGTCGGTCAAGGAGCTGACCAAGGCGCTGTCGACGTTCGGGGTGGACAAGCGCTCGGAGTTCCTGTCGGTCAAGCTCCGTCGCGAGACGATCAACCAGTTCCTCGACGCGCACTTCACCAACCCCAAGATCAAGGCGCACCTGGCCTTCCACGGGGCGGTCTGCTCCTACACCAACGACGTGATGGGCCTGGCGATCGGGTTCCCGCTGCTGGTCGGCAAGATCAACAACTGGCACCTGTGCATCGGTGGCTCGCACCGGCTCGCCCACGCGCTGTGGCGCGACCTGGCCCAGCACGGCGGGGTGATGATCTCCGACGCCGAGGTCGACCGCATCCTCGTCGACGGCGGGCGCGCGGTCGGCGTGCGCCTGGCTGACGGCACCGAGATCGAGGCCCGCAAGCTGGTCGCCTCGACGGTGTCGGCCGAGCAGACGTTCCTCGAGTTCCTCGACTCGTCGGTGGTCGGCGAGGAGCTCACACACAAGGTCAAGACCGAGATCCAGCACAAGGACTGGTCGCTGTTCTCGGTGCACCTGGCCATGGCCGCGCTGCCGCAGTACCGGGCCGCCTCGTTCAACCCCGACGTCGACCGGGCCTGGGTGGTCAACCTGGGCATCGACTCGACCGGACGCTTCGACGAGGACTGGGCCCGGATCCGCGCCGGCGAGCTCGTCGACCCGCACCCCAACGCAGCGGTCAACTCGCTGTACGACCCGACCGACGCGCCCGAGGGCTTCTACACCGGGCTGCTGCGCCAGTTCGCCCCGTTCGCCCTGGCCGACGGCGGTGAGGGGACCTGGGACGGGATCGGTCGCTCCTACGGTCATCGCTGCATCGAGGCGTGGCGTCGCTACGCGCCGAACCTGACCGACGACGCCCTGGTCGAGTGGGACGTGTTCACCCCGCTCGACATCGCCCGCAAGCTGCCCAACATGGTCAAGGGCGACTGGATGATGGGGGAGATCAGCCTGGCCAACATGCTGGACCAGCGGCCGCTTCCCGAGCTCGGCCAGTACCGCACGCCGGTCGACGGGCTGTACATGGCCGGCTCCACCCAGCACCCGCACGGCTTCATCACCTTCGGGCCGGGCTACAACGCGCTGCAGGTGATCGCGGACGACCTCGATATCGACAAGTGGTGGGCCCAGGTGTGAGTGCCTCGTCGGTGGAGGCCGTCGGGTCCGTTCCGCCGGTCGTACTGCGTGACGGCGACGACGCGTCGGGCATGGCGGTCATGATCGCCGGGCTGCTCGAGGACAACCTCCGCGACTTCCCCGGTCGGGCGCGGGTGGCGGCGCGGACGCGGGGTTCGGTGGTGCTGACGGCGTCGGACCGAAACGTGTCGATCACGGTGACCTTCGGCTCCGACGGCGTCGAGATCGCCGATGGCGCCCGGCCCGGGGTCGCCGCCATGTCGGGTCCGTGGTTGACCATGAGTCGGGTGTGCAGCGGTCGGATCACCCCGTGGCGGGCGATCCGCGACCGGGAGCTCGCTCTGGGGTGGGGTCGGTCCGTGTGGGCGCTACCGGCGGCGGGCTTCGTCCTGTCGGTCCCGGCGTCGTTCTACGAGGACGCCTCCGTCGGGAGCGACGCCGACGGTGCTGGCGCCGGTGCTGGCGATGGTCGCGGGGCCTGCCGCGGCTCGGCGGCGGACCGTCGGGTGGTCGCGGTGGCGGTCGTGGCGGGAGCAACGGTGGCGGTGGTGGGTGGCTCGGTACTGATCGCCCGGGCCTCCCGCCGTCGCAGGCGCCGTCGCACCTCGAGCCCCCACCCGAACTTGTAGCTGTGCGTCGCTGTCGTGGCGCGTGGGCTACAAGTTCGTTGGGCGCTGGCGATGTTGTAGGCCGCGGTCGCTGTCGTGGCGCGTGGGCTACAAGTTCGCTGGCCGCAGGCGATGTTGTAGGCCACGGTCGCTGTCGTGGCGCGTGGGCCACAAGTTCGTTGGCCGCCGGCGATGTTGTAGGCCACGGTCGCTGTCGTGGCGCGTGGGCTACAAGTTCACGGGCGGTCGGTCGCCGGTGGCCGACAGGTTCGGTGGCCGGGTAGACACCGA
>Ga0073905_10000849_pt1 | contig 15008 bp, 11 predicted proteins | sample KloWWTupernatant_FD_65482 | JGI IMG/M metagenome (GOLD analysis project Ga0073905, IMG submission 65482) | Active sludge microbial communities from Klosterneuburg, Austria, studying microevolution and ecology of nitrifiers - Klosterneuburg... | ecosystem: Engineered > WWTP > Aerobic digester >... | reverse complement strand
ACCGGTGCCTGCCTCACCGAACCTGACCTGCCGCTGCGCCCGCTCGCGGTCAAGAGCGAGGATGGAAAGCTCTTCATCGATCCGGTCCCCCGGCTCGACAGCGCCTAGAAGTCGCCATTCAGACTCGTTCGAGACAAGGAAGGGAGGGCCTGCGAGCCGATGCTTGACCTGTCAATTATTTACTGATACGTTTTTCTTGCGATGCCCGAGAGCAAGATCCAGAAAGAGATCCGACAGAGCAAGCCCTTCGAGTCGGCGTTCCAGGAGGCCGGTATCGCGCTCCTGCGGACCAGCGACCAACTGCAGCGGCGCCTCGCTGCTGCGGTCGAGCCGCAGGGAATCACCGTGCAGCAGTACAACGTCTTGCGGATCCTGCGCGGAGCGCACCCGGAGGCGGTGCCGACGCTCGAGATCGCCACCCGCATGATCGAGCAGGCGCCGGGCATCACCCGCCTCCTCGACCGCCTCGAGGGCAAGAAGCTCATCGAACGCGTGCGCTGTGCCAAGGACCGGCGGCGCGTCCTCTGCACGATCTCGCCGACCGGGCTCGAGCTGCTCGCCACGCTCGACCGGCCGATGCTCGAAACCCTGCGCGCCTGTTTCGATTCGCTCTCCGGCGAAAAGACCCGCGAGCTCATCCAGCTCCTCGACGACCTGCGCGAGGGGCTCTACAGCACCTATCCGCATTCCAACCCTGCAACCCAAGAGGAGAATCACTCATGAAGAAGCTGTCCACAGTCGCTGCCGTTCTCGCCACGCTCGCCTTCTCTTCCGGCGCCGCCCAGGCCGCGAGCACTTACACCGCCGACAAGGCACATTCGAGCGTCGGCTTCTCGGTGCGCCACATGATGACGCAGGTCCGCGGCACCTTCGGCGACTTCTCCGGCACGATCGTCAAGGACGACGCCAACCTCGCCGGCGCTTCGGTCGAGTTCAAGATCCAGGCGACATCCGTCGATACCGCCAACGAGATGCGCGACAAGCACCTGCGCACCGAGGACTTCTTCTTCGTCGAGAAGTTCCCCGAAATCACCTTCAAGAGCACCAAGATCGAGAAAGTCTCGGACACCGAGTACAAGGCGACCGGTGAGTTCACCATGCGCGGCGTGACCAAGGTCCTGACTCTGCCGGTGACCTTTCTCGGCGAGATGAAGGGCATGGACGGCAAGCCGCTCGCCGGCTTCTCGGTCACCACCAAGCTCGATCGCAAGGAGTTCGGCATCAACTGGAACAAGACCCTCGACGCCGGCGGCCTGCTGCTCTCGGACGAGGTCACGGTCGAAATCAGCATCGAGGCCAAGCAGAGCTCCTGACGATCTTCCGCCGCGCCTGCTAGCATTTCGACGCCGGACTGCAACCAGGTCCGGCGTCTTTGCGTATCCAGGACTTTCCGGGAGCCACCATGAAGCGAGCCCTCTTCGTCACCGCCGTCGTCCTTTCACTCACCTCGCCCATCTTCGCGGCGAAACCGGCGAAGGAGGAAGCGAAGAAAGACGAGGGGCCGCTCGCCAGCGCGACGTTCGCCGGTCTCGCCCTGCGCTCGATCGGGCCGGCTTTCACCTCCGGGCGGATCGCTGACATGGCGGTCGACCCGACCGACGCCAAGGTCTGGTGGATCGCTGCGGCCTCGGGCGGCGTCTGGAAGACGACCAACTCCGGCACGACCTGGGCACCGGTTTTCGACGGCGAAGGCTCCTACTCGATCGGCGCCCTGACCATCGACCCGAAGAACCCCAACGTCGTCTGGGTCGGCACCGGCGAGAACAACAACCAGCGCAGCGTCGCCTACGGCGACGGTATCTATCGCACGCTCGACGGCGGCAAGTCGTGGAAGAAGATGGGTCTCGAGAAGTCCGAGCACATCGGCCGCATCCTCGTCGACCCGCGCGACTCGCGCGTCGTCTGGGTGGCGGCTTACGGGCCGCTGTGGAGCGGCGGCGGCGAGCGCGGCGTCTATCGCAGCGCCGACTCCGGCGAGACCTGGACACAAGTGCTCAAGGTCAGTGACGACACCGGCGTCGCCGACATCCTGCTCGACCCGCGCGACCCGGATACGATCTATGCTGCCGCGCATCAGCGTCGCCGCCACGTCTGGACGCTCGTCGGCGGCGGGCCCGAGTCGGCCATTCACAAGTCGGTCGACGGCGGCAAGACCTGGCGCAAGCTCGACTCGGGGATGCCCAAGGGGGACATCGGCCGGATCGGCCTCGCGCTCTCGCCGCAGAACCCGGACGTCGTCTACGCGATCGTCGAGGCCGAGGCCGACCAGGGCGGCTTCTTCCGCTCCACCGACCGCGGCGAAAGCTGGGAGAAGCGCTCCGGGCATTCGACGAGCGGCAACTACTACACCGAGATCTTCGCCGATCCGCACCAGTTCGACCGCATCTACTCGATGGACACCTTTCTGCAGGTCACCGACGACGGCGGCAAGAGCTTTCGCGGCCTGGGCGAAAAGGCCAAGCACGTCGACAATCATGTGATCTGGGTCGATCCGAAGGACGCCGACCACTACCTCGTCGGCTGCGACGGCGGCCTCTACGAGAGCTTCGACCGCGCCGCCACCTGGCGCTTCTTCGAGAACCTCCCGATCACCCAGTTCTATCGCCTCGGCGTCGACGATGCGCTCCCCTTCTACAACGTCTGCGGCGGCACCCAGGACAACTACACCCTGTGCGGTCCGTCGCGCACCAAGCGTTTCCAGGGGCCGGCCAACGAAGACTGGGAGGTCGCCCAGGGCGGCGACGGGTTCTGGACCGTAACCGACCCGACGGATCCGAACATCGTCTATGCCGAAGCACAGCACGGGGCGCTCACCCGCTACGATCGCAAGAGCGGCGAGAACCTCGACATTCAACCCCAGCCCGGCGCCGGCGAGGCGCCGCTGCGCTGGAACTGGGACTCGCCGCTGGTACTCTCGCCGCATTCGCCCACCCGTCTCTATTTCGCCGCCAATCGGCTCTTCCGCAGCGACGATCGCGGCGGGAGCTGGCGGGCGATCTCGCCGGATCTCTCGCGCCAGCTGGATCGCAACCAGCTCAAGGTGATGGGACGCATCCAACGGCCCGAAGCGGTGGCGAAGAACGCCTCGACCTCGATCTACGGCAACATCGTGGCGCTCGCCGAATCGCCGCTCGCCGAGGGGCTGCTCTTCGTCGGCACCGACGACGGCCTCGTCCAGGTCTCCGAGAACGGCGGCGGCGAGTGGCGCCGCGGAGAGAGCTTCCCGGGCGTTCCTGCCAACACCTACGTCTCGCGCCTGGTGGCTTCGCGCCACGACGCCGCGACCGTCTACGCCGCCTTCGACAATCACAAAATGGGCGATTTCAAGCCGTACGTCCTGAAGAGCGGCGACCGCGGACGCAGCTGGGTTTCGATTACCGGCGACCTGCCGGAACGCGGCACCGTCTACGCTGTCGTCGAGGATCCGAAGGACCGCAACCTCCTCTACGCCGGCACCGAGTTCGGCCTTTTCTTCACGCCCGACGGCGGCAAGAAGTGGATCCAGCTCAAGGGCGGCTTGCCGACGATCCAGGTACGAGATCTCGCCATTCAGGAGCGCGAGGACGACCTGGTCGTAGCGACCTTCGGCCGCGGTTTCTACATCCTCGACGAGCTCGCGACGCTGCGCGGCCTCGACGCCGCGAAGCTCGACGCCGAGGCGATCCTGTTCCCTCCGGGCAAGGCGCAGCTCTTCGTCCCCGGCTCGCGCATCGGCGACCGCGAACGCGGTTTCCTCGGCGAGACCTACTACGCCGCGGCCAACCCGCCGTTCGGCGCCACCTTCACCTGGTATCTCAAGGACGCGCCCAAGACCATGAAAGAGGCGCGCGCCGAGGCCGAGAAGAAAGCCATCGAGGAAAAGCGCGACATCGCCTATCCGACGCTCGCCATCTTGCGCGCCGAGACCGAAGAGGAGGCCGCGGTCGTCGCCGTCACCGTCGTCGACGACCAGGGAGCGACCGTCCGCCGGCTCGAAACCAAACCGGCCAAGGGGATGCAGCGCCTGACCTGGGACCTGCGCTATCCAGCGGCCGACCCGGCGGCGAAGGTCGTCACCACGGCGCCGTTCTCGGTGCCGGCGCAGGGTCCCTTCGCGGCGCCCGGCCGCTACCGTGCCCGGCTCGAGCTGACTTCCGCCGGCTCCACGAAGCTCCTGGGTGAGGCCGACTTCGAAGTCGAGGCACTGTCCCTCGCCACGCTGCCGGCGAAGGACCGCGCGGCAGTCCGCGACTGGCAGCGCAAGACTGCCCGTCTCCAGCGCGCGGTGCTCGGCGCCGAGAATCTGACCGGGGAGCTCGGGGAGCGACTCGCGCTGCTGCGGATCGCGGTCGACGCGCCGCAGGCGGGAGCCGTTCCGGCCGCCCGCAACGCCGAGCTCGACAGCCGGCTCCGCGCCCTCGAGCTCGAGCTGGCGAAGATCTCGATCGCGCTGTCGGGCGACCGCTTCCTGCGCGCCCGGAACGAGGCCGACCTGCCGTCGATCTCGGAGCGCGTCCAGAACGTCGTGTTCTCGAGTTGGTCGTCCACGGCCGAACCGACACAGACGCAGCGCGATGCCTATGCCATCGCTGGCGCGGCGTTCACCCGCGAGCTCGCCCGGCTGAAGAAGTTCGTCGAGGTCGACCTGGCGGCGGTCGAGCAGGAGATGGAGCGAGACGGGGCGCCCTGGACGCCGGGCCGCCTGCCGGTCTGGCAGGCCGAGAACTGACCCGTGCCCCGCTCCTCCGCCGGGCGGCCATGACCGCGCCGATTCGCCAGCGCACCTTCGGCTGGCACGACCCGGCCGAGATCCGCGCTCTGGCGCGCGGCAGGAGTGGCCTCGAATTCCTGCGCGCCATGCTGGCGGGCGAGATTCCGCCACCGCCGGTGGCCGACCTCGTCGGCATGCACATCGAGCTCGCGGAACCGGGCAGGGTTGTTTTCGCCCTCGAGCCGGCGGAGTTCCACCTCAATCCGAACGGCGTCCTGCACGGCGGAATCGCCGCCCTGATCTGCGATACGGCCTGCGGCTGCGCCGTCACCACCGAGCTGCCCCCCGGCGAGACCTGCGCGACGCTCGAGATCAAGGTCAACTACCTGCGCCCCATCGGCGGGCACGGCGGGCGCCTGGTCTGCACCGGCACGGTGCTCCATTTCGGGCGGCGCTCGGCGCTTTCCGAGGCCAGGCTCGTCGATCCTCGGGGCAAGCTCGTAGCGCACGCCACTTCGACGCTGATGATCTTCCCGCCTGAAGATCCGCACGGGCGCCCGATTCCCTGACCTCCGCCCGCAGTAGAATCGACCGGCAAAGCCGCTGTGGATTCGAGAGGGCCGGACATGAGCGAAGAGTTGCAGCCAGTCGACGAATCCGTTCTCACCTCGCTGATCGACCTGCGGCGCGAGCGCGACGCGCTGCGGCAGCGCCTGGCGCGCATGCAGGAGGCCGCCGCCGACCTCTCCGAGAAGGTGCTCGCGAGGGTGCGCAGCGACTACGAGTCGCGCATCGCCGCCCTCGACGCCAAGGCGGCGCCGCTCAAGGACACGGCGCGCGGCACCTATGGCCGCCTGTTGCCGCAACTCGACGCGGCACGCGCAGAGTGCGAGTCTCTGCGCCTCGATCGCGAGGAGATCGTCCTCCGCCACGAGCTGGGCGAGTTCGACGTTGCCGAGTATCGCGACCGCGAGGCCCGCTCCGACGAGAGCCTGAGCGCCGCCGAAGCGCGGGTCGAGACCCTCTCCGGGGTCGTCGAGCGTTTCCGCGGCGCCTTCGACTCGGCCGAAGAGCTCGCGCCAGCGACGACCTCGCAAGTCGGCCTGCCGGAGAGCTCCGCGCCCACGCCGGCCGCCGGAAGCCCCGCCGACGCCGCGGCCGTTGTCGCTGCACCGCCCGAGGACGACGGCACCCTCATGCTGCCCCCAGAGCCGCCGTCGGCGCCGGCGCCGCCCCCGCTGCCCGAGCTCCCCCTGGAACCGCCGGTCTGGACGCCTTCCCTGGCCTGGAGCAACGCCAGTCCAGCTGGTGCATCCGAGGAGCCCTGGCGGGCGGCCGCGTCCCCGTTCGACGACCTCCAGCCGCCGCCTGCACCCAGCGCCTCTTCTCCTTCCAGCGTCGTGCACGAGGTCGCCCCTGCGGCACCGACGGGCGACCCGGCAGTGCCGCCGGCAAACCCGCCGGCACCGCCCGCCCGCCCGCGACTCGAGGCGCTCGACGGCGACCTCGAACCGCAGCCGCACTACCTCGAACCGCTGACCTTCATCGGCCGCACGCCGGAAAACCAGATTCGGATTTACAAACCGGCAGTCTCGCGTCGGCACGCCCAGATCACCGAGACCGATGCCGGCTGGCTGCTGCGCGACCTGTCGTCCGAGAACGGGACCTACGTCAACGGCCAGCGCGTCACCGAGCGCCTGCTCGCCGACGGCGACCGGGTGCAGTTCGGCACCTCGCGCTTCGTCCTGCGCCTCGCCACCTGAGGTCGATCGGCGCTTGTCCCCTGCAGAGGCCGCCGTTCTCTTCGCCGCCGCCATGGCGGCCGGCGGAATGAACGCGCTCGCCGGCGGCGGCACGATCCTCACGTTCCCGGTCCTGCTGCTCCTCGGCGAGTCGGCGATCACCGCCAACGCCACCTCGACCGTCGCCCTGATGCCCGGTGCGGCGGCCAGCCTCTTCGGTTACCGCCGCGAGGTCCGCACACACCGCAAGTGGCTCTCCACCCTGTTCGTTCCGAGTCTCCTCGGAGGCGCCGCCGGTTCGCTCCTGCTCCTCGGAACGCCGGAAAAGGTCTTCGCCCGGCTGGCTCCGGTGCTCATCCTCTTCGCCACCCTGCTGTTCTTCCTGCAGTCGTTCGCCCGCTTCCGCGGCCGCTTCACTTCGCCCCACGCCGGCGCTGCCGGGGACATGGCGGCCGGGCCCGGCAACGACCGCCCCCGGGCGCTTGCCGTCGCCTGGTTCGCCCAGCTCGCCGTGGCGGTTTACGGCGGCTACTTCGGGGCCGGGATCGGAATTCTCATGCTGGTCGTCCTGGGCTCGCTCGGGCTGGAGAACATCCACGCCATGAACGGCCTCAAGAACTTCTTCGGCATGTGCATCAACGGCGTCGCTTCGGCCATCTTCATCCTCTCGGGCAGGGTGGATTGGCCCGCCGCGCTGGTCATGCTCGTCGGCGCGGTCCTCGGCGGCTTCGCCGGTGCCAACCTCGGGCGCTTCATCGGCCAGTCGAAGGCCCGCGGCGCCGTGGTCGTCATCGGCGTCGTGCTGGCGGTCCTGCTCTGGTGGCAGCAGCGTTGAGCGGCGGCTGGAATAAGGCCGTCGACCGCGGGGTTTTCTCTGCCATCGACGGGGGTGTCCGCAAGCTCGCGGCCCGCCTGTCGCAGGAGAATCGATGAACGAACAGCTGATGATTCCCGTCCTGCCGCTACGCGACGCCGTCCTCTTCCCCGGAATTGCGTTGCCGATCGGCGCCGGACGCCCGAGTACCCTGCGTGCCATCGAAGCCGCGCTGCGCGCGCCGGAGCCGCTGGTGCTGGCGGTGGCGCAGCGCCAGAACGTCGACGACGTCAACCCGGAAGGGCTCTACAGCGTCGGCACGATCGCCCGCCTCGGCCAGGTGCAACGCAGCCTCTCCGGCATGCAGCTGGTGCTGCACGGCGAGCGCCGCGGCGTCGCGCTGCGCTATCAGGAGCGCGACGGCTACTACGTCGCCACGACGATCACCGCCAGCGACCAGCAGCCGTCCGACCCCGGCAACGCGGCGTTCGTCGCCCTGTTTCGCGAAGCCCGCGAGCGCTCGATCGAGCTCGCCAAGCGCGCCGGGCTCCCCGAGGAGCTGGTGCAGCAGGTGATCTCGATCGCCGCCGAGCCGTCGCGATTCGCCGACCTGGTGTCGGCCTACGTCGAGCTGCCGACCGCCGAGCGCCAGAAGCTGCTGGAGCTGCTCTCGGTCGAGGAGCGCCTGCGCTCCGTGCTGATCCAGGTGCAGCGCCAGCTCACCGTTCTCGACACCCAGGAGGAGATCAAGACCAAGGTGCGCGAGGAGTTGGGCGACCGCCAGCGCGAGATGGTGCTGCGCGAGCAGATGAAGGCGATCCAGAAGGAGCTCGGCGACAGCGACGAGAGCAGCGATCTCGACGAGCTGGTCGAGCGCCTCGGCAAGCTCGAGCTCACGCCGGAGGTGCGCAAGGAGGTCGACCGCGAAGTCGGCCGACTGCGGCGCATCGGCCGCGAGTCGATGGAGACCCAGGTCATCCGCACCTTCCTCGAGACCGTCGCCGAGCTTCCGTGGAGCGCGCGCAGCGAGGAGAAGCTCGACGTCCAGGAGGCGGCGCGCATCCTCGAGCAGGATCACTACGGCTTGAAGGACGTCAAGGACCGCGTCCTCGAGTTCCTCGCCGTGCGGCAGCTGCGGTTGGAGAACGCGGAGAGAGAAAAGGCAAAGGCTTCGGTAAAGGAAGACTCAGATCCCGACGGCGAAGGCTCGGCCGAGCCTTCTGCTGCATTCACCACGGATGCTGGCAGCGAGGCTCCAACCGGGACGAGGCAGGCCGGCAGCGACGCAGCGGAGCCGAAGGCTGACAAGTCCAGGAAGAAGGCCAAGGACAAGGAGAAGCAGTCGAAGGGCCCGATCGTCCTCTTTCTCGGCCCCCCCGGCGTCGGCAAGACCTCGGTCGCGCAGTCGATCGCGCGCGCCATGGGGCGTGAGTACGTGCGCATCTCGCTCGGCGGCGCGCGCGACGAGGCCGACATCCGCGGCCATCGCCGCACCTATGTCGGCGCGATGCCCGGACGGATCCTGCAAGGCATGAAGCAGGCCGGAACCAAGAATCCGGTCTTTCTGCTCGACGAGATCGACAAGCTCGGCGTCTCCTACCAGGGCGACCCGGCGTCGGCGCTTCTCGAGGTGCTCGATCCGGCGCAGAACGACAGCTTCACCGACCACTACCTCGGCGTGCCGTTCGACCTCTCCGAGGTGCTCTTCATCTGCACCGCGAACTACTCGCAGAACATCCCCGGGCCGCTCCTCGATCGCATGGAAACCGTCGAGTTCTCCGGCTACACCGAGTCCGAGAAGGCGGAGATCTCGCGCCGCTACCTGCTGCCGCGGCAGCTCGAGGAGAACGGACTCGCCGCCGGGCAGCTGACGATCTCGGAGGACGCGCTGGCTGAGCTGGTCTCGAACTACACCCACGAGGCCGGCGTGCGGCAGCTCGAGCGCGAGCTCGGCAAGATGTCGCGCAAGGTGGCGCGCAAGGTCGCCGCCAAGGAGTTCGAGAAGATCGAGATCGGGACGGCGGAAGTCCGCGACCTGCTGGGCCGCCCGCGCGTCCATCCGGAACGCGCCAGCCGCCTGGACCAGATCGGTGTCGCCACCGGCATGTTCTACACGCCGGTGGGTGGCGACATCCTGTTCGTCGAAGCGCAGACGATGAAGGGCAAGGGCGACCTCGTCCTCACCGGACAGCTGGGCGACGTGATGAAGGAGTCGGCACGGGCCGCCTGGAGCTATGCCCGGGCGCACGCCGCCTATCTCGGGATCGAGGAAGGATCGTTCGAGCGCGACCTGCACATTCACGTGCCGGCGGGCGCCATCCCCAAGGACGGCCCCTCCGCCGGCGTCACCATGGCCTCGGCGATCGTCTCGGTCCTCTCCGGCCGGCCGGTGCGCCACGATCTCGCGATGACCGGCGAGATCACCCTCTCTGGCCGCGTGCTGCCGATCGGCGGGCTCAAGGAGAAGATCCTCGGCGCGGTGCGGGCGGGAATCGCCGAGATCCTGCTGCCGAAGGACAACGAGGCCGACCTCGAGGACCTGCCCGCCGAAGTGCGCGCGCGGATCCGCGTCCACCCGGTCAGCGAGCTGGGCGAAGTGCTGGCGATCGCGCTGCGCGGCGCGAGCCTGCGTGAAGGACGGCTGCACTTCCAGGACGAGACCGCCGCCGTGACCACGACCGTGGGTCCGGTCTCGCCGGGAATCGTCGGCGAGCTCCGCCACTGAAGGGCTCGGCGCCCGTGATGGGCAGGACGCCCGTGATGGGCTAGCCGCCTGCCGGATCGGCAAGCGATCCGGCGGGCGGAAGGAGCCGGCTGCGGACCAGAAACTCCCGCATCTCGCTCCACAGCTCCTCCTTGAGCCCGGTCAGCCGGTGATCGCCCTCTTCGTAGAGCCGAAGGCGGAAGAGGCCGCCCGGGGATCGGGCGACGAAGCGGGTGACCTCGAGGTAATCGACGGTCTCGTCGCGCTTGCCCTGCAGCACCAGAGTAGGCGTGCGATACGCCGTCGACAGCACCTCGAGATCGAAGCGGCGCAGATCGGCTACCAGACCCCAGCCGAGCTCGGCCTCGACCAGCTCGTTGGCGTAGCGGATCGAGCCTTCCCGCCGCCAGCGCTCCAGTCCTTCCGGCCCCGCCCAGCGCTCGAGGCCGCGTCCCATGCCGACTGCCGGCGCGATCAACAGGCTCGCGAGCACCGTCCCCGGCCGGCGCGCCGCATGCCAGAGTGCCGCCGCGCCGCCCATCGAGGAGCCGATCAGCACCACCGAGCCCAGCCCGCGCGCGGCGAGAAAGTCGTGCACCGCGGCGAGGTCGTCGAGGTTGCGGCTGAAGGTGAGGTCGCGCATCCTGCCCCCCGACTCGCCGTGTCCCTGGAAGTCGAACGAGCAGAACGGCATGCCGCCTTCGAGGGCGCGGGCGCGAAAGAAATCGGCCTTCTCGCCGCTCTGCTTCGAGCCGAAGCCGTGCAGGTAGAGGAAGGTGAAGCGCGAGCGCCGGCCGCCCGCCGGCTCCGCCAGCCGCACGGCGAGGTGCGAAGGCTCGCCGTCGGCGCCCGCGACCGGGAGCAGCTCGCAGATCTCCTCCGCCATCACCTGCGTCTCTGCAGGCGCCGGTCCAGGTCGGCCTGAAGCTCACGCGCACGCGCGCAGAGCGACTCCTGGCGACAGTCGGCCAGGAGAAGCACGAGTGCGTCGCGCCCCTCCGCCAGCCTGCCGGCGTTGACCTGGGCGACCGCAGCGTTGAAGGCGTCGACTTCGGCGCCATCGCGCTTCGACTGTTCGAGCATGGCGATCTGCCGCGCGAGATACTCCCGGGCGTCGGGCGTCGAGACCTTGCCCTGCGCCTCGGTGAAGGCGGCAATCGCGCCGTCGAGGTCGCCGCTCCCGGAGGCGCGGTTGGCAGCCTCGATCGCAATCTCGATGGCGCGCGAGGATTCGCTGCGCGCGACCATCTCGCGCGCCTGGGCAAGTGCCGCGGGATCGGCGAGTCGCCGCAGCCGGCCCTCTACCAGGGCGCGCGCCTGCACGAGCTGCCCGGCTCCGAGATGCGCCACGACGCGGTTGTAGACGATGTCGGCGCGGTCCGGCAGGCGAAGCTGCGCCTCGGCGAAAGCGGCGATCGCCGCCGGGTACTCCTCGCGAATCAGCGCTGCGCGTCCCTTGAGCGCCGAGGCCTCGCCGAACTCCGGCGCCAGGGCCAAGGCACTCTCGGCGGAGTGACGCGCCGCCGCGGCGGCGGCCTTGCGATCCGGCAGGGCGCCCGCCTCCCCGGCGGCATTCTCGAGCTGCCAGTTGCCGACGTAGAGCCACGATGCAGCGCGCGCTATGGCTCCGCCGAGCGCCTGACGATAGGCCGCCGCAGCCGCCGCGGGGTCCTTGCGCGCCTCGGCGATCCAGCCGGCGAGCGCCCAGGCGTCGCCGTTTCCGGGCGCTTCGGCCAGCACCGCATCGACATGCTGCTGCGCGAAGTCGAGCCGACGCATGCTGGCCGGCAGCTCCGCCAGCAGGGCCAACGCCTCCGCGCGACCCAGACTGCGCGGCGCCGAGACGCCTGTAGGCGGCAGGTCGCCGACCATGACCCGGGCATAGTCGAAGGCCGGCCGGGCGGCGTACTGCCGCAGCCGGCCCTCGAACTTGTCGATCTCGACTCCGAAAGCGGCCAGGAAGGCTGCCGCCTGCTCTTCGCCGGCATCGAGCCGGCGGAGGAAATCGGCGGTTCGCGGCTGCCCCTCGGCCGAACCGTAGAGGAGATAGTGGGCGAGCACCCAAGACTGCGCCGCGAAGATCGACCGTTTCTCGATCGAATAGCCCGGGCTGCTCTCCGTCATGGCGAGAATCTCGCGCAACGGCAGGAGAGGAGCGCTGCGCACCTGCTTGAGACTCTCCGCTGAAGGCCGGCCGATGTCGGCGACGCCATCTTCGATGCGGAAAGTCGCGTAGAGCTCGGCCAGGCCTTCGCGCAGCCAGAGCGGTGTCGTCGGGTAGTTCGAGCGGATGAAGTGGCCGGCGTAACCCTTGAAGACAATGGCCATGCCGTTGCCCTGATCGGGGTAGGCATTCACCGCGAAGGTGTTGCCGAACTGCGTTGTCTGAAACGTCCCCACCCACTTGACGTCGCTTGTCTCCGGGCTGCCTTTGTAGGGATCGAACGAGCGATCGTTGGCGAACGCCACGAAGAGCGACGGGACTGGCGAGATCGGGCTGGCGTTCGGCTTGAGCTTGAGCAGCGTGGCGCGAAAACGTTCGAGCGTCTCGGCGACTTCGGTGACCTTCTTCGCCGAGACGTTGCCCATCACCGTGAAGCTCGGCGACTCGGTGAGCAACCAGGTCTCTTTCGGCGACGGCAGCTTCGGCGCGGCGGACCGCTCAGCGGCGCCGGCGAAGGGCGCGACGACCGCGGTCGCGGCCAAGCACAGGCAGGCAACTCTCCAGGCGATCTTCATGGATCCTCTCTCCTCGTCCGCGAGTCTGACGCAGAGTCTCGCAGGCGCCTGCACGAGTCGCAAACCGGGCGCCTCTGGCGCTAGACTCCGGGCATGGCACCGGGACCAGGCGCGCAGTTCGTCGAAAAGACCGTTTCGCGGCTCAAGTTCCCCCAGGCCTTCGGCGTCTTCGTGGCGCTTTTTCTGTTCGACCTCATCATCCCCGACTTCGTGCCGTTCGTCGACGAGATCCTGCTCGGCCTGGGCGCGGCGCTTTTCGGCATGTGGCGCGAGCGGGTGAGCACACCCAAGGCGGGCCCGGCTGCCGCGAAGCCGCCGATCAAGAACATCACCCCCGGCGAGTAGTCAGAACTTCGCCGAAGCCCCGCCGCCGCCGAACTCGCCGCCGCCGCCCGCGAAGCCGCCCGCCTCCGGCTGCCGTGCCGCCGGGGCGAACGCCGCCAGAGTCGCAACGACCTCGAGCGTCTGCAGACTCTCCCGGTCTTCTGCCAGAGGTAGCGCCGTGAGCCCTCGCCATTCGGCGCCTGCGCGCTGCGCCAGCGCACGACGCAGGTAGAGCGCGAGGGCGACCAGGGCGCCGCCCTCCAGGATCAAGCGCAGCCAGAGCGGCCAGGTGCCCCAGCGCTGCGCGAAGGTGACGCCGGTGACTGCCGCCAGAAGCAACCCAAGGACGATCGCCGTCCGGTAGCGGCGCGCGAGCCCGACCAGCAGGAGCGCAGCCGGAACGGCGACCATCGCCGCCAGGCTAGCGGCGACTGTGACTGAGCTCGCGGGCGGCGGCGTCGCGCCGGAGCTCGCCAAGAGCCGGCCCTCGAAGGCGCGTGCGAAGAGAAACAGGTGCGATTCGACGACCGCAACGTGGACCGCGCAGTAGAACAGGGACGCGAAGACGACGAATGCCTCGCCGAAGCGTCGCCTGTGCTCCGGCGAGACATGATCGGCGAGAGCCAGCCTGGCGAGCGGCCAAGCTCCGAGACCGGCGACGAGCAGCCAGAGCAGGTGGTTCCATGGCGCCTGCGAGAGGCCGCAGAAGAGCGCCACGGCGGCAACCGCGCCCATCCCCGGCGTGGCCCAGCGCCAGACGATGAGCGTCGCGAGGCCGGCCGCCGCCCAGGCACCAGCGATCAGCACCAGCGCAACTCCGGCGTCGAGAGGACCTTCGACCAGCCACCAGAGCCCGCCGCCCACAAGGTGGGCGAACCCGATCCAGGTGCAGGCTTCTTCGACACCGAAGCGGCGCAACCGCAGGCCGGCGGTGAGCCCTTCGGCAGCGCCCAGCGTCGCCGCGCCGGCGACCATGTTCACGAAGGCGAAGGCGCCGACGTCTTCCCATCGGAGCCCGACGCCGGCGAGAAAGGCCAATCCGAAGCCGTACGCGGTCGAGAAACCGAACCAGGTGAAGATGAAGAACAGAACACGGAAGATCTTCGAAGTGCGCACCCGGTCGTCGGGGTAGAGCGCGGCGATCGCCGCCTCGGCACCGGCGTCGATCTCCCCGGCCTTCCGCCAGGAGCTGGCGGCGCGACGGACGGCGAAGTTGCGGTCGGCGGCGGCGATCTCGGCTCTCATGCCGCCTCCACCCGAAAGCGCCGCTGCACGAACCACAGCAACGCGATCATGCCGACCGAGCTGCCCGAGAACCAGAAGCAGCCGCAGCCGACGTCGCCGATGAGCTCGAAAGCGAGCCGCGAGACTCCGGCGTAAACCCCCAGCGCCCCGAGCGCGAACAGTCCGAAGCGCCGCGCGCGCAAAGCCGCTGCGGCGCATCCGGCGGCAGCGGCGACGAAGACGATCGCCCAGAGGATCCAGTTCTCGCGCGGGTCGAGGGCGAAGAGTCCGACGCCGGCGAGCACTCCGAACGCACCGAAGAAGGTCGTCAGAGGCTCGAAGTGGCGCTTGCGGTCGAAACGCCGCATGGCGAAGCCGAGCCCGAGGAAGGCGAGCCCGCAGAGGATCAGGTTCCATCGCAGTGCGACCTCGGAGCGGCCCAGGACGCCACCGACGACCCCCGCCGCCGCGACACCGCGCCAGGCGGCAAAGGTGGTCAGGGCGAGCGACCAGGCGGTGCGCGAATCGCAGCGCACGGCGAGCGCTCCGGTGACCAGGCTCATGAAGAGCAGGTGGTAGCTCCAGGCGTCGCCGAGCGGGGTGAACTTCGCTTCGATGTAAGCGAGGTCGGCGCCGAACAGGAGAATGCCAAGGAGCAGCAGGAAGTCGAACGCCAGATCACTCGACTCGGCGCGCTGCCAGGAGAACGGCAGCGCGCGGGAGAGCGCCCAGGCGAGACAGGCCAGCGCCGCCAGCCCGATTCCGACGGCA
>Ga0073905_10000837_pt1 | contig 15063 bp, 16 predicted proteins | sample KloWWTupernatant_FD_65482 | JGI IMG/M metagenome (GOLD analysis project Ga0073905, IMG submission 65482) | Active sludge microbial communities from Klosterneuburg, Austria, studying microevolution and ecology of nitrifiers - Klosterneuburg... | ecosystem: Engineered > WWTP > Aerobic digester >... | reverse complement strand
AGTTAGTATAGGCGGTTGATTCATTTGTTGTTGTGATGAAACTCTTCGACGCGGGTTCGGAGACAACGAGCTTTGATGACTCGATTCAGATACTACATTGGAAGCAGTGCTATTAGGCTGGAATTGAGTTAGTATAGGCGGTTGATTTATTTGTTGTTGTGATAGAACTCTTCGACGCGGGTTCGGAGACAACGAGCTTTGATGACTCGATTCAGATACTCCTAGCTGTGTAAGAGATTGCGAGCAACAGTTTGGACGAAAATAAATTTCTTCTGGTAGTATTGGTTGTAGTGGCGTATTTCGTTTGTAGGCAATAACCACTGTTTCCAGTTGCCTTTTTAAATCCCTTGGTTCTAATGTGGCAGAACAAGATTTTTGCCTATTAATTGCCTCCTCAATAAACTGTGCCTTTGTTCGGCCTCTATATTCGCTTGCTTGGAGATTATATTTTCTTATTAAGTCATCGGCAATCGGTATAAGTATATTAGTAATAGTATCTTCAGAAAAATTTTGAAAGTGAACTTCTGTAACTCTGGAACGTAACGCCGCATATGGATCTGGAAGAGAATGTCCATTACTACGCCTTATCTGTGGAATAGGTTGATTGGCCGTTATAATAATAGAAAGTCTACTTATATCAACAAACGCATTAAAATATGGACTAAAATATTGTTTTTTTTCAGGGTCCAAATAATCTAACAGAAAAGATAAGGCTGGTGGTGTACCACCGCTTTGTTCATTTGCAAGCAAAATTCTGTCAAAATCTTCTATGATTAGTATAGCATTGAGAAAAGACTTTCCATTTCTATTTTTATTCATTAATGCTTTCGCTAGCAGTCCAGGATTGTGAGTCATCATAGTTCTTTCACTTCCTTCTAGGCTTTCAATTGATAAGTCTTCAACTCTTCTAATAGGGGGAGTAAAACACGGTAAAGCTAATATTTCAGCCAATTTTCTTGCACTGGTGCTTTTCCCGGTTCCAGGTTCACCATGAAAATAATATATACAACGATTACTTGTGAGAGATGTATTTTGCTCACGAGAGTTAACTATAAATTTAGTTGCTATACTTTCTAATTTTTGTAATAACGGTGAATCAAAATTTCTAAAGAAAGCGTCTTGTGTCACACGTTGAACCGCTTCATCCTCTATTGGAAAGCTTGAATCTGGCATTTCTAAAGCATTGTCAATAAATTGTCTAACCAATTCAAGATAAACACCTTCTTCTCTCGCTAATAATAGTGCCTTCTCAATTTGGTCTTTTATTTCGCAAGACTCTATATTTCTTTTTTTTAAAATGTATTTTTTTTCTAAATCGCCCACTTGTTCTTTGTCTACGCCTTCTTCCAGTAACCTTAGTTCAAATGCTAGTTTAAATAACTCTTTTTTTGCTTCGTCCTTAGGAATTGTCGAGAATGCTTGTTCAATATTATTAAAAGCGTTTCCCATTCCATATGGAAGAAATGCACTTAGAGGTTTTATAAACTTATTCCAAAATCCTCTTCCCTCATTGATTATTCCTTGATATTGCACTAGTCTATCCTGAGCATTTCGTGTAATCACTACAGTAAGTCTTTCTCTTTTTTTTCCATTAAGATATTTTATAAGCTCTGTCTCTAATGCCTCTCCTGCAAGAATACGATTGGCAGGCTTTTCGAAAAAATCCTTTTGCTCATAAATCGACTGATCAAAGATACCCTTATAGCTAACCGCAGCAGTTATTGAAATTTCACTAGGCACGGGAATTCCCCCTTGAAGTTTTTTCTCCTATCATATAAACACTAATGAGTTTTAGTTTCAAGGAAAATTTGTATCTTCTCAAAACTAATAGTAAGTTGACTTTCCAGTAGTTGTATTACAAAATTTTCTGGAAATTAAAATGCTGATGAATAAACGGATCTAAAGTCCTATATGGTATTATGTCGTTTTACAAGAACAATTCTAACACACATCAGAGCAATGCACACGAACTAGTGAAATAACAACGCGGGACGCGAAACATCTTATAATTTTAGCAATGGATGCTTTTGATACTTTTACAAAAAGATCCTTACAACAAAACACAAGCTGGATGCCTGGGAGTGTTTTCATAAGCTTGACGGGCAGAAACAATCGAAGGAGCTAAAACTATAGTAGAAAATATAACAGGTATAGCAACAGGCACTGTCGCTGCCGCTGTAAGTACGGGTACGCCGACGGCTGTTGCCGCACCTGCCACAGTTGCAATCCCTCCTGCAATAGAAGCCGCAGTTTGTATCCCTGCGTTTGCCGCATTTTGAATACGCTCACCCATAGTTGGTTCACTTGTAAAAAGATAAAACACTTTCAGTTACTCCCTTTTCACTTTAATCTTTAATCTTTAATCTTTAATCTTTAATCTTTAATCTTTAATAAAAACATGGATAAAAGACAATGTCAACTACAATAATTGACGGAAAATTTAATAAAAAATAGCTTTCATTTTGGGGTATGACAAGCATTGGAACGAAAAGTTACTCTAAGAGATTCTCTGCATACGTCTCGAAAATGTTCCTATTACGGGTAGTAAGTGAGTGGATACTTTTCAGAGTTTTCCAAAACATCCAAATCTAAATCTATATCTAAAGCTTTCCAATGAAGATGCGATCCATGTAATAATTGAACATCGTAAATATCAGAAACTTTAGCCTCTTTGAACCAAGGATAGTCTTTATAAGAAAGAAAATACTCTGTATCAAGTACAAGTAGCCACATCCCAAAGGGGGAAGTATGGATCTCAATTTCTGAAATGTTTTTTCCAAGCCCGTTTGATTTCATCTGCTCTCTCCTCAACAATCGTTTGAATTTCTTTTAATTCTTTTTGCGATAAATTAAAATGCCGCGCCAATGCAACAATAGGTTCAAGCCAAAATTTTGCTTCTCCTTTAGGTGAGGAAACATGAATGTGCATTCTAGATTCTTCCTTAGAAAAGAAGAAGAAACGAAACCCTTTTTCTTTAAAAACGGTAGGACTCATTTACACAGCCCAACTTGCAAAATTTTTAAAATACATCCTAAGCACTCACTTTGAGATATTTATACAAAGTTTCTCGGCTTATATTTAATTCTCTGGCAATTTGACTTTTAGTCTTGTTTCCAGAAAATTGCTCCTTTAGTAATGAAATTTGATCAGAATTAAGGGCTTTTTTTCTGCCCTTGTAAACACCGCGCTTTTTAGCTAAAGCGATCCCTTCACCTTGTCTCTCCTTGATCAAAGCGCGTTCAAATTCAGCAAAGGCACCCATGACTGATAATAACAGATTTGCCATGGGCGAGTTTTCCCCAGTAAAAATAAGGCTTTCTTTAATAAATTGAACGGTAACTTGCTTTTGAGTACATTGATGAACGATGGCTCTTAAATCATCTAAATTACGCGCCAATCTATCCATACTATGGACAATCAAAGTGTCGCCTTCTCGAATAAAATCTAGCAGCGCTTCAAGTTGCGGACGTTTAGTATTTTTAGCAGAAACGTAATCAATGAACGTTTTATCAAGCTTAATTGTATCTAATTGTCGAGCAGGATTTTGGTCTACACTACTCACTCTAATATAGCCGACGGTTTTTCCTGTCATAGGCATGTTATTTCCTAACCTAATTTATGTCTATTTATATTCTAGACACTCGCTGACAAGTTGTCAATTAATTAAAAAAATAACCTTATTTTGACAAGTTTTAAATTATTTGCAAGCGTCTATTTAGGGTATACCTCAACATTACACACAACCGAAAATTCGTTTTTAACCAACGTATTCTCCACAATGCCTTTTTATAGAAAAAATAATTTCTTCATCACAAGGTTGCCATTGCGGCGAGTGAAAAAATTTTGATTTTTCATCCCAAATTAAAGCTACCTGAAAAAATGCTTCTTCGCTTGTTTGGTTAATAATTCTTTCAATCCAAATAATGTTGTTGGCTTCGATTTCTTGAAGATGTTTAAAATAAACTTGTGTTGCTATCCGTTCATAAAGACTTGTAATTGAGATTCCCGCTTCTTCTAATGCTGTTATTACAACGATAACATAACCATTTGCTTTGTGGATCATTATCAGATCGTAAGCTCTGTCACCTGTTTCACTGTAAATAAATTCTTCTTGATATAGTTTTGATAGCACGATTTTTTACTCCATGACTGATTTACTAAAAAAACGAGTACACTATTTCACGAGATTTTTTTATTTAATCATTAAAAACCTCATCTAAAGACTGGCTATTTAAAACCCGCTTACCCCATTTTACTAAAGTCTCGGCATCAGCCTTGTTAATTTTTTGCAGATAATTATCAGGGACATTTTTAAATTTCCCTTCTAAAAAACATAGCAACATCGTCCCTTCGCCTTTTTCAATACCCATTCGTTCAAAGCTTGTAACATAATCCACGTGTAGTTCCTCCTCTAGACCTTCTATAATTTCTTTACATTTTAACTCAAGTTGTTTGGGTAAAGCGAATACCCAATCCATAAAAGTAAGCAGTGTCATGATATCTTCTCGCTTCCAATTACGAGTATATAACCACTTTATTAAGTTAATCTTACTAGTCAGTTTAGCCTCTGGTGATTGTTTCTCCAAGGTTGCTAGCTGAGCCAGGATGACAGAAGAAAACGGGTTAGTAGACGCCTCTAGCTCTTTAACGCGAGATTTGTAGTCAATCAGTTTGATAATCGGAAATTTCATCTCCATGGACGAGCCCCACAGTTCTTCTCTATAAACACCAGGTCTCCAATTTTGATCTGCATCAATCAGAACAGCCAGGCTAGCGATAGGTTTATCGTGTAAATCTCGCAATCGAAGGCGATATATAAACATACGTTTCTCGAAGTCTACATCGCTTTGCCCTTGCACTTCTATATGGATTAGAACGTAAGCCTCATCCCCATTTTTTAAATAAACTTCTACAAGCTTATCAACGATTCGGTTAGTGACGGGCGCATTTCTAGAAATTTTACTAAGCTCTTTATCGAGACTCTTATAGCCTTTCTTCCAATCAATTTTTGAATGTTGTTCAGGCCAACAATAAGCAACAAAATCTTCAAAGTATATGTCTAAAACTTTTTTCCACGGGGTATCAAATTCTGATTTTGGTTGAGACATTTTTACGGTTCCAATATAAAAACAAAAATATCGTCGGCTATCAATTTTAAAAAATTGATAGCCACTTGCCATTTTTTAATCAATAGCTTATTCGTCAATGGATTATTTCTCCACCAGATCCAAACGGGGGAATTTTTTTACTAATAAGATGCTTTACTCGTATCAAATTGTTCAGCTGCTTTTCATTTAAAGTCTTTGCTGTTGTTACTATATCACTTATTGATAATAAGTAATATTGAATAGTCGTTTTTTTGCGATATAAAAAGTCACTGCTTGTTAATGCGACCTCAAACTTTGAGTCCATTTGAAAAAGGAATTCAGACAAAAGTTCTTGACAAGCTATGTGCTGATTCAATAACGGTAAGTAATCTGATAGACTGTTTAGTTGGGACATGGCCTAACTCCTCATAAGTTGGGTTGTGTTCAAGTGGCGTGTCGGTTCTTATAAAACCTACACGCTGCGTTTATTACGGTTACGTTACTCAGTATAATCTAAAAAAATTTTTTTGCAAACAATTTATTTTTTTTTTGCTATAATGTAATTTTACTATTTAAAACTAAACGTGATAGCAGGTAATATGTATGGGTAGAAAGGAGCTAAAGATAAAAAACGATGAAAAAATGGTTCATATGAGTTTTGAAATCCCCGTTGAACTTCGCAATGCTTTTAAAGCCAAAATTGCAAGCCAAGGAAAAACCATTAAAGATGTTATGGTTATCATAATAGAAGAATATGTAAAATCCAATGGAAAATAGTTATTTAGATAACAATTATAAATGTATTCCGGTTTTTTCTATATTTAATAAACAAATAAAAAAACATTGACATTGCTACAGTTTCAAATATCATTATACATTACATATTATTTGAAACAAAAGGATTTTAATTATGAGTGCCGTACTTGGTAGTCTTACCCCAAACGAATTAGCTTGTGCTCTTGGAAACATTACTGTGCAAGGTGTATATCGAGCGTTAAAGTCAAAAGGAATTAATACAATCGTTGCAAGTAACCGGCGAAAATACATTCCTTCCATAGAAGTTAAACGATTATTTGAAGATAGAGGTTTCCAATACCCAAAACAAAATATTTCTTTTCAAATTGTTAAAGGTGGTGTCGGAAAGACATCCCTGTCTTTCTCTCTTGCAATTAGAGCAAGTCATTATGGTGCCAAGGTTTTAGCTATTGATTTTGATCAACAAAGCAACTTAACCAGATCCTTTAATATAGACGCAAGAGAAAAATCTGTTTGGATAAACATAGTTAGAGATAATGTTGAATGTTCAAAATCAATAATTAAAATTTCGGATTCTTTGGATGTTATTCCATCAAACCTTAATAATTCTAGGTTGGATATAGAATTGACACAATCCGCGTCAAACTTAAAAGATCTAATTAGAGACAAAATTTCATCAATACGAGAACAATATGATCTTGTTATCATGGATTGTCCGCCCGCGATTAACAAGATTAATACAGCAGTTACATGTGGTTCAGACATAATCATAATTCCTATTAATCCTGATCCGTATGCAATGGATGGTTTAGAATTTAGCATTGCTGAATTATTAAGAGTAAAAAAAGACTTTAAGCTAAATTTAGATTATAGAATAATTTGGAACAGATACGATGCTAGAGAAAGACTTGGAGCTTTATACATGCATCAAATTACAAAAGATGAAAAAAAGTTTGAAAAAATACTTCCAATTGTAATAAGAACAGATGCAACATTAAAAAACGCCATATTTGATGCCAAGACAATTTTTGAACTTCCTAAAAGATCTGCAATTAGAGAAGATATTGATCAGTTTACGAAAGAAATTCTTGGCATTAACGCATGGAATGAGCAACAAGTTAAAAATGGAGTTATATAATGGATTTAAAATCCATCCTTGAAAAGAATAAGTCAAAAGTACAAAAACATCATTTTAAATCCTCTACTCCTTCAATTGCTACGCATGATAGACCTTATATAATTGACTTCGATGAAGTGGTCAATCCGGTGGTGGATGGTGATGCTTTAAAAAAGGAACAGGTAACAAACAGATATCAAACAGGTAACAAACAGGTATCAGAACAGGTAACAAACGGGTATCAAACAGGTAACAAACGGGTAACAAATAAGACGCTGATCGGCGTGCAAGAAAAGCAAACGGATAACAAACAGGTATCAGAACCGGTAACACCCGACATATCAAACGGGTATCAAACAGGTAACAAACAGGGAACAAACACGGCTATAAAACAAATAAAAGAATACTCATTAACAACACTGGTTGGGATTCAACGAAGCATCATTGTATTTTTTTATTTTTTAACAAAAAGACACACGGGTCAGTCGACAAGATCATTAACATTGGATTACATTTCAAATTCTCTTAAAATAGGTAAAAATGTGATAAAAATGACAATAATTAGGTTGCAAAAAAAAGGTCTTTTGGTTAGAAATCCTGGGAAAACTGGAAGAGGCGGGTGGAGTAGTTATGAACTTTCAAATGCACTGTATAAAGAATTAATGCAGCAAGATAATTTTGGTTTTCTAGAAGATCAAACAGGTAACAAACAGGTAACAAATGAGCATCAAACAGGTAACAAACAGGTATCACAACAGGTATCACAACAGGTAACACGCACCCTTAGTAGTGGTGGTATTAATACTATTGATCTAAAAACTACTACAACTAATTCCAACCCCGCGCGTGAACTGACTGAAGTGTGGCGAGAGATAGAATATAGTTTGTTGGCTAATATAGGCTTTACTCAAACCCACCTGCTCCAACTCTCCAAACTTGAATCCCTCGAGCCAAACATCGTTCAGGATTCGATTTACCATTTCGCCTTTGACCTCAAGCACAACAACAAAGCACCAACCATCAAAGGCGATCCCCTCAATTATTTCATGGGCATTGTTTCCAAGCGGGGTGCATATACTGCGCCCTCGAATTACATTGACCCGGTTCTGGAGGTAATGAACAGCTATCATAAAACCAAGGAACACAGCGAAAAACAAAAAGCCGAGATTGAGCAAAAAGTGCAAGAAATCGAATTTAGAACCTGGCACGACAACTTAACTGACAGCGAGATACTGGCCCTTACGCCAGACGAAATTACGAATGGTCCGGGAATGGCTGCATCCACCCGGCAAATTCTTAAAACCCAGTTCCTCAAAAAACATTACCGAGAAACCCTCTGGCCTTTGCGTAGACGAGAACTCTGCGCAGCCACTGCAAACTGGACGACAATCGATCCGGTTACCCCGTAAAATTATACCCAACCACCCATTATTTTTTGTTACCCCAAAACACATTTTGAGGTACACAAAGCCGTAACCCCCCGCAAATTTCAGCCACCGTTTTTAACGTGAATCCGTCAAAAAACCAAAGAAAAAACTTTTTAAAAAACAATTAATTACAAACGAGCCTCGCGCGCGAGCGCGCAGGCCCCGCGGGACGCGCACGTCATGCGCAGAAGGGAAAGGAAAGGAAGGGAAAAGGGGAAGAACAACACCTTGTCGAACCGTCGACGACCATCGGCTGGTGGAGGGTTTGCTACCTTGCCGAGCGGCTAAACCGCCAAGACCAGAACCCAGTGCCAGTGACGCTAGCCCTACAGCAACCCCGTACTCCTCAGGAACGGGAACCGCAAACAGGGTGAGGCCTCTGTAACCTCAACCGTTTTTGCAAAAACGAAACTCACCTGCCATCAAATGCGCCTCTAAAACGAAATTTAAGGCCTATAGATGGGGTTTTATAAAAAAATTCAACCTAATTGCAACCCAAGACCCAAAACGTCCAGAATCACAAATTTAGAGCCTTTTTGTTATTTGAGAAACTTTTTTAAAATCGCCTTTGCGTTCGCTCAGGCTCAACGCCCACCCAAGCCCTCGTTATAAGACCCTTCCGCCGACCCCGCCCAGTGGCTTTCAAATCCGCCCGTCCGCCGGCTGCGGGTTTTTGGCGTTCAAACACTAATCAATTCGCTTGACAAACTGTAACATGTAACATAATGTAACGATACAGTAACAATTTGTAACGTTATATTCTGATACAAAAGGAGAATTTTTATGAGCCTTCAACCGAATTCATCCGTTATTTCTTACGCCGTTGTCGCCAGCGCCTGCGCCGAGCTTATCCAACAGGGCGACAGCCCCAGCGTCAGAAAGCTCAGAGCGCACCTGGGCGGGGGTTCTTTCTCCACCCTTCAGCCGCACTACCATCGATGGCAGGATGAACAACGTTTGTCTCAAAAAACCGAGATGGACTTATCTCCCGCCTTCAGACAAGCCGTCTTAGCGGAGATAGGGCGGGCTACAGAGGTCTTAGAGAAAAAAATGACCGAAGACTTAGGGCTTGAGCAAGAACGCCTTGCAGAGGCTCAAAACCTGCTTTTGGAATGCGAGAGCCAAATGGAAAAACTTAAAAATGCTTCAGAGGCTAAGCACGAAGCCGCGGAGCAAAACCGCCTTAAGCTAGAACGTGAGGTCATCAGGGCGACGGCTCTGAGTGATGACCAGGCAAAGCGAGAGAGAGAATATCAAGGCCAGATTGAAGCCTTAAGGCAAGAACTGCGCCAAGCCGAACTCAAAGCCGCCGTCTCGGAGACCCAGCTTGCAGCGCTTCAAAAGCAACTGAACCGCTTTGAGGGTACGCAAAAGCCCGTTGAACAAAAAGAGAAAAAGAGGTAAGGTAAGTCGCCAGGCTAAACCTTCGGCCCAAACAACAGACAGAAGGTGAACTTGGCAAATTACCATACCCCAAGGGGAAAACACATGCAGTGTCCAAGCGAGTCTGATACCCAAGAAAATATTTTAAAACCCGCCATGGATAGGCTGCATCATCAAGATAGCATCAATCAAGAAACCGCGTTGCGTTACGAAGCCCTGTCTTACTTTGAACGCGAAGAAATCACCACTTGGTTAAAATACAACCTCGCCAAAATCCCCATGCTTGGCAAAACCAAAAGGGCGGGGATGGCAGAGCTACTGTCTGGCAATTATCGTTATCCTTCCACGCTGGTTTTAATCAGACATACCTTGAAGGCGTTGGGGCTTTAAATTTTGAAATTTAATTCAGTAATGTATGATTTTTTATCGACCCTGCCGCTTCAGTTTTACAAAAATTCGCTCCGCATTCATCCCAATAACTTTTTTAAATCTAGGTTCGGGAGTAGCCGCAAAAATTATCAAAAAGCCGGTGGCATTCGGCGGCATTTTGAGTACAAAAAAGGACAAATTCAGAGTACAATCAGCGACAATCCGAGGACCAAAAAGGACATTCAGCGGCAAAAAATGACAATTCAATGACAAAATAGGACATTTTCGCTGTAAGCTAAAAATAAAAAAACGAATATTTTCAATGCGTTATTTTTTACGAAATCAAAATGTCATATTTTGTCATTGAATTGTCATTTTTTGCCGCTGAATGTCCTTTTTGGTCCTCGCTTCTCTGAAGAAAAATGCTTTTTATTTTAACTGGAGGAAAATTTAATAAAATGCCTATTTTTATAGTTTTTTTTGAGCACCATAGACGCTTGCGTCCGGTGTGCGTTCATTTTTAGAGAGCGGCTTCAGGGTATTCATTTTTTTGTTTTTACCTCGAACGATAGCATAAACCTTGGCTTTTTTACCAGCCTAAAAGGGATGAGCCAAGCGCGAAGGAACCCTTAAAGTGATAGAATCATCCATTCAGGATAACGAATAAAAGCTTTGCATCATCGCCATGATTTGGATAGGCTTTGCTGATTTCAAGGTTGGGTTTATGGGGGTTGAAGATGAACGACAAGAAGCCGAATGACTACAAAGTGTCTTGGGGACCCCGAAGAGACATTGGGGAAATTTTGATGTGTATTGGATTAATAGTGTGTGTCATTTATCTGATTTACGCATTTTTTTACCCGAAGGAAACAGAAGACAACACTGCTGAAAAGGAAAGAATAGAAGAAGTAGAAAAGGAGGGTCAAGCCTCGGGAGGTTACCGAATTAAGTTTGATAATTTAAACCCAAAGCCACTAAGCGATTCCGCTGGAGCGGCATCTTAAGGTAAGACCCTGGCAAATTGGATTCTTCTGTTTCGGGCGGTCATTTTTGATTTGCTGAAAACCCACCTGGTCATAATCCCACAGTATTTCTGCGAACGTCAAATAATTGAGACGGCGTAAAAGCAGGGCCATATTACAAACAAGGAAATCCAAAATAGTCAGGATCGTAGGCTTGATTTTTTGAGACTCAAAATCAAAGCGGTGATAAAAAAATTCAAGGCTTCAAGCACTCGTTGAGACATCAACGTATCGAGTGCGCCCTTACGTTGTTGGGTGCTTTGGGGTTTCCGGCATTCTCGCTGCCTTGTCAGACATTTTGGCTTTGCAGTTTAGGCGGGTCTGCCCCTCGCTCCTCGGGTTTATGGGCTGCCCCATCCATTTGCCGTCATATTGCCAAGCACAGGCCTCCTGGGCCATCGCCTCGGCTTTAAAAAAGAACGCCGTCCAATCCCAATGCCCTGGTCGCCAAACCTCAAACAATGGTAGTCCAAGAAACGGAGCGGTGTACCAAGCAATTAGGGCAAAGCGACAAAAACCGAACGAAGTGAGGGCGCACTTATATGTTGGCCGTTGCCAACATAATAAATTAGTTAACTCGATTGGATGTAGGGGTGAAAATTTTTAAATCAAAACCACCGCCTGGTAAGGGAAACCGCCACTTCTTAGCTCGCTGTTGCCTAAGCTCGTGATAGCCAGCAGGGGCTTAAGGTTGCTCTGATTGGCAATCCTACCTGGCAAGGCTACGGGCTATAAGCCCCGCACTCTAAAAAGCCAATGGATAGCAACGCTGATGCTTCGCTCTTCCCATGCCTCGGTTATTGCTTGTGCTGATTGTTAGCGATGCGGTGAACGATTCGATGACACAGCGCATATCGAATAGTAGGGTGCTACAACATAATTTTGTTAGCGGTAGATGCGAATACGGGCGGGGATATGGTATGGATTTTTAAAAGAGGCGGTTAGATTTTGATGGCTCGTAAAAATTAGTCGTGTTTCCAAGTATTAATTTTTATGGAACAACTTTTTTTATATCCCTTACGCAACGCAATCATTTTTGAAAATATGTTGTTCAACTTTTTTTAAAAAATCGTTCAGAAAAATTCCAAAAGCAGTTGCGTTGCACTGCCAGAAAGCCAAGCAGTTAACCGCCGGAGGCACTGGAAGCGCACACAGCGCATAAGTGCGCATTTTTAAAAAATGACCTTGGTGTTTTAACTAAATTAAATTGTTAGGCTCTACACAAGGAGGAAGCCAAAGCGCAAAATAATAAATAGGCAATGAGGCCCGAGATTTTTGTTAAGCTTGGCGCTGCGCCTGAGCGAATGGAATACCCTCAGGGTATTTTAAAGTCGGAGCGTGCTCCAAAACTGTTTTGTATTTCGAAGGCTAAGGCTTTTGAATGGAGAGGTGCGATATGGGCGAAAGTAAAAAATGGCGTATGGACTATAGCGACTACTCAGACCCTAATAAGGGCTTAGAAAGCATAGGACAAACCATCATACACGTGATATTAGCATTAATCGTACTTGGCGCAGTGTACACATTTTTTGCTAAAACAGAATGGGAACCGGTGCTTAAGTCACCTGTTGTAAAAACAAATACAGTAGAGTCGAAAGCTTTGGGTTTATTTGATGGAACGGAAGAGGAGAGCCAATCAGATTAGGAAACGGGTTAAAAGTAACCCCTTCCATCACAACTGCTCTTGGTGTTTACCCAACATATTTATTGCTATTCCTAGGTAATCTTAATTGCAACGCACGTTTAAATTTTTAATAGCGAAGTTGGTACAGAAGATTTAATGATTGTTAATAGGTAGACAAGAACCTCGGCTATAGTTTTTCAAAATTCAGAACGCAGGCTTATTTAATGATTGGCAATGCCTTGCCCTAACAGGGCGATGGATTTTTATTGGCTTTCATAAATTGTAAGAAAAAAAGCTTTCGGATGACTGGTGGTTTTAGGGGGTTGCCTTCGCGCTCAGCTCATCCCCTTTAATTGCGCTTAAAAGGCCGCTCTAGCCGAATAATTGAGTAAACCAATTTAAAAAAAGATGCACTAAAGCAAATCAGTCATCGCGCCCGCACACCGGACGCACCGCTGCCAAAAATAATGTATACATCTATTTTTATAGGCTTTTTTGAAGTTTTTCGTCAATATTTTCAAGGTGCTTTGTATACAAAAAAAACACACTGCAATACAAATGTATACAAATTGTATTACAATTGTAAACCTCTTAAAAATCAACGGGTTAAAAACCAAGATTTGTAATACATTTGTATACACGCGTGTGACAGCGTAACACGCTGTATTACAAGTGTATTACAAAATATTAACTGACTTTATATGAGCGCAGAAAATGGGAACAATTTTTTTGTTAAAATTTCCATCAACTTTCGTTAGCAAACGAAAGCTAAATCCCACGATAAGCGTACTGCTTTTCCATCTAAGGTCAGCAGTGTTTTCGTATAATCGTACTAGAAAAAATTGAGCCTAAAAACGATAACAAAATCGTTTCCATTAACCAATTTACACTTGCTTTCGAATCAAAGGCATTCAACGGAAAGGGAAGCAGTCACCTCGAAATGGAGCCTTGCACTCTATCAAGCAAGGCAGCAGAAAGTAAAAAAACTACAATAAAGCTGTAGACCTCTAAATGGATGGCTACAGGTCAGATAGCGTTTTTTGTTCACATTTCATTGTGGCGATCTAAAAGTGAAGTCAAAAGTCCTACCAAAAAACGCCAAATATGGCATTCTGTGATCATTAATCTTTTGATCAGTCTTTATCTTGTTGAAGGTAGAAATAGCTACGCTGCTTGGATAGCTTTAAGCTTTTACTGAATAACCAAGGCTTAGCTTGTTCGTAAGCAACGATATCGTCTTTCGTAAAAATACTAATCCTGCCTTTGTTAACCTTAGGCTATCGGTTCTGGAAAGTCTTCCCTTACGACCAGTTTAGGATACCCGCCTGTAACACCAGCGCTTCTTTAAATCGGAAATGGAAAGTAGCGATAAATTACAAAATTAGACAAACCATACCCTATCGTATGAAGTTGTTTACCATAGTCAACAGGCGAGGTAAGGCTTTGCTCTTACAAGAGACATAAATTTGTTGACAAACACCGACACGAATGCTAATAAGGCTTTGTACGGCGTAAGATCTAGTATTTTATTTGATTAATTTTAAGGAGGCTACCATGAAAAAACTCACTAATGCATTAAGCGGGATAAAAAATATATTTTGTCAGCAGCAGCACAGTGCGGAAGGTACAAGTGCAGGCTGTGTCGAGTTCAAGGATGCAGCTCGACGCACTTGCGGAAGCACGGGCCGCACTATCGAAACGAACCACAATCAGAAGTACAACCCAAGGTAGGGGTTCATAATCACGTTTCGTTTGTGACTGAAATAGGGTGATGCGATTAACCCAAGACATCAAGTCATTGTGCCAGGTCTACAACAGGAAAAGAGGCTTGGCAGGAGAGTTTGCACGCAGGTGGCAAACTCTTCAATCGCATACAAACCTAATTTGGAAAGCATAAAATTGTGAGGGGTCAATTTATAAAAAAATTCTATTTTACTAACTTTTTCATCTGATAGTTTTACTGATAATGGAGAGTGTGCAGATGTGGATGGATTGCCCCTTTTGTGAAAAAGTCCATAAAAAACGATGGTTTTATAAGAACGAATAGCGTAACTTACCCGCATTAAATGTGTACAAGTACCATCCAGTTTAATTGGTTTTTAGGTTTTATCACTTTACAAAGTGAAAAGCGTGGCGGAATTTTTTCTACATGTTTTTCTGTAAATTAACCCCTCACAATTTTATGCTTTCCAAATTAGGTTTGTATGCGATTGAAGAGTTTGCCACCTGCGTGCAAACTCTCCTGCCAAGCCTCTTTTCCTGTTGTAGACCTGGCAC
>Ga0073905_10000834_pt1 | contig 15074 bp, 10 predicted proteins | sample KloWWTupernatant_FD_65482 | JGI IMG/M metagenome (GOLD analysis project Ga0073905, IMG submission 65482) | Active sludge microbial communities from Klosterneuburg, Austria, studying microevolution and ecology of nitrifiers - Klosterneuburg... | ecosystem: Engineered > WWTP > Aerobic digester >... | reverse complement strand
CCGCTGGAGCCGTCGATGGCGATGACGTCGCCCTCGACGAAGCCTCGGTCGCCCACCCTGGCCACGCGCTTGACGACGTCGACGTCGAGCTTGTCGGCGCCGACGACGCACGTGGTGCCCATGCCGCGCGCCACGACCGCCGCGTGCGACGTCTTGCCGCCGCGGGACGTCAGCACGCCCACCGCGGCGATCATGCCGCCGAGGTCGTCCGGGTTGGTCTCGCGCCGGACGAGGATGACGTCCTTGCCCTGCGCGGCCCACTCCTGGGCGGTGACCGAGTCGAACACGGCCTGGCCGACGGCCGCACCGGGCGAGGCCGCCATGCCGCGGGCGAGCAGGGTGCGCTCGGCCGCGGAGTCGAACTGCGGGAACATCAGCTTGCTCAGCTGCTCGCCGGTGACGCGCTCGAGCGCCTCGTCCATCGTGATGAGGTCCTCGTCGACCAGCTGGGTCGCGATCCGGAACGCCGCGGCGGCCGTCCGCTTGCCCACGCGGGTCTGCAGCATCCACAGCTTGCCGCGCTCGACGGTGAACTCGATGTCGCACAGGTCGCGGTAGTGGGTCTCGAGACGACGCATCGCCTGGCGCAGCTCGGCGTAGGCCGCCGGGTCCAGCCGCTCGAAGTCGGCCAGCGACAGCGTGTTGCGGATGCCCGCGACCACGTCCTCGCCCTGGGCGTTCTCCAGGTAGTCGCCGTAGTCGCCGGTCATGCCGGTGGACGGGTCACGCGTGAAGCACACGCCCGTGCCCGAGTCGGAGCCGAGGTTGCCGAACACCATCGAGCAGATGTTGACGGCCGTGCCCAGGTCGTTGGAGATGCGCTCGCGGCGGCGGTACAGCCGGGCGCGCTCGGTGTTCCACGAGTTGAAGACGGCCGTGATGGCCAGGTCGAGCTGCTCGCGCGGGTGCTGCGGGAACTCGCGTCCGGTCTCGAGGCGGACGATCTCCTTGAACTCCTCGACGAGGGCCTCGAGGTCGGCCGCGCTGAGATCGGTGTCCACCGAGGCGCCGCGCGCCTTCTTCATGGAGTCCAGGGCGTGCGCGAACTTGTCGCCGTCGATGTCCAGCACCGTCTTGCCGAACATCTGGATGAGGCGCCGGTAGGAGTCCCACGCGAACCGCGCGTCGCCGGAGAACTGGGCGAGGCCCTGCACCGATGCGTCGTTGAGGCCGACGTTGAGGACGGTCTCCATCATGCCCGGCATCGAGAACTTGGCGCCGGAGCGGACCGAGACGAGCAGCGGGTCGTGGAAGTCGCCGAGCGAGCGGCCGAGGGTGTCCTCGAGCCGGCGCAGGGCCATGGTGACCTCGACCCGGAGCTCGGGCGGCAGGTCGCCGTCGACCATGTACGTGCGACACGCCTCCGTGGTGATGGTGAACCCGGGTGGCACCGGCAGGCCCAGGTTGGTCATCTCGGCGAGGTTGGCCCCCTTGCCGCCGAGCAGGTCCTTGAGGTCCCGGTTGCCTTCGCTGAAGTCGTAGACGTACTTGGCCACGATCCGCCTCTCTGCGTCGACGCCGGCCCCATTGCCGACGTCACGTCCCCTTAGGGTGCTGCAGGTCAGTTGTACCAGGCGAGGACCTTGGGCCCGTCTGCGGGCCCGCCGGTCGTCTCACGGCACGAGCGGGTCCGACGCCCCCCAGGCGACGAGCCGCAGACGCCGCGCGTCCACCGCGATGATCTCGGCACCGTGGGCGGCCAACGAGGCCGGCGTGTCCATCCCGGCGCGGACGAACCGCCCGGCCAGCGCGTCGAGCCCGCCGTCCGCGAGGGCGACGAGCAGCTCGACGACGGTGGCGATCGGGGTCCACGCGACACGGGCGTCGTGGGCCGGCATGCCACGCGTCATGTCGGTGCGGACCACCCCGGGCGCGAGGTCGAAGACTCGCAGGCCGCGGTCGCGGTACTGCGTGTCGAGCATCGTCGTCATGCGGGCCAGCGCTCCCTTGCTGATGCCGTAGCCGGTGTACTCGCCGGCACCCCGGTGACCCGCGCCCGAGTTGATGTTGACGATGCGGCCCCCGCCCTGCGCGAGCATCCCGGGCAGCAGCGCGTGGGTCAGCAGCAGCGGACCGCGCACGTTGGTCTCGATGACCCGCCACGTGTCCTCGACGTCGTCCTGGTCGAACGGCACCTCGGCCCGCTCGATGACCCCGGCGTTGTGGACCAGCAGCCCGACACCGCCGAGCTCGTCCTGCACCACCGACGCCGCCTCGCGCACGGCCGCGGCGTCCGTGAGCTCCACGGGCACGACGACGACGTGTGGGCCCCGGCGTGCCGTGGCAGGCGCCGCGCCGGCCGCGGTGGAGGCCGCGGTGGGGGTCGCGGTGAGGGCCGAGGTGAGGGCCGCGGTGGCGGCCGCGGCCTGGATCCTCGCGGCGACGTCGTCGAGATGCGCGCGGGTGCGACCCAGCAGGGCGACGTCGTACCCGGCGGCCGCGAGACCCGCCGCAAGGCCCGCTCCGATGCCGCGACCGGCCCCCGTGACCACGGCGGTGCGCGGGACGGCGGGCCGGGACGTGTCGGCGACGAGGCTCATCCCCCCATCCTGGGGGCCCGGGGTGCGCGAACCAACCGGGCCCCCCGGGTCGACCCACGCCCACACCGCCGGCGGATCGGCCGACCCGTCGCGGTGCCCCTCGCTCCACCGCTCCTCTGCACCCAGGTTCCCGACACCCTGCTCCGGCTCCCGCTGCCACTCCCCTCCCGCTCCCGGCACCCCTGCCCTGGGAGTCGGCAGTTGCTGCTGAGATGCGTGACACGTCACCGTCACCACATCGATGCTGCCTCGGTGACGCGTCACGCAGTTTCACTCGACTGCTCGATCCTGTGGGCGGTTGTCCCCAGCCAGACCCGCCGTGGCGGTCCGTCCCCAGGACGACGGGTCCGAAGGGAGGCCAGCTCCTCGCGCCAGCGATGCTCCGGATGTGGACGAGATCGCAGCACTCCGACTGTGGATCATGGCCGCGCATCGCGACCTCGACCGTGAGCACGCGCGGCTGCTGCGCACCATCGGGCTCACGCCTGCGCAGGCTGACGCTCTGGCCGTCCTGCACGAGCACGGCGTCCTGACGGTCCGGGACCTCGGCGACCTGCTCGTCCGCGAGTCGGGGAGCCCGAGCCGGCTGGCGCGGACGCTCGTGGACGCGGGGTGGGTCGACCGGACGATCGAGCCGTTCGACGGCCGGACCGCCGTGCTGCGGCTCTCGCCGCTCGGGCGTCGGCTCGCGGCTCGGGCGGAGCGCGCCGACGTTCAGCTGCGCGGCGCGATGGCCCGGGAGATCGACCCGGAGCTGGTCGAGGACTGCTCCGTGGCACTCGCCGCGCTGGCGAGCGGTCCGGCCGGGCGGGCGGTGCCGCGCCGCCTGGCAGGGCGGACCTGGTGGTGGCGGTGAGGCCAGATCGCTCAGCCCTGCAGGCCGTCCGCGACCGCCGCGGTGACCTTGAGCCACGCCTCACGCGTCGGCCCGGCGAGACGGTCGATCTCGAGCGGGCTCCCGCCGACCAGCGACGGGTCGTAGGGGACGTCGACCACGGTCCGGGTCAGCTGGCCGAAGTGCTCGTGCAGGCGCGTGGCGAGACGGTCGTCGCGCCGCGGGGCCGGCGCGGACAGCACGGTGACCGCGTTGCGTACGGCGTCGCCGTGGCCCGTCGCACGCAGGGCGTCGATCGCCCAGGCCGCCGACTGGGCGGTGTCTTCCCGGACGGTCGACACGATGACCACCTGGTCCGCAGCCTCGATCGCCGCCTGCCAGTTGGAGGCCCGCATGTTGTTGCCCGTGTCGACGACCATGATCCGGTAGAACCGCGACAGCGTGCGGTGCAGCGACCTGAACGCGAACGCGTCGATCGACGCCGCGGAGGCCGCATCCTCATCGGACGCCAGCACGTCGAACTGCGCCGAGCCCTGGGACCGCACGTAGTTGTCGAGGTCCCCGACGCGAGCCGATCCCGGGTCCGCGAAGCGGTCGAGGTCCTGCAGCAGGTTCACCGCCGTGTTGTGGTGCTGGGCCTGGTGGGAACGCCAACCGAGCGTGCCGCGGGTCTCGTTGTTGTCCCAGGCGAGCGTGTAGCCACCGCGGTGCTGGCCGAAGGTCGCCGCAAGGAGCAGCGACGCCGTCGTCTTGTGCGCGCCGCCCTTGGGGTTGATGACCACGATGGTCTTGGGCCCGTCGAGGCTGCGCTGCACGGAGGTGATCGCATCACGGTGCCGCTGCTCGAAGGGGCCTGGGCGCAGCGCGACGAGGCCGCCGGTCAGACGTCGCACCGTGCCCTGCCAGCCGAGCTGCGCCGGCCCCGCCGGCGGCGTGGGACGGCCGGCGAGCAGGTCCGTCAGGGTAGGCAGCTCGTCCGCCGGCGCCACGGGACGGGCCGGCGACCCGGTCGACAGGTCGGCGCCGTCGACCGGTGGCGCACCAGGGGCCACGGCGATCGACGAGATCGGGACCGCGGGAGCGGGGACACCCGTGACGATCGGGGCCGGTGGGGCCGCGGGCGCACGGTCAGCCCATGGCTCCGGCCCCGGCTGCGGCTGCGGCTCGGCGACGATGTCGTCCCACTCCTCGTCGACCGGCGCGGGATCGGCCGGCGCGAAGGCCGTGCGCAGCACGGGCACGCGGGCCGGCGCCGGGGCCGCGCCACCGCCGGCCGCCGTCGGCGCGGGCGGCAGCGGCGGACCGTCCCAGCGGACGTCGTCCACGTCGGGCTCGGGCGGGAGCTCGCGCGGCAGCTCGTGGCGCAGCGACCAGTCGACGGCCTGCTGCCAGCCGTCGCCCGGCGCCGCGGCCACCGGGGCGGGGACACCCTCGGGGTCGAGGTCGCCGTCCTGCGGGCCCTCGAGGTCGCCGTCGCCGTCCTGCGAGCCCTCGACGGCGGGGGTCGGGTCGGTCGGGACGGGCCCGGTCGCTTCAGGCTGCTCGACGTCGCGGGGCTCGTCGACCTCGGTCACGACCGCGTCGCCGGGAGCCTCCTCACGCGCCGTCGGCACCTCGCCGCGCAGTGCCCGCAGCTCGCGCCGGGACAGCGTCTGGCCGGCCCGGTCCCATGCGTCACTCTCGTCCACGGCTTCGCTCCCCACCTGCAGCACCTGCACCATGCCGCGTCCGACGGCGTCCGGGGCGACGCCGTGCGGCACCGAACCTACGCCGCCCGACACCGCTCCGCATGAGCACAGCCTGCCGCAGCGCGGGTCCGGGTGCCGTGCGCCACGACGCACGGCACCCGGACCGGGGTGGATCAGCCGACCGCAGAGAAGTCCAGCGCGGAGTCCGCGACGGCGAGGACGGTCCAGATCCCCCCGTCAGCACTCGTCAGCTCGTAGGTCGGCGCGAGCACCGCGGCACCGTCGGCCTGGGTGTGCAGCGCCACCCCGAGCCGTGCCGAGACGATGGTCACCTCGGTCACGGGCCAGCTCAGCGAGCTGCCTGCTGCAGCCGTCGGCGGCACGGTGGGGACGGCCGGCTCCTCGGACGGGACGGCCATGTCGCCCTCGCGGGCCGCCGCGCCGTCGGCGTAGGCGATCGGACCGCCCCAGCCGAAGCCGAAGCGGGGGTCGCCCAGCCGTTCGACGGCCTCGACGGGGCTGATGACGGCGTACTCGCCGAGCGCGACGGCCGGCGCGAGCGAGCCGTAGAGCGACTGCAGGCCGGCGCCCGTGAAGCTTGCGCTCCAGGCCAGCCCGGTGCGCTGCCCGTCGATCACCTGGTAGGCGGTGACGTAGGCGTACGCGATGTCCCCGTAGTCCTCCGCGACGAGCTCGAACGACGCCGCGTCCTGGCCCAGCGAGCCCAGCAGTGCCCGGAGCCTGGCCGACGCGTCCTCGCCCTGCGGCGCGGGGCCGAGGTCCCGCTGCACGCACGGCTCGGGCGCGACCAGGCCCTCCTCGGTGGTCCCGTCCGCGCCGCCCTCGGTGACCGTCGTGCAGGACCACGGGTCGGTGGTCGGGTCGTAGTACCCCAGCGACGCCGTGCCGTCGGCGGACAGCGTGACCACCGGCCCCGTGCCGTCGGTCGCGCCGACCGACCAGGAGCCGTACGTCATCTCGGGCGAGCCCGCGACCCCGAGCGCGGCCGCGGCGGCCGCGATCGTCGCGTCGCTGAACACGGACGCCGCGTCCAGGGCCCACGCGGCGTGGCTGCCGCCCTCGTCGGAGAGCCCGGAGGACGTGAACACCGTGCGCCCCCAGCCGCCCCAGAAGGACATGTCGGCCGTGCGCGCGGCCCCGCCGACCCCCGCGTCCGGGACGGCAAGGGACTCCGGTGCCCCCGCCGCGCCCGAGGACGCGGCGTCACCGCCGGACGGGCCGGTGGTCAGCGTGATCGCAGCGGCGGCGAGCTCCGGCTGCGACCCCGCGGCGCCGATCGCGTACCCGCCACCGCCGCCGACCACCAGCGCTGCGGCCGCGATCCCCGCGACGCGCGCGGGCCACGAGGTCCAGCGACGCGACCTGGCGACGGCGAGCTGGTCCGGGACGGCCGTCGTCCTGGCATCGACGGCGGCACGCAGCGCCGCGGCGTCGGGGTGGAGCCCTGCGGCCGGGTCCGCCTGGGCGAGCCGGGCGATCTCGTCCGGGTCCGGTGCGGTGGTGTCCATGGTGACCTCCTGAGGTGGTGTCTCACCCCGTCTGTGTCGGACCGGCCCCCGGACTTGCAGCGGACCGCGCGGCGACGGCACCCGGGTCGGTGGCGTCGAGCTCCGCCCACACCTGGCGCAACCGCGCACGGGCGCGGGACAGCGCGGCGTCGGCCCCGCCCCGGCTGATCCCCAGCGTGGCGGCGAGCTGGTCCGGGTCCAGCCCCTCCCAGGCGTGCAGGAGCAGGATCCGACGATCCCGCGGCGACAACGCCATGAGGACGGCCCGCACACCCTCGTCCGACACCGCCAGGTCCGCCGGGTCGACGTCGTCGACCTCCTCCGGCAGGTGCTCGACGGGTACGGGCCGACCCTTGCGCCGGTGGTTCGCCAGGACGTACCCAGCGGTCCGGTAGAGCCACGGCAGCTCGGCACCCTCCGGCACGTCCGCCCGACGGCGCCACGCGGTGGCCAGGACGTCGGCCGCGAGGTCCTGCGCGTCGTCGATGGCGACGCGGCGCGCGAGGTAGCGGTAGACCGCCGTCGAGTGCGCGCGGAAGAGCGCATCGAACCAGACGTCGTCGCGCACGCCGGCCTCCGGGATGTCGTGGGGCTGCCTACCGGGTCTGTGTCGCGACCGTCGGACTCCTTGCACGATCGCGGCACCCGCCTTCGTCGGTCCACTGTGACGCACATCACAGAACACTGGGAGGCCTCACGGAGACGCCGGGTGAGCCGATCTGAGAGCGACGGGCCGTCATCCGGGATCATGGCACCCGTCCGCCCATGCTGCGGTGCCGCAGCCGAAGGAGTCGGGAGAGTCATGGCCGAGGAGCACGTGCGGGTGCGTGCCAGCGACCGCGAGCTGGCGCAGACGCTCGACCTGCTCAGCGAGAGGGTCGCGCGCTACCGCGTCGACGACCTCACGCTCGTCTACTGCAACCGCGCGTGGGCCGCCCAGCACCACGCCGACCCCGAGGAGCTCGTCGGGATCCCCATCGACGACCTGCTCAGCCCCGCCGAGATCGACGGCCTGCACGCGCAGCTCGCCCGCCTCGGCCCCCTGACGCCGTACCTGCGTGACTCCGAGCCGCGCCCCGCCACCCGGATGCCCGACCGGTGGATCGAGTGGGCCGACCGCTACCTCGTGGGACCCGACGGCGCACACATCCTCGCCGTCGGCCGCGACGTCACCGAGCGCCGCCTCGCCGAGCAACGCCTCGCCCTGTCGGAGGCCCGGTTCCGTGACCTCGCCGACCGCTCGGCCGACGCCGTCTTCCGCCTGACCACCACGCCCCGCCCGCACCTGTCCTACCTCAGCCCGTCCGTCGAGCGGATCACGGGATGGAGCCCGGCGGACTTCGGCGACGACCTGGCGCACCTCGTGACGGTGCTCGACACCGACAGCCGCTCCGTGGCCAGGGGGGCGCTCGCCGGTGCGACGCTCCCGGACCGCTTCGACGTGCGCATGCGCCGCGCCGACGGCACCGGCCTCGTCCTCGAGCTCCAGGTGGTCGCGCTGGACGACGGCGTCCAGGGCGTCGGGCGCGACGTCACGGAGATGCGCCGGCTGCAGGACGACCTCGCCACGCTGGCACTGCGCGACCCGCTGACCGGGCTCGCCAACCGCCGCCTCTTCGACATCCTGCTCAGCTCGGCCCTGGCCAGGGTCCAGCGGTCCACCACGCCGCTCGTGGTCACCTACGTCGACCTCGACGACTTCAAGTCGGTCAACGACACCTACGGCCACGCCGCCGGCGACGCCGTGCTCGTCGAGACGGCGCGGCGGCTCAAGGCGACGGTCAGGGGTGCGGACATCGTCGCCCGGCTCGGCGGGGACGAGTTCGTCGTCGCCCAGGAGACCGACGCCGACGGCGCCGAGGCGACGGCCCACCGCATCGGCGAGGCCCTCGAACCCGCCTACGAGCTGCCCGACGGCACGCTCGTGACCTGCACCGCGAGCCTCGGCATCGCCGAGTCGCGCCTGCACCCCGTCGGGGCCTCCCTGCTCGCAGCTGCGGACGCCGCCATGTACGCGGCCAAGCGCGTGCGCCACGGACGCGACCCCCGCACCGGCGACTGACCCGGCCCCGCGCGCCCCGCCCAGCCCGTCCCGCCTGGCCGCCCCGCCCAGCCCGTCCCGCCGGCCGTCCCGCCGGCCCGTCCCGGACGCACGAACGCCCCGGTCCGAGGACCGGGGCGTTCGTGGTGGATCGGGGTGAGCTCAGCTCACCGCGGAGATCCGGAGGAGCAGAAGATCAGAGCGCGCGGATGTTGTCCGCCTGGGGGCCCTTGGGGCCCTGCTTGATCTCGAACTCGACCTTCTGGTTCTCCTCGAGCGTGCGGTAGCCGCTCGTCGCGATCGCGGAGTAGTGGGCGAAGACGTCGGCGCCGCCCTCGTCGGGGGCGATGAAGCCGAAGCCCTTCTCGGCGTTGAACCACTTCACGGTGCCAGTAGCCATGGCGGGTCTCCTTCAGGAGTATTCGTACGAACCCGCGTGTCGGGTCCGATCAATCGCGGTGTTCGTCGTCCGCTCCTGGTAAGGAAAATGCGCCTGGCCGAGGGGCCGGGCGCACTCGAGACGTGCAAGCACAGCAACTTCGAGGGTCACGCTACGGCATTCGACCGCTCTGCACCAGTGGGCGACTAGGCTCGGCGTCCGTGAAGCCGTTCCTGCTGCTGGCAACCCGTGAGCAGGACGACGCCGCGGACGGGGAGCACGAGGCCATCCGGCGCTTCGGCGGGCTGAGCGACGAGGCCCTCGTCCGGGTCCGCCTGGAGGCCGGGCCGATGCCCTCGCTGGACCTCGACGACTTCTCCGGCGTCATCGTGGGCGGCAGCCCGTTCAACGCGAGCGACCCGACCGAGCACAAGTCCGCGCTGCAGCTGCGCGTCGAGGCTGAGCTCTCGGCCCTGCTCGACGAGATCGTCGCGCGTGACCTGCCCTTCCTCGGCGCGTGCTACGGCGTGGGCACGCTGGGCGTGCACCAGGGCGGCGTCATCGACCGCACCTACGGGGAGCCGGTCGGCGCCGTCCCGGTGAGCCTCACCGACGCCGGCCGCAGCGACCCGTTGTTCGGCGGCATGCCCGCGACCTTCCAGGCGTTCGTCGGGCACAAGGAGGCGGTCTGCACACCGCCACCGCACGCCGTCGTGCTCGCGAGCTCGCCCGCCTGCCCCGTGCAGGCCTTCCGGATCCAGGACAACCTCTACGCCACGCAGTTCCACCCGGAGCTCGACGTGCCAGGGATCGTGGAGCGCATCCGTGTCTACCAGCACGCCGGCTACTTCCCCGCGCACGAGGTCGAGCAGGTCATCGCCTCCGTGCGCGGGGCCGTGGTCGACCAGCCGCCGCGTCTGCTGGCGGCCTTCGTGCAGCGGTACGCGCGCTGACGGAGGAGGGGCAGCCCGCCGCGGTCCTCCCCTCGAACGGGTGAAATCCGACACGCGGGGGCCGAGGGAGTTGGCTGGTCAGCCCCGCCGGGGCAGGATGCAAGCGTGTTCACGCTCACAACAGCCGACTCCCAGAGTCCTCAAGGTCAGCCTCGGCGTGCCGACTGGGATGTCATGAGCGTCGCCACCGAGTACCCCATCGCCGAGCAGCAGCCCGCTGCCGCGGCGCTCGTGCCCGTCCCGTGCGCCGCCCGACCCTCCACGAACTTCGTCCACCTGGACGGGCCGTGCCACTGCTTCATCGGTGGCCCCGCCCCGGAGTTCGCCCCCCTGCACCGCGACCAGCGCGCCTCCTGACCGCCGACCGCCCCGCGACGGGGCGGTGCTGAGCACCACGGGTCACATCCGGACAAACTCCGACGACTCCACCCCTTCACCCCGATGATCACGCGCCGCTAGGGTGCGACGAAGCCTCGTGCCCGCTCGACGACGACGACGTCCCCGGGCAGGCACGCAGCCCCGCGCAGATCCGCGGTCGCCTCCGAGGGGAAATCACCATGAGAAGACTCGTCGCCACTCTCGCCAGCACGGCCATCGCCGTCCCGATGTCCCTCGGGGTCGCCTACGCTGCGCCCACCCCCGACCCCGTCGCCGACCACGGGCAGGGGCAGGGCCTGCCCGTGGTGAGCGGCAGGGACCTCGTGCGGCCCGTCGGCGAGGAAGCGCGGGACGCCGGCGCCATCGGGTCGACGCTCGCCGCGGCGAGCGGGACGGTCACGGCCTTCGTCGAGCTCGACGCCACCACCGGGCTCGAGACCGCCCAGGCCGGTGGCGACGCGGCCGACGTCGAGGCGGCGCAGGCCCAGGTCGAGGCGCTGGCCCAGGAGGTCGTGCCCGATGCGACGGCCCGGGCGAGCAGCGCGGCCCCCCAGACCCTCGACGTCACGTCCACGCTCGTCGCGGGCGTCGTCGTCGCGGGCGACGCGGCACGGGTCCGCGCCCTGGCGGCCGACCCCGCCGTGGTGGGCGTGCACCTCATCGTGCCCAAGACCCCGCTCAACAAGGGGGCCGACGCCTTCACCGAGGCGCTCGCCACCTGGACGTCCACCGGCCAGACGGGCGAGGGCGTGACCATCGGCGTCATCGACACCGGCATCGACTACACGCACGCCGACTTCGGCGGCCCCGGCACGCCCGAGGCCTACGCCGCCGCGTACGGCACCGACGGGACCGGCCCGGTCCCGGCCGGCACCTACGACGCCACGAAGTACCTGGGCGGCTACGACTTCGCCGGCCCGACCTACGACGCCGGCGGGGCGGGCGCGGCCCTGACCCCCCAGCCGGACGCCAACCCCATCGACTCCCCGGACGGGGACGGCGGGCACGGCACGCACGTGGCCGGCAGCGCCGCCGGCCTCGGCGTGCTGGCCGACGGCACGACGTTCGACGGCGACTACGCGTCGCTCACGGACATCTCCGACTGGCAGATCGGCCCGGGGACGGCGCCCGGTGCCGGGCTCTACGCGCTCAAGGTCTTCGGCGACACGGGCGGCAGCACCAGCCTGGTGATCAGCGCGCTCGAGTGGGCCGCCGACCCCGACGGCGACGGCGACCTGTCCGACCACCTCGACATCATCAACATGTCCCTCGGCTCGGACTCCAGCGCGGCGGACGACCCCGAGAACGCCTTCGTCGACGCCCTGTCCGAGCTCGGCGTGCTCTCCGTCGTGGCCTCGGGCAACGCCGGCGACGTCGTCGACATCGGCGGCAGCCCTGGCAACGCCCGGAGCTCGCTGACGGTCGCCAACTCGGTGTCCAGCACCCAGACCTTCGACGCCGTCGAGGTCGTCTCGGCCGCCGACCCGAGCCTCGTCGGCACCTACGCCGGCCAGAACACCATCGCCTACGCCGGCACCGCCGACGTCACGGCCCCCGTCGTCCACCTCGGCGCCACCGTCGACGGCTGCACCGCGCTGACCGACCGCTCTGCGGAGATCGCCGGCAAGATCGTCTGGCTGTTCTGGGACGACAACGAGTCGACCCGGGGCTGCGGCAGCGGCGTGCGGTGGAACAACGCCGCCGCCGCCGGTGCTGCCGGTGTGCTCATCGGTACCACCGCGCCGGTCTTCACCTACGGCATCTCGGGCGGCGCCGCGATCCCTGGCGCCATGCTCACCGCCACCGCGACGAGCACCCTCATGCCGGAGATCGTGGCCGGGACCCTCACCGTGCACGTCGGCCCGTCGCTCGCCAACGCGGCCTTCGTCACCGACGCGTCGCTGGCCGACTCGCTCAACTCCAGCTCCTCGCGCGGCGTGCACGGGTCGCTGGGCATCGTCAAGCCCGACGTGGCGGCGCCGGGCACGCTGACCTCCTCGGCGTCCTCGGGCTCCGGGACCGGCCGCTCGACCAAGTCCGGCACGTCGATGGCCACCCCGCACGTCGCGGGCATCGCTGCCCTCGTGGCCGGCGAGCACCCCGACTGGGGCGTCACCCAGATCAAGGCAGCGGTGATGAACACGGCCACGCACGACGTCTACAGCGGGCTGAACCAGACGGGTGCCGTCTACGGCCCCGAGCGGGTCGGTTCCGGTCGCGTCGACGCCCTCGACGCGACGCGGGCCGAGCTGCTGGCCTGGGCGACGGACGACCCGTCGCTCGTCTCCGTGACCTTCGGCGTGGTGCCCGTCGGCGCCACGACCGTGGTCCAGGAGCGCACCGTCACCGTGACCAACACGGGCGGCTCCGCCCGCGACGTGGCGACCTCGTTCGACCAGGCGACCAGCGCGGGCGGGGCGACCATCACGACCTCCCCGGCCTCGCTGACCCTCCCGGCCGGCGGCTCCGCGCAGGTCACGGTGACCCTGACGGCCGACCCGGCCACCCTCGCCAAGGACCTCGACCCGACCTCGGTCGCCACCTACGACCTGGGCGTCGACATCCCGCGGGACCACGTGGCGACGCTCTCCGGCCGCCTCGTGCTCACCCCGTCGGGCGGCCCGGAGCTGCGGGTGCCCGTCCAGGCCGCACCGCGGCTGGTCAGCGACCTCTCCGCCGCTCCGGTGGCCTTCGCCGACGAGCTCGCCACGGCCACGCCGCTGACGCTCGCCGGGCGCGGGGTGGACTCCGGCGGCTGGACGTCGCTCGTCGCCCCGTTCGTCCTCACGGGCGAGAGCCCGGTGCTCGAGGAGGACACCTCGACGACCTCTGCCTCCTCGATGGCGGCCGCCGACCTGCGTCACGTCGGGTTCGCCTCGACCGCGCCGCAGATGGCGGCGGCCGGGCTCGACCCTGACGTGTACGGCCACGGCACCCTCGGCATCGCGATCGCCACCGAGGGCGAGTGGGCCTCGCTCGGCACGACGGTGGTGCCGATCATCGACACCGACATCGACGGTGACGGCATCTGGGACCTCGAGACGTACATCTGGAAGTACGGGCCGGAGCTCGACTTCACCACGGTGGAGACCTACGCCCTGGACTACGCCGACGGCGCCTACTCGCTGGGCGACTTCCTCGACCTCAGCCCGGCCAACGGCCTGTGGGCGGACGTCGACTCGACGGTCTTCGACAGCAACGTCGTCGTCGCGCCGATCAACCTCGACGCCGTCGGCATCGCACCGGGGGACATCCCGACGTTCGCGGTCATGACGTACTCGCCGTACGCGACGGACCCGAGCGGGATCGTCGACGAGGTCGAGGCGTTCACCGCCGACCCGTACGCCCCGGCGTTCTGGTTCGACGCGGGCCCCGCCAGCGCCGACTCGCTGTGGTTCTACGGCGCGGCCGGCGAGGCGTTCTCGGTGCAGCGCTCCGTGGCGACCGGTGACGGCCGGCTCCTGCTGCTGCACTCGCACAACGGGCTGGGCGCTCGCGCCCAGGTCGTGGACGTCAGCGCCCCCGTCGCCACCCCGACGACGACGGCGCTGCGGGTCACCGGGCCGCTCGTCGAGGGCTCGACCCAGCGCCTGACGGCGACGGTCGACCCGCGGGCCGCAGCCGGCACCGTGCGCTTCCTCGACGGCACCACGGAGCTGGGCACCGCGACGGTCCGTCGCGGCAGCGCCACCGTACGGGTCCAGCTGCCGGCCGGGGCGCACGCCCTGACCGCGCAGCTCGTCCCGACGAGCACGGCCTACACGGGCTCGACGTCGCCGGTGGTCGCCGTCGACATCCGAGCGCGGCAGGCCTCGACCCTCACGGTCGCCCTGCCGACCTCGGTGCCGCAGCACGCGCCCGTGCTCGTCACGGCGGTCGTGCGCACGGCGTCTGCTGCGCCCAGCGGCACCGTCGAGGTCCGCGAGGGCGGCCGGCTGCTCGCGCGGTCCCGGGTGCTCGCGCGGGACGGCGCCGGCGTGGCGGTGCTCGTCGTGCCCGGCCTGTCCGTCGGGTCGCACCACCTCACGGTGAGCTACTCGGGCAACGCCGAGGTGGCGCAGAGCAGCGTCGAGCGGGACGTCCGGGTGACCGCCCGCCGACGCTGAGCGCCGCGGGGTGCGGGGGGTGGGCCGTCGGCCCGCCCCCCGCACCGTGCGTCAGGTGAGGCGCCGGCCGACGACGACCTCGAGCAGCGGGTCGTGCGGCAGCGCCGGGGTGCCGCAGACGACGACGTCGGCGCGCTCCCACGGACGCTCGTGGGCGAGGAAGGGCGACTCCGCGGACTCCCACTCGTCCCAGAACCGCGCGGCCTCCGCCGGGTCGGGGCGCTCGGCGAGGTCCCGGGCGATCCCGCGGTCGCGCGCCCGCGTCGCGTCGGACTGCACCCACACGGCGGCGTCGAGCAGCGGGGTCAGGGCGCGACGGCTCGCGCCCACGCCCTCGACCAGCAGCAGGCTCGCGCCGACCGGCACCTCGATCGCGCCAGAGCGGCCGCGGGCGTCCCAGGCAGGTGGGCGGAAGGCGACGGGCAGGCCCGCGCGCGCGGGCTCCAGCACGCCGGCGGCGAGCAGCGCGTCCCAGCCGAAGAAGGACTCCCACCACGCGACGTCGTCGGTGTGCACCACGACGCTGCCCGGGACGGCGTCCGCGATCCGCCCGGTCAGGGTCGACTTGCCGCCGGCCGAGCGTCCGTCCACGGCCACGACGGCCGGCCTGCCGACCGGTCGCCCG
>Ga0073905_10000831_pt1 | contig 15080 bp, 12 predicted proteins | sample KloWWTupernatant_FD_65482 | JGI IMG/M metagenome (GOLD analysis project Ga0073905, IMG submission 65482) | Active sludge microbial communities from Klosterneuburg, Austria, studying microevolution and ecology of nitrifiers - Klosterneuburg... | ecosystem: Engineered > WWTP > Aerobic digester >... | reverse complement strand
CTTGTTCAGGTTGGTCCACAGCTCGTGGGTCATGCACGGGCCGTTCTCGTCGTGGCAGTTTTCCTTGCCGCCGCACTGCGTGGCGTCGAGCGGCTCGTCGACCGCGAAGATCATGTCGGCGACGGTGATGTTCTTCATCGGCCGCGCGAGCGTGTAGCCCCCGCCCGGCCCGCGCGTGCTCTCGACCAGTTCGTGCCGGCGCAGCTTGCCGAACAGTTGCTCGAGATACGACAGCGAGATCTTCTGGCGCTGGCTGATGCCGGCCAGCGTCACCGGCCCCTGGTGCTGGCGCAAGGCCAGGTCGATCATGGCGGTCACGGCAAACCGCCCCTTGGTCGTCAGTCGCATGATGGCTCCGTCGAGAGAGACAAGTACCTGACTTGGAAACTCAACTATACCCGATATCCGAGCTTTTTGCTCGGCCATTGGGCGGGAGCTTGTATTTTTGTCCAAGACAAAAAAACCGAGCGCCCTACTCAGGCATTGTCGCCCCCGACGGGCCTAACTTACGAATGCGCCATCGTCACGCCGCGGCAACCTGCGTCGCCCGACGCTTGGCGAGTTCGAGCAGCCCCGTGCAGGCGTCCTCGATGTAATCGAGTGCCTGCTCGAAGCCCTGCGTATTGCCGTAGTACGGGTCGGCAATCGTGGCGGTCTCGTGCTCGGTGGCAAAGCGCATCAGCAGCTGCAGCTTGTGGTGCGAGTGCTTCGGCGCAAGCTGTTGAAGCTGCGAGAGGTTGTCCCAGTCCATCGCCAGGATCATGTCGAATTCGTCGAAGTCCCGCTCCCTGACCTTCGACGCACGGAGGTCCGTGATGTCGTAGCCGCGCTTGATGACGGCCGCCTGGGCGCGCTTGTCGGGCGCCTCGCCGAGATGAAACGCGTGCGTCCCCGCGGACGCCACCCGCACCACCTCGTCGAGCCCGGCCTGCCGAACCATGTGCCGGAAGACCCCCTCGGCCATCGGCGACCGGCAGATGTTGCCCATGCACACGAAGAGCACCCGGGTGTTCATCGCCAGCGAAATCGGTTCTCGTTTTGCCATGTTCGTATCCGCCTGAGTCACAAAATCATTAACCGGGGTCGCGCCACGTGCTTTCGAGCCTGGCCTATGCCGCCTTTCCAGCCACGAACGGAACCACATTGCCGCCCCCATCCGATCCGAAGAATCTCTCCTTGAGCGCAGCGAGCTGGTCGCGAACCTGCGCGGCCTTCTCGAACTCCAGGTTCTTCGCGTGGTCCAGCATCTGCTTCTCCAGACGCCTGATCTCCCTCGCGATCCCCTTCTCGCTCATCGTTTCGTACTGCGACTGCCGCTCGGCCGCCCTGAGCTCCTGGCGTGCCTGCTGCGGGTCGTAGACGCCGTCGATCAGTTCGCGCACCTGCTTGCTCACGCCGCGCGGCACGATGCCGTGCGCCAGGTTGAACGCGACCTGCCTGGCGCGGCGCCGCTCGGTCTCGCCCATCGCCCGCCGCATCGAATCGGTGACCCGGTCCGCGTACAGGATCGCGCAGCCGTGCAGGTTGCGCGCCGCTCGCCCGATCGTCTGGATCAGGCTGCGCTCGGAGCGCAGGAAGCCCTCCTTGTCCGCGTCCAGGATCGCGACCAGCGACACCTCGGGAAGGTCGAGCCCTTCGCGAAGAAGGTTGATGCCGACCAGCACGTCGAACACGCCCAGCCGCAGGTCGCGAATGATCTCCACCCGCTCCACAGTATCGATGTCCGAGTGCAGGTATCGCACCTTCACCCCGTGGTCGGCGAGGAAATCCGTCAGGTCCTCGGCCATCCGTTTCGTCAGCGTGGTGACCAGCACCCGCTCGGAGCGCTTGACGCGCTCGTGGATCTCCGACAGCAGGTCGTCGACCTGCGACGAAGCCGGACGAACGGTCACTTCCGGATCGACGAGGCCGGTCGGGCGCACGACCTGCTCCACGACCTGCCCCGACTGCCGCGCCTCGTAGTCGGCGGGCGTCGCCGAGACGAAGATGCACTGGCGCACCTTGGCCTCGAACTCCTCGAACTTCAACGGACGGTTGTCCAGCGCCGACGGCAGCCTGAACCCGTACTCGACGAGCGTCTCCTTGCGCGAGCGGTCGCCGCGGTACATCCCGCCCAGCTGTCCGATCGTGACGTGGCTCTCGTCGATGAACATCAGCGAGTCGGCCGGCAGGTAGTCGACCAGCGTCGGCGGCGGATCGCCAGGGCGGGCGCCCGAAATGTGGCGCGTGTAGTTCTCGATGCCCTTGCAGAAGCCCAGTTCCTGCAGCATCTCCATGTCGAAGCGAGTGCGCTGCTCGAGCCGTTGCGCCTCGACCAGCTTGCCCTGGTCGTAGAAGAACTTCAGCCGATCCGCGAGCTCCTCGCGGATCGTGCCGAGCGCGCGCATCACGGTCTCGCGCGGCGTCACGTAGTGCGACGACGGATAGACCGTGAAGCGGGGAATCTTCTGGCGCACGCGGCCGGTCAGCGGGTCGAACAGCTGGATGCTGTCGATCTCGTCGTCGAACAGTTCGACGCGCACCGCCAGTTCCGCGTGCTCGGCCGGGAAGATGTCGATCGAGTCGCCGCGCACCCGGAAGCTGCCGCGCACGAACTCCACGTCGTTGCGCTTGTACTGCATGGCCACCAGCCGCTGCAGCACGTCGCGCTGCGACAGCCGGTCCTTCGCGCGCAGCACGAGGATCATCTCGTGGTAATCGCGCGGATTGCCGATGCCGTAGATGCACGAGACGGTCGCCACGATCACGGTGTCGCGGCGCTCGAGCAGCGACTTGGTGGCAGAGAGCCGCATCTGCTCGATGTGCTCGTTGATCGCCGAGTCCTTCTCGATGTACAGGTCGCGCTGCGGGACGTAGGCCTCGGGCTGGTAATAGTCGTAGTACGAAACGAAGTACTCGACCGCGTTGTTCGGGAAGAACTCGCGCATTTCCGCGTAGAGCTGCGCCGCCAGCGTCTTGTTCGGCGCCAGCACCAGCGCCGGCCGGCCGAGCCGCGCGATCACGTTGGCCATCGTGTAGGTCTTGCCCGACCCGGTGACGCCGAGCAGCGTCTGGAAGCTCAGGCCATCGCGCAATCCTTCGGTCAGGCGGTCGATCGCTTCCGGCTGATCCCCGGCCGGGGCGAACGGCTGGTGCAGCTGGAACGGACTGCCTGGGAAGCTGACGAACGACGGTCGTTCGAGCGCGAGATCGGTCATCGTGTCGGTCTGGAGGCCCGGGTCGGCGTGTTACACTCGTTCAGTTTTCGGACGGCCTGCCGTGCCGGTTTTGCTGCGAAGCACAATCGCAGCGCAGCGGCCGGATCGACGGTTCACGGAGCCTTTCGACGGCGCCCCGAAGGGTGTCAGGAACTGCCTCGGCAAGGCTTTCGACGGCCTTTCGGACAAACCGTAATTATCGCCGCGCCGCCCCTGAAAATCCAGCGTTCTGCACGAAAGTTGTGCAGCGCAACCCCGCTTTAGACCCGTCACTCCACAAAAATCAAGGACTTGACCGACCGCCATGAGCCAGTCGATGTTCGCCACCGTTGAGATGGCCCCCCGGGATCCGATTCTCGGTCTCACCGAAGCCTTCAATGCCGACAGCCGCACCGAGAAGGTGAACCTGGGCGTCGGCGTTTACTGCGACGACGATGGCCGAATCCCGCTGCTTGCTGCGGTGCGCGAAGCCGAGCAGGCACGCGTCGCCAGCGCGCCGGCCCACGGGTACCTGCCGATCGAGGGCTTCGCCGCGTACAACAAGGCGGTCCAGCACCTGCTGTTCGGTGACGACTCGCCACTGCTGGCGGCCGGTCGCGTCGCGACCTTCGAGGCACTCGGCGGAACCGGTGGCTTGCGCATCGGCGCCGACTTCCTGCGTCGGCTCTACCCCGACGCCCGGGTCTGGATCAGCGACCCGAGTTGGGAGAACCACCGGGCACTGTTCGAGGCGGCCGGCTTCGCGGTCGACGCGTATCCGTACTACGACCCGACCACGCACGGCGTGAAGTTCGACGCCATGCTCGCCGCGCTGAAGGCGATGCCGGCACGCTCGATCGTGGTGCTGCATGCCTGCTGCCACAACCCGACCGGGGTCGACCTGGACGCGGCGCAGTGGGACGCGATCGTCGCGGCGGTGCGCGAGCGCGACCTGGTCGCGTTCCTCGACATGGCCTACCAGGGCTTTGGCGACGGCATCGAGGCCGACGCGCTGGCGCTGCACAAGTTCGCCGGCTCGGGGCTGGACTTCTTCGTGTCGAGCTCGTTCTCGAAGTCGTTCTCGCTCTATGGAGAACGGGTCGGCGCGCTGTCGATCGTGACGGCTGACCGCGACGAGACCGCAAGGGTGATCAGCCAGGTCAAGCGCGTGATCCGCACCAGCTACTCGAGCCCGCCGACCCACGGCGCCGCGGTCGTCGCGGCGGTGCTGTCGACGCCGGCGTTGCGCCAGCTCTGGGAGAAGGAGCTGGCCGGGATGCGCGATCGGATCCGCAGGATGCGCGAAGACCTGGTCCGCAAGCTGCGCGAGAACGGCGTCGAGCAGGACTTCTCGTTCGTCGCGCGCCAGCGCGGCATGTTCTCGTACTCCGGACTGAATGCGGCGCAGGTCGACAGGCTGCGCAACGAGTTCGGGATCTACGCGGTCTCCACCGGGCGGATCTGCCTGGCGGCGCTCAACAGCCGCAACATCGACTACGTGGCGAAGGCGATGGCGGCGGTGATCAAAGCCTGATCGCGCCCGGCTCGACGTTCCACCGCGCGGCAATTCGACAGGCGCGCGATTCGCAAGCTAGAATCGCGGTTTTCCCCGATAGCTCAGTCGGTAGAGCGACGGACTGTTAACTTGATGGCAGCCCACACGGGAAACCGCGTGGTGAAAACACCCCTAATTCGGGGAACCCTAAAGCGCGACGCGCCAAGGCAATCCCGAGCAAGCAGGCAGAGGTTCTCGACCGACGCCGGGCATGTGTAGAGACTTTACGGGGTGCGCCTAAAGCGGGCGAGGTGCGCAAGCGAATCGTCTGCCACGGCGAAGAGAAAGTCCAAGCCGGTTGGAAACTTCCGGGCACTTGTAATCCGCAGGTCCCAGGTTCGAGCCCTGGTCGGGGAGCCACTTCGAAGGCCGGCGCGTACCGCGCGCCGGCCTTTCTTTTTTTTCACGCGCCAGGTGCGCGATGTGCGCAGCCGGCCGATTGCCTCGAAGTTATATTGATAAACAACTTTAAGATAATGATATAACTAACTGTTTATACAATTTTTTTAATTCGCACCGGATACGGACGAATCGCAAGCCTCCGCACGGTGCTCCCGGCGCACCGCGGGCACGGTCTATCGTCGGGCCCCGGCCCGCCCGATTCGGCAGCGCATTGACCGGACTCAAGGCCCTCTGCGCGCGCGCGGCGATAGCCTTCGTGGCAACGCCGGGGCACGCATGAACGTCATCCACAAGCAACTCAACGAACTCGCCGTCTGCCCCAACGTGGTCGACTACGACGGCGAGCGCGCCGGCTTCTCGTGGGCGACGGCTCGGCGATCCCTCGATGGCCTGCCCGGCGGGCGCGGGCTGAACATCGCGCACGAGACCGTCGACCGGCACGCCGCGGGTCCGCGCTCGAGCCGGATCGCGCTGCGCTGGCTGGGCCGTGACGGCGCGACGCAGGACATCACCTACGCCCAGCTGCGGGACGCAACGAACCGCTTCGCGAACGTGCTCGCGGGGCTGGGCGTGGCCGCCGGCGACCGCGTGTTCCTGCTGTCGGGACGCATCCCGGTGCTGTACGTCGCACTGCTCGGCGCGCTCAAGCATCGCTGCACCGTGACGCCGCTCTTTTCGGCCTTCGGCCCCGAGCCGATCGCCACGCGGATCGGCCTCGGCGCCGGCAAGGTTCTCGTGACGACGACCAGCCTGTACCGCCGCAAGGTCGAGTCCATCCGGCCGACGCTGGGCTCGGTCGAGCACGTGCTGCTGGTGCGCGACGACGAGACGAGCGCCCTGCCCGCCGGCACGCTCGACCTGCAGGCGCTGCTCGATGCCGGCAGCAGCGTCTACGAAATCGGCCCGACCGACCCCGAGACGCCGGCGTTGCTGCACTTCACCAGCGGCACCACCGGCAAGCCGAAGGGCGCGCTGCACGTGCACGAAGCGATCGTCGCGCACTACGCCACCGGGCGCCTGGCGCTCGACTTCCACCCCGACGACGTGTTCTGGTGCACGGCGGATCCCGGCTGGATCACCGGCACTTCTTACGGGATCGTGGCGCCGCTGGCGCACGGGATCACGCAGGTGGTCGACGAGGCCGACTTCGATGCCGAACGCTGGTACGCGATCCTCGGCCGCGAGCGCGTGAGCGTCTGGTACACCGCGCCGACCGCGGTGCGCATGATGATGAAGGTCGGCACCGACGCCGCGCGCCGGCACGCGTTTCCGAAGCTTCGCTTCATCGCCAGCGTCGGCGAGCCGCTGAACCCGCAGGCGGTCACTTGGGGCGTCGACGCGTTCGGCCTGCCGATCCACGACAACTGGTGGCAGACCGAGACCGGCGGCATCATGATCGCGAACTTCGCGGCACTCGACATCCGCCCCGGTTCGATGGGCAAGCCGTTGCCCGGCATCGAGGCCGCGATCGTCCGCCGCACCCCCGAGGGCGGCGCCGAACCGGTCGACGATCCCGCGTTCGAAGGGGAACTCGCGCTGCGCAAGGGGTGGCCGTCGATGTTCCGCACCTACCTGAACGACGAGGCACGCTACCTCAAGTGCTTTGCCGGCGACTGGTACCTGACCGGCGACCTCGCGCGCCGCGACGCGGACGGCTACTACTGGTTTCTCGGACGCGCCGACGACATGATCAAGTCGGCCGGGCACCTGATCGGCCCGTTCGAGGTCGAGTCGACGCTGATGGATCACCCCGCCGTGCACGAGGCCGGCGTCATCGGCAAGCCCGAGCCGGTGATCGGCGAGATGGTCAAGGCTTTCGTCGCGCTCAAGCCGGGCATCGAGCCGGGTGACGCGCTGAAGCGCGAACTGCTCGGCTTCGCGCGCAAGCGCCTCGGTGCGGCGGTCGCGCCCAAGGAGATCGACTTCGTGCCGAGCCTGCCGAAGACGCGCAGCGGCAAGATCATGCGCCGCCTGCTCAAGGCGCGCGAACTGGGACTTCCCGAAGGCGACACCTCGACGCTGGAGTCGACGTGAGCGTCGGCCGCGACGACGCGCGCCGACTGCTGTGGCAGATGGTGCGCATTCGGCGCTTCGAGGAGAAATGCGCCGAACTCTACAGCGCCGGCAGCATTCGCGGCTTCCTGCACCTTTGCATCGGCGAGGAGGCAATCGCGGCCGGCGCGATGCCCGAGCTGCGCGACGACGACAGCATCCTCGCCACCTACCGCGAGCACGGCCATGCGCTGGCACGCGGCGTGCCTGCCCGCGCGGTGATGGCCGAGATGTTCGGCAAGCGCGAAGGCTGCAGCGGCGGGCGCGGCGGCTCGATGCACCTCTTCGACGTGACGCGCCGCTTCTTCGGCGGCAACGCGATCGTGGGCGGCGCGCTGCCGATGGCGGCCGGTTTCGCGCTCGCCGAAAAGCTGCGCGGCACCGACCGGATCGCCGCCTGCTTCTTCGGCGAAGGCGCGATGGCCGAAGGCGAGTTCCACGAGAGCGCGAACCTCGCGGCGCTGTGGCAGCTGCCGCTGCTGCTGCTGTGCGAAAACAACCTGTACGCGATGGGGACGGCGCTCGGGCGCTCGGAATCCAACGTCGACCTGTGCGAGAAGGCCCGCGGCTACCGCATGCGCGCCGAGTCGGTCGACGGCATGGACGTGCTGGCGGTGAGCGAGGCAATGCGCCGTGCGGTCGCGTCGGTGCGTGGCGGAGAGGGGCCGACGTTCGTCGAGTTCCGCACCTATCGCTTCCGCGCGCACTCGATGTTCGACCCCGAGCTGTACCGCGCAAAGGCCGAAGTCGCCGAGTGGAAGAAGCGCTGTCCGATCGAGCGCTTTTCGCGCGCCGCGGTCGAACAGCGCTGGCTGGCGCAGGACGACGTCGCCGCGATCGAGCGCGAAGTCGCCGACGAGGTGCGCGACGCGGTGGCCTTCGCCGAGGCGGGAAGCTGGGAGCCCGTCGAGGATCTCGCGCGCGACGTCTACGCGCGGACACCCGTGCGGCCGGAAGTGGCGCGATGAGTGCGGCCGTCCGCACCAGCTACCGCGAGGCGCTGCGCGCCGGGTTGCGCGATGCGCTCGCGCGCGACGAGCGCGTGTTCCTGATGGGCGAGGACGTCGGCCGCTACGGCGGCACCTACGCGGTCAGCAAGGGCCTGCTCGAGGAGTTCGGCGAGGCCCGCGTGCGCGACACGCCGCTGTCCGAGTCGGCCTTCGTCGGCGCCGGCATCGGCGCGGCCATCAACGGCATGCGGCCGATCGTCGAGGTGATGACGGTCAACTTCAGCCTTCTCGCGCTGGACCAGATCGTCAACAACGCGGCGACGCTGCGGCACATGTCGGGCGGCCAGATCAGCGTTCCGGTCGTGATCCGCATGACCACCGGTGGCGGCAGGCAACTGGCCGCCCAGCATTCGCACAGCCTGGAGGTCTGGTACGCGCACGTCCCGGGGCTGCGCGTGCTCGCGCCGGCGACGCTGGCCGACGCGCGCGGGATGCTGTGGACCGCCGTCGAGGATCCCGATCCGACGATCGTCTTCGAGCACGCGATGCTGCTCGGGATGGAAGGCGAGCTCGCGGCCGATGCCGGCCCGGTCGACATCGACCGCGCAGCGGTTCGGCGCGCCGGCACGCAGCTGAGCCTGATCACGTACGGCGGTTCGCTGTTCAAGTGCCTGGCGGCCGCCGAGTCCCTGGCGCGCGAGAGCATCGACGCGGAGGTGCTCGACCTGCGCACGCTGCGCCCGCTCGACGTCGACGCGATCGTCGCGACCGTCGCGAAGACGCGCCGCGCGCTGGTGGTCGACGAAGGCTGGAAGACCTGCAGCCTCGCTGCCGAGATCGTCGCGACGATCGTCGAGAACGCGTTCTACGAGCTCGACGCACCGATCGCGAGGGTGTGCAGCGCCGAGGTGCCGATCCCGTATCCGAAGCATCTCGAGGACGCCGCGCTGCCCAGCGTCGCCGGCATCGTCGACGCCGCCCGAGAAGTGATGCGCCGATGATCGAGTTCCGCATGCCATCGCTCGGCGCCGACATGGAGGACGGCGTCTTCGTCGAATGGCGCGTAGAGACGGGTGCGCGCGTCGAGCGCGGCCAGGTCGTCTGCGTCGTCGAGACGCAGAAGGGGGCGATCGAAGTCGAGATCTGGGACGCCGGCACGATCGCCAGGCTGATTGCCGAGCCCGGCCAGCGGATCCCGGTCGGCCAGGCCATGGCGATCGTCGCCGAAGAGGGCGAAGACCGGCAGGCGGTCGCGGCGGCGGGCGTCGCGGCCCCACCGGCTCCGCCGGCGGCGCCGGCAGCGCCTCCCTCGCCAACGGCCACTCCCGCTGCCGCCGGCGCCACTGTCGTATCGACCCCGCCCGTCGCCAGGCCCGCGGTCGCGGCGGGGCTGCCGCCGCGCGCATCGCCTGCGGCGCGCAGGCGCGCGGCCGAGCTGGACGTGGACCTCGACGCGCTCGCGATCGCGACCGCCGGCGCGCCGATCTCGGTCGCCGACGTCGAGCGCGCCGCTGCCGCCCCACCCGCGCCGGTCTCGCCCCGGGCCGCGCCCGCCGCGGCGCCTTCGGGCCCGGTTGCCACCCCGGCTGCGGGGCCAGGTCCCGAGGAGGCCATGCGCGCGGCCATCGCCGCGGCGATGTCCCGCTCGAAGCGCGAGATCCCGCACTACTATCTCGGCAGCGAGATCGACGTCGAAGCCGCCCATCAGTGGCTCGAGCGCTACAACGCCGCACGGCCGCTCGCAGGCCGGGTGCTGTTCGCGGCACTCGCGCTGCGCGCCGTAGCGCTCGCCCTGCACGAAGTGCCCGACCTGAACGGCCAGTTCGCCGACGGACGCTTTCGACGCTCGAACGCGATCCACGTCGGCGTCGTCACGTCGCTGCGCGGCGGCGGCGTCGTGGTCCCGGCGGTCCACGACGCGGACCGGCTGGCGCTGCCCGAGCTGATGGCGTCGCTGCGCGACGTGCTGGCGCGGGCGCGCAGCGGCCGCCTGCGCAGTTCCGATCTCGCCGACTCGACGATCACCGTCACCAACCTCGGCGACCTCGGGGTCGAAACGGTCTACGGCGTCATCTATCCGCCGCAAGTGGCGCTGGTCGGGCTCGGCCGCGTGCTCGCCCGCCCGGTCGTCCGCGACGGAGCAATCGTCGCCGCGCGCACGATGACCGCGACGCTGTCGGGCGATCACCGCGTGACCGACGGCCTGACCGGCGCACGCTTTCTCTCGGCGCTGCGCGAGCGACTTGCACTCCCGGAGGCGTCATGACCGCGACACCGGCCGCTATCAGGCAGGCGGTGATCGACAGCGTCCAGGCGATCGCGCCCGAGGCCGACTTCGCCGTCCTCGACCCGCGTCGCCCGTTGCGCGAGGAGCTCGACCTCGATTCGTTCGACTTCCTGAACGTGCTGATCGAGTTGCACGGGCGGCTCGGCGTCGAGATTCCGGAAGCCGACTACGCAAAGGTCGGCACGCTCGACGCGCTGCTCGCCTACCTCGCCGCGCGTCTGGATGCAGACTGAGCCTCGCCGCCGTTCGGATGCGATGACCGACGCAGCCCACGGACTCGACCCGGATCCCGGCACCGAGGCAAGGCTCGGCTTCCTGATGTCGCGTTCGGCGCACGGCTCGGACCCGGCCGCCGCACGGCTCATCGAGACCCACATGTCGTGGGTCATCGTCGCCGGCGAGCGCGTGCTGAAGATGAAGAAGCCGGTCCGCTACCCGTTCCTGGATTTCTCGACGCCGCAGCTGCGCGAGCGCAATTGCCGCGAAGAGCTCCGGCTGAACCGCCGCCTCGCGCCACAGGTCTACCTGGGCCTGCTGGCGCTGCAATGGCACGAGGGCCGGTTCGCGCTGCTTCCCGAGGACCGGCTTCCGGCGCCCGGGATCACGATCGACTGGCTGGTGCTGATGCGCCGCCTGCCGGACGAGCGCATGCTCGACCATGTCATCGCCGCGGGAGCGTTGCACCCCGCCGACATCGACGCCGTCGTCCGGCTGCTTTCGGCCTTCTACCGCAGCGCCGCGCGCACCGCCCTTGGCCCGGACGCCTACGTCGCCCGCTTCCGGCGCGAACAGGCGGTCAATCGCGAGTTGCTGCTCGAGCCGCGCTTCGCGGCGCTCGACGCCGGCATCGCGCTGGATCGGCTCGATGCGGCCATCGACGCGCAGGCCGGCGCCTTGCGCGAGCGCGTGCTGTGCGGCAAGGTCGTCGACGGGCACGGCGACCTGCGGCCCGAACACGTTTGCCTGAACCACCCGCCGGTCGTCATCGACTGCCTCGAGTTCAGCGCCGAACTGCGGCAGGTCGATCCGTTCGACGAGCTGGCTTTTCTCGGCCTCGAGTGCACGATTGCAGGCGTCGCGTGGGTCGCGCAGCGCCTCGTCGACGGTGTCGGCGCGGCGCTGGACGATCGGCCGCCGGATGCGCTGGTCCATCTCTATGCGGCCAATCGCGCCGCGCTGCGCGCGCGGCTCGCGGTCGCGCACCTGCAGGATCCGCAGCCGCGCACGCCGGAGCGATGGCTGCCGCTCGGGCGGCGCTACCTCGCGCAAGCGGCGTCGGCGCTCGATGCGCTGGACGCGCTCGACCGGGCCGCCGACGCGCACGAGTGACCTCGCACGAATGACCCGCGCACTCGCGCCGTCGGCCGACCCTACCCTGCGCCGCCGGGCTTCGCGATTCGCGCGTCAGCCCGCGGCGTGCTGCAGACGGATCGCGTCGGCGAACAACGGCGCGCACGACACGATGCGAAGCTTGCCACGTACCGACGCATCCGCCGGCAGCCGGAAAGTGGGCACGCTGTCGGTCACCACCAGTTGCGCGATCGCCTCGTCCGCCAGCACTCCGGCGGCCTCGTCGACGAACAGGCCATGCCCTGCGCAGGCCACCACCGACGTCGCTCCGGCGCCCCGAAGCGTCGAGGCCGCCCGCTGCATGGTCTCTCCACTGCCGATCAGGTCGTCGAGCAGCAGCACCATGGCGCCGGCGACGTCGCCGGCGACCAGCCCGCTCGAGGACAGCACGCCGGCGCTGCGCCGCTTGTCGACCATCGCGAATCCCACCGGTCGCCCCAGCCGCTCCTCCAGCGCCTCGCGCCAGAGTTGCGCGCGCTTGACCCCACCCGGATCCGGCGACGCCACCGCCAGCGCGCCGCCGTTCTCGAGGCTGTCCACCACGGTGCCGAAGGCGCGATGCGCGTCGAGGCTCGTCACGGGAATGCGGAACGCGTTCTGGAACGCCGCCACGTTGTGCGCCTCGAGCACGATCACCGCGTCGGTCCCGATCGCCTCGAACAACTGCGCCACGTAGCGCAGCCCGACCGGATCGTGCGACTTGGTGCGCCGGTCCTTTCGCGCATAGGCGAGGTACGGCGCGACCGCGGTCACGCGCCGCGCGCCGTGGTCGCGCAGCGTGGCGACGAACGCCAGCAGCCGCCAAAGCTTGTCGTGCGGACTGTCCTGCGGGCCGCCGTGCAGGCCGAGCACCACGTACGCGTCGGCGCCGCGCACGTCGACCAGCGGCCGCAGCTTGCACTCGCCGTCGGCGAAGCGCCGCTCTTCGTGCGCGGCGATCTCCACGTCGAGTTCCCGCGCCAGCGCCGCGGCGAACGCGCTGCCCGGCTCGAGCGAAAACAGCATCACCTCGCGTCACCTCCCGTCGTTGCCGGCCCGCGTTCCGGTCCGTCTTCCGGTCCGCCTTCCGGCTCCTCTTCGGGCCCGCCCTCCGGCGCTCCCCAGCGCGTCGCGGCGAACGCGCGCACGAACTCGTCAAAGCGCCCGGCCGGCAGGCCGTCGATGCCGCCTGCCCGCGCGCGTCCCGCGCCGCCGAAGCGCCGGCACAGCACGTCCGCGCCGAATGGCGCGGCGATCGGCGCGCGCACGCTCACCGCCAGCGAACCATCGGCGCCGCGCTTCGCGACGGCGTGCGCGGCCCCCGGCCGCGCGAGCGCCAGTTCGTTGGCCAGGCTGCCGATCACGCGCCGGCTCCATGACGCATCCGGAAGCAGGTAGACCGCTCCTGCCGCCCCTTCCCACCACGGCGACTGCGTCATCGCCGTCGCCAGGTCGGCGCGGCGCAGCGTGTCGATGTCGTGCGCGATCGCCTCGCGTTCGAGCAACTCGAGCGGGTCGCGATAGCGGGCGAGGATCGGATACAGCCGCGCGGGGGCGATGTGCACGTCGCGCTCGTCGTCGCCGTAGGCGTTGTAGTTGATCGCCTCGCCGAGCAGGCGCAGGCGCTCGCACTCCCGGTCGCCGAGGCCGACGTCTGCAGCGAGACGCTCGGCCGCACTGCGCAGGTTGTCCCCGTAGGCGCCGACGACCGCCCACGCACGGAACCGGCCATCGAGGTATCGATCGACCAGCATGCTGGTGCAGATGCCGCTGGCGAGGTCGATGTGCGCGTCGAGCCCCGGATGGACCGGCACCTCTCCGCACGCGTGGTGATCGAAGTAGCGCACGCGCGCGCCGCGCCCGAGCATCTCGAGCAGCGCGGCCCGGTTGCGCTCCAGCGACAGGTCGCACACCAGCACCTCGTCGCCGGCGCGCGCCGGTACCCGCTCGAGCAGCGCGATCTCGCGCTTGAGCCCGGTGACCAGCGTCGCCGCCGACGGTTCGTGGAGGCGCCATTGCACGACTGCGCACAGTCCGTCGGCGTCGCCGTTGCAGACGTCGAATCGCCGCCCTCGAAGCGCGTCGCCTGGATCCTCGCCGGAGCTCGTCATGTCGCCATCGTGCCCGCATCGACGGTCCGCGCCAAGTCCGGACCGTCGTTGAGATGGATCAACACCGTCCGCGGCGCACCGGCGGATAAAGGAATGCGGCGCGCCGGCCGGCACGGGCGCGGGCAAGTCCCGGGAGCCCGATGCAAGATCACTGGGAACACTACGAGCACGGCGCCGACATCGGCGTGCGCGGCATTGGCGCGACCATGGCCGCAGCGTTCGAGCAGGCCGCCATGGCGCTGACCGCGGTCGTCACCGACCCTGCCACGGTGTCCGGGCTCGAGGCGGTCGAGATCGCCTGCGAAGCGCCCGATCCCGAGTTGCTGCTCGCCGAGTGGCTGAATGCGGTCGTCTTCGAGATGGCGGTGCGGCGCATGCTGTTCGGACGCTACCGGGTCGAGATCGACGGCAACCGGTTGAAGGGGCAGGCGTTCGGCGAGCCGACCTCGATCGAGCGCCACCGTCCGGCGGTCGAGGTCAAGGGCGCCACCTACACCAGCCTGCGCGTCGCGCCCGCCGGCGACGGCGGCTGGCTCGCGCAGACCGTGGTCGACGTCTAGGAAGCGAAGGATGAAGCTCGACGAACTGGTTCGGCGGGGACCGTGCGAATGGGAGATCCCGATGCGCGGACAGATGCGCGTGCCGGCGATCGTCTACGGCAGCGAAACGCTTGTCGCCGACATGGACGACAAGGTGCTCGAGCAGGCGAGCAACGTCGCGAAGCTGCCCGGCATCGTGCGCGCCTCCTATGCCATGCCCGACGCGCACTGGGGCTACGGCTTTCCGATCGGCGGCGTCGCGGCCTTCGATCCCGAACACGGCGGCGTCGTGTCGGCCGGCGGGGTCGGGTTCGACGTCTCTTGCGGCGTGCGCTGCCTGCACACCGGGCTGCGCCACGAAGACATTCGCGCAGTGCAAGGCCCGTTGGCCGACGCGCTGTTCGAGCGCATCCCGGCCGGCGTCGGCAGTACCGGTGCGATCCGGCTGGACGCCGGGCAGATGGACGCGATGCTCGCCGGCGGCGCGAAATGGGCCGTCGAGCGGGGCTGGGGCACCGCTGCCGACCTCGAGCGGATCGAGGAACGCGGCCAGATGCTGCACGCGAAGCCCGGGAAGGTCTCGGCGATGGCCAGGAGGCGCCAGCGCGACGAGATGGGAACGCTGGGCAGCGGCAACCACTACCTGGAGGTCCAGCGCGTGGCGGAAGTCTTCGACGAC
>Ga0073905_10000822_pt1 | contig 15143 bp, 14 predicted proteins | sample KloWWTupernatant_FD_65482 | JGI IMG/M metagenome (GOLD analysis project Ga0073905, IMG submission 65482) | Active sludge microbial communities from Klosterneuburg, Austria, studying microevolution and ecology of nitrifiers - Klosterneuburg... | ecosystem: Engineered > WWTP > Aerobic digester >... | reverse complement strand
CGACCCGCGCGAACAGGCCCGGCCGGAGCCGGCCGTCCTCGTTGTCGACGGTGGCGCGCAGCACGATGCTGCGCCCGTCGGCGTCGAGCTGCGGATCGATCGCGTAGACCTTGCCGGCGAACTTCTCACCCGGGAAGGCATCGACTTCGACCGCAAGCGGCTGGCCGACGGCGACCTGCGCCAGCAGGGTCTGCGGGACGCGCAGGTCGAGCTTGATCGGATCGACCTGGACCAGGTTCACCAGCGGCTGGCCGACCTCGACGTATTCGCCCGGGCTGACCTGGCGCAGGCCGACCACGCCGTCGAAGGCTGCACTGATCACGGTCTTGTCCAGGCGCGTGCGCGCCGACGACAGGCGCGCCTGGCTGACCGCCAGCTGCGAGCGCTTGGCGTCGAGTTCGGCCGGCGCGACCAGCTTGCGCGACACCATGCTGTTGACGAGATCCGCCTCGCGCTGGCTCTGCGCGGCCGTCGCCTCCCACTCGCGCACCTCGGCGCGCACCAGGCTGGCATCGAGCGTGAACAGCGGCGCGCCGGCCTTGACCGACTGGCCCTCGGTGAAATGCACCTGCTCGATGCGCCCGGCCAGCTCGGGCTGGACCACGATGCTCTCGGCCGCGCGCAGCGAGCCGACCGCCGAGATCGCGTCGCTGACCCGGTCGACCAGCGGGCGCACCGCCTCGACCACGGTCGGCGGCATGCCGCCGGCGGGCTGGGCATGCAGCGGCGCGCGCTGCGGGATCGACAGGAGGGCAATCGCGGCGAGGGCGACCGCCGCGGTCGTCAGCTTGGGCAGGGAACGAGGATTCATGGATGGCAACCTAGCACTCGCGCGCGCCGGGTCCGCGTGCCGAAAGTCGGATTATCGCCGATCGCCGCCACGCAGGCGCGGCGTCAGCCCGGCGCGACGTCCGGCCCCAGTTCGCGGCGCACGCGCTGCGCATACCAGCGATCGACCGGCCAGATCAGCCACATCAGTCCGTAGACGGCACCGGGCATGCCCAGCGTCCACGGGCGCTCCACGTCGGGCACGGTGTAGGCGACCACGATCGAGATCGCGCCGGTGATCGGCACCAGCGACCACTGCACGGCCTCGCGGCGCGTCTGCAAGCGCTCGTGCCAGGACAGGCCCAGGCGCTCGCGCTGGCGCCACGCGTGCCGGTACAGCAGCACGATGATCGCGCCCATCGTGGCCCATGCCACGGCGTACACCACGAACATCACCCGGATGTCGTCGTAGCTCGATACCGCGAACGGGAACGGCACGGTCCAGGCCGCCGGCAGCAGCAGCGCCGTGATCCAGGCGAAGAACGAGCCGAACAGCATGCGCAGCGGATAGACGTAGACCAGCACCAGGAACACCAGCGCCAGGCTGAGCAGGATCGTCATGCCGTCGTCGAGCCCGTAGCGACGGCTCCAGGTGTTGTGGACGTACCAGAACATCGCGATCAGCCCGAAGCTGCAGGCGAAGGCGGGGACCTGCTTCATCGCCGCCAGCAATGCCGGTACGTCGGCGGGCAGGTCGGTGCCCGAGATCACCAGCAGCGTGACCGCGAAGGCAAAGGCCGCGTCGACGAAGGCCTCCAGCCGCGTGACCTGGCCGCCGCGCTCGCGGAAGCCGTCGCGGAAACCGTCGGGACGCGCGTTGGCGACCGGGTCCATGGCGCCAGCATAAGGAGCGCCATCGCGCGCTGCTAGACTCGGGCATTCCCTCCGCCGTCCGGGCCGACCATGTTCGCCGCCGCGCCGATTGCCACGTCCACCAAGGCGGATGCCTACGCCGAACTGGCGGCGCAGGCCCGCGCGTTGCTCCAGGGCGAGCGCGACCGCACCGCGAACGCGGCCAACCTCGCCGCGCTGGTGTACCACGCGCTGCCGGGCCTGAACTGGTGCGGCTTCTACTTCTGGGACGGGCGCGAGCTGGTGGTGGGGCCCTTCCAGGGCAAGCCCGCCTGCGTGCGCATCGCCTTGGGCAAGGGCGTGTGCGGCACCGCCGCGGCGACCCGCGCGACCCAGGTCGTGGCCGACGTCGACGCGTTCCCCGGCCACATCCCCTGCGACTCCGCCTCGCGTTCCGAGATCGTGGTGCCGATGGTGGCGGCCGACGGCGCGCTGATCGGCGTATGGGACGTGGACAGCCCCGAACTCGCGCGCTTCGACCACGACGACCGCGCCGGGATGGAGGCGCTGGTGCGGGTCTTCCTCGAAGCGCTGCACGCATGATCGCCCTGTAGGAGCGGCTTCAGCCGCGACCACGAAACGTTGCATGTTGCACGACGCCTCGCGGACCATCGCGCGCAGAGCGCGCTCCTACGACGCCGGCCTTGTAGGAGCGCGCTCTGCGCGCGATGGGCGCAGGATGCGAAAATCCGCCACGACCAAGGCCCATCGATGACCGAGAAGCTGCAGAACATCGGACCCAAGAGCGCCGCCTGGCTGCGCCAGGTCGGCGTGCGCACGCTCGATGACCTCAAGGCCCTGGGCGCGGTCGGCGTATTCATGAAGGTCAAGCGCGCCGGCTTCCGGCCCAGCCTCAACCTGCTGTACGCCCTGGCCGGCGCCGAGCGCGGATGCCACTGGGCCGCGCTCTCGGCCGACGAAAAGAACGCACTGGTGCTCGATGCCTCCGCGCGCGACGACGCGATCCAGGCCGCCAAGCGCATGGTCACGCCGGCGCGCGACGTGACGCCGCCGCGCGCGGCAGAACCCGAAGCGCCGGAAATGGCAGATCCCGAACCGGGCGACGAGGCGGCCAGCGACACGGGCGACGACGAAGGTGCCGCGCAGCCAGACCTGGATCAATGAACGCGCCAGCTCCGCTGTAGGAGCGCATCTCATGCGCGACCGCGGAGCACAGGGTCGCGGTGACGCGATGTTCCGCGGTCGCGCATGAGATGCGCTCCTACAGGAGGCGCATGCAGGCTTCCGCTGGGAAAGTGCTCAGCCCTTGCGGCCGAACAGCCGCGCGAAGAAGCCGGGCTTCTTCGGCTTTTCGGGCGTCGGCGGTGCCGGCGCCACGCCGCTGCCGCCGGGCAGCGAGATCGACTTGAGCATCATGGTGCTGTCGCTGGGTCCGGCCTTCGGCCGCTTCGCGCCGGGCGCCGCGGGCGCTGGCGGTGCCGACTTCGCGCCGAGCAGGTTGGCGGCGGCGCTCGCCACCTTGCTGCCGCCGGGGCCCGCGCCCCTGGCCTCGTCGCTCGCGCCCATCAATTTCGCGGCGAGGTTGGCCAGCGCCGGCGAAGCCGGGGCCTCGTTCGCATTCGGGTGCCGGTCCAGCGCGGCCGCCGCGCTGGGATAGATCTGGAACAGCTTGCTGAATCCGGCCAGGTCGAAAGTCTGGCGCACCTGCGGATTGAGGCCGGCCAGGCGCATGCTGCCCTTGTCGGCATCGGCCTTCTTCGCCGCCACCGTCAGCACCCGCAGGCCGGCGCTGCTGACGTAGCCGATCTGGGTCAGGTCGACCACGTAGTGGCGTGCGCCGGCCGCGGCGAGGTCGGCCAGTGCCAGCTCGAGGTCGGTCGAGGAGTCGTTGTCGAGCCGGCCGACCGGGGTCAGCAACACCACCGCGCCGCGATTCTCCTGGCGGATCTCCACGGTTCGCTCAGCTGGCGCGGAACACGAAACGCGCCGCGCCTACCTGCACGATGTCCTCGTTCGCCAGCAGGCGCTCGCGCACCTTCTCGGCGTTGACGCGGGTGCCGTGCTTGGTGTCGAAGTCCTTGATCACGTAGCCCGCCGGCGTGGGCGTGATCTGCGCGTGGCGCGGGTCGACCCCGGGACCGCCGATGCGGATGTCGCTGGCGCCGTCGCTGCCCACGGCCAGCGCCTTGAGCCCGAGCGTATAGGTCGACTTGCCCGCCTCCGGGTTCTGCGGCACCAGCCGCGCGGGCTTGAACATCACGGTCGAATCCGAGACCGGCCCCGTGGGCGCGGCCGGACGCGGCGCGCCCATCACCACGGTGCTGCCCGGCGCGATGTTCGGCGGCGGCGGGATGTTGATCGCCGGCATCACCATGGTGCCACCGGCAGCGACCTGCGCCGCGGCGGGTGCCGGCGGCGGCGGCGAGCGCCCGAAGTCGGGCGCGGCGAACTCGTTGGTGATGTCCGGGCGCTTGGCCGGCACCACGGTTTCGCCGGTGACGTAGCTGGCGGTCGCCGGTGGCGGCGCATTCCCCAGCAGTTCCTGCTCGGAGCGCACCGCGCCCAGGAAGCGCACCTTGAGTTCCTCGGCCGCCTTGCGCCACTCGGCCTTGTCGGCGGTCGCGGCCTCGATCGCCTTGGTGCGCTTGTCGTATTCCTTCTTGTCGTACTCGCCGAGCTGGTGGCGCAGCTCGATTTCCTGGCCGTCGAGCGTGATGCGTTCGAGTTCGGCCTCGAGGGATTCCATCAGCGCGGCCAGCTTGGCGTACTGCTCGCGGGTCTCCGCGCGCAGGGGCTTGGCCTGGGCCTCGAGCGCGTCGCGCTTGGCCACGTAGTCGGAACGCACCCGCAGGTAGACCGACTCGGCCACGCTGGCCTTCATCTCGTCCATGGCCTTGATGCGGCCCTCGAGCACGTCCTGCTCGTCCTTGAGCTGCTTGAGCTGGTCGACGCAGCCGACCTCGATCTTGGACAGTTCCTCTTTCACGGTTCCTCCTTGCGGTTCAGCCGACGACCTCGAGCTCGATCGAGCCGAAGCGCAGTTTGTCACCGATCTTCAACGCGACCGGCACCCCGGTGACGATCCGGGTGCCGTTGACGAAGGTGCCGTTGGTGGTGCCCACGTCTTCGCGCAGGTACCACTGGCCGCCCTGCCACAACAGCTTGGCATGGCGGCGCGACAGGCTGCGACCGTTGTCCAGCGCGCCGAGGTTGAGTTCCGGGTTGATGCCGGTGACCGGGTCCGGGCGGCCGACCAGGAATTCGTCCTTGCCCGACAGGGCGTAGGTCTGGCCGGAGGCGTGGCGCAGGTCCAGGATCGCGTCGGGAACGCTGGGCGGCGTAGGTGCGGGTGCCGGGGCAGGCGTGGGGGCGGGGGCGGGCGCCTGTGCAGCCGGGGCCGGTGGCGCAGCCGCGGCAGGCGCGCGGGCTGGCGCTGCCGCCGGCGCGGGCGCCGCGGGCGCCGCGGCACCCTCGGCACGCCCGGACAGCTTCTGGCGGAACCCGTCCAGCGCCGCCTGGGCGTCGTTGGCGCGCTGTTCGCTGCGGCGCACCCGCGCGGCCAGCTTGCGCATGATCCGGATCGCGACCTCGACGTTCTGCGACAGCACGTCGTTGAAATGCGCGCGGTCGATGCGCAGCAGCCGCGCCTCGCTGCGCGCCACCGCGGTGGCGAAACGCGGCTGGTCCTCGAGGATCGCCATCTCGCCGAAGAAGTCCCCTGCTTCGAGGCTGGCGAGCGGCTCCGCCCCGCTGCGCGCGCGCAGGATGTCCACCGTGCCGGTCTCGATGATGTACATCTCGGTGCCGGCATCGCCCTCGCGGAACACGGGTTGTCCGGCCGCGACCGTGAGGTAGGGGTCCTTCGCCTCGCTCATGCCGCGGGATCTCCAGGTCACGAACGTCGCTGCGCTCGCAGCCGTCGATTATGGCGATGTGCGGCTTGCGGAGGCAACTTCAAGCGATTCAGGGAGTTGCGGGTGGGGCGCGCGATCGCAGCGGGATGCGACAGCCGCACCAACGCGCCACGCGGCGATCCGCTCTACCGCCCGACTGCCGTCTGGACCCGGATCAGGCCACTCGGGCTGCACTGCGCGCCCGCGAGCCCGGCAGCCCGGCGCGACGCAAGAAACAAAACCCGACCGTTGACCTCTCTTGACCTCCTTACAGCGCCAACGCACGAATCTGCCACTCTCCAGACGTTCAATCCTACGGACGATGGCCGAACACGCTACATGCCGCGCAATGCCTACTCGAAGCCATCCGAAAGCAGTTCGATGCCGTCCACCACCGTGACGAAGACGCCACGATCTGTTCCGGCGTAGATCTTGGCGCCGCGAATCAAGATCTCCGTAGCACTTCGGATCGCGGGATTGGGTACCTCCGTCCATGAGCTGCAGCCGTCCCGGCTCACCATGACTCGACCTTGGGCAAGCGATGTCGAGCCAACTGCCAATGCAAGCACATTCGAGTTCACGTTCGATTGCGCGATGCGGCGCGGGCTGCCCAAGGTAGGAAGGCCGGGTCCACAACTGTTCCAGCTGGCGCCGCCGTCGACGCTGCGATAGACCCAAGGCGCCTCGCTCCCATCGACCGAGCGCATCGATCCCGCGGACCAGAGTCGATCAGGCCGAAGCCAGTCTGCCACGACAGAGTAGGTGGGCTGCCGCGCGTTGGGCCAGCCGGAGATCATCGGTAAACCGCTTGACGTCAAGACCCAACTGGCACCGCCATCCGTTGAGCGGAACACGCCGCTGGCTATGCTGTTGGGAGGCGAGTCGTAAGGATTATCGGCAAGGACGGTCGCGTAGGCGACGCCCGCAACGAGCGGATCAAACATCAAATCCGTTACTGCCCCACTTACGTAGTTCTGCTGGCTCGGCAGCCCGGCCGTGCCAGACCAATTGCTTCCGAAATTCACGCTGCGCGACACCAGCCACTGGCCAGCATAGGCTGAGGTGCCCGCGACCAGCTGGCTCGTGCCGGCAGGCGTCTCGGCGTGCGGGTCGAGCGCGAGCGCTCGCACGACTCCGATATCGCTTGTCTGAGGAATTCCGCTGCCGGAAACGGCCCACGACACGCCGCCGTCCTCGCTGACGTAAATTCCATTGTTGAAACCCGCTGGACCGAACGATGTGCAGTTGGTGTTCAGGCAGTTGGACCCGCTGGCGTGGAGGCGACCGCCACCAGGCCGCGAACTAGTGGCGGAGTCCAGGCGAATATCCCTGATATATGCGGCGACGTTGGAGATGTCCGACTTCTGCCAGCTCTGCCCGCCGTCAGTAGACCGCAAGACCCCCATCGAGACGCCGGTGAAGCCGGGCTCTCCCTGACCAGCCCAGATTGTGCCGTCCCCTGCGACCTCGACTGCACGAATGCGTAAATTCGTCAGCCCTTGGGATGCGGGAGTCCATGTCGCTCCGCCATCGATCGAGCGCACCATGCCCAGCCGAGTGGTCGCGAGCATGCGCCCACTGGAATCGGCGGCGACCGCCGGTACTGGCGCGACCGGACCATACGTTGGTTCGGTGGTGGAGGCGAGTACCCAACTGTCACCGCCGTCGGTGCTCTGGTATACGCCGGCGTTTGATGCCGCGACGATTCGCTCATCGGACATCGAGGAGTCGTAGTTCCCTGAGCGCACCGTGGTCCAGTTGGCGCCAAAGTTGACGGAGCGCAACAGCGACGATCCCAGTTGCATGTACCAGGCATCAAAGCCAATGACTAGGCGCGTGGCAGGGCGAACGGTCGCATTCGGAAACGTGCCAACGTCCGACAGCAGAGTAGTGCCTTGAGCGCCAACTGCGTAAAGGCCCGATGACCATTGGCTTCCGACGCATCCGCCGAACTCCGGCACCAACTCCAGCCGCCGCCGCGGAGATTCATCGGTAAACGCGACGGCACGCACTCCGCTGGCCTCGTCGCAATTGCGCGTCCAACCGATTTCGGTCCAACTCAGGCCAGCATCCGCCGACTCCATGCGATACGAGAGGAACTCACCGAGCGGTCCGCGAAGCGTTACATAGGCATGCAAATTGTTCACATCATCAGGGTCGATGGCGAACGCGGTGAGTTCTCCAGGCCAGCGATGGACGACGCTCCAATTTGAGCCCGCGTCATCTGTCCTCGCGACACCACCGCCGTCATCAAGGACGTAAAAGCGGCTCGGAGAAACAGGGTCGAATACGATGTTGTTGGTCGGGTGCGGACTGCTGGCCGGCACCGTAAACAGCCAACTCTCGGTCCAGGTGGCACCGGCATCGCGGCTGACGTAGACAACGAGCCTCGTCGTGGCGACGGCGAGCGAAGGATCAAGTGGCGACCAGGCAATCGACCGCATCTCGCCGCCATACGGACCGATGGACTCCCAATTCGTTGGGACGCCAGTAGCGGCTACTTCAGTCGCAAGCAGGCCCGCGAGCGAGAGACTGACCAGCGTGTCAATCAAGAGCGAACCCCGCATTGCGTGAGCGTGCAAAGTAGATCAATGCGCTGGAGTTCGCGCAAGCCAGGCTGGAAATGGGGCGGCGCGACGCCTTGAGCGCGCAAGAAGGGGGCGACTCCCGCGCAGGTTTCGTGCGCCGATACCGCCGAGGCCAAGCCACGCTTGGCCAATGGCCGCACCCTTTCACCAGCGCATTGATCCGGTCCCTACCCCCTAAGCGTGCGTCCAGGGGGCAGGGACCTTCCCCAGCGGAGGGTCCAAGCAGGACAGTCGCGAGTGGTTGCACGCGGAATGCTGGATTGGTTCGGGCACCACATCGGCTAAGGGAGATAGGCGCAAGCCGTGCCTGCGGCCACACCTTGCTCGTCTGCGGCTCCTCGCGTGCTTCGAGGTCGTCTGGTGTGGCCGCAGCGCGACCGCGCCGCCGCCATCCCCGGCGTGAACCGCGCGGCAATGCGCCCAAGCCCTTGACCCAAAAGGGCTGGGCATGCCGCAGCCTGGCCCGGCCGGCGTCCCGCGACCCTTCGTTACCCGGCCCTGCCTTGCGCCGCCGCGAAGCAGCCCGTTAAAATTCAAAGGCTTTGCCGGCCCGTTTCCATTTCAGGCCTGCAGGCGCCCTCCCCGGGCGTGCCCGCTTCACCAGTCTGCGAGCCCCGCGTGCAGAACCACCCCTCCAGCGCGCGACGCCTTGCTGCTTGGGTGTTGCTGTCGCAGGTCGCCGCCACCGCGGCGTCTGGCCTGGGCTGGCTGGCTGCGGGTCCGCGAGAGGCACTCGCGGCGCTGGCAGGTGGTGCGGTCGCCACGGTGGCGACGGCGCTGTTCGCGCTGCGCTACCTGGGCGGGAGCGGGGCCACGGCAGGCACCGTGCTGGCGCGGCTGTTCGCGGGCACGTTGCTGAAGTGGCTGGTGATGATCGGCGGCCTCTACATACTGTTGGGGCGCCTCGCATGGCCTGCGCTGCCCGTGGTCACGGGCTTCGGCGCGGCCTTGCTGGCACAGGTGGCAAGCGGGTTCTTCAAGGCAATGACGGAGCGCAGTACGTGAGCGTGGAAGCCGAATCCGGTGGTCTGACCGAGTACATCACCCATCACCTGACCCACAACAAGGGTCCGGTGGTCGAGGGCTCGTTCTGGATCGTGCACTGGGACTCGCTGATCATGAGCGCCGTGCTCGGCGCGCTGGTGCTGCTGTGGTTCTGGTCCAAGGCGCGCAAGGCCACCGCCGGCGTGCCCTCGAAGGGCCAGGCCTTCGTCGAGCTGGTGGTCGAGTTCGTCGACGGCCAGGTCAAGGACGTGTTCCACGGCGACCGCCGCTTCCTGGCGCCGCTGGCGCTGACCATCTTCCTGTGGGTCTTCGTGCTCAACGCGATGGACCTGCTGCCGCTGGACCTGGTCGGTTTCGTCGTCCACCACCTGGGCGGCCCCGAGGCCGCGCACCACACCTACTGGCGCATGGTGCCGACGGCCGACGTCAACACCACCTTCGCGATGTCGATCACCGTCTTCTTCCTGATCCTCTACTACTCGGTCAAGGCCAAGGGCGGCTGGGGCTTCACCAAGGAGATCTTCAGCGCGCCGTTCCACGCCGAGGGCGCCGGCGGCAAGCTCGCGCTGGCGCTGCCGAACTTCTTCCTCAACGTGGTCGAATACCTGTCCAAGCCGGTCTCGCTGGCGATGCGACTGTTCGGCAACATGTACGCCGGCGAACTGGTGTTCATGCTGATCGCGGGCCTGATGGTCTCGGCGATCGGCTTCGTGCCCGGGGTCCTGATCAACACCGGCTGGGCGATCTTCCACATCCTGATCATCGGCCTGCAGGCCTTCATCTTCATGGTGCTGACCGTGGTCTACATCTCCATGGCGCACGAGTCGCACTGAGCGCGCAGAGCGCTGAAAAAGCCCGCTTCGACCCCATATTTTCCTTACCACCGCTTACCGTCGCTTCGAGGAGAAACACATGGAATTCATCGCCAACGTGCAGGCCTTCACCGCCCTGGGCCTGGGCATCATCATCGGCCTGGGCGCGCTCGGCGCCTGCGTCGGCATCGGCGTCATGGGCTCGAAGTTCCTCGAGTCCGCCGCGCGCCAGCCCGAGCTGGTGCCGATGCTGCAGGGCCGCATGTTCCTGCTCGCCGGCCTCATCGACGCGGCCTTCCTGATCGGCGTGGCGATCGCGATGTTCTTCGCCTTCGCCAACCCGTTGCTGGCCCAATTGAAGTAATCGCATCCGGCGCGGCGCGCGCGGAGTCGCGCGCCGCACTTGCGTCGGCCGCGTCCGCGCGGCAGGCGCATCGGGACTTGTAGCCGCCAGGGCCGCGTCGCGGGTGTCGCGACGGCGAGGAGTTCGCCGTCGCCGCCGCGCCAGCGGTCCGTAGAGGTCGCATCATGGAAATCAACGCAACCCTGTTCGGCCAGATGCTCTCGTTCGCGATCCTCATCTGGTTCACGGTCAAGTTCATCTGGCCGCCGCTGCTCAATGCGATCGAGGAGCGCCAGAAGAAGATCGCCGACGGCCTCGCCGCGGCCGACAAGGCGCGCCTGGAGCTGGCCGATGCCGACGCGCGCGTCGCGGTCGAGCTCAAGAAGGCCGGCGCCGAGGCGGCGCAGGTGCGCGATCGCGCCGACAAGCAGGCGGTCGCGATCATCGACAAGGCGCGCACCGACGCGCAGGCCGAGGCCGCGAAGGTCAAGGCCCAGGCCGAGGCCGAGATCGCCAACCTGTCGCACAAGGCGCGCGAGGTCCTGCGCCAGCAGGTGGCCGCGCTCGCGGTCGCCGGTGCCGAGCGCATCCTCGGCCGCGAGATCGATGCCAGCCGCCATCGCGAACTGCTCGACCAGCTCGCGCGCGAGATCTGAGCGCCATGAGCGAGAACCTCACCCTGGCCCGCCCCTACGCGCGCGCCGCGTTCGAGCTGGCGCGCGGCGCCGGCAGCCTTGCGGCGTGGGGCGACAAGCTGGAATTCGCCGCGACCGTGGCCGCCGACGCGCGCATCGCCAACCTGCTGGGCGACCCGCGCCTCGACGAGGCCGGCAAGATCGGGCTGCTGCTGCCCGAGGGCGAGGCCGCCGCTTCGGCCTTCGCCGGCTTCCTGGGCGAGCTGTCGAACAATGGCCGCCTGCGCCTCCTGGCCGAGATCGCCGCGCTCTACGGCCAGTACCGCCGCGAGCACGAGCAGGTCCTGCGGGTGAAGGTGCGCGCGGCGGTGCCGCTCGAGGCCGCGCAGGCCGAGGGCCTCAAGGCGGCGCTCAAGCAGCGCTTCGGCCGCGACATCGAGCTCCACAGCGAGATCGACACGCGCCTGATCGGCGGCGCGGTGATCGATGCCGGCGACGTGGTCATCGACGGTTCGGTGCGCGGGCGCCTGGCGCGCCTGGAACGCGCGCTGACGCAATAGACGAATACTCAAAAGGGCGGGCCGCCGGCCCGCCCACGACGGGAAAACCCTCATGGCAACGACGCTCAACCCCTCCGAAATCAGCGACCTGATCAAGACCCGCATCGAGAAGGTCAAGATCTCCGCCGAGGCGCGCAACGAAGGCACCATCGTTTCGGTGGCCGACGGCATCGTGCGCATCCATGGCCTCGCCGACGTGATGTCGGGCGAGATGATCGAGCTGCCGGGCAACACCTTCGCGCTGGCGCTCAACCTCGAGCGCGATTCGGTCGGCGCGGTGGTGCTGGGCCAGTACGAACACCTGCGCGAGGGCGACTCGGTCAAGACCACCGGCCGCATCCTCGAGGTGCCGACCGGTCCCGAGCTGCTGGGCCGCGTGGTCGATGCGCTGGGCAACCCGATCGACGGCAAGGGCCCGCTCAACGCCAAGGCCAGCTCGCCGATCGAGAAGGTCGCGCCGGGCGTGATCTGGCGCAAGTCGGTCTCGCAGCCGGTGCAGACCGGCTACAAGTCGGTCGACGCCATGATCCCGATCGGTCGTGGCCAGCGCGAGCTGATCATCGGCGACCGCCAGACCGGCAAGACCGCGCTGGCGATCGACACCATCATCAACCAGAAGAATTCGGGCATCCGCTGCGTCTACGTCGCGATCGGCCAGAAGGCCTCGTCGATCTCCAACGTGGTGCGCAAGCTCGAGCAGCACGGCGCGCTGGCCAACACCATCGTGGTGGCGGCCGCGGCCTCCGAGTCCGCCGCCATGCAGTACATCTCGGCGTACTCGGGCTGCACCATGGGCGAGTACTTCCGCGACATCGGCGAAGACGCGCTGATCATCTACGACGATCTTTCCAAGCAGGCCGTGGCCTATCGCCAGATCTCGCTGCTGCTGCGGCGCCCGCCGGGCCGCGAGGCCTATCCGGGCGACGTGTTCTACCTGCACAGCCGCCTGCTCGAGCGCGCCGCGCGCGTCAACGAGGAGTACGTCGAGAAGTTCACCGGCGGCAAGGTCAAGGGCAAGACCGGTTCGCTCACCGCGCTGCCGATCATCGAGACCCAGGCCGGCGACGTCTCGGCCTTCGTGCCGACCAACGTGATCTCGATCACCGACGGGCAGATCTTCCTCGAGACCGACCTGTTCAACGCCGGCATCCGCCCGGCCGTGAACGCCGGCATCTCGGTGTCGCGCGTGGGTGGCGCGGCGCAGACCAAGATCGTTAAGAAGCTCTCGGGCGGCGTGAAGCTGGCCCTGGCGCAGTACCGCGAGCTGGCGGCCTTCGCCCAGTTCGCCTCGGACCTGGACGCCGCGACCCGCGCCCAGCTCGAGCGCGGCCAGCGCGTCACCGAGCTGATGAAGCAGGCGCAGTACGCGCCGCTCGACATCGCGCTGATGTCGCTGTCGATCTACGCCGCCGAGAAGGGTTACCTCGACGACCAGCCGCTGGAGAAGATCCTGCCGTTCGAGAAGGCGCTGCACGCGCACTTCCGCGCCAACCACGGCGCGCTGGTCGACCGGATCATCGCCAGCGGCGACTGGAACGACGAGATCGAGGCGACGTTCAAGCAGGGCATCGAGGACTTCAAGAAGACCGGCAGCTGGTAAGCGCCCGCGGGCATCGCCCCCCCGCTGGCGTCATCCCGGCGAAGGCCGGGATCCAGTAGCGAGGCGCCGCGCCACTGGATCCCGGCCTTCGCCGGGATGACGCCAGGAGGAGCGGGCGGCGGGTCGGTGGACGCTCGGGCAGCGGGTTGGCAGGGCAACAGGATCGGCAAGGAACACAAGGCATGGCAGGCGCAAGGGAAATCCGGACCAAGATCAAGAGCGTGCAGAACACCCGCAAGGTGACCCGCGCGCTCGAGATGGTGTCCACCAGCAAGATCCGCCGTGCGCAGGAGCAGATGCGGACGATGCGCCCCTACGTGCGCGGCATGCTCGGACTGGTCGGCCACATCGCGCGCGCCAACAGCGAGTACAAGCATCCGTTCATGCAGGAGCGCGAGTCCCGGCGCATCGCCTACCTCGTGGTCTCGACCGATCGCGGCCTGTGCGGCGGCCTCAACAACAACCTGTTCCGCCGCATCCTCGGCGACATTCGCGAGTGGCAGGCCAAGGGCGTCGAGGTCGGGGTCTACGCGATCGGCAGCAAGGCCTCGCAGTTCTTCCGCCGCCTCAACGGCGTGACCTTCGCCGGCCACGCCGCCAGGATCGGCGACCGGCCGACGCTGGCGGAGCTGGTCGGGATCGTCAACCTGGCCCTGGACGCCTACCGCGAGGGGCGCATCGACCGCCTGTACGTGGCGACCAACGTGTTCGTCAACACGATGACCCAGCAGCCGACCATCCGCCAGCTCATCCCGCTGGTGCCGGGCGAGGACGTGGAGTCGCGGCACGACTGGGATTATCTCTACGAGCCCTCGGCGCCGGAGATCCTCGATCACGTGATGCGACGCTACCTCGAGGTGCTGGTCTACCAGGCCGTGGTCGAGAACATCGCCTCCGAGCATGCGGCGCGCATGGTGGCGATGAAGGCCGCCGGCGACAACGCGGGCAAGCTCATCAACGAGCTGACCCTGATCTACAACAAGGCGCGCCAGGCGGCGATCACCCAGGAAATCTCCGAGATCGTGGGCGGCGCGGCGGCGGTCTAGCCAGCGACACGCGAATCGGGCGGCGTCGCCGCAGCGTTTCAGGCGTCATTCCCGCGCAAGCGGGAATCCATCTTCGGATGGCGGCGCGATGGACAAGTTGGATTCCCGCTTGCGCGGGAATGACGCCCGGTAGACCGGGGGTGTGCGAGGCTCGGTGAACCGGGGCGCACGACGCCCGCAAGTTCCGGGCGAACGAATTGAAGCTTGATTGAGGATACGGTCATGAGTCTTGGCAAGGTGGTGCAGATCATCGGCGCGGTCGTCGACGTGGAATACGCGCGCGACCAGGTCCCGAAGGTATACGACGCGCTCAAGGTCGACGGCACCGAGATCACGCTCGAGGTGCAGCAGCAGCTCGGCGACGGCATCGTGCGCACGATCGCGCTGGGCTCGACCGATGGCTTGAAGCGCAACCTGATGGCGCGCAACACCGGCGAGGCGATCAAGGTGCCGGTCGGGGCCAAGACCCTGGGCCGCATCATGGACGTGCTCGGCAACCCGATCGACGAGGCCGGCCCGATCGGCGAGAAGGAGCGTTGGGTCATCCATCGCCAGGCGCCGTCCTACGAGGACCAGGCCGCCACCAACGAGCTGCTCGAGACCGGGATCAAGGTCATCGACCTCATGTGCCCCTTCGCCAAGGGCGGCAAGGTCGGCCTGTTCGGCGGCGCCGGCGTCGGCAAGACCGTCAACATGATGGAGCTGATCAACAACATCGCCAAGGCGCACTCGGGCCTTTCGGTATTTGCCGGCGTGGGCGAGCGTACCCGCGAGGGCAACGACTTCTACCACGAGATGAAGGACTCCAACGTCCTCGACAAGGTCGCGATGGTGTACGGCCAGATGAACGAGCCGCCGGGCAACCGCCTGCGCGTCGCGCTCACCGGCCTGACCATGGCCGAGTACTTCCGCGACGAGAAGGACGCGTCGGGCAAGGGCAAGGACGTGCTGCTGTTCATCGACAACATCTACCGCTACACGCTGGCGGGCACCGAGGTCTCGGCGCTGCTGGGCCGCATG
>Ga0073905_10000820_pt1 | contig 15154 bp, 9 predicted proteins | sample KloWWTupernatant_FD_65482 | JGI IMG/M metagenome (GOLD analysis project Ga0073905, IMG submission 65482) | Active sludge microbial communities from Klosterneuburg, Austria, studying microevolution and ecology of nitrifiers - Klosterneuburg... | ecosystem: Engineered > WWTP > Aerobic digester >... | reverse complement strand
TTGTTGACCCATATGGATTCGAACCATAAATGACTGAATCAAAATCAGTAGTGTTGCCATTACACTATGGGTCAATCCTGTACCAAAATTGCTTTTGGGAGTGCAAAAATAGGGTTTGCCAGCTTTTGAACCAAATGGTTTTTAAAGGATTTATACAGTTTGCCTTGTACTTTTTAGCTCCATTTCCTCCCGTTGCTTTAACTCCTTAATTTTATCCAGAGCCCTTGCTACCACATCACACATAATGGTATATAATGCGCCTTCTTTAGGATTTTCATAAATATGATCCAAAGCAAGGTCTTCGTTAGGAATAATAGTGGTTGGTATATCAGGATTCACACTATCCATTCCCTCTTTAAGCAACCCAATTATTTCATCAGCCGTTCTGCCCCGTAGGTTTTTATCACAACGAATAATAATTTCATCAAAATGGCGGGCGGAGATTGCCCCGAGCTCCCGGATGTCTTCATCCCTTCTGTCACCGGTTCCGCTTATAACACCAACTTTTGATGGATAGTCGAGCTTTTCCACAAAATCACATAGTAATTGCAGGCCATGCGGGTTATGCGCAAAGTCGGCCAGTATAGTAAAATGTTTGAAGTTGAAAAAATTCAACCGACCAGGTGTCAGGCTTTCGCTTGGTATAAATGTTTGCAAACCGGTTCTGATGTCTTCAATGGTAATATCTCTGAATAAATAAGTGGAAAGCACAGCAGGCAGGCAGTTATTAATATTATGTATTGCCTTCCCTTCATAGGTTAGTGGAATATCCCTTGCAGGCAACACCCTTATTTTCCAGCTTCCCTTCATAATCGTTACATATCCGTTTTCATACACACAAGCCAGACCATTATTTTTTGCATGTTCTTTTATCCGTGGATTATTTTCATCCATGCTGAACAAAGCAATATTACATTTCAGGTCATTCTTCATTTTATATACCAGGTCATCATCTGCATTCAACACAGCATAGCCATGCGGGAAAACCGTTTCAGGTACCACCTGTTTTACTTTTGCCATGGCTTCAATGGTATGTATACCACCAAGCCCCATATGATCTGCGGCAACATTCGTAACTACAGCCACTTCACAATTCTGAAATGCGAGGCCTGCTTTTAAAATGCCGCCTCTTGCACATTCAAGCACTGCAAAATCTACAGTCGGATCTTTTAAAACAAAAGAAGATGAAACCGGTCCGGTACAATCACCTTTCATCATCAGTTGATTTTGAATATAGACTCCGTCAGATGTTGTGTAACCAACTTTTTTGTTTGCACTCTTGGCAATATGTGCTGTTAATCTTGTAGTCGTTGTTTTTCCATTTGTACCTGTTATGGCGATGATGGGAATTCTTCCCACACTTCCTTTCGGAAAAAGCATATCTACCACAGGCTCAGCCACATTTCTTGGCAAACCTTCAGACGGGTCAATATGCATCCGGAAACCCGGTGCTGCATTTACTTCTAAAATTGCTCCGCCATTTTCTGCAACAGGTTTTCTCAGGTCAGAAACCATAATATCAATGCCACAAATATCAAGACCGATGATTTTTGCAATACGTTCAAACATAAAAATATTCGCCGGATGCACTTCATCTGTTACATCGGTTGATGTGCCACCAGTAGAAAGATTCGCAGTTGGTTTCAGCATTACTCTTTCTCCTTTGGCAGGAACAGTTTCTAAGGTGTATTTAGCATCGTCCAGCATTTTTTGTGTAAACTGGTCAACAGTAATTTGTGTCAGCACTTTTTCATGCCCAAATCCACGGCGAGGATCTTTATTCGTTTCATCTATCAGCCATTGAATATTGTTTTTGCCATCTCCAACAACAGATGCCGGCGTTCTTAATGCTGCGCAAATAAATTTATTATTAATAACAAGGCAACGAAAATCAAAGCCGGTAATAAATTTTTCAATGATAACACTGCGGCCATATTCTTTAGCAGCAGCAAATGCTGTCAATGCCTGTTCACGGTTAATAATGTTAGTAGTGTTTCCTTTTCCATGGTTACCATCAATCGGTTTTATTACCAAAGGATAGCCAAATTTTTCAATAGCTGCATCCATACCTTCTTCTGAACGTATCACTGTTCCTCTTGGTACAGGGATTTCCGCTGCTTCCAATAATAATTTTGTTTCTTCTTTATCGCAGGCAATATCAACAGCAATATTGGAAGTAGTAGATGCAATCGTTGCCCTTATTCTTTTTTGGTTTACTCCATATCCTAATTGTACAAGACTATGTTTATTTAAACGGATATAAGGAATTCCTCTCTTCGCTGCTTCTTCTACAATACAACCCGTAGAAGGTCCGAGCCTTGTATCTTCTCTTATTTCCCGCATCTCCTGAATGTCTGCTTCCAGATCATATTCCGTTCCTGCAATCAATGCTTCTGCAATTCTCACCGCCGATTTTGCGGCAAACACACCGGCATCTTCTTCCATATAACTGAACACTACATAATAAACACCTTCCTGTTCGCCTTCGGGAGTCCTTGTTCTGCCGAAACCTGTATCCATTCCGGCCAATGTTTGTATTTCCAAAGCAATATGTTCTATCACATGGCCCATCCAGGTTCCTTCATCTACCCGCATAAAAAATCCGCCACGAACAGCTTCGCTGCAGCGATGCTCAATCATCGTCGGAAACATTTTTTCCAGCCGTTCTCTGAAACCCGGGATCAGGTTCGTTGGTTTTTGTTCAAGGTCTTCCAGATCCAGCTTCATCTGAATCAGTTTCGTACGGCGAACACTCCAGTAATTCGGGCCTTTCAGCACTTTAATCTCTAATACTTTCATATTGGTTGATGTTAAGGTTGGAAGTTAGTTTTTTTTAATTAGGTAGCCAACACCTGTACTACTATCATCGCCTGTTGTGTCACTCACTGCATCGTTCGGTAATTCTACTCAGCAACCCACCCCAAACCCCTCCCCGGAGGGGATGCTAAGCACAGCCCTTGCTTGTGAAAAATTTAAAATTATTTCAATAAGTTCTTTATTGCACTTCCCCTCCTTGGAAGGGCGAACTAAGGAAACTAAATACTATAACGAAATCGGGTGGGTTTTTTCCTACATTTATAAAAACTAAACATCATGCCAGCTTCTAACCGCAGAAAATTTTTACAACGGGCAGGAATTTTCTCAGCAACAGCATTTCTTTCCTCAATAGGCCAACCAGCCTGGAGCAGAAATCTCTCGACTGTATTAAAAGAAGCCGAAGGAATTTCGCCTGATGATCTGGCAACAGAAGAAGATTTTTGGTACCATATCCAGCAATCATTTACTGTTTCACCTTCATTAATAAATCTGAACAACGGTGGTGTTTCCCCCGCACCTAAAACTGTGCAAGATGCAATGAAAAGATATTATGATTACTCAAACGAAGCACCTAGTTATTATATGTGGCGGATTTTGGATCAGGGCAGAGAGCCATTGAGAAATAATCTCGCCAATATCGCCGGTTGTTCTCCTGAAGAAATTGCTATCAATAGAAATTCATCCGAAGGATTAGAAACAATCATTTTTGGGTTGCAATTAAAAGCTGGTGATGAAGTGGTAGCAGCATTACAAGATTATCCAAACATGATAAATGCTTACAAGCAAAGGGAAATGCGGGATGGCATTAAAATGAAATGGATAAGCCTTGAGCTGCCAAGTGAAGATGAAGATTATTTAGTACGCCAATATGTTAGTGCATTTACTCCTAAAACAAAAGTCGTTCACATCACACATATTATCAACTGGAATGGACAAATACTACCAGTGAAAAAAATTGCAAACGAAGCTCATAAAAGAGGAATTGAAGTGATAGTGGATGGAGCTCACAGCTTTGCCCATTTTAATTTTAAGATTCCTGATCTGGATTGCGATTATTTTGCCGCCAGCCTGCATAAATGGTTATATGCACCTATTGGTACAGGAGTTTTATATGTAAAAAAGGAAAAGATAAAACAATCTATCCTTTATTCGCCACCAGTGAAAATCCATTGAAAGATGATATCCGAAAATTCGAAAATCTTGGAACCCGGCCATTTTTTATTGAACAGGCCATTACCAAAGCCATCGAGTTTCATGAAATGATTGGTATTGAGAGAAAAGAAAAGCGATTACATTACCTGAAGAATTACTGGATGGAAAAGGTGAAAGATATTCCCGGTGTAAAATTGAATACTTCTCTACATCCTAAATGGGGTTGTGCAATAGGTAATGTAGGTATTGAAGGAAAGAAACCCAATGAATTGGATTCCTTCTTAATGACTAATTATAAAATACACACTGTTGCCATTACCTGGGAAAATATTGTTGGCGTAAGAATTACACCGAATGTGTATACCACTACAAAAAATCTTGATGTGCTGGTGGAAGGAATAAAGGCGTTTGTGAAAAACTAAGCCCGAAGGGCTTAAATCTGATTAGCTCCCGGTGCAACCGGGAGAAATGATAATTTGCGAACCAAACCCCGAAGGGGTTGAATTTATATTTGTTTTTAAAATAGTAGCATGGGCACATACCGGCAAATATTCTATCAGATTGTTTTCAGTACAAAGAACAGGGAAATGTCAATTTCTGAAGAACATGAAGAAGAACTATATAAATATATATGGGGAATTATAAATAATCACAAGTGCAAGCTATACAGAATTAACAGTATGCCCAACCATATTCATATTTTTTCAGACCTGCATCCATCTGTTAGCCTCAGCGATTATGTAAAGGCAATAAAAGTAGCCAGTAGTATCTGGATGAAAGAGACTGGTCACTTTCAACAATTTGCCGGATGGCAAGAGGGATATGGAGCTTTTACCTATTCAATCAGGGAAAGGGATATGATTATTGATTATGTCAAAAATCAAAAGGAACATCACCGGCAGGAAAACTTTTATGATGAATATAAAAGATTGTTAGAGGAACATGGTATTGCGTTCGACGAAAAATACTTATTGTAATTGTTTGTTGAACCCTTTCAGGGTTCGGCGTATAATTTTTGTTAATCCCCGATTTTTGAATCGGGGTTATGCAAGTGTAAGCCCTTCGGGCTATTTGAGTATTATTAATTCCGATTATTAATTCCTATTTAAACTAGTTTCAAATCTTAGAGAATAAAGCAATTTGTCCACAGTGTCTACTAATTGCAAAATAAATATTCTTTTCTGTTTGCCGACCTGCCTGAAAATAGATAAAAAACAAGGCATCGTTCAATTACCCTGCGGGAGAAATTGCTGGGTAAAAGTGGATGATAAGCACTTTTTTATTTATCCGGCTGATTTTTTGTTGTTGCTATTGAACGGCTCTTTTAGAAGATACAAATTGAAACCTAATATAAATCCAAATAGAGAAAAAAATGCAAAGATTGGTATAGGAAAGACAATAGCATGAAGTATTAAAGAAAAGATTCCAGCTGCTAGCGACAAAAGAACAGATATTATTAATCTGTTAGTTTTTTTTAACAAAATGGAGCTAACAGTACCAAAGAGAATTGTTGACCCAAAGAAAATACCATTAAGAATAATGTAAAAATTAAGAATTGAATCACTCAACGAATATTCGGGAAGCTCTGGCTTATTAATGTAAAGGATACCGCCAATTAAACCTACAAGTACTTCAAGCACTATAAAAGACGTTGCGATATTTTTCAAATTTTTCAAGAAAAGAAAATTCTTAAATGAAAGGGAGTTCTTTAATGTATGCTATAAGATAAACTAGGCAAAATTAAAGTGATGATGAAAATTGCCGAAAAGAATTCATACAGCACAAGTGTGCGACGCAACAGGCGATGCTCAGGGAACTACTGCTGGCAACCATATTTTCCACATATCCACAACTGCACTTATTCCTAATTACCTGTAAGTTATTTTTCTATTACATTTGTTCTTTATCAAACCCTCTTGAATGAGTAGTCCTAAGGGAAAACTAATTGCAATCGGCGGAGCCGAACATAAAGGAACGACATTGGAAGTTGACGGCTTCCAAACCAATAATCTTAATTTTTTTGAGCTGGGTATACTTCGCCGTGTGGTGGAAGAAGCCGGTGGCGTTGATGCAAGGATTGAAGTAATTACTACTGCTTCGATGATTCCGTATGAAGTAGGAGAGAATTACCTTGATGCTTTTGGAAAAATTGGTTGTACCAATATCGGCCTTTTGCATATTCGCACAAGACAGGATGCGATGAATAATGAATTTATAGATCGTATTCGTAATTGCGATGCGGTAATGTTTAGCGGCGGAAATCAATTGCGGCTAAGTGCTACAGATGGCGGCACTGAGTTTCTTTCTATTCTTAAGAAAAGATATAAGGAAGAAAATTTTGTAATAGCAGGAACATCTGCTGGTGCCATGGCGATGAGTAATACCATGATTTATGAAGGTAATGCGGCAAGGGCTCATCTGAAAGGCGAAGTAAAGATTACAACTGGTCTTGGATTTTTGAACAATGTTATTATTGATTCGCATTTTGAGAAAAGAGGAAGGTTTGGAAGATTGGCGCAGGCAGTTGCTGCTAATCCTGGTTGTATCGGTATTGGTTTAGGAGAAGATACCGGAATGCTTATCACCGAAGGGAATAAAATGGAAGGTATCGGTAGTGGTTTGGTTGTTATTGTTGATGGGCATGAAATACTACATTCTAATATTGCAGATATACCGGATGGTAATCCAATTAGTCTGGAAAACCTGAAAGTACATTTTTGTGAAAAAGGGAACGGCTATCTGATAAATGAAAGAAAGTTTTTACCGGAAGCAAGAGAAGGGTCTGTAATTCCTAAGCAGGTAGATGTGGAGTGATTGGTTTATTAGTTAATTTGTCAATTGGATCCTTATACCGGCAACCTTCTGCTTTTTGTCAACATCTGCTAAAAGTTCTACTTTTTTAAATTAGTTTACGATTATGAAGAAGCTCCTATTTGTTACAACAGTATTATTTCTTTCCTGTGCCTTTTCTCCACAAAAGAAAACAAAGATTATTTTTTTTGGCGATTCAATTACAGAATTGGGAGTTAAAGAAAAGCCATACAGAGGATACATTCTTGAGCTTGAAGATAAAAGCAAAGCTGAAAATAAAAGCGATCAGTACGATTTCATTGGTTCAGGCATTAGTGCCAATAAGGTTTACGATCTGTATTTAAGATTAGAAGATGATGTACTAAGCAAAAATCCTGATGTTGTTTTTATTTATGTGGGTGTAAATGATGTGTGGCATAAAACATTATTGGGTACAGGAACGGATGCGGATAAGTTTGAAAAATTTTATCTGGCTATTCTAAAGAAATTAAAAGATAAGAATATTAAAGCTGTTCTTGTTACTCCGGCTGTAGTGGGAGAGAAGACAGACATGAGCAATCCTTTGGATGGTGACCTGAACAAATATTGCAACATCATCAGGGATATTGCTAAGAAGAATGATTTGCCTCTTGTTGATTTACGAAAAGAATTTGGTAACTACTATAAAACAAATAACCCAAACAACGAAGAAAAAAATATTCTTACTTATGATAAAGTGCACCTGAATACAAAAGGTAATCAACTGGTTGCAGATTTGATGTGGAAGGTTGTAAAGGGATTTTAAATTAATTTCTTTAGCAAATCAGAGATTTCTTTCGGATGATTCATAATCATGAGATGTGTGCCTTTGTCAATTGTGTAATCTGCTTTTACCAATTTATAAGGAAGCAATGTGTCAGATGTTCCGTGGATATGAGTTATGTTGATAGGTTCAATTTTATTTCCCCAATGAAGAATTGAATGAATAGCCCATTTAGTAAATTTTGTATCAGTGTCTTTTAGTATTTGATTAAAGATCTTTTTTTGATTTTCACCCTTTGGTCCAAAAAACCTAACTCGGAAAGCACCAGCTTTTTTTAATATTGTTGAAGGAATCCATTTATAGAGCGGAATATATTTTCCAATCAATAAAATTTTCGGAAACTCTTTTTTAATCTTGTTGCTGGAAATAATTATAACTTTTGCCGAAGCATCCGATTTTGCAATTTCTGTTGCAAGCATTCCTCCAAATGAAACGCCAACTATAATGGGTGAGGGTTCATTTATTTGTTCTTTTAATCGCATTGCATATTGGTATAGCGATTCGTTATCGACAGGTTTTATCCAATCGATAAATATAGGTTCGCAAAAAGATAAATCGAGAAATGAGAAGGCTCTCTTGTCTGCACCAAGTCCGCTAATGAAGTAAACTTTTTTCACATTTTTAGTATCAGGGAATGCTTACCAAATAATAGTTTTTCTTTCCTTTTTGTACGAGTAAATATTGATTATGAAGTAACAAACTGAGCTCAATTTTTAAATCGATATTCTCTACTTTTTTTCTATTGATACTTACGCCACCTCCTTGCACCAATTTTCTAGCTTCGCCTTTACTTGGAAAAATAGTAGCTTCTGCAAGAAATGAAACAACGTCAATTCCGGCTTCAATTTTTTCTTTTGGGTAATCAATTTTGATAATGCCTTCCATTCCTTTTAGGTCTTCAATCGAAAGACTATCTGCTGATGCAGATTGATTCAAAAATAATTTTTCAGTAGTTGTAATAGCTTCTGCTAAAGCTTCATCACCATGAACAAATTTTGTAACTTCTTCTGCCAGCTTTTTTTGCAATATTCTTTTTGCAGCATCTTCTTTATGTTCAGCAAGAAGTAAGTTTATTTCAGATTGAGCTAAGAAAGTAAAAATCTTAATCCACTTTTCCCCATCAACATCACTTGCATTTAACCAGAATTGATAAAATTGATATGGAGTAGTTCTGATTGGGTCAAGCCACACATTTCCAGTTTCTGTTTTGCCAAATTTCCCTCCATCCGCTTTTGTAATTAATGGGCAGGTAAATGCAAATGCTTCGCCACCGGATTTTCTTCGGATGAGTTCTGTTCCTGTTACAATATTTCCCCATTGGTCACTACCACCCATTTGTAGCTTGCAATTTTTGTTTTTATTGAGCCAGTAATAATCATACCCCTGTACTAATTGATAAGTGAATTCGGTAAAACTCATTCCTGTTTCTCCTTCGAGCCTTTTTTTTACACTGTCTTTGCTCATCATGTAGTTTACTGTAATATGTTTTCCTACATCTCTAATAAAATCAAGAAAAGTAAAATCTTTAAACCAGTCGTAATTATTCACCATTTCTGCCGCATTCTTCAATTCAGGATTAAAATCAAGATATTGCATCAATTGTTTCTTAACGCCTTCCTGATTTTTTTGTAGAACCTCTTCACTCAAAAGGTTCCTTTCCTCACTTTTACCGCTTGGGTCGCCAACCATACCAGTAGCACCGCCAACTAAAGCATAAGGTTTATGGCCAGCCTTTTGAAGATGAACTAACAGTAATATTGGAACAAGACTACCGATATGAAGGCTGTCAGCCGTAGGGTCAAACCCAATATAAGCAGAAGTCATTTCTTTTTTAAGCTGATCTTCTGTGCCTGGCATTATGTCCTGAATAAGGCCTCTCCATCGTAATTCTTCTATTAAATTCATATCTAAGTCAGTGATTTGCAACAAAAGTAAGCCAGATTGCCCACGAAGTTCATCAAAGGCAATATTTTTCTAAGCTATTCGTTTTCAGTCATTACCCTTTTTGTCTTGTATTGTTATGAATTTACAGTTCTAAAGTCTAATTTTACAAGTAGTCCGTACGTATGAAAGCATACCTTAATCAAACGCTTATCGAAAATTGTCCGAATGAAACCATCCACACTCTTATTGTCCATCTTGACAATTGTGCTGTCTGTTACGGCTAATGCACAATTCAGAAAGTATTCCAACGAATTTTTAAATATTGGTGCAGGAGCCAGAGGCTTAGCCATGGGTAGTGCACAAGTTGCATCCGTAAGTGATGGTACTGCTGGTTATTGGAACCCTGCAGGTCTTGTTGGAGTAAAAGATAATCCACAAATTAATCTGATGCATGCCGAGTATTTTGCCGGTATTGGCAAATATGATTATGTAGGTGTTGCATTGCCAACGTCAAATAATAAAAGAACTATTGGCATTACAGCACTTCGGTTTGCGGTTGATGATATTATGAATACATTATTTCTTGTGGAGCCAGATGGTTCTCTTAATTATAATAATATTCAGGCTTTTTCGTCAGCTGATTATGCATTTATATTTTCTTTTGCTCAGAAATTAAAAGAGAGTGAAAAGAAAAATGTTCATTTCGGACTGAACGCAAAAGTGATTCACCGAAGTGTAGGCAAATTTGCAAAAGCATGGGGTTTTGGTTTAGATGCCGGGATACAAATATTTCAGAATAAATGGAAATTTGGTATTGCAGCAAGAGATATTACCAGCACCTTCAATGCATGGTCATTCACTTTCACAGAAAGAGAGAAAGAAGTCTTATATCTAACGAATAATGAAATACCTGTTAAGTCAACTGAGTTAACGGCCCCTCGTCTTGTTTTAGGCATTTCAAGAGATTTCAAATTAGGTAAAAAGGCAAGCTTATTAGCCGAAGCAAATCTTGATGTAACTTTTGATGGGCAAAGAAATACATTGATAAGTGCAGACCCTGTGAGTGCAGATCCAAAAATGGGGTTGGAGTTGAATATTAATAATGTCTTCTTCTTAAGAGGAGGGATAAATAATTTTCAAAAAGCATTAGCAGATGGTGATACCCTTAATCAAAAAAGAGTATGGATATATCAACCAAGTGCCGGTGCAGGGTTTAAAATTCAAAACGTAACAATTGATTATGCGTTTACGAACCTTGCCAATCAGTCGAACCCACTATTCACCCATGTTTTTTCGTTGCGATTAAATATGGTAAACAATAAAAAAGAAAAAGGCGAATAATCCGTATTTGTTTAAACTTTTATTCAATGAAAAAAATTTTACTTCTATCATTACTTTTCGTGAGTCTTAAAGGGCTTTCACAGGTTTATAATAATGAATGGATAGATTATAATAAGACTTATTATAAATTTAAAGTTGGTGCAACAGGGCTGTACCGTATCAACCAACCTTTATTATCATCTGCAGGATTGGGTACTGTTCCGGCAGAACAATTTCAGCTTTGGAGAAATGGAAAGCAGATTCCACTATATACTACTATTCAAAATGGAGTATTTACATCTACTGACTATATTGAGTTTTGGGGTGAAATGAATGATGGCAAACCCGATTATGAACTTTATAGGGAACTTGACTATCAGTTGAATGATAAGTGGAGTATGGAAACCGATACTGCGGCTTTTTTTCTTACAGTGAACCCATCGGGAAATAATCTTCGGTTGGTGCCAGCAGCTAATAATTTACCTTCCGCATTAACACCTGAGCCTTATTTTATTCATACAGAAGGAAAGTATTATAGAGATGCCTATAATTTAGGATTTGCAAATGTTGTAGGTGAATATGTGTACTCTTCTGCTTATGATAAGGGAGAAGGATTTACATCTGGTAACATTGGAACGAATGTAAATCTGGCTTATACTTTTTCTGGCTTGAATCCTTACACAGGGCCTGGGGCACCGGATCCAATATTAAAGATTAATGCCGCTGGAAATGCATTAAACCCGAGACAATTTGAAGTTACAATTAATTCTAATCTTAAGTCAACTCAAACATTAGACTTTTTTGATTATATAAAGGCAACAATCAATTTAACTCAATCTGATATTGCCAGTGGAACAGCGATTCTTGGAGTGAAAAATATATGTTCAACCTCTCCAGACAGAATGGTAGTTGCAAAATCAGAAATTAGCTATGCCCGGCAGTTTAATTTTGGCGGAGCAAACAATTTCAGTTTTGAGCTTCCGGCAAATCCTGCTGGAAATTATCTAGAAATAGCAGGATTTACTCATAGTTCCGTGAGTCCTGTTTTGTATGATCTTACCAATGGGAAGAGATATGTTGCAGATATAAGTAACCCATCATTAGTAAAAGTTTTGCTGGAACCTTCTTCTGTTGCAAGAAAATTATTGCTTGTAACGCTGGTATCTTCATTTCCAAAAGCAGTATCAACGTTTGAAACTAGAAATTTTGTGAATTACGGAATTGCTGCAAATCAGGGAAACTATCTGATCATTTCGCATTCAGCAATAATGAATGGAAGTGGTAGTACTACACCGGTTGAGAATTACAGGGCTTACCGTAGTTCAGCAGCAGGTGGAAGTCATAATGCAAAAATTTATATGATTGACCAGCTTACTGACCAATTTGCATTTGGGATAAAACAACATCCATTTTCGGTACGAAACTTTCTCCGTTGGGCAAGAGCAACGTACAGTAATACAATAAAGAATGTGTTTTTAATTGGACGAGGCTTGAATTATATACATAACAGGTATTATGAAGCAGATCCGAACATTTCAAAAATGTCATTTGTTCCCACATTTGGCTATCCTGCTTCTGATAATTTATTAGCTGCAGATCCGGGACTTGATGAAATACCAAGAATGCCAATTGGAAGATTGTCTGTAATTAACGGCGATGAGGTTGCAGTTTACCTAGAAAAGGTAAAACAATACGAACAGCAACAAGCATTTTCATCACCTTTAATAAGTGACAAAGCATGGACAAAAAATACAATGCATGTAATTGGAGCTAATGACGGGGCTCTAGGAGATATTTTGTTTGCATCAATGAATAGATTCAGGGATATCATCAAGGATACAGCATACGGTGCAAATGTGTCAACGTTTAGTAAATTAACAACTGCTCCTGTAGAACAGGCTAACGCACAAAGAATATATGGTCTTTTTGAAGAAGGACTTGGTATGCTTACTTATTTCGGTCACTCTTCCGCATCTACGTTGGAATTTAATCTTGATAACCCTGAAGCGTATAACAATAATGGTAAATATCCTTTGTTTATTTTATTGGGTTGTAATGCCGGAAACTTCTTTAATTACTCGTTAGCAAGATTGTCTTCAAAAGAAACAATTTCGGAGAAATATGTATTAGCAAATCAAAAGGGTGGTATAGCCACTATTGCCAGCACATCTTTGGGTATAGTACATTATCTAGACATATATAATAGCAGTTTAATGGAAGCTATGGCAACTACCAGCTATGGTAAAACTTTTGGTGAAACGATGATTGATGCTATTACGAGAACATATAATCTTACTACACAGAATGACTTTTATGCCCGTTTTCATTGTGAGCAATCTACTTTGCATGGAGATCCGGCATTAAAGATGGATGTATTAAAAGATAAACCTGATTATGCAATCGAAGACCAATTGGTAAAAATCAACCCATCATTTATTTCTGTGGCAGAAACATTTTTTCAGGTTGATGCTAAGTTTCTTAATCTTTCAAAAGCTGTTAATAAGAATATAGTAATTGAAGTTAAACGTACTTATCCAAACCTTGTAACTGAAGTTATAAGAAGAGATACAATTTCCGGCATCCGTTATGCTGATTCAATAAGTTTTCAGGTGCCAATTGTTGCTACCAGAGATAAGGGATTGAATAAAATATCTATTTGTATTGATGCAGACAACGAAGTAGATGAGTTATATGAATCAAATAACTGTATTACTAAAGATGTTTTCATTTTCGAAGATGAGCTAAGACCAGTTTATCCATATAATTATTCAATTATAAACAGACAAGGAATCAAATTTCAGGCTTCTACTGCTGATGCATTTGCAACAGTTAAACAATACAAACTTGAAATTGATACAACAAAACTTTTCAACTCTCCGCTAAAAGCAGAAAGAACAGTGTCTTCAAAAGGAGGGGTTATCGAGTTTGATCCTGGTGTTACTTTCGTCGATAGTACTGTTTATTATTGGAGAACTGCTTTGGTGCCTGCAAGCGGTTCGCCAAACTGGAATTATGCATCATTCACTTATTTGGCAAACCATGCAGATGGATTTGGTCAATCTCATTATTATCAGCATAAAGAATCTTCAGTTAATAAACTGCTATTACAACCTGGCAGCAAATGGGAATTTGATTCTGCATTCCAGAATATATTTGTGCGCAATGCAGTTTATCCAGAAGGCGGTACACAACAAGCTGGTTATACCGTGGCAGTCAACGGTAGTCAATATATTGGCGGCGGTTGTAATTTTAATGCTATTATTTTTAATGTTTTTAATCCTAATTCGATTATTCCTATTAGTAACGTCTTTACACCAGCTAATGGTCCAGGACTTTATGGCAGCTTGCAACAGGCTTGTGGAACAAGAAAGCAATTTAATTTTGAATTTTCTTATCAAGACGCTACTAGTAGAGGTAAAATAATGGATTTTCTAAACAATATTGTGCCCGACGGTTATATTGTAGTTGCTAGAGGAAATGTACCATCTACAACCCCAATACCAGCTGCTTATGCAGATGTTTGGAGAGGGGATACCACAATTTATGGATCTGGGAATTCATTATATCATGTTTTCAAAAATCAAGGTATTGCTGATGTAGACAGTTTTAACAGGCCAAGAACTTTTATATTCATTTATAAGAAAAATGGACAGGGAAGCCTAGCACCGTCATACACCCTAACAGAAACTGTTTATGACAACCTTGCACAAACCGTAAACATTAAAACATCTGATACACTAGGGTTTGTAGAGTCGCCCCTTTATGGCAAAGCTAAACAATGGCATACCATTAAAATAAACGGTTCTGCATTACCTGATTTACCAGGAGCAGATTCTGCAAGATTAAATCTGATAGGTGTGAACCTCTCAGGTCAGGAAACAACATTGACAACTGACTTAAATCCAGATTTGGAATCATTTGATATTTCAAGTGTTAGTGCTGTTGACTATCCATATTTGAAATTAAGGTTATATGTAAAAGATAAAATTAACTATACGCCTTATCAGTTGAAATATTGGCGAGTACTTTTTGACCCTGTTCCAGAAGGTGCAATTGCTCCAAATATTTTCTTACAACAAAAAGATACAGTTGATGTTGGCGAGCCGATAGATTTTAAAGTTGCATTTAAAAATGTAAGTCACATACCTTTTGATAGTGTAAAAGTGAAACTGGTAGTAACAGATAAAAATAATGTCGCTAATATTATTCCTGTTTCGAAAAAACGTCCAATAACGGTAAACGGTACACTTACTGATACTATTCATTTGTCTGCTTTGATAAAGACAAACAACTTCCCTGGAAGAAATACTGTATATATTGAAGCTAATCCAGATAATGATCAACCAGAGCAATATCACTTTAATAATT
>Ga0073905_10000819_pt1 | contig 15155 bp, 12 predicted proteins | sample KloWWTupernatant_FD_65482 | JGI IMG/M metagenome (GOLD analysis project Ga0073905, IMG submission 65482) | Active sludge microbial communities from Klosterneuburg, Austria, studying microevolution and ecology of nitrifiers - Klosterneuburg... | ecosystem: Engineered > WWTP > Aerobic digester >... | reverse complement strand
ACGATCCCAGATCGCCGCAAGCAGCAGGACGAAGATGACGACCGTGATCAGGACGCTGGCGTGCCGTTTCATTTCGAGGATTATTTATACCGGAAGCGCCCTCCCCCGGCTCCGCCGGGGGAGGGCGCTTCCGGAAAACCAACTTTAGGCTTGCGCCTGGTGCAGCCGCCTCTGCGACGGCAAGAACGCGACGAGCAGCGCGTTGACGAGCGGCAGCGCAGCCAGCAGCAACAGCGCGGCAAGCAAACCCATCCGCTCGGGCACGGCCAGCCAGCCGGTCAGGCTGGTCCCCACCCCGCCCATGGCAAAGACAAAGCCCAGGGCGATGCCGGTGCCCACCCCGGCATTCTTGTGAAACAGGGTCTGCGACATGACCAGCATCGGCGGCCAGGCCGCCCCTGAGGCGAAGCCCAGGATAGGGGCAATAAAGAAGGCCCGGTAGTCGCCCAGCAGAATCATGATCGCCATCAGCGGCGCCGTCGCCAGCAGCGACGCCACCATCACCCGCTGCGGCCCCACCCGATCGGCCAGCATCCCGCCCGTAAACGAGCCGGCCGCCAGCGCGCCGAGCATCAGGAATGACAGTGTGCCGGCTTCCTGGTTGCTGAAGTTCCCCACGATCGTGAAATACTGCGGGACAAAGCTGGTGAACGCCGATTGGGATGTCGCCCGCAGCGACATCACCCCGATCAGGGCCAGCACCGCCACCGTCGTAAACGCCGGATTGAGCTGGATCTTCCAGTTGGCCTGCTTGCGATCCTTGGGCGCGGTGATGGGCACATACTTCGGATCGGTCAGCACATACAGCACGGGAGTAATTGCCAGCCCAATCACGGCAAGGACGGCCGTGCCGCGCGGGCCAAACACCCCAAGAATGAAGCCGGCGAGCAACGGTCCAACTGCATAACCTGTGTTGCCGCCCACCATGAACATGGCCACCCCGGCCTGTTTGCGGTCGCCGGCCGCGACATTCGCCCCGCTCGCGCCTTGCGGGTGAAACGCGGCCGAGCCAAACCCGGCCACGACCGCGATGAGCAGGGCCGTCTCATAGCTCGGCATGAAGCCAACGACGCCGTGCAGGATCGACATCCACAACAGCCCGCCCACCGCAAACCAGCGCCCGCCAATCGCATCGCTGAAGTATCCGAATATCGGCTGGGCAAGCGAGGTCGAGATCGAATACAGGCCGATCACCACGCCCACCTGCTCAAGCGACAGGTTCAGGCTGTCCTTGAGATACAGCAACACGATCGGCAGGGCGCCCGAAAAGAGGTCGATAGCGAAGTGCCCCAGGGTGAGGCTCCACAGGGCTTTGTTTTTGAGGAGATGGCGCATGGCGAATCTGTTTCGTCAACTTGACGAAGGCGCAATGATACAACTGCGTCGGGCCAGTGGACCAGCGTAGTTCGCCGCCCTTCTACTACGTTCCCGGACGCGATACGCCGAGGCGTTTCGCGTATGAGGGTGTTTCTTCGCGCGGCCTAAATCTGCGCCAGCTCGGGAAGCAAGCCGAGCTGGCGAATCACCCCGGCAATGTCCCACACCCGGCGCAGGCGGGCGATCCGCCCATCGCGCAGACTGAGCAGGGTGATGCCCTCAAGGCTCACCCGCCGACGGGTCGCGGGAATCCCCATAAAGCGACCCGCATGCGTCCCCTCGGCCCGCCATTCGACCGCCACCCGGGCTCCGTCACGAATCTGGCTGATGAGCTCAAAGTGAACGTCCGGAAAGGCAAGAAAATTGAAAAGGATCGCCCGGCGCAAACCGCGATGACCCTGCAAGGGCACCGCGATCCCGCAGTCCTCGAGCACGCAATCCTCAACGAAGAGCGCCTCGATCGCGTGTGGATCATGGGTATTCCAAGCGGAAATGAGACACGGCGCAATATCGGTCTGGGCGGGCGCATGACCGTTTGAGCGGACTGGCGCGGCGCTGGCGGGAGCAATCACGTTCATGTTGACCACGATACCTGCCCATTCGGCGTTTGGACAGATCGATTGTGGCTCATTTGCTGTCCATATCCGCTTAGCCGCCCAGCTCGCGAGCCCACAACATTTCGATCACCCGGGCCACCCCCGCCTGCAAGTGACGCCGATACGTGCTGAAGGGCACGTCGAGCAGCTCGGCAGCCTTCTCCTGGGTTGCGGCCGGTTTGACATAGGTATGGAGCAGCGCACGATACAGCTTGGCGTCGCGCGGGCCGGAATTCAGCGCGTCAATTGCCTGAACGATCAGCCCCTTGAGGGCGGCTACCCGATCCATCTCGGCTGCGCCTGGCCCGGAGCGGTCAAGGACCAAGCGGGCATTCAGCAGCCGGTTGGCGCGCAGGGCCTGCGGGCGAATCAGATCGCGCAAGGCGTCCCGGGCGCCCTCGGCGAATTCGGCCTCGCTCAGCGCGGCCGTGGCCGGCCCATCGCTGACCGAAGGGGTGGGCGTGGCGCCGACTTCCTTCTGGGCCAGAATCTCGAGCCACAGGGTGGGCGGCATCGCCCGCCAGTTGTGGGTATAAGCCCCGTACGACCGCCCTGCGACCGCGTAGTCGCACTCGGGGGTGCGCTGCAGTTCGGCATAGGACAACACCGGCATCCAGAATTCCGGCGCCGCGGCCGGAAACACGTGGCAGGCCAGGCGCGGCGTCACCAGGTAGTGCTGGACGACATTCAGGAAGATCAGGCTTTGAATGGGCGAGACCGCCTGGTAGCTGTCGTGGGCCATCCAGAACCGAAAGTGCAGGGCCACCTCGGCGGGTCGCAACCCGATGGTCCGCATCATCCAATCCCGGGCGGGCCGCATGGCCGGATCGATAGCGCAGTCGCCGTCGTCGACATCCCGCATCGACAAGCGCAGGACAAATCCGCGCGGTTGCTGTTGCGCGTCGCGGACGACCGAGATTCCGTGCGGCTGCCGCTCGAACCAATACCGGGCAATTTCGGCTGAGGCCGCGCCTTCATGCCGCTCCACCATCGCCAGCAAGGCGGGCAAATCAGCCGGGCGAGCATGATCGACAAACAGGCCGCCCTGCTGCTGCCAGTCAATAAACGGCCGGACCACGGCGTTGTCGCGATGGAGAAAGATAATATCGGACAGGAAGCGCTGTTGCTCGAGCCCCTGGCTGCGCTTCATCCCGGCGTTGTAATAGGCCCGGGCGCGATTGTGAAGCTGGGTGTACCACTCGGGGTTGCGCCAACGCACATCGGCCGACATCGCGTCGCGGGCCAGGTCATGCAGCAGCAGCCCGCCGGGGGCGGCGTCCACAAACGACAGACCGCGCAGCCAGTCGAACAACTCGCGCACGCCCTCGGCCGCGCCCAAGGCCGGATCCGGCATGTTGAGCATGCTGGACAGCAGCGATTCGGTCATGCTCCGCACCAAGGCGCTGGCTTCGAGGGCCGCCCGGTGGGCGGGACCGGGCACTTTCTGGACGAACTTCTCGAGCAGCGTGCGGATCAGATCGGGCGACTCCTCGGGCAGGAATGTGTGCGCCTCCGTGCGTTGGGCGAAGGTGTCCGCCACAAGCGACAGGGCAAGCGGATGGCCATGGGTGAAGGCCAGCACCTGGGCATGTTGATCGACCGGGATCCGGCGTTGCGAAAGATAGGCCCGGCCTTCGTCAGGGCCGAGATTGCGCAAGGGTAGAGCCCGAATCAAGGTCTGCCAACCCGGATCGGCCCGCCAGGCGGCCGAGGGCGGCTGGCGGCCGGCCAGGATGACCAGGACCGTCTCCGGCATGGGAGGCAGGAAGACATCCCGAAGCCAGTCATCCAGCGGGGCCAGCGTTTCAACGGTGTCAAGCAGGAGCACGATCCGACGGCCGGGCGCGCAGTCGGTCACGTCGCGCCAGAACGGTTCGACGTCGACCGAGAGGGGACGGTCCTTCCAGCCCGGCGGTCCCGCCGCCATGAACATCAGGCGCAGGGCCGTGATGAAGCCGGCAGGCGAAGGGTCGAAGTTCCGCGCGTCGGCATAGACCGTCAGGGCGCCGGCCTCGGCGGCTGCATCGCCGTACACCTTCAGCAGCGAGGTCTTTCCGACGCCGCCGGGGCCGAAGACATGCAATACGCAGAACGGCAAGAGGTCGGCGGCGAGGGCGGCTGCCACAAGCGCCCGCTCCGCGTCGCGGCCGACAAAGGCATTTCGGCGGGCGGCCCGAAGCCGACCCTCGAGCAAGGCTGGCATGACAAAAGCAAAGTGTAGGCGAATTCGGCCGATGCGCAACATGAGGCAAGAACGAACACCCTAAAGGTTGGCCCCCATTTGCCCTCCCCTGCCACACGCCCATGCGGGCCAACCTTTTGGGTGTTCGCCCAGGGGCGCAACTCAACGCACCGTCACGTCGATCGGAATCGTCACCGCGGCATCGGACAGGATCGGGGCATCGACCGTAATTCGCCATGGCCCGGGCGCCGAAAAGAGCATGCCGCTGTGCTCATATCCGCCTGAGGGCAGCCGGCGCATCGGCACGCCCGGGCCCGCTACTTGATTCGGCGCCGAAACCGAGACAGCCGGAGTGAACTGGGCAAGCTCTCCATTTGACCGAATGGCGACCAGCGTGATCGTGACCGGCGCGCCCGACACGGGCGGATAAGGTTGGACCCGAAACGTCAGGCTGTTGCCTTCGATGACCTGGCTGCCAAGACCCTGCCCATCGAGCGGCAGCGACAGACTCGCCAACGGCACGTCAAGCGGCACTGGTTGGGGCACGCTGGCCATCCAGCGGGTCAATACCGCGGCGGAGAGGGTGAATACGCCGGCAAGGATTGCCGCGACGCAAATAAAGATGATTGCCCGGCGCGCCGTCATTGCGCGCCTACAACAGATACAGAACCGCGAAAACGATCAGCCAGATGACCGTGATGAAATACCAGTACATTGCGCAGGCCTGCACGACGGTTCGGCGCTTGGCGTCGAACTGGTGCATCGCAGCCCGAATGAGCACCACTGCCAACCAGCCAACGCCGACGAATACCCGCAGAATGTGAAACACGAGCAGGGCAACGAACATCGAGCCGTAGCTGCTGCCCTGGGCCCGGAACCCGAGGCCGCTGAACTCAATCGTCTGCAGGGTCATGAACAACAGACCCAACCCCGCCGCGACAGATACCCCTACGATCAGCCTGCGTTTGTCCCCGCCCGCTATCCCGCGCTCACCCCACCACAACGCCACGGCGCTGACCAGAATGACAACAGTGTTGATCAGCGGCAGCGTGAATTCGCGGGGCCGCAGGTCGTTCGGAGGCCACGCGCTCAGGCTGGTTGCCTGAAGGTAATACCAGGCCGACAACACGCCCACAAAGAACATGCTCTCCGCGACGATCAGCGCCGTCGCGCCGAGCAGGCCGTTGTTTGAGCGGGAACGAAAGGGCATCCCTTCCGGTCTCACGGGGCGGATCTTGGCGTTCAATGACATCGACGTTCCGACCGATTAGTGATCGTGGGCGTGGGCGCTGGCGTTCTTGATCTCATCGTAGATCCACGTGCCCAGACCAATCAGGGTGATCACGGCGCCGAGCGGCACAAAAACGATGCTGGCCAGCGAAACGCCAAATACGAGCAGGGTCATGCCCAGCGCCAGGATGATCGGCGACCAGCTCGGCGGGGGCATATGAATCTCTTCCTCATGGGCTTCCTCGCCCTGGGTTGGAGTTACTGTGTTCGTGTCCATGTTTCAGTTCATCGAATCGCGTACATGCTTGTCCAGATCACGCCCAGGGTGATGCCCACGGCCACCAGACCGAGACAGATCAGGACCACTACAAACGCCTGCCGTTCTTTTGCCTTTGGAATCATGTCAGTTTTGACGCTTCACCAAACCCGACTCCGGAGGCGATATCCCCGACATACGCCGCGGATATCGCCACCGGTATCAGGTTGAATTGCGGGGCCATATCGAATTATCCTGCCAGCGCGCGATAGGCGATTCGATCCACCGCCATTGCGCCAAATAGAAACGCCAGATACGCCATCGAGTAGAGATACAGGCCGAGCGCGGCGGAACGGGTCGGGTCAGTCCGCACATGCCAGGCCCGCCAGATGAAGATCCCGCCGGCAACCGCGGCGCCGGCGAGATAGACCAGCCCAAACATGCCAAGCGCCACCAGCGCCAGGCTCAGGCCAATCAGCACCAGGGTGTAGATCCAGATCTGCCGCTGCGTTTCGGCTTCACCGGCAACGACGTTCATCATCGGGATCTTGGCCGCCGCATAGTTGCGAGTCTGCATCAAGGCGAGCGCCCAGAAGTGCGGGGGCGTCCACATAAAGACGATGACGAACAGGGACAGCGCCGTGAAATCCAAGCCATTTGCGACGGCCGCCCAGCCCACCAGAGCAGGAATCGCGCCAGCCCCCCCGCCGATGACGATGTTCTGGGGCGTGCTGCGCTTGAGCCACATCGTGTAGATCACGGTGTAGTAGAAGAATCCGGCCAGCGACAACAAGGCCGCCAACAAGTTGACGAAGACCGCAAACAGGACAAACGACATTGCGCCCAGCGTTAGCCCGAATGCCATTGCAACCCCCGGTGAGACGCGGCCGGCCGCGACCGGACGGATCCGGGTGCGGTTGCTCAGGAGCTTGTCGATGTCATGGTCGTAGGCCATGTTGACGGCGCTGGCCCCGCCCGCCATGAGATAGCCGCCCAGCATTGTCACCAACACGAGCGCCAGCGGCGGCAAGCCCCTGGGCGTCAGGAACATCGCCGCAAAGGTCGTGAACAGCAGCAACGCGACCACCTTGGGTTTGGTCAGCGCAATCGCGTCCGCCACGACCTGCCGCCAGCGCCGAAGCGGCGATGGGGCAGGCAAATCGTAATTCATGATGTCAGTTCGCGCAGCCTAGTGCTGCTGATCCTTCAGGCCGGTGCGCAGTTCCCACACCGGGCGCGCGCTCGTGACAACGGGGATCTTCTTGAAGTTGTACTCGGCTGGCGGAGAATCAGTCAACCACTCGAGGGTGTTTCCCTCAAACGGATTCTCTTCCGCCTTCGGCTGCCGGACGAGCTTCAGGTAGGCCCAAATGAAGACGAGCACGGAGAGCGCGATGACAAACGCGCCAATCGTGGCCGTCAGGTTGGCAATATCCCAGCCGCGATCAGAGCCATACACGGCAATCCGACGCGGCATGCCGAGCAGGCCCAGGATGTGCATCGGGAAGAAGGTCAGATTGAATCCGATCCACATCAATGCAAAGTGCAACTTGCCCAGGCGCTCGTCCAGCATCTTTCCAGTCATCTTGGGCATCCAGTAATACAGACCCCCGAAAATGCCGAACACGCTTCCGCCAAACAGCACGTAGTGGAAATGGGCGACCACCCAGTATGAGTTGTGGAGTTGGGTATCAACCGGAATGGCACCCTGAATGACACCCGTAATTCCCCCGATGACAAAGGTCGACAGAAATCCGAAAACCATCAGGAGCGGCGTCTTGAGATTCAGCGACCCGCGCCACATCGTGGCGATCCAGTTAAACATCTTGACGCCGGTCGGGACCGCGATCACCATCGTCGTCAACATGAAGAAACGCTCAACCTCGGGGGCGATCCCGCTGACGAACATGTGATGGGCCCAGGTCGTGAAACCAAGCACGCCGATTGCGATCGTCGACAGGATGATGACCTTCGGCCCGAAAATTGGCTTGCGCGAGAACACCGGCAGAATCTCGGAGATCATGCCCATCGCGGGCACGACCATGATGTAGACGGCCGGGTGGGAATAGAACCAGAACATATGCTGCCACAGCCGCGCATTGCTCGTACTGAAGAACTGGGTGCCAAACTGCCGATCGGCGATCAGCATCACCATCGCAGCCGTCAAGACCGGGGTCGCCACCAGGATCATGCCGGCCGTCACGATGATCGACCAGGTGAACATCGGGATGCGCCACGCTGTCATGCCCGGGGCCCGCATCGCATAAATGGTCACCAGGAAGTTGACCGCGCCAAGCGTCGATGAGATCCCCAGCAGGATCACACCCAGCACCCACAGATCCATCCCGATCTGAGGCGAGAACTTCTTGGCCGACAGGGGCACGTAGGCCGTCCAGGCCGCGCTCGACGAGAACTGGGTGAGCTCGGGCGCCTGAACCGTATATCCGATCACGGCCAGGGTCACCCCCGCCATGATGACGATGGCGGCGAACATGAACAGCCACAGGCTGAAGGCGTTCATGCGCGGGAAAGCCATGTCACGCGCGCCGATCTGCAGCGGAACAAGATAGTTCCCGAAACCGCCCGTCAGGATCGGAATGACAAACAAGAAGATCATCCCCGTCCCATGCATGGTGAAGACCATGTTGTAGGCTTCCTGGGGCATGAACGTATTGTTCGGAACAGCGAGCTGGGTGCGAATGCCCAGGGCGAGCAGACCGGACAGCAGGAAGAAGACGAACGACGAGACGATGTAGGCGATGCCGATCTTCTTGTGATCGACCGTGGTCAGCAGATCAACCAGGCCGCTCAGGGCGCCGCCGCGGCGGGTGATGGGAACAGGAATGCTTGCCATTCGGATGACTCCTGCCCGGGTGAACCACGGCGACTGGCGCCCCGGCCCTCGGGCAATCGGACTACTTCAGCGTGAGCAGATAGGCGACCAGGTCAACTGCGTCGCGATTGGACAGCTTGTTGTTCGGCATCGCCGTGCCAGGCTTGACGCCAGCCGGGTTCTTCAACCAGGCATACAGGTTCTCCTGATTGATGGCCGCCCGAGGATCTGACGCCGGCAATTGGGCCAGCGTCGGGTAAGTGGCGAATTGGGTCAATTCGCGCGGCGCGACCTTGCCCTGGGCTTTGGTCCCCGCAATTTGGTGGCAGCTGGCGCACACGCCGCCGGTGAGAATTTCCTTTCCGCGCACCGGATCGGCCTTCGTGAAATCGGGCGGCAGGTTGCGCGCCACCGCCGTGGCCGAATACCACTGCCGGAACTCGAGCTCGGGGAGAACCTTCACTTTGGAAAGCATCAGCGCATGATCTTTGCCGCAGAACACGTTGCATTGCCCGAGAAACTCCTGAGCCTTTCCGGTATCTGGCACGTTGAACCAGACATACGAACGGTCGCCCGGGTTCACATAGCGCATCCCGCCAAAGGCCGGCACCCACCAGGCGTGAATGACATTGTCCGATGTCATATCGAGCCGGATATTCTTGCCAGCTGGCACCACCAGATCTTCGCCCACGCCCGTGCTCAGACCGAACGCGCCCAGTCCGTCATAGTCGGTGTAGTCGTAGGCCCAGAACCATTGCTTGCCGGTCACCTCAACCACCAGATCAACTTTCTGCGCGCGCTCCACCCGCGACTGCGCCTCGCGATCGCCGATTGCGTGCACGTGCGAAATCGGATTGGTGAGCGAGCCGGATGCCGTGAGCTGCGACATTGTATTGACCGTCATGACAAAGATCACGGCGATCAGCAATGCTGGCAATACCGTCCAGGTCAGCTCGGCAAGATTGTTGCCGTGGACCTGAACCGGGCTGTCTGTCGCCAATCGGCGCCGATAGCGGACCGCCGACCAGACCAGCAAACCTTCCACCAACAAGAATGTCAGAATGGAAAAGATATAGATGAAGTTGTAGAGCTCGCCGATAAGCCGGGCGTCTTGAGTGATTTGTGGGAGCAGCATCCGTCTCTATTCCCTCGAATAAACGCGCGGGTCAGGTTGACGATTCGCTTTGAACCGCGCTCTGACCCACGGAATTTGAGCGCAGAGTTTAACACACGGGGTCTCTTTGACGCATGACATTCGTCCCGCGCCCGGGTGACGTTTCGGCCTGCCCCACAGCCTCGCGACCTTTGCTTAGAAGTCATCCTGAAAAGCATTGGCGAGATCGCGATCCCGCGCTTCGCGCGGGGATCGCGATCTCGCCAGATGTTTCCAGGACGGCATCTAGGGTCGCTTTGGCATGCGCTCGAGGGCGTCAAATGCCGGGCGCGGCACGCCATTTTTGCGAATCAGGCTGTACGACAGTGAGCTGTCAACCGCCGGCGAGGTCCCCGCCTTGGCGATGTAGTCCAGATTGAAGACGATGGCCAGCCGAACCGTCCCGCCTGCGCGCATGAGCTCGAAGGCCCGCACGATCCAGGCTGCCTGCTCGGCCTCGGTGTTGTCGAGGGCAAACCCAAATCCCGGGGGCGCGCCAGAGACGCCCAGGTTGTCCATCGTCGGCCAGCCAAACTCCGTCACGCAGATCGGCTTTGGGCTGATCTGGCGATACGCGTCCAGGGTGCTTCGAAAGGACCAGGAATGGTGGGGATTGTCAAATGGCCCGCGAAAAGTCGCGGTCGGGTCGTTGTAGCCGGCGTCGTGGCGCTGGTCGGGTGGCAGGTTGAAGCCATTGAGGTGGGCGCCGACGCAGTCCACCGCCGCGAGCCCGCCGGCGGCGGCCAGCTCGCCCAGATAGACGATGTCATCCCGGGACTCGGGGCCGTTGGCGCCGGTGGGCGCCAGCCCGCCGGCGATGACGATGAGAGCCGGGTCTATGGCCTTGAGAGTTGGTCCAATAGTGTTGAGAAACGCCGCGAACTCCGCTGCGTCGGGCCGGCCGGCGGTGAGCGTGCGGGGGGTCGTCCATTCGCGGGCCAGATTGCTTTCGTTCCAGATCTCAATTGCCTGCGTACAGCCGCGGTATCGGCCCGCGAGCAAGCCAAAGAAGCGGACCGCCTCGCGAGTATCGTCGGGCGGCCCCAACCGGTCCGGATCGCGCGGGTCATAGGCCGACCGCAGGCCAAAGGGCGCGTCGACGACCGAGAGCAGGATATTCAGCCCGCGCTCGTTGGCGTCATTGATGAAGACGTCGAGCAGGGCGAATTTGTCAATTGCGTAGGACCCCGGAACGGGCTCAAAATCACGCCAGCGCACCTGGGCTTTGATCCAGTTCAACCCCAGCTTATCGCTGACCACCCGATTCCAGTAGCCGATATCCCCAACCGCATACTGCGACTGGATGCCGTATCCAAATCCGGGCGCTGGCGGCCGGGCCTGGCGGCAGGTGAAATCCGGGACGCCCTCCACCCGGGCAGTGGGCGGCGGGGCCGGAGTCGGCCCGACGACGATCTGGCACGCCAGCAGCAAGACTGCCGCCGCGCCAGTCAGTGCCAGGAGCCCGGTCCTTTTCATGAGGTGCATCGACGGGACTGTATTCTGAAACAATGTCCCCCAGCTCCGCTGGGGGACATTGTTTCAGAAGAGAAGTTCGGCACGCAGTCTATGGCTTGGGCATTCGCTCGATCGCGTCGAAGGCCGGCCGCAGGGTGCCATCCGTTCGAATCACGCTGTAGATCGCCGGGTCGCCGCCCGCCTCGTTGGGCTTCTGTCCGATCTTGCGGCTGTAATCCAGATTGAAGACGATCCCAAAGCGGACGTAACCCAGTTCGCGCAGGATGGTGAACCCCTGAGCAATCCAGTCGGCCTGCTCCTTCTCGGTATTGTCCAACGCAAAATCGAAGCCTGGCGGAAAGCCGGGCACGCCCAGGTTCTCCATCGACGGCCAGCCAAACTCGGTGACGCACATCGGTTTGTTCGTGCGCTGGCGATAGCCCTTGATCGTGCTCACAAACGACCATGAGTGATCGGGGTTGTCGAAGGGCCCGCGGAACGTGGCGGTCGGGTCGTTGTAGCCGGCGTTCCATTCCTTGTCGGGCGGGAAGTTGAATCCGTTCAGATGCACGCCCACGCAATCCACCAGCCCGGCCCCGCCCGCGGCCACAAATTGGTCCATGTAGGCAAAGTCATCGGTGAATTGGCCGGCGACGGTCGCGCCGACCGGCGACAGGGCGCCCATGACCAGGAGCATGTTCGGATCCTCTTCCCGAATCGCCGGGCCCACGACCTTGAGGAAGTTCACATACTCGACCCCCGCGATGACGCCCCGCGGGGTTTGCCATTCGCGATCCAGGTTCATCTCGTTCCAAACTTCGATAGCCTGGACACAGCCACGGTAGCGGGCGGTGATGCGCTTGAACAGACGGGCGGCCTCGTTGAAGTCGTCGGGCGGGCCGGCGTTTCCCCCCTTGAAGGACGTGCGCAGATAGTTTGGGGCGTCAATGACGCCGAACAGAATGTTCAGGCCCTTCTTGTTGGCATCGCCCACAAAGGCATCCAGAATCTGCCAGCGATAGGCATCGATCTTGCCGCGCTCCGGCTCATAGTCCTTCCAGCGGAACTGGGCCTTGGTCCAGGTCAGCTTGAGCTTTTCGGCCATGACGCTGTTCCACTCACCGATGTTGCCGACCGGCCAGTTGCTCTGGATGCCATAGCCAAACTTGGCCGGCGCAACCCGTGGCGCAGGGCAGGAGAAGTCCTTGATCCCGGCGACCTGGCCATCCGGATCCGGCGGTCCGCCGGCAACCAGCGTCGGCGCTGCGATTGGCGCGGTTGCCGCGGCAGTCGGCGCGGGCTTTCCCGGAATCGCGGTCGCGACCGGGGCGACAAATGTCACGCCGGGCAAGGGGGTCAGAAGTTTGACCACGGGCGCGAAGGGGGTCGACGTTGGCGCGCGTGCCCCGGTGCCTCCGGTCAAGGCCTGCAGGCCGACAATGAAGAGACCAACGCCAGCGACGAGTAACACCGCCGAGGCGATTGCGCCCACCACGACGCGGCGCGTCCGCATGCGCTGCTGACGCTCCAACTCTGGGGAAAATCGATATCGGCTCATGGCGTTATTGGCCCCGTGCTAGCGGCCCATCACCTTGCGGATGGTGTCGCAGGATGGGCAGCTCCCATTCGGGCGGAAGATGGAATACCCGACCTGTGGGTCATTCCCATCGAAGTTGTGGAAGTTGGCGTTCCAGACGATGACCATGGTCACCTTGCCGCTCGCGCGCGCGCGCACCATGGCGTCGGCGATCCAATCGGCCTGGTTCTGCAGGGTGATGTTTCCGCCCCACTCAAAGCCGGGTGGCATCGGCCGGCCCTGATCTTGCAGCGTGACGTAGCCCAGTTCGGTGAAGCAGATCGGCTTCTTGCCGCCAATCGCGGCAAATGTGGTGTTCAGCGTGCCGTAGAAGTACCACGAGTAGTGATCGCCGGTCGGGCCGCCGCTCGTCATCGACGGCGGATTGGGGCTGCCGTTGTAATGGGCGCCCTGGCAATCCATGTAAGCGGTTCCGCCCGCGGCGTTGACGCCTTCGAGGAAGGGCTGATCGTTGCAGCCCGCTGCGGTGCAGCTCCCAAAGTAACCCGTGGGTGCCGCGGCCCCGCCGACCACAATCGTATTTGGATTGGCGGCCTTGATGGCGATATAGGCCTCGCGCAGCATATTGGCATAGACCTGCGGACTGACGTTCGAGCCGCCGACCTCGCGATCCAGGTTGGGTTCGTTCCACACTTCGATCGCTTCGGCGCCCTGCCGGGCGAGACTGGCCAGGGCCGCCGCGAATTCTTTGTGATAGGCCAGGTTGCTGAAGCGGTTGCGATCACCGATCGCGCCCACAAGCAGCTTGATGCCATTCCCGTTCAGTTGCGCCTTCAGGCCGGAGATATCCGGCGCGCCGCCGCCCATCACAATTTGGACCTTGGCCCAGCTCATCCCGATGCCGGCCATCTTGGGCAGATACCCGCCCAGGTTGTTGCTTGTGTTGACATGCGCGCCGATCCCGAATCCCGTCATCCCGCCGCCCACGGGCGGCGCAGCGGGCACGGCGGTCGGTTTTGGCGCGGCGGGCACCCCGGGAAGTGCGGTCGGTTTTGGCGCCGCAGGCGCGGCAGCCACCACCACTCGGGTCGGCGCGGGCGTCGGGCTTGGAGCCGGCGTTGGCGTGGGTGGCGCGGCAACCTGGACCGCAATGCTGCCCCGCCCGACCGACGATGCGCCCGATTCGATGGCACTGGCGATCGAATACGCGCCGGGCAAATCCGGCACCGTCCACTCGAAAGTCGGATTGTCGAGGCTGGCCTTGGTCGGCAGCACCGAGCCGCCGGGCGTCTTGACCAGGAAGGCTACCGAAAGCCCGCCCGCAATCGCTTCGGCCGGGACGTTCTTCTGGTAGGCGGTCAGCGCCGCGGCAACCGCGGGATCGGCCGGTAAGGTCATCCCGCGCACGGTCACCCCGCGCAGGTTGAACGGCTGCAAGGCATTCAGGCGCCGGCCCAGGGTCGAGGGGGTGCTCAGATAGACGACCGTGGCGGCTCCCGACGCGTCGGCCAGCGCGTAGCGATACGACTGGGTGGCCGCATCAAACTGGATCGCGCGCGGATCGATCCCGCCGCTGAGGCGGAACTTGACCTTGCTCCCGGCCTGCAGCGGCCCGGTCACGGCTTGTTCGGGTGCGAAGGTACCCAGCGGCGCCAGCGCGTCTTCCTGCGAAATTGGGCTGACCTCGCCCGTGGCGCTGACCCGTAGGCTGCCGGCCGGAATAATGACTTGAAGTTTTGAGCGGTTGATCCGAGCCAGGGCCCAATCCATTAACGCGGGAAGTTGATCATCGCCAAAGGCGGCCGGGTTGGCGCTCAGGTCGAGTTTGACCGAGTCGGCGACATCGGCCAGGGCCCGCGTGTCATAGCCCACGCTGTTCCACATCGTGGCCGGATCGACACTGGCCGTGCGCTCGGGCGCCGGGATGACGATCGATAGGCTCTTATTCTTGGCTTTGAGCGCAGCCCCCAGGCCGGCCACGAAGTTCGTGTAGCCCGCGCTGCTGGCGGCGTCGACCCCGCGATAGTCGATCTCCACCCCGGCATACCCGCCAGTGTCGGCCAGCGAGGCCACATTTCGGACGTGCGCTTCACGGGTGCCCTCGGTGGCGAGCATCTCGCGCAGCAAGGTCCGGTTGATTTCGCCCTTGTCATTCCAGTTGCGCAAGGTCGGAATCGCCTTTGCACCCGCGGCGGCGGCGGCGACCTGGCTGCGATCGCCGGTCAGCATGCCCGACTCGCCGAGATACAGCCCAAACGGATAGAGTTCGGTCGCGAAGGACGGCGAGGCGCCGCCCGGTCCTGGCGCGGCCTCGGCGCCCACGATCGGCGTATTGGCCGCAACCTGGGCCAGCATGATGCTCTGCGGCACCCGAGCCACCTGCACGACGACGGAGCGGGTCAGTTCCTCGACCCCGCCCCCGACCCAACGCCATGCGCGGGCATTGGCGTCCCACGAGTAGAGGTCGAGTGTGTCTGATGCGGACAATTCGGCCGGCAATGACAGGCGAACCGTCGCCGTCTTCGGGTCGGTATTG
>Ga0073905_10000817_pt1 | contig 15171 bp, 20 predicted proteins | sample KloWWTupernatant_FD_65482 | JGI IMG/M metagenome (GOLD analysis project Ga0073905, IMG submission 65482) | Active sludge microbial communities from Klosterneuburg, Austria, studying microevolution and ecology of nitrifiers - Klosterneuburg... | ecosystem: Engineered > WWTP > Aerobic digester >... | reverse complement strand
CCCGGCGATCCCGTCCTGCCGCTGCTGGCGCTGGCCAGCGTCGCCGCGCTTGCGATCCGGCGTCGACACCCCGCCCGGGCATCCCGGGATTCCACGACAGGAGATCAACGATGATCCGCAACTGCCTCCCCCGTTCGATCGCGCGCAGTCTCGCCGGCCTTGCCGCCGGCCTGGCGGTGGGCGCCGCGGCGCACGCCATCGAGCCGGGCGCTGCCGCGCCCGAACTGAACCTGCCCGGGGCGAACGGCACCGTGAAGCTCGCCGACTACCGCGGCAAGCTGGTGTACGTCGACTTCTGGGCATCGTGGTGCAAGCCATGCGTGCAGTCGTTCCCCTGGATGAACGAGATGCAGCAGCGCTATGGCGCGCAGGGATTCCAGGTGATCGGCGTCAATGTCGACACCAGGACCGACGACGCGCGCAAGTTCCTCGCGGAAACCCCGGCGAAATTCGTCGTCGCGTTCGACACCCGCGGCGAGGCGCCGAAGTCCTACGCGATCAAGGGAATGCCGACCTCGTTCCTGGTCGGCCCCGACGGCAAGGTGCTGCTGCAGCACGCGGGTTTCCGCGACGCCGATCGGGCCGAACTCGAAGCGAAGATCCGCCAGTCGCTGGGAGCCCGGTGAGCGTGCCCGTCCCGTCGACGAACCTCGGAGTACGACCCATGCGCGCGACGATCCTGATGGCCATCGTGCTGGCGAGCGCGGCGTGCTCGGCCATCGAGCCGGTTTCGCCCTGGCAGAAAGGCAATCTCGCCAGGCCGGAGATGACGTTCGAGGGCGACGCGCTCGAGACCAGATTCCTCGAGCACATCTACCAGAGCAAGGAAAACGCTTCCGGCGGCCTCGGCGTCGGCGGCGGCGGCTGCGGGTGCAACTGACATGCTGAAGAATCCATCCACCGGCGCCGCCGTGCTCGTTGCCGCGCTCGCCCTTCCAGGCGTCGTGCCCACCGCGAGGGCGGAGTCCGCGCCCGAGTCCGCGCAGATCGGCTTCAAGTACCTGAACTACCGCGACTCGCAGCCCGGCCTCAAGCGCGTCGCGGTCGACGCGCCGTCGGTGTCGTTGCTGCTGCCGGTCGCCGGCAGCTGGTCGCTGGCGGGCTCTTATACGCTCGACAGCGTTTCCGGCGCTTCGCCGCGCTGGCACTCGTCGATCTCGAGCGCCTCGAAGATGAGCGACTTCCGCCGCGCGGCCGACCTGCGGGTGACCAGGTACTTCGCGCGCTCGACGTTCAGCTTCGGCACCGCGTACTCGACCGAGCACGACTACCGGTCGAACTCGTACAGCCTGCAGGCGACCTTCTCGAGCGACGACAACAACACCACCTGGGCGTTCGGCATCGGCCGCGCGCTCGACCGCATCGATCCGGTCAACGGCATCGTCGTCGACGAGCACAAGCGCACCACCGACTTGATGATCGGCGTCACGCAGGTGCTCACGCCGAACGACATCGTGCAGGCGAACCTGACCCTCGCCCGCGGCCGCGGCTACTACTCCGACCCGTACAAGCAGGTCGACCAGCGCCCGCGCGAGCGCAACCAGTCGGCACTGATGCTGCGCTGGAACCATCACTTCGACGGCCTCGGCGCGTCGCTGCGCACCAGCTACCGCCACTACGACGACAGCTTCGACGTGAAGGCGCACACGATGTCCGTCGAGTGGGCGCAACCGCTGCCGAGAGGCTGGACGATCGCGCCGTCGATCCGCTACCACACGCAGAGCGCGGCCCGCTTCTATTACGATCCGGTCTACGATCCGCTGCTCGGGGCGCCGTTCCCGCCGGGGTACCTGGCCGACCCGACCGGTTTCTATTCCGCCGACCACCGGCTGTCGGCATTCGGAGCTCTGACGCTGGGGATCAAGGTGAGCAAGGCGATCGCCAAGGACTGGAACGCGGACTTCCGCTACGAGATCTACGAGCAGCGCAACACGTGGCGCATCGGCGGCACCGGCAGCCCGGGCATCGCACCGTTTCGCGCTCGATTCATGCAAGTCGGTGTCACGCACAAGTTCTAGCGCGCCGCGCGGGTCGCCGCCGTGGCCCGAGTTCGGCTTCGAGTTCGCGGCGATGGCCTGCGGCTGCGAGGTGCGCATCGCCGGCCTCGACGAGGCGAGCGCGCATCGCCACGCGCGGCAGGCGATCGACGAGGTGCGGCGCATCGAGCACAAGTATTCGCGCTACCGCGCGGACAGCATCGTCGGGCGGATCAACGCCGCCGCCGGCGGGACACCCGTGCAGTGCGACGACGAAACCGTGTCGCTGCTGGACTATGCCGACGCGCTGCACTCGAGCAGCGACGGCTTGTTCGACATCACGTCGGGCGTGCTGCGCCGGGCATGGGACTTCAGGAGCGCCCGGCTGCCGTCGCCGTCCGAAGTGGACGCCGCCCGCGCACTGGTCGGCTGGCAGCACGTCGAGCGCGACGGCAGGCGGGTGCGACTCTCGCGGGCCGGCATGGAGATCGACTTCGGTGGCTTCGGCAAGGAGTATGCGGCCGACCGCGCCGCGACCTTGCTGATCGACGCCGGTTGCCGCCACGGCTTCGTCAACCTCGGCGGCGACCTGCGAGCCTTCGGCGCGCAACCCGACGGGTCGGCGTGGCGCTTCGGGATCCAGCATCCGCGCAAGCTCGACGACACGATCGCGAGCCTCGACGTCGTCCATGGCGGGCTCGCGACCAGCGGGGATTACGAGCGCTACTTCGAGGTCGACGGTGCACGCTATTGCCACATCCTCGATCCTGGAACCGGCTGGCCGGTACGGCACTGGCAGTCGATCACCGTGCTGGCGCCGCTGGCGATCGCCGCGGGCAGCCTGAGCACGATCGCGATGCTGAAGCAGGCGGCGGCCAGCGACTTCCTCGCGCACTGCGGCGCCGCGTGGCTGACCGTCGGTCCGCACGGCGAAGTGGCGTCGGGCGACGGCCTTGCAAGCGACCCTGTTGCTGGAATGGTGGGATAATTTCCCATAAGATTCCCGGGAAGCCAGGGAATCGCAAGAATGACAACCGATGCCGATCGACGACGCAGTCGCGCTTCCGCGGAGCCGGGCAAGGCGGTGTTCGACGCCGCGCTTGCCGTGCTGCGTCCGCTCGCGCGGCTGCTGGTGGCACGCGGCTACAAGTTCGGACAGGCCGAGGAGTTGCTCAAGCAGGCCTTCGTCCAGGCCGGCAGCGCCGAGCTCGAACGGTCGGGGCTGGACCGCAACGTGAGCCAGATCAGCATCACCACCGGGATCCATCGCAAGGACGTCAAGCGGCTGATCGAGTCGCCGGGCGACCCGTCCGCGCACGCCCGCTCGTTCGCTGCCGAGGTGTTCACGCGCTGGGTTTCGGATCCGAAGTACCGCCTTCGCGGCAAGCCGAGGGCGCTGCCGCAGCGCGCGTCGGCCGGCGGGCGCAGCTTCGAGTCGCTCGCCCGCTCGGTGAGCACCGACGTGCACCCCAAGACGCTGCTCGACGAGTTGCGCCGCCTCGGGATCGTCGAGCTCGATGAACAGGCCGGCATGGTACGGCTCGCGGTTGGCAGCTTCGTGCCCGCGGGAGACACCGCGGGCATGTTCGCGCTGCTGGGCGGCAACGTCGGCGACCACCTGCAGGCGGCCGTGTCGAACGTGATCGGCGATCGCCCGCCGCTGCTCGAGCAGGCGGTGTTCGCCGACGAGCTGTCGGAGGAATCGGTACGGCTCGCGCACGACGTCGCGAGGCAGACCTGGCGCGCGACCCTCCAGGCGCTCGCGCCGATGCTCGAAGAGCGGATTGCCGACGACCGCTCCGCGAAGCGCGCCGCGGACCGCCGGCTCCGCATCGGCATGTACTTCTATTCCGCGAAGCAGGCCGCGCCGACCGCTGAGGCCGCCAGCCGAGCGCGCGCGGCGCGCAAGCCGTCGAAGCCGTCGAAGCCGTCGAAGCCGTCGAAGCCGTCGAAGCCGTCGAAGCCGTCGAACTCGGCGAAGTCGGCGAAGTCGTCGAGGGGATGAGCATGGTCGTGTACCAGGGACGCAGGCGCGCCGCAGCCTGGGCGCGCCTCATGGCAGGCGTGTCGGTCGCGTTCGTGCTGGCGTCGTGCGGCGGCACCGATGTCGCCGGGGTCGGAAGCGGCGGCACGGGCATCCGCCTGGCGAGCGTCTCGTATGGTTCGATCTCCGGCTTCGGCTCCGTGATCGTCAACGGCGTACGCTACGACGACGCCGGCGCCGCCTTGTCGAACGACGACGGCACGGCGCCCGGCCCGCTCGGGCTCGGCATGGTCGTCGAAGTGCGCGGCGACATCGACTCGACCGGACTCGCCGGGACGGCCGACGCGATCAACGTGGTCAGCGAAGCACGCGGCACCGTGGTCAATCGGTCGTCGAGCGGGTTCTCGCTGCTCGGATTGCCGGTGCGGGCCAACGCCAGCACGGTCTACGACGACGCGGCATCCGTGAGCGACGGCGACTACGTGGAGGTCTACGGCATCTACGACCGCTCGTCCGGCACGCTGACGGCGACCCGCATCGAGCGCAGGGCGCCGGGGGGCGCCTTCAAGGTCCGCGGCACCGTCGGCGCGGTCGACGCCGTCGCGAAGCGCTTCCAACTCGGCACGATCACCGTGGACTACTCGGCGACGCTTCCGGCCCCCTCCGGGCTGGCCGCCGGAACGCCGGTCAGGGTGCACGCGTCGGGCGAACCGGTCGCGGGCATGCTCGCCGCGACCCGCATCGACATCGTGACGCCGCCGGCGCTCGGCAACGTCTCGAAACTCGAGATCGAGGGCGTGATCGATCGCTTCGTCTCGCTCGCGGACTTCAGCGTCGACGGCGTGCGCGTCGACGGCGCCGCCGCCGCTTTCGAGGGCGGCGTGGCGTCCGGTCTCGGTATCGGAGTCCGGGTGGAAGTCGAAGGGCCGGTCGAGTCCGGAATCGTCAGGGCCTCCAGGATCGAATTCGAGGACGAGGAGGACGGCGAGTTCGAACTCAAGGGGCTCGTCACCGACTTCGTCGACGTCGCCAGCTTCAGGGTGCGCGGCACCCGGGTCGACGCCTCGGGCAGCGTCCGCTACGAGGGCGGCGGCGCGGCCGACCTGCGCGACGGCGCGTGCGTGCAGGTCAAGGGCAAGCTCCAGACGACTCCCACCGGCAGCGAGGTCCTGGCCACCGACATCCACTTCGAGAGCAGCTGCAGCTGATTTACGGGTCCGCGCGCCAGATCGTCTTGCGGAACACCGCGGATCTCAGTTCCGCTTTCCGAAGAGACCCGCGAACCAGCCCTTGACCAGCTGCCAGAGGATCGACAGTGCGTTGATCTCCTTCGCGCGCCGGGTCGCAATCGGCGCCCGGGCCGCACCCGCGTCCGACACAGGCGCGCCTTCGGCCTGCGGCCGGGCAGGCTCGCCCGGCACCCCGGCGGCGACGCCCGTCGCAGGCAGCGCCGCAGCCGACGCGCGGAAGTTGTCCGCGAACTGCCCGAGGATCATCTCCGAGACCTGCGTCATCATCCGTCCGCCGAACTGCGCGAACTTGCCGTTGACGACCACGTCCGCCACGCCAACCAGCACCGAATCGCTGGCGGACGCGCCGGGCTCGATCGTCGCCGTGAGGTTCATCGACGCGGTCGATCCGCCGCGATCGGCGCCCTTGCCGAGCAACTGGATCCGCCGCGACTGTTCGTCCAGGCCGAGCACTTCGATCTCGCCGCCGAACTGCGCGTTCGCCGGGCCGACCTTGACCTTGACGGCTCCCTTGTATCGCTTCTCGTCGACCTGCTCGGTGATCGACGCACCCGGCATGCAGCCGGCGACTGCGCGCACGTCGCGCAGTACCCGCCACGCGCGTTCCGCCTCGACCGGAACCGGATAGCGCTTCTCGAGCTTGACTTCCACGGACTCTCCCCAAGCGGAAGGGAACCGGTCTTCCGTCCGTCCCTGATGAACGACGGCATTTTGCGGCATTTCGATGCGCGTCGCACCCGTCCGGGTCCCGGCGCCACGGGCCAGCGGCACCGGCGCATGCCGACTTGCTGCAGCGCAGCGAAACCGCGATGCGATTTGTCATGAAAAAACAACAAGATAGCAATTCTTTTTAATCTGATACTAGAATTTCCTCAGCGCCTCCCCGAAGACGGGCCCGAAGAGCGCGAGGAGGGTTCTCGATGAAGACGACGGGAGCATGGCAGGCAAGACGCGTCGGCGCCGACACGGTCGACATGAGAGACCGCTCGCTCCGTGAATCGGTGGAGGCGTTCGGGACCTCGGCCCTGGCCAGCGTCGGCTCGCGGCCCGGAGCGAGTGCGACCGAACCGGTCTGGATCGCCGCCGACCGCCTCTTCGACGGCTGGGCGTGTCCTCCATTGCCGCTCAAGCTGATCCACCACGCGCGCGAGTTCGTGCGGATGCTGCCCGCCGGCGCGCCCGTCCCGGTTCCGACCACCGACGACAACGGGCAGCTGTCGTTCCAGTGGACCGGTACGCACGCACGCCACCTGCTCGTCGTCGTCAGCGAAGACGGCATGCTGGTCTACAGCGGCCGCCTCGGACCGCGCCGACGGATCAACGGTGCCGAACCGCTGTGCGACGAACTGCCGGCGCCGATCCGGCAGTCGCTACGCGACGTCATCGGTTGAGCGGCTGGCGCCTCTCGGCGCCGCGAACCGCCTGCATGTAGGGGAGACGGAAGCAGGGTCATTCCGGTCGACATACACTCCGCGGATCCATCGAATTCCAGGGAGGCACGCATGTTTGGCCCCATCACCATTCCGTTCGGTTCGAAGATGCTCTTCAACGCCGTCAAGCTCAAGCCTGGCGTCGGCATCGACGACGTCGAACTCGCCGTCGGCGAGATGTGCAACGTCGTCAAGGAGACCTACGGCGGCGACAAGGGCGGATTCATCGCCGGCCAGGTGTTCCGCTTCTCCGGCTTCGCCTCGGAGGAAGGCTCGCTCGGCAGCGCCCGCGACTCGGACCACGACGTCGCCATCGTCACGTATTGGCGCTCTTTCGACGAGCACGAGCGCTCGCACGCCGACGCGGTGTTCAAGGCCAAGTTCGCGGCGCTGGGCGCGCTGTGCACCGACAGCAAGGAACTGGGCTACGAGATGCTGTGGCAGGGCGTGCCGGAGACCGAAGGCGCCGAGGCGGCCTGATCGGGCGGATGCCGCCCGCTGCGGGGATCGGCCACGGCCGGGCTGCCGATCGCACGCTCGCCGGCGACCTGGATCGCCGCCACGCGGCCGCAATTCCTGAGCATCACTCTGGTGGCGGTGCTGGTCGGGCTCGCCGGCGCGTGGGGTGGCGGGGTGCCGACGCACTGGAGTGTCGCGGCCCTGACGCTGCTCGGCGCCGTGCTGGCACACGCGGGCGCCAACCTCGTCAACGACTACCATGACCGCGAAGCCGACGCCGGCAACGCCGGACGGCTGACGCCGTTCACCGGCGGCAGCCGCCTGATACAGGACGGCGTGCTCGACGCGCGTGCCGTGGCGGCCTTCGGCTACGCGCTCCTTGCGGCGACCGTGGCGATCGGCACGGCGCTCGCGCTCTCCGGACGTCCGCAATTGTGGACGCTGGGTGCGCTGGGCCTCGCCTTGGCGGTCGCCTATTCCGCCCCGCCGCTGCGCCTGTCGGCGCGCGGCATCGGCGAGTTCGCGATCGCGGCGGCCTGGCTGCTGGTCGTGGTCGGCGCCGACGTGGCGCAACGCGGCAGCTGGGCGCCGGCGCCGCTGGCCGCCGGCGTCCCGATCGCGCTGCTGGTGGCCGCGATCCTGCTGGCCAACGAGTTCCCCGATCGCATTGCCGACGCGGCCGCGGGCAAGCGCACGCTGATCGTCCGCCTCGGTCCGCGCCGCGGTGCGTGCGCTTACCTCGCGCTGGTGGCGTCCGCACACCTGTGGCTGGCCGCGGCGGTGGCGGCCGGCGCGGCGCCACCCATCGCGCTGGCCGGACTGACGTCGGCGCCGCTGTCGCTGTTCGCCGCACGGCAACTGGCGCTGCACGGCGGCGACTCGCCGACCTCGGTGCTGCTGCCCGCGCTCAGGGTCACCATTGCCGCGGCCCACCTGCACGGCTTGCTGGTCGCGGCAGCGCTGCTGCTCGCGGCGCGCTGACCAAGCGCGAGGCGCCGCCGGTCAGCGCGGCTCGGCGGGCGCACGCGACGCGAGCGACTCCCCGATCCACTCGCGCCAGACAGCCATCAGCACGGCCAGGATCACCGGGCCGACGAACAGGCCGACCAGCCCGAAGGCCGCCAGGCCGCCGAGCACGCCGAACATCACCAGCAGGAACGGAATGCGCGTGGCGCTGCTGATCACCATCGGTCGCACGAGGTTGTCGACCCAGCTCACGACCAGCGTGCCCCACAGCAGCAGGCCGATGCCGTCGACGGTCTGTCCGCTCGCGATCAGCCACGCGCCGATGCTGCCCCAGACGAAAGGGGTGCCGAACGGGATCAGCGCGACGATCGCCGTGATCGCGCCGAGCAGCACCGGGGCGTCGAGCCCGAACCACCAGTAGCCGAGCCCGGCGACGACCCCTTGCGCGAAGGCGGTCGCCACCAGCCCCCAGACGACGGCCATCGTCATGCTGCCCACCGCGGACAGGTACGGATCGACGCGCTCGCCGAGGAAGCGGTGCAGCACGAGTTCGGCCTGCGCGAGCACGCGCTCGCCGTCGCGATAAAGAAAGAACACGGTGATCAGCGCGAAGCCCAGCTTGGCCGCGTTGCGGCCGAGCCCGCCGATGATCTTCAGCGACTCGGCCGCGCGCGTCTCGACCCAGTGGGCCAGCTGCTCGCGGATCGCGCCGGGGTCGCCGGTGAACTGGTCGAGCAGGCCCTGCAGCCAGCTGCCGAGCACGGGAATCCCCGCCAGCGCATCGGGCAACCGGTACGGCCCCTGCGCCAGCAACGCCGCCATCGCCGCGTACGCGTTGGCCATCTCGGTTCGCAGCAGCATGCCGAGCCACAGCGTCGGGAGCACGAAGGCCGCGGTCAGCAGCGCGGTCATCGCGGCGGCTGCGAGCGTCCTGCGGCCGCCGAACCATCGGCGAAGCCGCGCCAGCAACGGCCAGGTCGTATAGGCCAGGATGATCGCCCACGCGATCGGCACGACGAACGGCTGCACCACCGCGTAGGTCAGCACCAGCAAGCCGCCCAGCAGCAGGCCGAGTACCAGGCGGTTGGAGAGTCGTTCGGTGACGCTGTCCTTCATCGTCGCTCGCGAAACGTTCGTTCCGCGAGAGGATACCGGGTATGGCGCCCCGCGGACGCCGGCGCCGCGCCCGGTCAGCCGGCCGAGTGCCTGCCGACGCTCACGCGCTTGGCTTGAGGCCCTTCGTCGGCGCCGTAGTCCTCGATGAACTGCACCTTCATGCCCGGTTCGAGTGCGCCGAAGTCGGGGTCGACGACATTCTCGGCCGAGAAGTACAGCTCGCTGCCGTCGGCCTTCTCGATGAAGCCGAAGCGCTCGCCCGCCACCAGCCTGGCGACCTTTCCGTGCTGCGGCGTGTCGTGCAGCTTCACGTCGCCGCGCTGCTGGCGCGCTTCGTCCTCGAGCCAGCGCCTGGCCACGTCGAAGGCGTCTCGGATCGCGATGTCGAAGTCCTCGTGGTGTTCGCGCGTCGTCGCGAACTCGTGGCCCGGCACGTGCAGGTCGAGCCGGACGTTGAAGTGCTGGCCCTGCTGGTGGTGAAGCGCCTCCTTCTCGATCACGACACGGCAGCTGATCAGGGCCGGATAGAACTCCTCGAGCTTGTCGACCTTGTCGCGGACCAGCGCCTCGACCGCGTCGGAGTGCGGCATGTGGCGGAACGTGATTTGAAGCGGAACCTGGGGCATGCGAATCTCCGAGGAAATCTCCAGGGTGCGGACCGGTGGCGGGTCGCGGTCTCAGCGATCGCGACGCCAGTGCGCCCGGAACAATTCCTGCTGCTTGTTGTAGTGCAGGTCAAGCGTGCCCCGCCAGGCGTCGTGCAGGCCGTCGGCGATCCGGCGCGCGACGTGCGCCGACGTGGTTGTCACGACCGTACCCTCGGGCTGGTCCTCGATCGCGATGATCCGTTCCATCGGGTGCTCGGCCTTCTCGCGGGCCTCGGTATTCCTGACGAGGTTGAGCACCTCGTCGCGGTGCTGCGCAAAGAAGCCGCCGGCGAGCGTCACGTAGCCGACCGGACAGCGGTCGTGGATGCGCCGGCACGCGGGGCAGCGGGTGCGATGCGCCGACGCTGCGGCAGCGCCCCAGGTCCAGCGGCCGTCGTCGTAGACGGCGCCGCAGTCCGTGCAGACCGTGCGGTCGGGCAGTTTTTCGCGGGCCTTGTAGGCGTCGTGAACCTGTTCGGCTCGCAACTCGTCGCGACGTTCGGCACGCGCGTTGCGGTGCGGGTTCTTCATCGGGGAGGATTCCTGGCTTCGATCTTCGGGCGCGCGACGGGCGCGCCACGCAGCCTTTCAGCATAGTCGCAGCCCCGGCGGGGCGCCTTGCCCGCCCCGGCGTCCGGCGCGACGACCACGCCGACCAGCTCCAGGTCGGTCGCCTGCAAGGCCGCCTCGGCGCAGGCGCGTCCGAGGCGGCCGAAGCCGATGATCACGACCCGCAGGCGCCTCACGCCAACGCGGTCCTCAACCCAGCTTGCCGAGGATTGCGCCCATCTCTTCGCGCGAGAACGCGCGCAGCGTCTGCGTGCGCACGTTGCCCGCCGACCCGATCGCCATCGCGAACGCGGTGGCCGACGCTTCGTCCTGCGCGTCGATGATCGTGACCAGGTCGTAGTTGCCCAGGGTCCAGTAGATGTGCGACATCTCGCAGCCATACTTGCGCGCCGCCTCGCGCACCGCGTCGGCGCGCTTCACGGAGTCCTTGACGTTCCGGATGCCCTGGTCGGTGAAGCTCGCGAGTGCGATGTACTTCGCCATGGTCGTTCTCCTCGTGGGGTGGGGCCCGGGCGTTCGTCGGCGCCGGCGCTGGCCCCGAAACGCCGGCCGAACGGTTCTCCAGTGCCAGGGAAAATCAGTCACTGTCCGCCCTAAGCCGGCCGTCGTCAATGCGATCGCCGGGCTGTCGCCGGACGCCGGCCGAAGACCCGTCCGGCAATCGCGTAAGCTTGAGCCATGTGCCACCGATCCGCTTGCCCTCGCACCTCGTCCAACCCGAAGGGCGCGTGCTGATGCCGGGCGAGATCTTCGGTTTCGACGCCTTCTCGCCGCACGAGGTCGCGGGGCGCATCGAGCACATCGGAGTGGCCAAGGCGCGCCTGCCGCTGCGCTCGATGCTCATGCTGGCGCTGCTCGCCGGCGCCTTCATCGGGCTGGGATCCATCGCCTACCTGCTCGTGGCCAGCGACCCGGCGCTGTCGTTCTCGGTGTCGCGCGTGCTGGGCGGCGCGGTCTTCTCGCTCGGGCTGATCATGGTCGTGGTCGCCGGCGCCGAACTGTTCACCGGCAACAACCTGCTGGCGATGGCCTGGGCCGAGGGCAAGGTCGGCACCGGCGAACTGCTTCGCAACTGGTGCCTCGTCTGCCTCGGCAACCTGGTCGGCGCGGCCGGCCTCGCCGCGCTGGTGCTTCTGGCCGACACGCCCCGGCTCGGCGACGGCCTCGTCGCTCGCAAGGCGATCGAGGTGGCCGCGGCGAAGGCCGCGCTGCCGTGGGACGTGGCCTTCGTGCGCGGTGCGCTGTGCAACGTGCTGGTCTGCCTCGCGATCTGGATGGCCGCCGCCGGGCGCAGCGTCGTCGACAAGGTGGTCGCGATCGTCCCGCCGATCGCCGCATTCGTCGCGCTCGGCTTCGAGCATTCGATCGCCAACATGTTCTTCTTCCCGCTCGCGATCGGCCTGCTGGCCGGCGACCCCACGCTGCTGGAGTTGCCCGGCGCGCAGACGGTCGGCTGGATCGCGATGGCGCGCAACCTCGCGCCGGTGATCGCCGGCAACCTGGTCGGCGGCAGCGTCCTGGTCGCGCTGGTGTACTGGGTGATCTATCGAAGGAAGGCGTGATCTATCGAAGGAAGGCGTAAATCGGGGCGGCGGACGACCCGTCGCGCTCCGACTCAGGCCCCGCCCTGTTGCAGCCGGTGCATCGCCGCCGGCACCGGCCAGCCCGCTTCGGCGTCAATGCGCGCTGCGCGACCGGATGACCCGGATCAACCCGCGATCGGCGGGCACGGCTCATCCTGCCGGGGCGACGCGCCGCGCCCATCGAAGGAGGCTGCAATGAAGAACGCGATCCTGCTTGCCTACTACTCGCGCACCGGCTACACGCGCAAGGTGGCGATGGAGATCGCCGCAGCCTGCGGCTGCGACGTCGAGGAGATCCGCGACCGGGTCGGCCGCTGCGGACCGCTCGGTTACGCGCGCTCGGCATTCGAGGCGGCGAGCCGGTTCGACACCTTGCTGCGGCCGGACGAGCTCGACCCCGCCGATTACCGGCTGGTGATCGTCGGCACGCCTGTCTGGTTCTGGAACCTGTCGAGCCCGGTGCGCACCTGGGTCCGCAGGCACCGGGCGAAGCTGGGCGAGGTCGCGTTCTTCTGCACCTGCGGCAGCTCCGGCGAGCGTCGCGCGCTCGCCGAGTTCGAGGCGCTGTGCGGCCGCGCGGTCGCGTCGCTCGCGCTCACCGATCGCGAGGTCGACACGGGACGACACGTCGGCAAGCTCGACGCGTTCGTCGCGCAACTCGCGTCGACCGGCCGCCGACAGGCCACCCGCTGAAGCGCCGGATCAGCGGCGGCCGCCTTGCGGCGCGCCGGCGTGGTCCGCTTCCGTCCCGGCCTCGACCATTCGCGACGCCAGCTCGCCGATGCGCCGCAGCGCCCGGCGCTCGGGCTCGCCCCAGCGACCGCCGACGCCCAGGCGCGCGAAGCTGGGGAAGCGCTCGCTGGCGCTGAACATGTTGCCCGGCGCGAAGCAGATCCGCTCATCCAGGCAGGCGCGAAACAGCACCATCGTGTCCACCGCGCGAGGGAACTCGACCCACAGGATGAACCCGCCCGGCGGGTCGGTGACCCGCGACCCGCGCGGGAAGTGCCGGGCGATGATGCCGCGCGCCTCGTCGACGCGCGCGGCGATCGTCGCGCGCAAGCGCCGGTAGCCCGACTCGATGCCGGTGTGCCCGAGGAGGTCGGCCATCGCCAGCTCGAGCACCGTCGACTGCCCGCCGCTGGTGGTTGCCTTCATCCTTTGGACGCTCGCCTGCCAGCGCCCTGCGGCCAGCCAGCCGATGCGGATCCCGGGCGCCAGCGTCTTGGTGAACGACCCGCACAGCATCACCGTGCCGGTCGTGTCGAACGAGTGCACGCTGCGGCGCCGGTCGTCCTGCTCGGACAGGTCGTTGTAGATCACGTCCTCGATCACCGGGGTGCCGCGCCGGCCGGCCATCTGCGCCAGCCGCCGGCGCTCGGCCTGCGGCATGCTGGCGCCCAGCGGGTTCGACAGCGTCGGCACCACCAGCACCGCCTTGACCGGCTGGGTGTCGAAGGCCAGCTGCAGCGCGTCGAGCGCCATGCCGGTACGCGGATGCGTGGGGATCTCGAGCGCACGCAGGTGCAGCTGCTCGAGGATCTCGAAGAAGCCGAAGTAGGTGGGCGACTCGAGCGCCACCACGTCACCCGGCTGGGTGACCGCGCGCAGCCCGAGCACGATCGCCTCCAGGCAGCCGTTGGTGACCAGCAACTGCTGCGGATCGATCACCGATCCGAGCCGCAGCGCGTGCCGCGAGATCGCGCGGCGAAGCGATTCGTGGCCGGGGCCGACCCGGTATTGCGCGAGCGTCTGGCGATGCCGCTGCGCCGCGCGGGTGAGCGCGCGCCGCAGGCGCGTCTCGTCGAACAGCGAAGCGTCCGGACAGGCCGCACCGAACGAGACGAACGCGGGGTCGTCGACGATCCGCATCACCTCGGCGCTCAACGACGAGCGATCCACCAGCCGCGACACCGACGGCGGATGCGAAGTCTCGGGCTCGGGCAGCGCCCGCGGGCGCGCCGCCACGAAGTAGCCCGAGCGCGGCCGCGCCTCGATCAGGCGGGCGTCTTCGAGCGAGCGGTAGGCCTGCGTGGCGGTCGACAGCGACACGCCGTGCTGGCGCGCCAGCTCGCGCACCGACGGCACTCGCTCGCCGCGGCGCATCGCGCCGGCGCGGATCGAGCGCGCGAGCGTCTCGGCGATCTGCAGGTACAGCACGCCGCCGTGGCGCAACGCGCCGACCGGCGCGTCGGGCAGGGTCTCGCCACTGGCGAGTCGGGTGTCGTCGAGCGTGGTGTCCATGTCTGCGACCTGTGCGGACACGACATTCTGTACTGGTCGGGCGACCGCCGGCAACGACAGATGGCCCCGGAATCGACCCGTACAGCCGGGTCGGCGCCGCCACTGTGCACCCGGCATCGGTGCCCGGTTGCGTCTGGGCGCGGCGCACGAGGTCGGCGAGCATGAGGGCACGACGACGGGCCTGAGAGATGGAACCCGCGATGGACGTGCCGACGCGACCCGATGCCCGACGGAACCCCCGGCCGCCACTGCGAGTCGGCGGCGACAACCTGCTGCTTCGCCTGGCGCCGCGCGAAAGCCGTCGGTTGCGGATTGCGGCGCCGGTGCGGCTCGAGGTGCTGCGCGGCCGGGCCTGGGTGACGGTGGACGGCGAGCACGAAGACCGATTCCCGGCGCGGGGCGAGCACCTGGCGCTGTCCGTCGGAGCCAACGCGCTGGTCAGCGGCGACAGCACCGACCGCAGCACGCTGCTTAGGCTGATTGCCCTCGATCCGCTGCGTACGCATTCGACGGGCCCACTCGCGCGCCTCGCGGGGAGGCTGTCATGGGTCGGCAGCTGAGCGCGCTCATCCGGCGCCTGGCCGGCGCCGGCGCGGCATGGCACCGGCGACGCGCGACGCGGCTCCCGATCGATGCCGACGAGTGGCTGCTGCGGGACATCGGGGCGCCGCAAGCGATGATCGATGCCGCTCGCGCCCACCTCGCGGCGTCGCCGACGCGCGCCGCGCTGCGCCGGCTCGACGGACTCCGGTAGCGCTCGCCTTTCTGGCCGGCCGAGAGGACCACGCCGTCGACGCCCTGCCCGATCGTCGTGCGCCGACGCGACGCTACATGCTGCGCCGGTACTGCCCGCCGACCTCGAACAGCGCGTGCGTGATCTGCCCGAGCGAGCAGACGCGCACCGCGTCCATCAGGACCTCGAACACGTTGCCGTTGGCGATCACCG
>Ga0073905_10000811_pt1 | contig 15219 bp, 13 predicted proteins | sample KloWWTupernatant_FD_65482 | JGI IMG/M metagenome (GOLD analysis project Ga0073905, IMG submission 65482) | Active sludge microbial communities from Klosterneuburg, Austria, studying microevolution and ecology of nitrifiers - Klosterneuburg... | ecosystem: Engineered > WWTP > Aerobic digester >... | reverse complement strand
GCCTTCGGCAAGGCCTCGGTGTTCAAGTACATCTCGAACGAGTTCCCGGGCGAGATCGGCGCGGTGTCGGGCATCGTCGGCCTGGTGGGCGGGATGGGCGGTTTCTTGCTGCCGATCATGTTCGGCGCGCTGCTCGACCTGACCGGCGTGCGCTCGAGCGCCTTCATGCTGCTCTACGGCGTCACCTGGGTGTCGCTGATCTGGATGTACCTGACCGAAGTGCGCCGCACCGACCTGCTCGACGGCCACGAGGCCGGCACAGGTTCGACCAAGGCCTGATTCACAAGACAACGAGGAGTCGGTTTCATGCAAGCAGCGAAGACCGTGGCGCCCAGCCCGACGATCACCAGCAGCGTCGATATCGTCGACTGGCGCCCGGAAGACGAAGCGTTCTGGAAAGACCAGGGCGCGCGCATCGCCAACCGCAACCTGTGGATCTCCATCCCCAGCCTGCTGTGCGGCTTCGCCGTGTGGCTGATGTGGGGAATCATCACCGTGCAGATGGCCAACGCGGGCTTTCCCTTCGCCCCCGACCAGCTCTTCTCGCTCGCCGCGATCGCCGGCCTGGCGGGTGCGACGACGCGCATCCCGGCCTCCTTCTTCATCCGCATCTGCGGCGGGCGCAACACGGTGTGGCTGACCACCGCGCTGCTGATGATTCCGGCCGCGGGCACCGGCATCGCGCTGCAGAGTCTTGAGACGCCGCTGTGGGTGTTTCAGCTCATGGCGCTGCTGTCGGGCATCGGTGGGGGCAACTTCGCCTGCTCGATGGCCAACATCAGCACCTTCTTCCCCAAGCGCCTGCAGGGCACCGCGCTGGGTCTCAATGCCGGGCTGGGCAACTTTGGCGTCACCACCTCGCAGCTGCTGATTCCGGCCGTGATGACGCTGGGCCTGTTCGGCGCGCTCGGCGGCGACGCAATCCCGCTCGCCAAGGACTCGGCCACGCTGATCGGCAAGATTGCCGCCGGCACGCCGACTTGGGTACAGAACGCCGGCTTCGTGTGGCTGCTGCTGCTGGTGCCACTGGCGGTGATCGGCTGGTTCGGCATGAACAATCTGCTCACCGTGTCGCCCAGCATCGGCTCGACCGGCGCGGCGCTGGGCAAGATCGTGCTCTTCTATGGCATCGCCCTGGTGGTGTCGGCGATCGGCCTCTACCTTTACCTGCCCAGCGGGCTCGGCGTGCTGGCGGGCAACGGCATGTGGGTCGTGCTGGCGCTGGTGATCTTCGGCACGCTGTACGGCATGAAGTTCGCTGCCAGCGGCGAGATGAAGGCCAGCCTGAACAAGCAGTTCGGGATCTTCCGCAACAAGCACACCTGGTCGATGACCGCGCTTTACGTGGTCACCTTCGGCTCGTTCATCGGCTTCTCGATGGCGCTGCCGCTGTCGATCACGGTGATCTTCGGCAACACCCACGTGTTCGACACTGCCGCCCAGGCCTGGGTACATGCGAAGAACCCGAACGCCCCGTCGGCGCTGATGTACGCCTGGATCGGCCCCTTTGTCGGCGCCCTGATCCGCCCGGTGGGGGGGTGGATCTCGGACAAGCTCGGTGGCTCGATCGTCACCCAGTGGATCTCGATCGTGCTCGTGGTCGCCTCCACGGCGACCGGCTACGTGATGCTGTTGGCCTACCAGTCGGCCACGCCCGAAGCGTACTTCTTCGTGTTCATGGCGCTGTTCGTGCTGTTGTTCGCCGCCTCGGGCATCGGCAACGGCTCGACCTTCCGTACCGTGGGTTTCGTGTTCGATAAGGATGAGCGTGGCCCCGTGCTGGGCTGGACCTCGGCGATCGCCGCCTACGGTTCGTTCATTGCGCCGGTGGTGATCGGTGGCCAGATCAAGGCTGGCACGCCCGAGAACGCGATGTACGGCTTTGCGGTGTTCTACGCCCTGTGCGTGGTCCTTAACTGGTGGTTCTACCTGCGCCGCGGCGCATATATCAAAAATCCCTGATTTCGGCACAGCAGACGCATTTCATTTTTTCAACATTCGGGTTTACCGATCGCCCTTCCGCATCGGAACGACGACTTGAAAGGAGCAAACCATGAGTCATTTTCTCGATCGCCTGAGATTCTTCGACAAGGTCAAGGAGACCTTCTCGAATGGACACGGCATCGTCACCAACGAGGACCGCAACTGGGAGGATGCCTACCGCAACCGGTGGCGTCACGACAAGGTGGTGCGCTCCACGCACGGTGTTAACTGCACGGGTGGTTGTTCGTGGCGGATTTTCGTCAAGAACGGCTTGGTGTCGTTCGAGATGCAGCAGACTGATTACCCGCGTACCCGCGAGGATTTGCCGAACCACGAGCCGCGTGGCTGTCAGCGTGGCGCTTCGTTCTCGTGGTATCTGTATTCGCCGCACCGCATCAAGTACCCGATGATTCGCGGCCGCCTGCTCGAGTTGTACCGTGCCGAGCGCAAGGCCGGCCGTGATCCGGTCGAGGCCTGGGAGGCAATCCAGAAGGATCCGGCCAAGCGCAAGAAGTACGTGGCGGTGCGTGGCCTGGGTGGCTTCGTGCGCACGAACTGGGAAGAGGTCACGGAAATCATCGCCGCGGCCAACGTCTACACGATCAAGAAGTGGGGCCCGGACCGCATCTATGGCTTCTCGCCGATTCCGGCGATGTCGATGATTTCGTATGCGGCCGGCTCGCGTTATCTGTCGCTGATCGGTGGCGTCTGTGGCTCGTTTTACGACTGGTACTGTGACTTGCCGGCGGCTTCGCCGCAAACCTGGGGTGAGCAAACCGACGTGCCTGAAGCGGCCGACTGGTACAACTCGACCTATCTGATCATCACCGGCGCCAACCTGCCGATGACGCGTACGCCCGACGCCCACTTTGCCACCGAGGTGCGCTACAAGGGCACGAAGATCGTGTCGATGGCGCCAGATTACGCCGAGTACGTCAAGTTTGCCGATCTGTGGATGCCGGTGAAGCAGGGCACCGACGGTGCTGCTTTCCTCGCCATGGGCCACGTCGCGCTGAAGGAATTTTTCATCGACCGACAGGATCCGTACTTCACCGAGTACGCGCGCAAGTACACCGATCTGCCGATGCAGGTGCTGCTGCGTCAACACGGTGAGGGCTATGTCTCCGACCGCAACCTGCGTGCTTCCGACTTCGACAGCAACCTTGGCGAAGCCAACAACCCCGAGTGGAAGACCATTGTCTTTGACCGCAAGAGCGGCCGCTTCATCGCGCCCAACGGTACGATCGGTTTCCGCTGGGGTGAGGAGGGCAAATGGAACCTGCTCGAGCAGGCCGGTGCCGACCAAGTCGAGACCGAAGCGGAGCTGACCTGCATCGACAGCCGTGACGAAGTCGTTTCTGTCGGCTTCCCGCACTTCGTGCCCGGCGAGAAGGAGTTGCTGTACCGCAATGTGCCGGCGCGCCGGCTGAAGCTTGCCAGTGGCGAAGAGGTGTTCGTTACCTCGGTGTTCGACATGCAGATTGCTCAGTACGGTATCGACCGCGGTCTCGGTGGCGGCAACGTGGCGACGTCCTACGACGACGCCAACGTCGCCTATACCCCGGCCTGGGCGGCGAAGCAGACCGGCGTGAAGGCGGCCGACCTCGAGCGCACGGGTCGCGAGTTTGCCGATAATGCCTCCAAGACCCGCGGCAAGTCGATGGTGATCATGGGTGCGGCGATCAACCACTGGTACCACAACGACCTCGCCTACCGCGCGATCATGAACCTGCTGCACATGTGTGGCTGTGTGGGTCAGAGCGGCGGTGGCTGGGCGCACTATGTGGGTCAGGAAAAGCTGCGTCCGCAGGCCGGTTGGGCGCCGATCGCCTTCGCGCTTGACTGGCAGCGTCCGCCGCGTCACATGAACTCGACCTCGTTCTGGTATTTCCACACCGATCAGTGGCGCTACGAGACGATCGATGCCGATGCACTGCTGACGCCAGCCGGGCCCAACCGCAACAAGGGCCTGTCGCTTGCCGACTATAACGTCAAGGCAACACGCATGGGCTGGCTGCCGTCGGCACCGCACTTCAACCGCAACCCGATGGAACTCGCCGAGGAAGCCGCGCGTGCAGGCGCCACCGATGAGGCCGGGGTATCGAAGTACGTGGTTGACCAGCTCAAGTCGGGGGCGCTCGATGTGTCCTTTGCCGACCCCGATGCCGAGGAAAACTGGCCGCGCAACCTGATCGTGTGGCGTGCGAACCTGATCGGCTCGTCGGCCAAGGGGCACGAGTATTTCCTCAAACACCTGCTGGGTGCGCAGAACGGTGTGATGCAGGAAGGTGGTGCCGGCAACAACTGTAAGGAAGTGAAGTGGCGCGAGCATGGCCCTACCGGCAAGCTCGACCTGATGGTGGATATCAACTTCCGCCTCAACTCCACCGGCGCCTACTCCGACATCATCCTGCCGACCGCGACCTGGTACGAGAAGAACGACCTCAACACCACCGACATGCACCCCTTCATTCACCCGCTGGGTGAGGCGGTGACCCCGGGCTGGGAGTCGAAGTCCGACTGGCAGATCTTCCGCACCCTGGCGGCGGCATTCAGCGGTCTGGCGGCCAAGCACTTGGGCGTGCGCAAGGACGTCGTCGCGTTGCCGATGCAGCACGACTCGCCGACCGAGCTGGCCACGCCTCATGGTGTCGGCCGGGACTGGAAGCACGGTGAGTGCGAACCCATTCCGGGCAAGACGATGCCGATGCTCAAGCTGGTCGAACGCGATTTCGCCCAGACCTACAACAAGTACATTGCACTTGGCCCGCTGATGCTCAAGCTGGGCAACAACGTCAAGGGCATCGACTGGGATACCACCCAGGAATACGAAGAGCTTAAGAAGTGCAACTACCCGGTGACGGTTGAAGGGGTCTCAAAGGGCATGCCCTCGCTCGAGGAGGACATCTACGTCTGCGACTCGGTGATGCGCATGGCACCTGAGACCAACGGCGAGGTGGCGCACAAGTCGTGGAGTGCGCTGTCGAAGAAGACCGGCATTGATCACCATCATCTGTACGCCGGCCGCCACGAGGACAAGATCACCTTCCGCGACATCGTCGCCCAGCCGCGCAAGATCATTACTGCGCCGACCTGGTCCGGCATCGAGTCGGAGACCGTGTCCTACACCGCGGGCTACACCAACATCCACGAGCACATCCCGTTCCGCACCCTGACCGGCCGTGCCCACTTCTACCAGGACCACGAGTGGTTCCTCGACTTCGGTGAGGGCTTCTGCACCTACAAACCGCCGATCGACCTGAAGGCACACGAAAACGTGCCAGACAGCGTGAAGAAGAAGCCACACCTGACCCTGTCGTGGATTACGCCGCACTCGAAGTGGGGCATCCACTCCAGCTACCAGGACAACCTGCGCATGCTGAACCTGTTCCGTGGCGGCCCCTACGTCTGGCTGTCGGAGGAAGAGGCGGCAACCATCGGCATTCGCGACAACGACTGGGTCGAGGCGATCAACGCCAACGGCGCCACGGTGTGCCGTGCGGTGGTGTCGCAGCGCGTGCCGCGGGGCATGGCGCTGATGTACCACGCCCAGGAGAAGAACGTGAACGTGCCCGGCTCGAACACCACCGGCAAGCGTGGCGGCATCCTGAATTCGGTTACCCGCGTCATCGTCAAGCCCACCAACATGGTTGGCGGCTATGCGCAGCTGGCCTACAGCTTCAATTACTACGGCACCGTGGGGTGCCAGCGTGACGAAGTGGTGGTGATCCACAAGATCGAGGATCAGGACATCGACTGGCTGGAGCGTCCGCTGACACCGGAGCGTGAGGCTGCCATCAACCCGCCTGGCATCGGCCCGCGCTAAGCGGCACCTGACGAACGAGGGGCGCACGCGGACACAGGTCTGCTGGCGCCCGGTGCGGCAAGGGGCGAGACGAGTCGCCTGCGCCGCAACAAAGACAAGGATTCGGAGATCAAGATGAAAATCCGTGCGCAGTTTGCAATGGTGTTCAACCTGGACAAGTGCATCGGTTGCCACACCTGCTCGGTGACCTGCAAGAACGTGTGGACCAACCGCAAGGGCGTTGAATACGCCTGGTTCAACAACGTCGAGTCGAAGCCTGGTATCGGTTACCCGAAGGAATGGGAGAACCAGGAGAAATGGAAGGGCGGCTGGGAAAAGATTAATGGCAAGCTCGAGCTCAAGGCGGGTGGACGGGTCAAGAAGATCGTGCAGATCTTCGCCAACCCCAACCTGCCCCAGATTGATGACTACTACGAGCCTTTCACCTACGACTACGCGCGCCTGCAGAACGCGCCGCTGTCCGAAGCAGCACCCACTGCCCGTCCGGTGTCGCAGATCACCGGCGAGAGGATGGAAAAGGTGACCTGGGGCCCGAACTGGGAGGACGATCTCGCTGGCGAATTCGCCTCGCGCGCTCGCGACAAGAACTTCTCCAACATGGAGAAGGAGATGTACAAGCAGTTCGAAAACACCTTCCATCTGTATCTGCCGCGGATCTGCAACCATTGCATCAATCCGGCGTGCGTAGCGTCCTGCCCTTCGGGCGCGCTTTACAAGCGCGAGGAAGACGGCATCGTGCTGGCCGACCAGGACCGCTGCCGCGGCTGGCGCATGTGCATCTCCGGCTGCCCCTACAAGAAAGTGTTCTTTAACTGGGAATCGTCGAAGGCGGAGAAGTGCGTGGGCTGCTATCCGCGTGTCGAGAATGGTTTGCCGACAGTCTGTTCGGAAACCTGCGTCGGACGCATCCGCTACAACGGCATCATCCTGTATGACGCCGACAAGATTTTGGCCGCGGCCAGCGCCGACAATGTTCAAGATCTGTATCAGGAACATCTCGACATGTTCGTCGACCCGTTCGATCCCGCGGTCATCGAGCAGGCGAAGAAGGACGGCATCACCGACGACTGGATCCTTGCTGCGCAAAAGTCGCCGATCTACAAGATGGCCGTGCAGTGGAAGATCGCATTTCCGCTACATCCGGAGTACCGCACCCTGCCGATGATCTGGTACGTGCCGCCGCTGTCGCCGGTGCAGTCGCAGATCGACCAGAAGACACTGCCGACCGAATCCGACGGCGTGATTCCGAAGGCCTCGGCGATGCGCCTGCCGGTGCAGTACCTCGCCAATCTGCTGACTGCCGGCAAGGAGCAGCCCATCGTCGATGCCCTCAACCGCATGATCGCGATGCGCTCCTATCAGCGCTCGGTACACGTCGAAGGCAAGGCCGACCTGCGTCCGCTCGAAGCTGTGGGCATGACCGAGGACATGGCCAAGGAGATGTATCGCTTTCTGGCGATCGCGAACTACGAAGACCGCTTCGTGATTCCGAGTTCCAAAGAGGAAATGCGCCTCGAGGACTACCACGGCTTCCAGGGCCAGGCCGGCTTCAGCTTCGGCAGCGCGTCCTCGGTCGGCATCTCGCCGAATTCCCTGTTCCCCGAGCGCCGTCTGGAGTCGATGGAGCCGCGCAAGCCGGCACCGCACGCTGACGACCTGCACGACATCACCGGCGAACGCTACTGAGGAGTTTGAATCATGCTGACCTACAAGCTACTTGCTGCGCTACTCGATTATCCGGGTGGCGAGATCGTGGATGACCTGCGTTCGGCGGTCGCCGAGCAGGGCGGTGCGCTCGGTTTGCTGCTTTCGGTGGATACCGACGAGGTGTTCTCCGAAGCCGAGCACACCAGCATCGCCGATTTCATCGACTGGATGCTGGCGCAAGAGCAGACCGAGCTCGAAGGGCGTTACGTCAAGACCTTCGACCTCACCCCTGAACACAGCCTGCATCTGACGCATCACGTGTTTGGCGACGACAAGAACCGCGGTCCGGCGCTGATCGATCTTTCCGAGTTCTACAAGTCCTATGGGCTGCAGCACGACGAACGCGAGATCCCGGACTACCTGCCGATGATGCTGGAATTCGTGTCGCAACTCGAAGAGACCGAGGCGCGCGTGTTCCTGACCGATGCGGTGAAGGTGTTCAACGTCCTCGCGATCAATCTGGAGAAAGCGCAGAGCCCCTATGCGGTGCTCGTTCGCGCGATCGAAAACCACAGCTCGCTGGCCCGTCTGGCCGCCTGAGGAGAAGACGATGTATCTGACGAAACTGATTTTTGGGGTCTATCCCTACATCGCGCTGACCGTGTTCGTGATCGGCAGCTGGATTCGATTCGACAACGAGCAGTACACCTGGAAAACCGACTCGTCCCAGTTGCTGTCGAAGTCCGGCATGATGATCGCGAGCAACCTGTTCCACGTCGGCATCATCATGATCTTCTTCGGCCACTTCGCCGGACTGGTGTTGCCGCACGCGTTGTGGCTTGGCCTGGGTGTCTCCGATCTTGCCCACCAGTGGGTCGCGATCATTGCCGGTCTCGTTTTCGGTGTCATGTGCCTGATCGGTGGCTGCATGCTGTGGTACCGGCGCATGTATAACCCGCGCGTGCGCATCAATAGTCGGCGCAGCGACGTGTTCATCATCACCTGGCTGATGCTGACCCTGATTCTGGGTCTGATCACGGTGCCGTTCTCGATTGGTCACGCCAACAAGGGTGATCCGGCGGTCATGCTTGCCCTGGCCGAGTGGGTGAAAAGCGTCCTGCTGCTGAATCCGCGACCCGAGCTGATGGACCAGGTCGACCCGATCTTCCGTGCCCACATCTTCTTTGGCATGACGGTGTTCCTGGTGTTCCCCTTCACCCGTCTGGTGCATATCCTGACCGCGCCTTTCAACTATCTGGGGCGTGCCTACCAGATCGTGCGCACCAAGCGTCGCACGGCTTGAGCCCGGGATGAAAGGCAGGGCCGACGGCGTTGTTCACGCTGTCGGTCTTGCCTTTCTGTTTTTTTGTCCTTAGCTTGCGCGGATGCGCAACAAGGTACCGGTTCTCATGTTCATCCGTAGTTCGGGCCTGTCGGTCAAGATCACCGGCATGTTGCTCGGCTTTTTCCTCGTGGCGCTTGCTGCGATCGCTACCACCTTGTTCATCTCCTGGCATCTCAAAGGCGCAGCGGCCGCGATCAACGATGCCGGTAGCCTGCGCATGAGGGTCTACAGCCTTGCACACCGTCTTGCCCGGGCTGAACTGGACACGGCAGACCGCGAAGACTTTGCCGCCGATCTGACCCTGAAGGTGACGGAATTTGACGAGGTACTCGACGTGCTGCGCCGCGGAGACCCGACGCGCCCGCTTGCCGTTCCGCGCGAGGATGGGATTCCGGAGGCGCTGAACCGTATCGCCGATGAGTGGGCGCAACGCCTGCGGCCTATCCTGGCCGAGGTTGCGAACGACCCAGACCCTGTCGGGCTGCACCGGCGCAGTCTGGAGTTCGATGGCACGGTGCAGGCTTACGTGGGTGCGCTGAACGACTTCGTGTCGCGCATGGAGCACAGCTACGCGCGCAACACCAACGTCCTGCGCACGTCGCAGGTCTTTCTCATCGCCCTTGCGGTGATCGGCACCATCCTGCTGCTGCGCTTTTTTTTCCTGACTGTGGTTCGACCGGTGTTCGAACTGCACGAAGGCGTCAAGCGCATGGGGCAGGAGGATTTCGATACGCGCGTGCCGGTGCTCTCGGACGACGAGTTTGGCGAGTTGTCCGCAGGCTTCAACCGCATGGCCGCGCACTTGCAGAACGTGTACGACACGCTGGAGGAGCGCGTTGCGATCAAGACGCGCAATCTCGAGGAGAAGAACCGTGAACTTGAGATTCTCTATGACGTCGCTGCCTTTCTTCGCGAGCCCAATGATGTCGATTCGCTGTGCAAGGGTTTCCTCGAACGCGTGCAGAAGGCCATGAACGCGAGCGCAGGCTCGGCGCGGCTGCTCGATCTTGAGTCGCGAAACCTGTGCATGATTGTGCATGACGGCCTGGGCGAGGAATTTCTCGAGCGCGAGGAGGTGTTGGCCTGTGGCGAATGCGTGTGCGGAGAGGCGGCACAGGGAAGCGGCCGGTCGCTGATGCTGGACGTGCGCAACGCGAATTTCGATGTGACGCGGGATACCTGCATGCGCGCTGGCTTCCAGACCGTGTCGGCAACCTCGATCACATCCAACAAGCGTGCGCTCGGTGTGTTCAACCTGTATTTCAACCACGCGCAGCAGATTGACGACGCCGATCGCCAGTTGCTTGAAACGCTTGGTCAGCAACTCGGCATTGCGATCGAGAATCAGCGCCTGCACGCGCGTGAGCGCGAGCTCGCCGTGTCCGAAGAGCGCAATTTGCTTGCGCGCGAACTGCACGATTCGATCGCACAGGGACTTGCCTTCCTCAATCTGCAGGTGCAGATGCTTCAGCGGGCGCTGGATGAGAATCGCGGCGGGGATGCGCAGACAACGGTGGACATGCTGCGCCGTGGCATCCAGGAAAGCTACGAAGACGTACGCGAACTACTGGTGCATTTTCGCACCCGGGTCCAGCAGCAGGACCTGGATGCAGCCATTGCCGCAGCGCTGCGTCGGCTCGCCGAACAGACCGGAGTGGCGACCGATCTGGACGTACAGGGCGATGGCGCGCCGCTCGACCCCGAGGCCGAGACTCAGGTGCTCTACATCGTCCAGGAGGCACTGTCCAATGTGCGCAAGCACGCCGGGGCTAGCACGGTATCGGTGAGCGTGCGCCGTGGCCGCGACGGTCTGGCGGTGACCGTGCGCGACGACGGTGTGGGATTCGTCGAGGAGCCTGAGACAGCAGACAACGAGGCACACATCGGTCTGCACATCATGCGCGAGCGCGCCCTGCGCATCGGCGGCCAGTTCGCCGTGCGTTCATCGCCCGGCCGCGGCACCGAGATGAGGTTGCAGTTGCCGCGAACACTTAGGGTGGAAGCCTGATGTCCGAAGAGAAGATTCGCGTATTGCTGGTCGATGACCATACCCTGTTCCGCAGCGGCATCCGTTCCCTGTTGCAGACTTACCCCTGCTTCGAGGTTATCGGTGAGGCGGGTGACGGGCGCGAGGGAATCCGGCTTGCCGGCCAACTGCGGCCCGATGTCGTGCTGCTGGACAACAACATGCCCGGCCTGTCGGGGCGCGAGGCAGCTCGCTTGATGCTCGAGGAGGCGCCGCAAACACGGGTGCTGATGCTGACCGTCTCCGAGGGATCAGACGATCTGATTGAGACGCTGCGCGCCGGTGCGTGTGGCTACCTGCTGAAGAACATTCAGGCTGAAACGCTCGTGGCTGCGATCACGGCCGCAGCGCAGGGCGAGTCGGTCGTTTCGCCGCAGATGATGGGCAAGCTGCTCAGCGGCGTGCGGGATGCCGCGGGGCGCGCGAGTAGTGACGTCGCGGCCACATCGTGGCCGGCCCGGACCGGCGCACCCAGGGTCGCGCTGGCCACCGGCGTGGAGGGGAGCGATGCGGATCGGCTTTCTCCGCGCGAGCGTGAGATGCTGCAGTTCATCGCGCGCGGGCAGAGCAACAAGGAAATTGCGCGTGCACTCGAGCTTGCCGAGAGCACGGTCAAGATTCACGTGCAGAACATGCTGCGCAAGCTTAACCTGAGCAGCCGCGTGCAGGCCGCGGTGTTCGCGGTTGAGAATGGTCTGGGGCAGGGGCCCGATTCCTGAATCGTGCGCGGGCCGCGCTGTCCGGTGCGATCAGCGCAGGTGGGTGGCCAGTTCGCGGAACACGCCACCGAGCAATTTGACCTCCTCGCGATGGTGCAGGGCAATTGATTCGGTGAGGTGCTCGCCGGCCGCCGTCAGATGCACTTCGACTGCGCGGCGATCCTCCCGACCTGGACGACGCTCGACCAGACCCAGCTTTTCGCAGCGCGAAACCAGGGACACGACCCCATGCTGGTGTGCTTGCAGTCGTTCTGCGAGCTCACCGACGAAAGCCCAGTCGCGCCCGGGAAAACCCTTGATCTGAAGCAGCAGCAAGTACTGCAGATTGGTGATCCCATGTCGCCGGGTGAGCAGCTCCGAGAAGCGCATGAAGCGGCGCAACTGGTAGCGGAAGTCGGCCAGGGCCTCGAATTCGGATTTATCGACTGGAGTGTTCATGGTCTGGTCATTTTATCGCCATCTGCCCCCGAGCCGGCCTCGTGCTCTTGCAATCCATGAAATAGGGATTAACATCAAGCTGTGATGTAAGTGCTGGTCATCGCCACGATCGGTCGTGCACGGCCCAGCCCCACCCCGGAAAGGAGACAGGATCATGAACGTACTGCAATTTCCCCGCATGGTGGTCTCGAGCCGCGAAGGCTGGGACACAGTGGAGCGGCTGCGGCCGCCGATGGATCAGGTTTTTCTTCGTCTTGTGCTGCCACTGTCCCTATTGCCGCCGCTGATGATCCTGATCGCTTCGCGCGGTATTGGAGCCGAAGTTTTTCCCCATGTAAGTTTCGCGAACTGGCTGATCGCGGCGACGGTTTTCTTTGTCGCGGAGCATTTCAGTGTTCCCATCCTGGCGAACTCGGTACGCCTGGCCTCGATCGCCAAGGGCGGCAGCAACAACCTGCACGACGCGTACGCAGTGGCTGCGATCGCGCCGGTGCCGCTGTGGCTTTCCTCGATTGCGGTGCTGTCCGGTAGCGTCTGGGTGACCGTTGTGGTCGGCGTGTTGGCCATGGGGGCGTCGGCGATGCTGATTCGTCATGGCGTCGATCGTTTGCTCGGTGTCGAAGAATACGTCGAGGCAAGTGAGGTCGCGGTTCAGGTGATCAGCTTCGGCGTGCTGACCTGGCTTGCCTTGATCGGCGTAGCGGTGGCCTGCCTGCTGTTGCTGTAAGCGCGCTCAGGCCCTTGCCTCAGGCCTTCTCCCGCATCAGGCGCTGCTTCTCGCGATCCCAGTCCTTCTTCTTTTCGTCCTCGCGCTTGTCGTGCATCTTTTTGCCCTTGGCGAGTCCGATCTCAAGCTTGATGCGACCCTTGACGTAGTGCAGGTCGAGCGGCACCAGCGTGAAGCCGGCGCGCTCGACCTTGCCAATCATGCGGGCAATTTCCTTCTTGTGCAGCAAGAGCTTGCGCGTGCGGACCGGGTCGTGGTGCACATGGCTGGACGCGGTGCTGAGCGGTGTGATGTGCATGCCAAAGAGGAACATCTCCTCGTTGCGAATGATGACGTAGGATTCCTTGATGTTCGCGCGTCCGGCACGAATCGCCTTCACTTCCCAGCCTTCGAGGACGATGCCGGCTTCGTGCCTTTCCTCGATGAAGAAGTCGTGAGTGGCCTTGCGGTTCTGGATGATGCTCATGTCTTGATGATCCTTCGGCTGCGTCTTGCGGACGCCGTGCGCGGCAAACGGTGCGGCCCGCATGCGGTAGAATTGCACATTTTAACAGCACGGTGCCCAGCTCGTTTGGCGCCGCACGATGCCCCAGATTGTTCATGGCCGACGTCAAAAAGCTGGTTCTGATCGAATTCACCCCTGCACAGATGTTCGAACTCGTCGATCGCTGCGAGGATTACCCGCAGTTTCTGCCCTGGTGTGGCGGAACCGAGCTCCACTCCCGCACTGACACCATCACTGCTGCGACCATCCATATCAACTATCACGGCATCAAGGCGCAGTTCAGCACTGAAAACACCAAGCGCTGGCCCAACGAAATGAGGCTGCGTCTGACCGAGGGGCCATTTACGCGCCTGGATGGTCACTGGTTGTTCACCGCGCTGGGCGATACGGCGTGCAAGGTGGAGTTCGGTCTGAACTATCAGTTTTCGAGCAAATTGCTCGAAAAGGTGCTTGGGCCGGTCTTCAATCACATTGCCAACACCTTCGTCGACTCCTTCGTGAAGCGTGCGGCGCAAGTCTACGCAAAAGGCTGAAGATGACAGGATCGATTTGCGTCGAGGTGGTCTATGCGCTGCCGCAGCGGCAGGAGCTCGTTGAAGTGAAGCTTGCGAAAGGTGCGACCCTGCGTCAGGCGGTGGAGGCCTCGGGCTTGCTGCAGAAGTATCCTGACATCGAACTGGACGGCCGCAACAAGCTGGGCGTCTTCGCCAAGCTGACCAAGGCCGATGCGGTGTTGCGCGACCGCGACCGGGTCGAGATCTATCGGCCGCTCATCGCCGACCCCAAGGCCGTGCGCAAGAAGCGTGCGGACGAGGGCAAGGTGATGAAGAAGGGGGGCGGTACAGCGGACGAAGGCGGCTGAAGACGCAGGTGTTTCGCGTCTGGATGCCAGCAGCGTGGCTGCGGGCCGCGGCGCGATCAGGCCGCTGTGGCTGGTCCTGCGCGATGGCGGGAGTGATTCTCGTTTGTGCTGTTGATTCGTGCTGCCGGAAACGCGCCTTTCAGTTGCAGTTCTGTTCGATCTGCTGCTGCAGGCGGTCGATTTCCGTGGCGCGTGCGCCGTCGTCGAGGAATTCACGCTCGCCGTCTTCACGCATGCGGGCCACGCGCTGCCCGGACTTGAGTGCTGCCAGTTGGCCACGTGCCTGCACGCAAAAGCGCTGCCGTTCGGCATCCCTGGCCTGTGCTGCGGCGGCTTTGGCAGCGGCTTCAGCCTCGGCGGCCCGGCGTTGGCGGAACGCGGCTTCCGGGTCGGCGGGCGTTTCTGTCTTCTCCGCAGTGGCGTCCGACTGATCAGCGCTTTCGTCCGCAGCGGGCACGTGACGCGGCGGTGGTGCGCCACGCAATGTCTTTATTTCTCCGCTCGACGGTGGCACGTCCGCGTAATGAATCCGACCATCCTTGTCCTTCCAGCTGTAGATTTGCGCGGCTGCCGGAAGGGCAAGCATCAGGGCAAGCAGGAAGGCGGCGGAACGAATCATTGAAAGTCTCCGAAATGCAGCGCTTACATGCTGCCAGGTGCCTCTGTATAATACGGATTTGGTCGAAAGGATAAAAGCCATGCGAGTGATTCAGAAGGCGCTGACGTTCGATGACGTCCTTCTAGTTCCTGCCCACTCCACGGTTCTGCCACGCGATGTGAGTCTGCAAAGCCAGGTCACGCGTCGCATCCGTCTCAATATTCCGCTCGTGTCCGCAGCGATGGACACGGTCACCGAAAGCCGGCTGGCCATCGCGTTGGCGCAAGAGGGCGGCATCGGTGTGGTGCACAAGAATTTCACGCCGGCCGAGCAAGCCGCCGAGGTGCACAAGGTCAAGCGCCACGAGTCGGGCATTCTGAAGGACCCGATCACCATCCCGCCGACAATGACCGTCGGCGAGGTCATCGCCCTGCAGCGCGAGAATCGCTTCTCGGGTGTGCCGGTGATCAGTGGTGGGCGGGTTGTCGGTATCGTCACTAACCGCGACACCCGCTTCGAAACCAATCTCGATCAGCCTGTTTC
>Ga0073905_10000807_pt1 | contig 15252 bp, 11 predicted proteins | sample KloWWTupernatant_FD_65482 | JGI IMG/M metagenome (GOLD analysis project Ga0073905, IMG submission 65482) | Active sludge microbial communities from Klosterneuburg, Austria, studying microevolution and ecology of nitrifiers - Klosterneuburg... | ecosystem: Engineered > WWTP > Aerobic digester >... | reverse complement strand
GTGGTGAGTTTTTTAAGGTCGCATGGAATTTCACAAAATATAAAGCTTCAAAAATAAACTGGAAGATAAAAAATAAAATTGAATATCTATTCAGTGATGAACTATCAAGAAAGTATAAAGAAATTATGCTGATGCATTTCAAGGCTCAGGACAGATACATTGCACATAAATTTCCGGGTAAGATAACTTTGATTGAATGTGCGACATTCAGACAGGATTTCAGGGATCAATGGAAAGAACTTGCAGGCGGAGGATTTGAGACGTATGTAGTTCCGGATACTGATCACAAGACTATTGTGAAAGAACCCAAGCTAAAAGATTTTGCTGAAAAACTTAATATCGTATTGCAAAAAACTCATGATGAAATAAATGGATTACAGTCTACAGCAAAAGTTAATTCCTCAGCAGTCACAGAAGATAAGACTGAACTTTCCAAAGTTTAACTTTAATTGTCAAAATTGTCAAAACAGAATTTAAATTTTAAAGACAATGAAGTTCATGTCTATCAAATAAATATTTCTAAACACATAGATCAAATTTCCGACCTAAGAAAAATCCTTTCAAAAGATGAAACAGAAAAGGCAGACAGATTTAAAATTGAGAAAGACTCAAAGCAATATATTGTAAGCAGAGGTTCTCTCAGGAAAATTCTTTCTGAATATATTCATATAGATTCATATTCAATAAATTTTTCTTATACAGAATTTGCAAAACCTTTTTTAGAAAATTCTAAAATTCATTTTAATTTATCTCATTCCGGAGACTGGTGCTGTATTGCTGTTTCTTTGATCAAGGACATTGGCATAGACATTGAGAAAGTCAGAGAAATGGAAGATGTTTCAAAAATTGCTGAAAGATATTTTGCACTAAATGAGTTTGAGCATATAAAAAATTTTGAAGGCACAGATCAGATAAATGAATTTTTCAGGATATGGACTTTGAAGGAAGCTTTTATAAAAGCAGTAGGAGAAGGACTTTCTTTTCCATTAAAAAATTTTTCAGTAATTTCTGATAAAAATGAATCTCCTGTTTTGAATCTGTTTGAGAATAAAGATGAAGTTAAAGATTGGAAACTTTGTAATCTGGAATGTGAAGAAGAAGATTATTATTCTTCAATAGCTTTGAAATCAGAAAAAAAAATAGATTTGATATATAAATATCTTTAATGAATTACAGCTCATTACCAAATTCTGAATTATTCTACACCAGCTAATTGCCAAACTCTGTTTCACACCTCACCTGTTCATTACCAAACTCCGTTTGGTAACGCCAATACTTTTGAAACTCCGTTTCATTCTAATACCGCTGCAAAGCTCTCAGACTGGGATACAGATAAAATCTTATTTAAATAAATTCTTATCCGGATACACAATCTTTGCTAACTCCATAAATATTTTATCGACTGCTCCGCCTTTAGGACCGAACTCATTTACCGATACAAGAAACAATGCATCTAATTCAGGATTATAACACATCATTGTATTAAATCCGGTAATACCGCCGTTGTGCCCGATGAATCCTCCTAAATCAAAAATTCCAAGTCCGTATGTAGCAAAATCCACAATGCCTGTTTTGACAAATTTTAGTCTCTGCTCCTGCATTTCCTTATTCAGCATTGACCCTTTTGCAAGTGCCAGCCCGTAAATTTTCAGATCTGTAAAATTCGAAACTATACATCCTGCAGCTCCGGTTATCGATGGATCAATTATTGTTACATCGATTATCTTTCCCGTAGCCGTATCAGTCATATATCCGTGGCTGTAATCTCCGGTAATAAAATTCTCAACAGGATATTCTGTATTCACAAGACCAAGTGCCTTTATGATTCTATTTGTGATCTCATCTCCAACTTTATTGCCTGTTACTTTTTCAATTATCATCCCGAGTATATTATAATTTCCATTTGAATACTGCCATGAAGTACCGGGTGGGAATGCAGGTCCAAGTTCAATTGTAGCATCAAAGATCTCTCTTTCTGTAACTTTTGCTGTTCTGTTATAAAAAAAATCATTCCCTAAGGTCGGATCTTCAAGAAAGTCAGGTATGCCGCTTGTCATATCTAAGATCTCCCTTATCTTGATATTTTCTGAATTTGGATATTCAGGGAAAAATTTACTAAGCGGATCTTCAAGAGCAAACTTCCCTTCCTGTATTAACTGAAGTATCACAGTTGCTGTAAAAGTTTTTGTGATACTGCCAACTCTGATCTTATCATCATATCGCCTTTCAACTCCTGTCTGCAGATCTCCTTTTCCAACTTTGTATTGATATGTGAAATCAGGTGTAAATATCTCGGCGACAACACCAGGTAAATTTTCAGCATTGTAAACCGAATCAATATAACTGTTTAAGCTGCGGGTAATTGATTCAGAATTAATTTGAGCCAATACTTTTTCAGATAATCCTGAAGAAAGTAATAAAAAGTAAACTGCAATACATGTAACAACAGAGCGGTAATTTTTAAAAAAGTTTTTCATGCTATTTAGTTAAGTTTATTAAAGTTAATGGGTTTATAGTGTTTATTAAAAAATATTTTTAACTAATCATTTAAAATTTATATTACTTTTTGTGGTTCGATAAATTTTCCTGTACCGATACTATCGACTCTGTTTAAAAACTCTTCACGGGAATTTCTGTTCGGATATTCTTCATCAGGTACAGGTACATTTAAAAATCTGCATAAGGATTCCCAACCTTCTGAAGATCTATAAAGTAGTAACCTTTCAGGTGGAATTTCCTTCTTTACATTTTCAGTATGCTTTATAAATGCTTTTATAACCTTATCCTTATTAGTAAGATCATTGCCAAATTCCTGATCCATAAGATTTCTGTTGTATTTAAAAACTTTGAATCTTTTTCTAACTTCTTTTGAAAATGGAAACTTAGCTGCAAATTTAAGAAGTTTTATACCGTCAAGATTTTTTGCATTAAAGATCGTATGCTTTGCACTTTCATACCATTCTTCAGGATTTCTGATCGTATGAATGACCTTAGCTTCAGGATAAAATTCAGCAAGCTGTTTATAATATCTTGCAACAGGATAATCAACAGCTGAATCATATCCTGTAAAGAGTTCTTCCCAGTTCACTGATTTTCCATTTTCAGCATCCCAGAAATGTTTAACTCCATTGGGCTTTTGAAAAAGCTCCAGCATATGATAGCATTTCCCAAATCCAAGATGCTCAAGTGCAAGCTTCAGAGAATAAGTGCCTGTCCTTCCAAGCCCGCTGCCGATTACTTTTAATGACATGTATTTTAATAAATTTCAATAATCCTATTCCGCACATTCACCAATCCCTGTCTTTATTAGTGCAGAAAATCTTTACTTACCACAGAGACAAAAAGACACAAGGACATAAAGAATAAAATATAAATTGTATATCTTTGCTGGTTGCCAAACTTAGTTTCATATACTTAATACATATAGATATTAACTCTTAATTCGTAACTGTTAACCCGAAATTTGTAATTTGCAATTTACTTAATGAGAGTCATTTTTTTAGTTTGAGAGAAATCCCCGGCTTGCAGAGTATAAAAATAAATCCCGCTCGAAAGATTTCCACCATCAAATTCCACTGAATAACTTCCGACATTCTGTTTCTCATTGACTAACTCTGCTACTTCATTTCCTAATACATCAAAAACTTTCAGACTCACTAACTCGTCACTTGAAACCCGTAATTCGTAATTTATAATAGTTTTTGGGTTAAATGGATTAGGGAAATTCTGATCAAGATTAAAGCCAGATGGAATTTCCTGATCAGTCACAACATTACTCATCGAAATATCTGAATTCAAATACTTTAAAATATCAGTTGCTAACTTATCAACGGGAATGGATTGATTGACGATCATCACTACACCACTTTTAATATTTTTCGCAGTGTCAGTCGTAAAGCAGATAAAGCTTGAAAATCCGGGCACTCCACCGTCCTTCCATGTGTAATAAAAATTATTACTAAGCTCCGGAAATAAAGGAGACATCTGCCAGACCAGTCCTACTCTGCCTTTGGAATTCGGATTATGACACGTGTCATTGCTGACTCTTCTGATAAAATGTGCAGAGTCGAGAATGTTTTGCATACCGTTATTTATTAATCCCATATTAAATTCCAGATACTTTGTAAAATCTTTTATCGTAGTATATAATCCTCCTGCCGCATAAAACGCCGGCCAGCTGTCTTTGAAATATCCGGCTGAATCTCCGTTAGGACCATATCCAGTTGCTCTTCTAAGATCCTGCTGCTGTGATAAAAAAATTCTTGTATCAGGTAATCCAAGGGGATCTGAAATTTTTTGAATAAAAAGAGAATCAATTTCTTTGCCGAGGGTATGAGTTAAGACAACTCCCAGAAATGAAACTCCTAAATTTGAATAGAGAAAACATTCACCCGGTGTCCGTGAAAGTCTGTGATTATTGAGATAATTATACATCATCTGATAAGTCGTGCTGTCATTTACTGGATGTATCGGATCATCCGGCAATGCGGAATAATGAGTAGCTAGATCTATAATTTTCATTTTGATCGTGTCACCGCCTGTTGTTACAAAGACAGGAGCTTTGACAGTATTCAACGGAATGTGATCTTCGACAAGATCATTTAAATTCAATGGACCACCCTGCTGAATCAGCGAAGATAAAATAGTAGCAGTAAAAGATTTTGTAACAGATCCTATATGAAAAATTGTGAGACTGTCCGGTCTTGGTGAAAGAGTATCTTTTCTGACATGACCGAAAGAAAATCTTTTTGACATCACATCATTTCCTTCAGCTCTGATCACGCCTATTACCATTCCCGCTTTATTTGTATCTACATATTCTTTGACAATACGGCTGACCTTAATTTCGAGCGAGTCGGGATTGAATTGTGCCCGGACAAAAGACAAATTCATTAAAATTATATAAATTAAAATGATGAATGTTTTTTTCATAAAAAATTAATTAGCGGTTATAAAATATTTCAATAAATTATCCGTTTTAATATTTAAATACAATTATGAATTTTCAATGTACACTTTATAAAATTACTTGTAACTCGAATTTTGAAATTTATAATTATCTTAAGCAACTTTCCGGGTCTTGATTTTAAAAAATCTATGGGTTATCTTTTAAAGAATTTTAAAAAGGAGTAATTTTGAAAAATCTGACCAATTTAATATTAATAATATTAGTCAACTTTTTATTTTCAATACACGCAAATTCAACACCCATAAACCAGTTCATAAACACAGTATCCCCTGCATTGAATGCCAACAGCATAGTCAAATCATCTGACATTGTTATTTCATTCGAACAGATAATGAATGGCTCAACAATGACCTCGGCTAATGTAAAAGTCTTTGGATATCAGACTGGACTGTTGACAACTTCTTTAGATTTCAATTCAGTTGCAAATACTCTGACTATTAATCCTGTAAATGAATTTAAAAATGGTGATATTATAAGTGTGACACTTACAGCGGGAGTTAAAACAATTTCAAATCAAAGTATCACTCCATTTGTTTATAAATTCCGAGCAAAAGCTCTTGGAGGTACAGGAAGTTTTATTTTAGCTTCAGAAATAAATAATACAACATATGGTAATATCAGATCCGGAGATCTAGATGGTGACGGAGATTTGGATTTAGTGATCAATAATGGAATTTATAAAAATAATGGTAATGCATTGTTTAATCTATCTTCAACTCTAAATAATCAGGGATGGCCGGAAATTTTTGACGCTGATAATGACAATGACTTAGATATACTATTAACTTATGATAGTACAATTTATTACTATAAAAATGACGGTTTGGGAAACTTTAGTTTATTTTCAACCTTTGCGGGAAGTGTATGGGGTTATGGTGATCTGACAGGAAATGGATTTTTGGATTTTGCATATTTTGTAAATGCAAGTGAAGTAAAGACTGCATTTAATAATAATGGAATTTTTAATCAGGCACAATCTTATTCACTTTCTGGTCTATGTTTTACATCTGCAAATTATACAGATAACCTTTTATTTAATGATTTTAATAATGATGGTAGTATTGACATAATGTCAATCAGTGGATATGCTGGAGGAAATAGTATTACAGGATACGATTTATGCAAAAGCTTTAATCAACTTACTAATATTGGAACAGGAAATTTTACAGTTCAAACTATTTTTGATTCATTTAATGGAGGTGGGCCATATATTTTTAGTGCTGGAGATTCAAAATCCTTTGACTTTGATGGAGATGGTTTTATAGATATTACTTCACCTTTTTTAAAGTTAAAAAATAATGACAATACAACATATTCTGATGCAGGATATTTGTTTCCATTTAGTAATTCTTTAGATTTTGATGCAAATGGAGATGAATTTATAGATATATGTGTTAATTATTATGGTGTTTTTTCTTGCTACATAAATAATGGAATAGGTGATTTTACTCCTTCTTTTATTATTCAAAAACCTTCCTGGGGATCTAAAGCAGCATCCGGAGATTTTGACAATGATGGAGATATAGATATGGCAATTATTTATTATGATGACACTAAGGTTTTAATCCTCCTAAACGGCGATTCACCTTTACCAGTCGAACTTTCATCCTACACTTCAAGCATAAATCAAAATTCTGTAAAACTAAACTGGAGTACTTCACAGGAGCAAAATAATTCCGGCTTTGAAATTCAGAGAGCTGATAAATTTACTGAAGGTCAGAAAGTATGGAAGAAAATTGATTTCATAAACGGTGCAGGTAATTCTAATGATGAAAAAAATTATTCTTATGATGATAAAAATCTTACATCAGGAAAATATAAATACAGACTTAAGCAGATCGACTTCAATGGCAATTTTGAATATCATGAACTTTCGAATGAAGTAGTAATAGGAATTCCTTCCTCCACCGAACTAATGCAAAACTATCCTAATCCTTTCAATCCGGTTACAAATATTTCATACAGACTTTCGGAAAATGGTTTTGTGACTTTGAGAATTTTCGATAATACAGGCAGAGAAGTAAAGACTCTTGTGAATGAATTCAGACAGGCAGGATACTACAATGAGATATTCAACGGCAGCGATCTCGCAAGCGGGGTTTATTTTTATAAGCTGACTACAGGGGATTTTGTTCAGACGAAGAAATTATCGCTGCTAAAGTAAATAGTTCTTACCGGCAGAGTCCAAAGAACGCAAGACTCTGCGGAGTCCAAAGTAAAAGTAACCTGTTAGATTAAGATTTAGAAAATAATTATTTTTATTGTTTGTTATTAACTTTTCAAAATATTACTTTTGCTAAACCAAATTTTAGTTTACCCGTACGCGGATAAAATTTATTCTAAATCAAATTTAAGAAAATGAACCATTTAAAAAAATTATCCAGACTACAGATAGGAATTTTTTCTTTACTTATCGCAATTTGCGGAGTTCTTGGATATTTGTATTATGACTCTTATAAAACAAATATTAAAGATAGTCTGGCACTGAAAGAAGTAAAAGCTGAAAATCTCGATCTGTCACAGGATGTGGATATTGTAAAAGACAAGTATGACAGACTTCAGAAAGAAGTGGATGTATTAAAAGGCAAAGTAAAGAAAGTAACTTACAGGAAGAAATATACAAAACGTAAAAGTAAATTATCATCTGCGGGTAAAAGATACAGCGGTAAAAAAATGAGTTATAAGCAGCTTTATTATAACCTGAAGAATAAATGTTCAGTAAATAAACACAGCAAGAAAAAGTATAGCTCTAAAAAGTATAGTAAGAAAAAGTCATCTTATAAAAGGTCAAATACAAGTACAAAAAAATATAACACTAAATATAAACCATATACAAACTTCAGGAACAGATAAATTTAATTCTAAACATTCATTGAGCATAAAGGAAGTTTCTTTATGCTCATTTTTTTTATAGAACTTTAATCAATCCACAAGTAATATCATCACTTTGTTCTGCATCACCCACAAATTTATCAATGTCTTTTAAAAGATATTGCAAAATAGAATCTGCACTATTATTGAGATTTTCTCTTATAAGTTTTTCTAGTCTATCATCACCGAACTGATTCTGTTCAGAATCCATCGCTTCATTTACACCGTCGGTAAAATAAAACACAACATCTCCTGAATTAAGAATAACTGATTCTGAAATATATTCAAGATCAAAACATCCCAGGAATAAACCTCCGGTTTTCAATTCAGATAATTCTGCATTTGAATTAAACACATAAGTAACGTTATGTCCGGCATTAACACTTTCGAGAGTTTTCGATGAATGATCGTACAGCCCAAACCAGCCAGTAGCAAATTTTTCTGCAGTAGTAGACTTAAGTAATATTCTGTTTAGACAATTCACAAAGTCTTTCAACTCAAACTTCTCCTGATTCTGATCAAAATAAGTGATCACCGCAGCATAGATCGTTGAAACGATCAGTCCCGCCGAAATACTCTTCCCAGTAACATCAGCAATAATAAACAAAGTTTTATCATCTGATATCTTAAAGACATTATAATAATCTCCGCCAATCTCTTTTGCAGGTATTAGTACCGCAGCTATGTCAAGATCCTTAAACTCAGGTAGTTTAACAGGAAGCAGATTTTGCTGGATTTCTCTCGCAGTTTTCAGTTCACGATTCAGAGCTTCCTGCTCTATCTGAATTTCCAGAAGTTTTGCATTTTCTATAGCCACTGCACATTGTGATGCAAGAATTTTAAAAACCATCAGATCTCTTTCAGAAAAAGTATCTTCATTCTTTTTATTAATTACCTGTATTACACCTACAAGTTTTTCCTTATGAATCATAGGAACGCAGATCATCGATCTGGTAATGAAATTATTTCTTTTATCAGACTCCGGATTAAATCTTTCATCTTTATAGCAGTCGTCGATCAAAAGCGGTTCTCGTCTCTGTGCAACCCATCCGGCTATCCCCTCTCCCATTTTACAAATGATCTTTTTTACTTCAGTGCTTTTCTCTCCTGTTGCTACTTCAAAAAAAAGAATATTTTCTTCTTCATTATAAATCAGAAGTGAACTTGCCTCTGCGTTCATTAAAATTTTACAGCTTTCCATAATTTCACAAAGCAGTATCTCAAGAGGTTTGATCTCTGAAATACTTTGTGTGATCTTATTAAGATATTTCATTTCCTTAACAAGTAGATCTATTTCTGTAGATTCGGCAGTTTTGTTTTTCATCTGAAAAAAAAAATTTTACTAAAATATAAAATCGAATTTATTATTGATATTCAAATTTCAATTTTAAATACAGTATAGTATTTATAAATTAAAATAAATCAATTCATCATTGGGTAAAAGACTTTTTCAGGCAGCAATTGGATTAATTATTATTCTTATCATAGGTACATTCGGATACTGGGCAGCAACGGGTATGAAATATCAACTCTTTGATTGTTTTTATTTAACAGTTATAACTATTACAACGATCGGTTATAGTGAAGTTATAGACCAGGCTCATTATCCCTACGCCAGAGCACTTACGATATTTTTAGCATTTGCAGGTATAGGGCTTTTGACATATTTTGTGACTTTCGTATCAGCAATAGTAATTGAAGGACAATTAAAAGAATCTTATAAAAAAAGAAAAATGGAAAACCAATTAAAGAAAGTAGAAAATCATTTTATTATTTGTGGTATTGGAAGACACTCTGTTCATCTTTTGGAAGAGCTTACTCAAACTCATAGAAACAGTGTATTCATTGATCTGGATACTGAAGTAATAAAAAAAACTACACTTCAATATCCCGGGGAATTGTTTGTAGAAGGAGATGCAACAAATGATGATATTCTTTTTAAAGCAGGGATCATGAAAGCCAAAGGTCTCTTTGCCACTACAACTGATGATAATCTGAATCTCGTCATTTGTCTGTCAGCCAAAAGACTAAATCCGGATTTACTGATAGTTGCATTATGTAATAATCATTCCAATATTGATAAACTGAAAATGGCAGGAGCAGACAAAGTAGTTTCTACTTATTATATCAGCGGTATGCGAATGGCTTCTGAAATGTTCAGACCAATAGTTGCACAAATGCTCGATGTGATGATGAGAGGTGAAAATAAATCATTGAGAATAGAACAGGTCAATATTCATGAAAATTATTTTGGAAAAAAGATCAAAGATCTCAAGATTGGTGAATTCAAAAACACATTAATATTAGCATTGAAAAGTGGTGATGATATTCAGTTCAATCCTGAATCAGAATTAATAATTAAAAACGGTGATACACTAATTGTAATGACAACTCCTCAGGAAAGGATCAAACTTGAGAATCTTTCAAAGTAGATATGATCTTATATTACCATCTCTTGCTTCACAGATTTTACTGATCTGCAGAATTTCGAATTACAACAATAATAATTCATCTGATTAAGGTTTTAAAACTATTATAAAATTTGAAGCATTATTGTCAACAAAAACAACATCTCCAATATCTACAATTCCGTCACCGTTCAGATCTGTAATTACATTTCCTGAAATAAAAGCATAAGCATCATTCTCTGTAATACTTCCATCGGACACATCAATAGCGCCGTCCTGATCTATATCTCCACTGTAAACAGCAAATCTCTGAGGAGAATTATTTACCTTAACAAGATTATTTCCATATGCTTTGTTCACAGAATTTGTAAAATCATAACTGTTGGAAATTCCTCCCAGATAATTTTCACCTCCGGTTTTACTCCAGGTCTCAATTGAATTTTTATGTTTTATCTGATAAAAATAATTTCCTGCCGGTGCATTTTTAAAATCAAATATTCCTGTAAAATTTATAGAGTCAATTTCAGATACTGCTGAATCAATTATTGCATAAGGCATTGAAATATTTCTTAAATAGACTTTGGCAGTATCACGTTTGTTTAGTTTATCGGAAATATATAATCCTTCTGTAATTATTTTTATACTAGCCGGATACACTGCTCTGGATAATGACCATCTTGAAAAGCTGCCAATCCCTGTCTTCGTAACTTTATTATTTCCATCATCTGCGTTTCCCCCCTGAAATGAATAGCTGACACCGCTGTTTGTTGATTTATACAATGCAAGATTTGTTCCGCTGTTTCCATTCAGTTCTGATTCATCATAATAAAAATTCAATGTCGCATTCAGACCTGAATTATTTGAAGGAGTAATTTCAAAATTTCTGATGACACTGTTATATCCATTTATTACTGCAGCACTGTGAGTCCTTTTTACTAAGGTCGATCCTAAATTTGCAGAGCTGGTAACTGTAAGTCCTAAACCCCCGAAACTGTAATTAGAAGGATTTGAAATTGTTCTTGTAGTTTTGATCGAACCAGTGTATCCTGTCACATTATTTCCATTTGTTTCTGATAAATATGCAGAGGTATTAAGAGTAATTTCTTTTCCGTTCAAATCCAGATCTCCGGATACAATTTTTAGTGAATCCGTTACATTAAAATTATTACCCGCCTGAGTCCCACCGGGATTATTGATCTTTAATGATCTGTATGTCATAGCTGAAATGACCTGACCGGCAGATCCTGCATATTCTATTATTCCTTTCGTCTGATTAATAGTACCGCTGTTTACAATTGGATCTGAGGAAAGGAATTTAACTGTTGAATAAATCGGGAAAAAATAATCAAACCTTAATGTACTACCCGAATTAACGTTCACATTATTCAGCGAATGATTACTCAGATACAGAGTAGTATTATTTTTAATATTCATTACATTTGAAGTGATCTTTCCGGTATCTCCCTGAATTATTGTAAAAACTCCCTGGGCAAAATTTAAATTACTTACTGATATTATATTGTAATTATTCATAAAAGCAGCATTGTAATGCATCCAGCCGCTGCCTCCGACATTGCCTTCATTTGTCATTGTACCGGTGACTTTCATTGTATCCCCTGATTGCACATTCAAATTCGCATTCGGATATACATTCACAGTACCGATATTTGCAGTACTCTGAGTTAATGAATTTAAAATTAATGTTGTGCCTGATACTGCATTCAAAATAGATGAAAATGTTCCATTTTGAATATCGATATTTCCTCCGTTCAAAAATATACTACCGTTGCTTAAATTTCCAAAACTGTAAACATATAAATTGCAGTTAGCACCTAACGTAAGATTTCTTCCGCTGCCGTTGAATAATAATATAGTACCGTTGCAATAAATATTTGGTGAATTAAATGTCATGTCATTTCCAAGTGTCAGAGTTTTGATGATACCGATTGTAAGGCTTGGTGAACTTACAGCACCGGTTCCTGAGATTGTAAGGTTTGAATCGATGGAAAGATTATTAATATTGATAACAGAGTTATTGATAATATTTCCTTTGGCAGACATGGTATTAGAACCGCTGATCGTTCCGTTATTGGTTACTGGAGATCTGGTTTCAAATCCCTGTAAACTGTTGCACTGGATTACTCCGCCGGCATCTACGGTTAATTCATTTCTGAGTATAGGTTTATAAGGGAAAGTCGATCCGTAAATATTTGTTATTCCTGCTGAAGATTTCACATTGAGTTTTACGCTGAATACTGAATATCCCTGAAAGTTCAGATCAGTCACACCGGAGGATGCCGTGGATATTGTACCGGATCCGGCAATTGTACCTCCATTGAATAAATTCAGATCAATTCCTGATTTGTTTATTATCTCAAGTTCAATGCCGGAATTAATGGTCAGTATACCTCCGTTATCAATAACTAAAATTCCCGCATTTGTATTTGAAGTGACCGTTACATTATGAGTGCTGAGGATCCTTATCTCATCACAGTTATAAGTATCAGGAGCGTTAACCGGTGCGCTCCAGCTCGAGCCGCTGTTTATAGAGATGAGCCAAGAAGAAATAGAATTCCAGTTGCCGGATGAATTACTTTTGTAAAGGATGGAGGAATAAGAAAAATCAGGAACCAAAAATAAACATGATAAAAATAACGAAGAAAGAATAAATTTTTTCATAAAGACTTTTTATATTTTTTTAAATTATAATAAATTGAAAAGCCTGTTCTCCTATGTCAAAATTCGGGGGATTATAATTTAATTTATTATTTCATTAGAATCCATTTAAAATTTTCAGTAACAATTTTCGATACTATCTTCAAAGAAAAAATATATTCAAAGTAGTTTGCCTTCCATCTTACATTACTCTGATAAGTAGTGATTTGAAAGTTAGAAACATTATTTAAATTATTTATAAAAAATTATTAACCTCAGTCTATACAAATAATTATTAAATTTTATGTTTTATGCAAAAAAACCCTGCAGATATTTAAATAACGCAGGGTTTTTGGAAATTGTAAAATGGAAAAATTGAAAATTTACTTATTACTAAACTAAACAATAAACGGACCTGCAATTGCCAATACTTCCGTCATTGTCAGAGTTTCATCAAAAGCTTCTGATATAGCATCGGGACTTACGGTTGTAATAGTTCTGACATCCACACCACCCTGAATATAATTATCTTCTCTTGAATAAATAACTGGAGGAGCTCCACCCCCGTTGTTTCCCGTGATCCAACCTTTTTGTCCTCGGATTCTTCTGACTTCTGCAGCATGTCTTGCTTCTACTGAATGAATTTGCAGAGCAACTGTTAAAATTGGATCATTACTTATCAAACCTCCTGCCTGTCCTTTATAAGCTCTGACACCAGTATCTTCAAATGCCTGAGCCAGTGTTAGGAAAGTATTATAATTTGTAAATACATCTGCATAAACACCACCTGCAGTAAAATCAAAAGTAGGTTGAGGAACCGGTGTGCCGTTGAGAGATTGAACTGCTGATATTAAACCTATGACGTGTGCAGATTCATGAAGACTGATTTGTGTAAAGACTGCTCTGTCACCTCCAGGAATTAATCCCGATGCTAATAGACCCTGTTGATAAAATCTTGACTCAAGATATTCTAATGTTAAAGCAAAATTAAGAATTTCAACAACTGTTGAGCCTGAAGCATTGTTACTGATACCGGAGCCGCCAGCAACAGCTTTATTTATACTACCTGCAATGGCTAGAGGAACTGCAGCTGTTAATGCACCAAATCCGAGTTTGGATATTCCTTTGAATGCTGATCTTCGGGAAACATTTTTATCATTAATAGTTTCGTTAACTGTATTATATAATTTATTTAGATTCATCTTATATTTTCTCCTTATGGTTTTAAATTAATAGTTTATGGTAAATTATTAGCAGTAACTGATGTCACTAGATAAGTCTTAGCAATATTAAGAACTTCACTTGGTAGTCTTTTTACATCGAGACCCGCAGCATCGACTACATCATTTCCGGCAAAATCAGGAGATCTTGGATTTAGTAAGTCCCTGATAGTAGCAGCATGTCTTGCTTCTACCGAAACTATTTTTCCTGCAAGTTCAAGATAAGCAGCAGAATCAATAAGATATCCAGCACCATTATAAGCTGAAACTCCTAAGTCTTCAAATGCTTTTGCAGTATTCAAGACACTATTTCTGCTGGTAAAATCAATTGAAGAAAAATTTACTTCGAGTGAAGGTATTGCTGCACTGCCAATCGCAGCCTTGAAAAAATCACGGTGTGCAATTTCATGATCTCTAATATCTGTTAAGATTTGAATCTCTGCAGATGTTGCTCCTGAATAAAATGATGCTGCAACCTGTATATAAAATGCAGCTTCCAATTGCTCTAAAGCATATGCATAATTCAGAACTCCAACATCACCTGCACCTAAATCTACTGAATTTGTCGATGTAGTAACTATATCATCTTCTGAACAACCCTGTATGCCAAGTCCTATACCTAAAGCAGTTATTCCTGAAAACATCAGAAATCTTTTTCTGTTGATGGGATGGTTTAGGATTGAATTTTCCTTTTCTTTTTGAGGTAAATTTACTTTTTCTCTTGTATTCATTTTTTTTTAATTTAAGTTGTTACTATAAACAACGTTTTAAAATCCTGATTGGATTTAATTAATTAAAAATGTTAAAATATATTAGATTCGGATCTATAAGATTATTTTTTTCGAAATTATCAGACTTCTAAAAAAGTTAAATGATTTTTAGTGAGGAGAATTGATTGGAGGTTATTAGTACTTTTATAATCTCATTTATTTAAGTTACTTATAAATTGTGCTGTTGATTTCAGATTTTGGTAACCTGAAACTTTTTACTGAATTATAAAATATTTTCAAAAATACCTGGCAAAACTTTTATAAGTCAATAGTGCTCAATTCTATTTTTAAATATATATTACAACTCATGGAGTTATCTTCACAATAAAATAAAAAGCATTATTTTCAGCGATCAGATT
>Ga0073905_10000806_pt1 | contig 15256 bp, 7 predicted proteins | sample KloWWTupernatant_FD_65482 | JGI IMG/M metagenome (GOLD analysis project Ga0073905, IMG submission 65482) | Active sludge microbial communities from Klosterneuburg, Austria, studying microevolution and ecology of nitrifiers - Klosterneuburg... | ecosystem: Engineered > WWTP > Aerobic digester >... | reverse complement strand
TGAACGCGGTGCTGACGGGTGCATAGCGCGCTCACCCATCAGGTGAACACCATCGAAACCTTGAAACGTTGATTTCATGCGGCCTGGCAAGGGAAACCAAGCGGTCAACTGCCGTTTTTAGGATCATGCGGCGTTCGTCGCACTCCAGGGCCTGAAGCAGGTCAGAATAGGCACCGCTGCGGCGCTTGTGCCGCCTGCCACAACACCTTCCGACCGTCCCCTGGCCTGCCATGCTGATCCTGCTGTCTCCTGCCAAATCGCTCGACTACGACACACCGCTGCCCGCCGGGCTACCGCACACCCTGCCGCAGTTTCTGCCTGAAACCGGCCAGTTGATCGAGCTGCTGCGCCAGCAGTCCCCGCACGCCTTGGCCTCTCTGATGAAAATCAGCGACGCACTGGCGGCGCTGAATGTGGCGCGCTACGCAGCCTGGTCGCCCAGGTTCAGCGCCCGCAATGCACGCCAGGCGGTGCTGGCGTTCAACGGCGACGTGTACGAGGGGCTCGACGCGCGCACCCTGGCGCCGGCCGACCTCGCCTGGGCCCAGCAGCACCTGCGCATCCTCAGCGGTCTGTACGGCGTGCTGCGCCCGCTCGACTGGATGCAGCCCTACCGCCTTGAAATGGGTACGCGCCTGGCCACACCGGCAGGCAGCACGCTCTACCAGTTCTGGGGGCCGCGCATTGCGCAGCACCTTGACCAATGCCTGAAGGGCGAGCCCGAGCCCGTGGTGCTCAACCTTGCTTCGCAGGAGTACTTCAAGTCGGTGGACCGCAAGGCGCTGCGCGCACGGGTGGTCGAATGCGTGTTCGAAGAATGGAAGGGCGGCGGCTGGAAGGTCGTCAGCTTCCATGCCAAGCGCGCTCGCGGCCTCATGGCCCGGCACGCCATTGCGCTGCGGGCCACGCACCCGGGCCAGTTGGAGGGTTTTGACGCCGAGGGCTACGCGCTGGCGGCGGAGGCCTGCAGCACGGAACGGCTGGTGTTCCGGCGCCGCAGCCTCTAAAAATTGATAAAAAACAGGGTCTACCGCTTAACTGTATTGATTTTATAGCTATATATTTTATAGCATTTTGCTTGTACCCCATGAACCTGCCTGAACACTCCCCGCTGGGCAAAGCCTCGGCCTACGCGGACCAGTACGACGCCACGCTGCTGTTTCCGATGGCGCGTGCACCCAAGCGGGCCGAGATCGGCATCACCGGCACCGCGCCCTTCATGGGTGCAGACCTGTGGACGGCGTTCGAGCTCTCGTGGCTCAACGAGCGCGGCAAGCCCCAGGTGGCGCTGGCCCACATCACCGTGCCGTGCGAGACGCCCAACATCATCGAGAGCAAGTCGTTCAAGCTCTACCTGGGCAGCTTCAGCAACACCCGGTTCCCCGATGCGCAAGCCGTGCAGGCACGCATCCGCGCCGACCTCAGCGAAGCCGCCTGGCGCGGCGCGCCGCACCCGGGCACGGTGGGCGTACGGCTGCTGCTGCCCGAGCAGTTCGACCGCGAACCGATCCACGAACTCGATGGACTGAGCCTTGACCGCCTGGACATCGAATGCACCCAGTACCTGCCCGCCCCCGAGCGACTGACGGCAGACTTCTCGGAGGCGCCGGTCAGCGAAGTGCTGGTCAGCAACCTGCTCAAGAGCAACTGCCTGGTCACCGGCCAGCCCGACTGGGGCAGCGTGCGCATTGCCTACAGCGGCCCGCAGATCGACCAGGAAGGACTACTGCAGTACATCGTGAGCCTGCGCAACCACAACGAATTCCACGAGCAATGCGTCGAACGCATCTTCATGGACCTGTGGACACGCTGCCAACCCATCAAGCTGGAGGTGTACGCACGCTACACGCGCCGTGGCGGGCTGGACATCAACCCCTGGCGCACCAGCCACCCGATGCCGCTGCCCGCCAACACCCGGACTGCACGGCAATAGGCCACGCACAAGGGACGCCAGCTCCCCTGAAAGTTCTGGCGCTGGATCTGTCCTGCATCACGGCAGCCTGAACACATCAAGGGTGCGCTGCAGCACCCCCGCGTTGTCGCTCATGGTGCGCGCAGAGGCGGCCGATTCTTCCACCAACGCCGCGTTCTGCTGCGTCACGCGGTCCAGGTCGGTAACGGCCTCGTTGACCTGCGAAATGCCGATGGACTGTTCGCGCGTGGCAACGCCGATCTGCCCCATCAGCGCGTTCACATGCGCGACCGACTGCACCACCTGCTCAATGGTCTGACCGGCCGACTGCATCTGCCCGGCGCCGCGCTCGATGTGCGCGCCCGACTCGCCGATCAGCCCCTTGATCTCGCCAGCCGCCGCCGCGCTGCGCTGCGCCAGCGCACGCACCTCGCTGGCCACCACGGCAAATCCGCGCCCCTGCTCCCCTGCGCGGGCGGCCTCCACGGCGGCGTTCAGCGCCAGGATGTTGGTCTGGAACGCGATGCCCTCAATGGTGGAGATGATCTGTCCCATCTTGCGCGAAGACTGCTCGATGGACTGCACCACAGTGCTGACCTCGGCCACGGCGGCACCACCGCGCCTGGCCAGGTCGGCGCTGTGCTCGCTTTCGCTGAGCACCTGCTGTGTCGTGTCGGCCGACTGGCGCACCGTGCTCGACAGTTGCTCCATCGAGGCTGCCGTTTGCTCCAGGCTGCTGGCCTGCGACTCGGTGCGCTCCGACAGGTTCTGCGCTCCCTGGGCTATTTCTTCCGAGATGATGCTGAAGGACTTGATTTCTTCCCGCGCATCACCCACCACTGCACGCAGGTTGAGGTGGATGCGCTGCAGGCGCTCGATCAGTTGCGACACCCGGTCGTTCGCCTGGGGCGGCGCCTGGGGTCGGGTCAGGTCGCAGCCCGAGATGTCGGTCAGCAGCTCGCCCACCACCGCCAGCGGCGCCGTGATGCGGCGATGGAACCAGCCCAGCACGGCTGCGGCGGTCACCAGCAGCAGCAGCGCCTGCGCCACCAGCACCTCGGTACCCGCCCAACCCATCAGGCCCGGCGCCAGCGCCACGGCCAGCAGCGGGAACATCATGGCCGCCAGGCGCTGAGTGGGGCTGGCCCGGCGCCGCTTGGCCAGCACATTGCGCCAGCCCGGGTAGCGCACGCGCCCCGCGTGCAGGTAAAAGCGCATGGCACCGCGCTCGCGGTCTTCCTTGATCCTGGCGTACAAGGCTTCTGCGGCGCGCACCTCCTCGCGGGTGGGTTTGACGCGCACCGACATGTAACTGCGCGGTTTGCCGTTCACCATCATCGGGGTGACGTTGGCGCGCACCCAGTAGTAGTCACCGTTCTTGCGGCGGTTTTTCACGATGCCTGTCCAGTTACGGCCCCGGCCGATGGTGGCCCACAGGTCCTTGTAGGCTTCGGGCGGCATGTCGGGATGGCGGATCAGGTTGTGCGGCTGGCCCATGAGTTCATTCATGGAATACCCACTGACGCGCGCAAACGCCTCGTTGCAATGCGTCATGACTCCCTTGCTGTCGGTGGTCGACATCAGGAGCTCTTCGCCAGGATAGTCGTACTCGTTGTTGGTGACCGGGAGGTTGACGCGCATGGCAACGGATGTCCTGAAAAGAAGGGCCGTGAACAGTTCGGCGAAACAAGTATCAAGACGTTACATGTTGCACGAAACCCGCGTCAATCCCGAGGCGCAATAACCCTAAAACAGCGCTGCATTCACGCCCGGTGCGGCGCTCCCTTGGGTGCCTTCGGGCGCAGGATTGTGCAGGCTGCCGCCTTCGCGCGACAGACCGCCCACCCGCACACCCAGCAGACGCAGGCGCTGGTCGAGCGGCACACGCTTGAGGCACTGCCCGGCCACCCGGCGAATGGTGGCGGCATCGTGCGTGGGCTCGCCAATGGTCTGGTCGCGCGTGACGCTGCGAAAGTCGTCGTAACGCAGCTTGATGCCAATGGTGCGGCCCACATAGCCCTTGCGCTGCAGGTCCTGCGCCACGCGCTGGCACAGGTCGGTGAAGATGGCACCGAGTTCAGCCCGGTCGTGCACGGCGTGCAGGTCGCGCTCGAACGTGGTTTCGCGGCTCATGCTCACGGGCTCGCTCTCGGTCACCACGGGGCGCTCGTCGCGCCCCCAGGCCGCATCGTGCAGCCAGGCCCCGGTGGCCTTGCCGAAATGCTGCACCAGCCAGTCGCGCGGGCGCGCCGCCAGCTCGCCAATGGTGTGGATGCCGTGGCGCGCCAGTTTTTCATCGGCCTTGGGGCCGATGCCGTTGATCTTGCGGCAGACCAGCGGCCAGACCAGCGTCTGCAGGTCGGCCTCGTGCACGACGGAAATGCCCTTGGGCTTGTTGAATTCGCTCGCCATCTTGGCCAGCAGCTTGTTGGGTGCCACGCCGATGGAACAGGTCAGGCCTGTGACATCAAAAATGGCTTTCTGGATCAGGCGCGCCAGCACGCGCCCGCCCTCGCGCTGGCCGCCGGGCACGTGGGTGAAGTCGATGTAGACCTCGTCCACACCCCGGTCCTCCATCAGCGGCGCGATGTCGGTGATGATTTCCTTGAAACGGCGCGAGTAGCGCCGGTATTCGTCAAAGTCCACCGGCAGCAAAATGGCCTGCGGGCACAGGCGCGCTGCCTTCATCAGCCCCATGGCCGAGCCTACGCCAAACGCGCGCGCGGCATAGGTGGCGGTGGTGATGACGCCACGCCCGGTGTAGCCCTTGAGCAGCGGAAAGGCCGACAGCGGGATCTCGTGCAGCGGCAGGCCTGAGCCTTCGGTGGTGAGCATGTTGTCGCAGGCCCGGCGGCCCCCGCCAATCACCACCGGCAGGCCCTGCAACTGCGGGTAACGCAGCAGCTCCACGCTGGCATAGAAGGCATCCATGTCCAGATGGGCAATGCGGCGCAACAGGGGCTTGTCAGGGGCGGTCACAGCCGCCATTGTGCGCAATCACAAGCCATCGATCCGCTGTGCGCCAAGCGCGCGACTTGCGAAACTGGCAGTGCCCAGGCCTGTGGCCACCGCGCAAGGGCCGCCCCGCCGCGCTGGTGGCGTCCCCCTTCCGCATTGCGCAGCAATGCAAGAGAAGGGGGAAGTGGCGAAGCCACTCAGGGGGTTGTCATTTCACGCCGTTGGATAGGTTCCCGGCAGCAGGATGGAGGAATCGACCGTGTTGATGTCCGTGCGGCCGCAAAACGCCATGGTCAGGTCGAGTTCCTTGCGGATGATCTCCAGCACGCGCGTCACGCCCAGTTCGCCGTAGGCGCCCAGGCCGTACAGAAATGCGCGGCCGATCATGGTGCCATGGGCCCCCAGGGCGCGGGCCTTGAGCACGTCCTGGCCGCTGCGGATGCCGCCGTCCATCCAGACCTCGATGTCCTTGCCCACCGCCTGCACAATGCCCGGCAGCGCTGCGATGGACGACGGCGCGCCATCGAGCTGGCGCCCGCCGTGGTTGCTGACGATGAGCGCGTCGGCGCCGCTGTCCACCGCCAGGCGGGCATCTTCGGCCTCCATGATGCCCTTGATGATCAGCTTGCCGCCCCAGCGCTTCTTGATCCATTCCACGTCGCCCCAGTTGAGTTCGGGGTCGAACTGCTCCACCGTCCACGACGACAGCGAAGACATGTCGCCAACCCCCTTGGCGTGGCCGACGATGTTGCCAAAGCTGCGGCGGCGGGTGCCCAGCATGCCCAGGCACCAGCGCGGCTTGGTGGCCAGGTTGATGAGGTTGGCGAGGGTGGGCTTGGGGGGCGACGAGAGCCCGTTCTTGATGTCCTTGTGGCGCTGGCCCAGGATCTGCAGGTCCAGCGTGAGCTGCAGGGCCGAACAGCCCGCGGCCTTGGCGCGGTCGATGAGGCGCTCGATGTAGTCGCGGTCGCGCATCACGTAGAGCTGGAACCAGAAGCCCGGGCCTGCGTGCTCGGCCACGTCTTCAATGGAGCAGATGCTCATGGTCGAGAGCGTGAAGGGCACGCCGAAGTCGCGCGCCGCACGCGCCGCAAGAATTTCGCCATCGGCATGCTGCATGCCGGTCAGGCCCGTGGGTGCCAGCGCCACGGGCATGGCCACGTCCTGGCCCACCATGGTGGTGCGGGTGGTGCGCCCGGTCATGTTCACGGCCACGCGCTGGCGCAGCAGGATCTTGCGGAAGTCTTCCTCGTTGGAGCGGTAGGTGCCCTCGGTCCAGGAGCCTGAATCGCAGTAGTCGTAAAACATGCGTGGCACGCGGCGCTTGGCAATGCGGCGCAGGTCTTCGATGCAGGTGATGGTGGACAGGTCGGACACGCAGATCTCCTTGATGGGTTTTTCTGGCCGCAATGGTAGGGCGGCAGTGTGGCCACGACCATCAAAATAATTTGCTCGGGGCTGCAACAAATTTACACAGCCAGCAAAAAAGGAACCAAAACACGCGCTGTCGCTTGCTGCCATTGCGCGAACAGCTATCAAATATATAGCATTACAGCGGCGCCAGCAGCTCGGGTTCCTGGTCTGGCCCTGCGTAGCAGCGCACCTGCATGCGTCCGGCGCGCTTGGCGGCGTACATCGCGTTGTCTGCATGGCGGGCGAGCTCTTCAAAGCTGCCGCCGTGCTGCGGAAACAGGGCCATGCCAGCGCTCAGCCCCACGCGCACGGCCTGGCCCTGCAGCTCGAAAGGCTCCTGGCACACCGAAAGAACCTTGCGCGCCACCACCACCGACTGCGTTGGGCCGTCCAGGCCCGGCAGCAGCACCACAAACTCGTCGCCCCCCTGGCGGCACACGGTGTCGGACTGGCGCATGGCCGCCTGCAGGCGGCGAGCAAACTGCACCAGCAACTGGTCGCCCACATCGTGGCCCAGGGTGTCGTTGACCTGCTTGAAGCCGTCAAGGTCGAGGTACATCACCGCCAGGCTCTTGCCGTCGCGCCGGGCCAGCGCCAGCGCATGGCGTGCGCGGTCGAGCAGCAGCACGCGGTTGGGCAGGTTGGTGAGCGCGTCGTACTGTGCCAGGTGGGCCATGCGTTCGGCCAGGGCCATGGTCTCGGTCACGTCGTGCAGCACCATCACGGCACCGCTGAGCTGGCCGTGGCGGTCGGTGATGGGGTTGGCCGACTCTTCCACCACATAGCGGTGGCCGTCCTTGCGGTGCAGCACCACCCCCCGCAGGGGGCCGCAGGGCACGCCCGTCTGCAGCGCCTGGCGTACGGGGCTGGGATCCACCTTGGGGCCGCTGGTGCGGTACAGGGGGGCCACGTCGTCCACGTTCTGGTCTGCGGCATCAAAGGCCTGCCAGCCCGTCATGCGCTGGGCCACGGGGTTGATGTAGGTCACCCGCCCGGCGGCGTCGGTGCACAGCACGGCGTCGCCAATGGACTGCAGCGTCAGCCGCATGCGCTCTTTCTCTTCAAACAGCGCATCTTCCATGTGCTTGCGCTCGGTGATGTCGGTCACCTGCGAGAAGATGCCCTGCACCGGGCTGTCCGGGGAGGGCCGGTCGGGCGTATACACAATGTGGTTGTGCCGCACCTGGCCGGTGCTGGCGTTGACGATGGTGCGCTCGAACACCTGCACCTGCCCTTCCAGCGCTTGCCGCACATAGGGTTCGACCAGGGCAAAGTCTGTGGCGCCCAAAAGCTCCGCCGCTTCCTTGCCCTGCATGCCCTCGGGGGTGAGTCCGAACACCGCACTGGCGGCCTTGTTGGCAAAGCGGTTGCGCAGGCTGGTGTCCCAGTAGCTCACGAGCGAGGGCAGGTTGTCGAGAATGGTGCGCACGTCGTGCTCGGCCCGGGCCAGCTGCTGCGCCACGCGCTGGCGCTTGCGCAGTTCGTGCAGGAACAACCCCGCCAGCACCACGCTGGCAAGCATCAGCAGCGCGGCAAAGCCCCCCAGCACCATGGCATTGCGCTGCCAGCCCAGCGTGACCGAGGCCCGCGACTGCGCCACACTGAGGATGAGCGGGTACTGGCCCAGGTGGCGAAAGGTGTAAAGGCGCTCGACGCCATCGATCACCGCGGTGCCAAAGAAGCTGCCGCTGCGCTCGGCCTGGACGCGCCGCAGGTTCTCCGACCCGGCAATGGTCTTGCCCACCTCGGCATCCTGGTAAGGAAAGCGTGTGACCACCGTTCCGTCCACCCGCAGCAAGGTGATGCCGCTTTGCGCGCCCAGGTCCAGCGTTGCAAACAGATCGTTGAAATACTCAAGCCGCAGCCCGCCGACCACCACGCCTGCGAACCGGCCATCGGCGTGGTAATAGGCCCTTGCCATCGGCAAAAGGTACTTGCCGGTGAGCCTGGAAAGGCGTGGCACATCCACAAACAGGCCGGTGTGTGCACCTTGCTTCAGGGACTGAAAATACCCGCGATCGGCCAGATTGGCCCCGCGGGGTTCAACAGACTCGGAGTCGAAAACCACATCGCCCTGGGCGTCGAGCACCAGCACCCCGGCCGCGCCGCGCAGGCGCAGCGACTGGTCGAACAGCGCACGGTGCCGCTGGCGCGCTGGCAGCGCCATGATGTCCGGGTCCGACAGGCCCGCGAGCACGCCCTGCAGCGACAGGTCGTATGCATCCATCGTGCGCGAGATGCTGTGGTCCAGCGTCTGGGCCAGGCTGGTGTTGATGCGCCGTGTGGCGGCCCACTGCTCGTCCTGCAGCGTCCAGATGGCGCGCGCAAACAGGGCGCCAATGCCCAGCGCGAGCAGCAGGGCCATCAGGATCAGGCGATAGGGGCGGGTCGGTTGCACGTGGGAGCCGTGTTTTTCGGAGCCATTGTGGAGCAGCGGATCGGTTTTCACCAGCAATTCAGGGCGCGCGCACCTTGACGCCCGCGCCACGCACCTCCAGCCGGATCTCGTCCAGCACCGTGCCCTGGGCGTCGCTCAACTGCACGGCATGGCGACCCGGCCAGGGCAGCCATGCCACCTCACCACCCCGCCCCAGCGGCTTGCCGTCGATGCGCCAGCGCAGCCCGGCCGCCGGTGCGCCCGCCGCAACGAACTGCAGGCGCTGGCGCGTGGGCGGAATATCGGGGTCCAGCGCCACCACGGTGCCCGAGGCCGGCGAAACAATGCGTGCCGCCGAGGGAGCCACCGTGCCACGGAGACTGGCAGGCGCCTCGTTTTTTTTTAAATCTTTTTGTGCTTCACGGCTTACTGGTCGGGCGTCATTAGCTATTGATTCTATAGCAATAAAAGCTTGCTGCATCCCTGCAAGAAACCACTCGTGCCGCGCCGCCTCCAGGGGCTGCCCCCCCACCGCCGCCGGCCCGAACTGCACCGCCGTGCGCACCAGGCCTGCCGGGGATGCAGGGGCGCGGCTGGGCGTGCGCGCGTGCAGGTGCGCCATCACGGCGGCCCACACCGGGGCCGCGCCGCTGGTGCCGCTCACATCGTGCATGGCGGCGCCGCTGGCGTTGCCCACCCACACGCCCACGGTGTAGCGCTGCGACCAACCCACGGCCCAGTTGTCGCGCATGTCCTTGCTGGTGCCGGTTTTCACGGCCGTCCAGGCGCGGGTGGACAGCACGCTGCCCAGGCCGAAGGTGCGCGCCCGTGCGTTGCCGTCCGAGAGGATGTCGCCCACGATGAAGGCAGCGCCCGCATCCAGTGCCCGGCTGAACGCGGGTACCGCCCGGCGCGCGGGCAGCGCCGGTGCCGCCACCGGGCTGTGGCGCCCGCCATTGGCCAGCGTGCGGTAAGCGTTGGTCAGGTGCAGCAAAGGCACCTCGCTGCTGCCCAGCGCCAGGCTGTAGCCGTAGTAGCTGCCGCTCTCGCGCAGCGGCAGGCCCAGCGCCAGCAACTGGCGGAAAAACGCATCGGGCGAAACCGCCACCAGCGTGCGCACCGCCGGCACGTTGAGCGAGGCCGCCAGCGCCGTGCGCACCGACACCCAGCCCTTGAACTGGCGGTCGTAGTTCTGCGGAATGTAAAGCCCGCCCGGGGTGGCAATGTGCGCGGGCGAGTCTTCGATCAGCGAGGCCGCCGTGAGCCGCCGCTCGGCAAGGGCCTGTGCATACAGAAAGGGTTTGAGCGTGGAACCCGGCTGGCGCAGCGCGAGCACGCCATCGACTTCGGCTGCGTCGCTCAAGGCGCCCGACGAACCCACCCACGCCAGCACCTCGCCCGAGGCGTTGTCCAGCACCACGATCGCGCCATCTTCGACGTTGCGCCCGCTCAGCTCGCGCAGGTGCTGCGTGAGCGACTGCACTGCAAAGCGCTGCAGCGGTGCGCTCAGGGTGGTGGTGAGCTGCGGCGGCGCCCGCCCGTCTGGCGTGGCCTGCGCCTGGGCCAGCGCGCGCCGCGCAAAGTGCGGTGCCAGGCCCTCGCTCGCTGGCCAGCCGCGGCGCTGCAGCGCCGCGCTGGCAAACAGGTCGAGCGCCTCGCAATCGACCCGCGCCGCACCGGCCAAGGGCTGCATGCCCTGCAGCACACCACAGGCGCGCTGCGCCACCTGCCCGGGCCGCGCGTTCGGCGCACGCACCAGGGCGGCGGCCACGGCAGCCTCGCGGTCATCCAGGCCGTGCGCGGCTTTGCCAAACAGCGTGCGGCTGAGTGCGTCGATGCCCACCAGCTCCCCCCGGAAAGGCACCAGGTTCAGGTAGGCCTCCAGGATCTGGTCCTTGGGCCAGCGCCGGTCGAGCACCTGCGCAGCCACCGTCTGCCCAAGCTTTTGCGCCACCGTACGCCCGCCGGGCCGCTGGCGCAGGTCGGCCATGTCCGGCCCCTCGAGCAGGCCCGCCAGTTGCATGGTGATGGTGCTGGCGCCACGCGTGCGCTGGTTCCAGAGGTTGCCCCAGGCGGCGGCCGACACCGCGCGCCAGTCCACCCCGCTGTGCTCGTAAAAGCGCCGATCCTCGCTCAGCACCAGTGCCGTGCGCAGCGCGGGCGACACGTCCTGCAGCGCCACCCACGGCCCACGCCGCACCGTGGCATCGGTTCGCAGCCGCTGCAGCACCTCGCCCTCGCGCGAGAGCACCCGCGTCTCCGACGGCTGGTGCGCGCGCCGCACTTCGTCGAAGGTGGGCAGGGCCGAGGCAGGCAGCGCCAGAGCGGCCAGACACCACCCGGCCAGCTGCACACGCAGACGGTTCACCGGGTCGCCGACTGCGTGGGCCTGTTTCACCCAATGCAGCTTGTATTCAGGCACCATGAATTTTTATGGAAAAACAGCCTCTAACGCTTGCTATATAAGCGCTACTAGCTATCAAACAAATAGCATTTATATTCCCCTACTTCGCTGCCTCGACCTTCACCCGCGCGTTGGGCACCTCGCCAAACATCTCCGGCGCGTACAGGGCTTCGGCGCGGCTGGGGGGAAGCTGGAAGTCGCCCACGTTGTTCAGCCGCACGGTGTACTCCATCTTCACCGTGCCCTTGGGCAGGTATTCGTAGTAGCTGCGGAAGGCCTCGAAGCTGCGTTCTTCGAAGGCGGGCCAGCCTGCGCCGCTGCGCCGCTCGCCCTGTGTGGCGATTTCGGAGTCGCGGCCCAGGCCGCTGCCCAGGATGGTGGCGCCTGCAGGAATGGGGTCGGTGATGGCGACCCAGGTCATGTCGGTCTGGCTGGTGACTTCCAGCGTGACGCGCAGCACGTCGCCACGGGTGTACTGGCCCGGCGGCAGGGTTTTGTTGGCCTGTTCGATGGGGGTCACCGTCTTGGCGATGCGGTAGCCCGCGCTGAAGGGTGCCTTGAGCGCGATGGCCGCCACCGATTGCACGGTGAGCCAGGGCTTGCCTGGCCCCTGATGGGTGACGGAGAGTTGGTCCTTGCCCGGGCCCCAGGCCAGGAACATGCCGTTGCCGCGCAGCATGCCGGGCGCTGCCGGTGCACCGAACCAGGTGGTCTGGTGCGCGGCGCCGCTGGCATCGCTGGGCTTGATGCGTTCGACCTTGCTCCAGTCCACGCTGGCCGTGCTGCCGCCCAGAGCGGCCTTGGTGGAGCCAGACACCGGTGTGGCCTCGAATTTGGCGCTGAATTTCTCCAGCGCCAGGCCGCCCCACAGGTTGGCGGTGGTGGTGTGCCAGGCGCCGCCCTGCTGGCGGCTGATGAAGCCGTTGGCCAGGCGGCCCATGTCGTCCTTCCAGGCGGGGTCGTCCATCACAGCCAGAATCAGGCGCGCGGTGTTGACGTCGCCGTTCTGCATGAGCCACCACCAGTAGTCGTCCTGCTCGGTGCTGAACAGGAGCTTGGTGCCCTGGTAGGACAGGCGGGCCTTGAGGATTTGCTGGGCCTCCTGCAGGCGCTGTTCGCGCTGGGGCACGTCCTGCACGCGCTTGAGGATGTTGAGCCAGTCGATCACGCTGTGCGTGGGCCACTGGTTGGGCGCGATCGTGATGCTGCTCACCATGCGCCCCTGGGCTTTGCCGTAGCGCGACAAGGCCTCGATGGCGGTGATCTTGCGCATGTCGAGGTCTTTGCGCGGGCTCCAGAAGCTGCGCTCGATGCGGCCTTCAACAAAGGCGATCAAACCGCGCTCCATGGGTGCACGCGCTTCATCGGGCAACGCAAAGGCGGGGTTGAGGCTGGCCGCCTCGTGCGTGGCTGCGAGCACGTAGGCGGTCAGCGCATCACTGCCCCGGTTGGCATCGCCTTCGCGCGGCGGGAAATACGTGGCCAGGCCGTCCCCATCGAGGTAGGTGGGCAACTGGGCCACCACGGTTTGCCACAGCTTGGCGTCGCGCAGGCCCACAGCCTTGCTGGTCTTTTGCTCCAGGCAGGCAAAGGGGTAGCGCGCCCACCAGTCGCGCACGCCGGGCAGGCCCTCGGCCAGTTTGGGTTGCAGCGCGAGCTTGAGGCCGCCGCGTTTGGCGCCGCTCTCGGGCAGTGCGTCGGCGGGCGGCTGCACCGGCAGGGTGTAACTGCCGTCGACCTGCACCAGCGTGGCCTGCTGCACCGTCAGCGGCACGGCCGGGATGATGCGCTGGCTGGCCTTGAGGGCGTCGCGCGCCCCGCCGCCCTGGGCCTTGGCCTCCACCTCCCACAGCAGGGCCTGGGCGCGGGTCTGGCCCAGTTGCTCGGGGGCGGTCACCATCCAGGCCAGCTCGCGCGCCTCGCCCGCGGGGATGTCCACGGTCTGGGGTTTCAGTTCAAGCAACGCTGCGCGCGGCGTCACCTCGACCGTCATGGCCGCCTTGGTGGTGTTGCGCAGCGTGAACTGGGCGCGGAACTGGTCGCCCTCGCGCACCAGCGGCGGCAGGCCGCTGATGATCTGCAGGTCCTGCGTGGCGCGGATCTGCGTGCTGCCCGTGCCGAACAGGCCGGTGGCGGCGTCGGCCACGGCCACGATCTTGAAGGTGGTGAGCGCGTCGTTGAGCGGCACCGTCACCTTGGCCTGGCCATTGGCGTCGAGCTGAACGGCAGGTTGCCACAGCAGCAGGGTGTCGAGCAGTTCGCGCGTGGGGCTGCGCCCGCCGCCACCGCCCGCAGGTACAGCCTTGCGGCCGTAGTGGCGCCTGCCGATGATTTCCATCTGAGCGGTAGAGGTTTGCACACCCCAGCTGCGGCGCTGCAGCATGGCGTCCAGCAGGTTCCAACTGGTGTTGGGCATGAGTTCAAGCAGCGCCTGGTCTACGGCGGCCAGCGCCACTTCGGCATGGGCTGCGGGTTTGCCGTTGGGCAAGGTGGCCGTGATGGTGACCTGCGCCTTGCCGCGCACGGGGTAGCTTTCCTTGTCGGCCACCACCTTCACGTCCATCTGGTGCGCGCGAGTGCCCACCTTGAGCTCGGCCACGCCCAGGCGGAAAGCGGGCTTGGAAAGGTCCACCAGCGCCGTGGGTGCCACGTATTCCTTGCCCTCGTACCAGAAGGCGGTCCACCACTCGCGTGGTGCCTTGAAGCCCCAGGTGAAGAAGCTGTACCAGGGCACATCGCGCAGGCGGCCGCGCAAGGCCAGCACGCTCACATAGACGTTGGGCCCCCAGCCCTCTTCGATCTTGAGGTGCACCGTGGGGTCTTGCCCCGTCAGCTCGACCACCTGGGTGGCGATGATGCCTTCGCGCTCCACCGCCACCAGTGCGGTGGCAAAGCGGAACGGCATGCGCACCTGCAGGCGCGCGGTTTCACCGGGCTGGTAGCTCTTCTTTTCGGGCAGCAGGTCGATGCGGTCGTGGTTTTCGCCACCAAACCACAGCTCGCCCTGGCGCGTGACCCAGACCGAGGAGGCCGCGTCGAACGTGTTGCCCGCCTTGTCGCGCGCAGTGGCCACCAGTTCAATCTCGCCGGGCTCGTCGAGCCGGGCCTCGCACAACAGCAGGCCACGGGCATCGCTCTTGCCGGTGCACACCGTTCCGAGGTCTTTGGTTTCGGTCTTGTTGTCGTAACTGTAGAAGCCGCCCACCATGCGCTTGCGGCTGCTGGTGGTGATGCGGGCAATGGCCTGCACTTGCAAAGGCACGTCGGCGGCGGGCTTGCCATCGGTGGTGAGCGCCAGCGCCTGGAAGCGCACCTTCTGGCTGGCCGACGCCCAGCCCTCGGTCTTGATGCCTGCCAGCACAGCGGCGGGCCACAGGGTCTGGGTGCTGCGCAGGGTTTGCACCTCTCCGCTTGGGTCGGCATAGGTCGCTTCAATCAACAACTCCTGCGCGGCGGTGGAGCCCGGCACGTTTTCCAGCACCACGCGGCCTGCGCCGTTGCGGTCGAGGGTGACCGGGAGCTTGTCGGCAATCACGCGGCCATCCTGCCCTGCGGCCTCTTCTTCTTCGCCACTGCCCCCGGCGGCGGCGCGGCCACGCGGCGGCCGGAAGCTGAAGCCGTCGTAGTCGTCAAACTGCAATGCCTTGCCACGCACCAGGGCCGACACACGCACCGGCAACTGCGCTGCAGCACCACCCGCCACATAGTTGACCTGCACGCTGGCCGGCACGGTGCGCACATTGACGAGCGGCGCCTTGTCGGCCGGACCTACGCGCCCTTCGAGCACGGGAAGGCGGAACTCCTCCACCCGAAAGCGGCCGGACGAAAAAAACTGATCGGCTTCGCTGCCGCGCAGCTCCACCTCGTACACCCCCAGTTTGGCGGCGGGTGGAATGGCAAATTCGCTCGCCGCGCTCAGGCCGCCGGTGGCCGACTTGCGCCATTGCAGCGGCTGGGTGAACTGCTGGCCGCTGCCCTGGTGGGTGACGACCAGCGTGTCCGGCCGTTGCGTGGGCAAGCCGAAGCCGTTGCGGGTTTCGCTGCGCAGCAGGTGCTTCATCGACACCGTCTCACCGGCACGCAGCAACGTGCGGTCGAATACGGTGTGGGCCCGCTCGTCGGGCTTGGGGGCGTTGCTGGTGGGCACATTGAAGCGCCAGGGCTCAATGCCACGCTGCCAGTCGCTCCAGGT
>Ga0073905_10000804_pt1 | contig 15284 bp, 10 predicted proteins | sample KloWWTupernatant_FD_65482 | JGI IMG/M metagenome (GOLD analysis project Ga0073905, IMG submission 65482) | Active sludge microbial communities from Klosterneuburg, Austria, studying microevolution and ecology of nitrifiers - Klosterneuburg... | ecosystem: Engineered > WWTP > Aerobic digester >... | reverse complement strand
GGCCATGCCGTTGACCTTCATGCCATAAACCCCCGGAAAAAGGATCAGGTTCAGGGCCGGGAGCGCCAGGCCCTTGGTGTTGGCCGGCAGCACGGCATCGACGGCGTTCGCGACCTGCTCGGCCGGGCCGAACTTGCCCAGGGCCGTCATGATCGGATGGTTCTCGCTGTTGCGCCGGCGCAGCCACTGCAACAGCGCAAAGACGCCAAGCCCGGTCAGGATGAGCAGAAGCGGAATGATGGCGAGTGCGCCTCCATTGAAATCAGTGGCGTCCAGCATGTAAGGCAGGAACGAGTCCTTCATGTCCGGCACGTCTTTGACGATGTCGTCGATGATGTCACGCTTGATGTCACTGGGGATTCCCGCCATCGCGCCGGTCACCGTGGTTCCGCTCATTGCGGTCGACATCTTGACCAGGAGCGCCTTGTCGCCCAGCAGCAAGACCCGGTAATAGCCCGAGGTGCGGGTGTTGGTGACCGAACCGGAGCGACTGCGGGTCGTCGTCACCTGGGTGAAACCGGAGTCGACGTTGCGATCCGCCTTGACCGTCACGTAGTAGTTGGCGACCGCGTCCGGGTTGCTCACCTTAATCAGAGCCGCCCGGTCGATGACGCTCGGACCGGAGAACACATTTGTAAGGTAGCGGGCCGAGAGAGCCAGCACGCCAACGGCCAGTCCAAGCAGGATGACCCACGTGATCAGCAGGTTGCGGTTGGTGCGCTTGATCTGCGCGGCGATGAATCCTTCGTTCATGTTGTCCTCCATTGGTCTCGCTGTCCCAACAGAACTTGTTTTCGGAGTTGATATCCCCCCCTCCGGCGTACGCCGGAGGGGGGGATATCAACTCCGAAACGGCTTCTGTTGGCTGTAATTATGGCCGGAAAACGTTGTGCCGGGTCAGCGCGATACGGTGAAGTTGACGGTCTCGCTGGCGGCGATGCGCTTGCCATCCTTGTCCATCGCATACACCGTCCAGACATAGCGGGCAGGCTCGAGCGTATCCTTGAAGGCGTAGAGTGGCTCGCTCACGCTGGTGAAATCCAGCAGCTTCGGGCGATCGGGTTTGCTGTCGTTCCACATCAGGATCTCGTAGCGCACAGCCAGGGGATGGGTTTCCCATTCCAGCCGCACACCCGACCCGGCGACGTTTGGCGCGCGGTTGGGCGGACCCAGCAATGGAATGACGCACGGCCCGGCCTGCCCGGCCACGCTGAACTTCTGCTCGGCGGATTCGGCGATTTTTGTCTTCGCGGCGTTGAAGGCCGATACGCGCCAGCGGTACTCGCAATTGAGCAGCCCAGGCGCGGCCAGTGACGTTTCCCGGGTCTGGGTGTTGTTCAGGACCGTATCGCCTCGGGCCGGGGTCAGGTAAACCTCGTAGTAGTCGGCTGAGGGGTAGGCGGTCCAATTCAGCGCGGGCGAACCCGTACTAACGGCAGCCGCCTGCCGGGGCTCGCCCAGGGCCAGATCCAGTTTGTAGACGCTCTGCGGACGAATGTCCAGGGTCTTGTTCGCTTCCACGGCGAACTTGCGCGCGGTAATGGCGCCCGACGTGATGTAGATCATCGAGTCGGCGCCAAATGGCCGGATCGCCAGGGCGTATTCGCCGGGTTCGACGCCTGCGAAGCGATACGCCCCGGCCGTGTTGGTGCGGGTGCTGTATTCGCGCCCCTTGCAGCCGCCAATGAGTTGGAAGTCTTCGCACAGCTTGACCTCCTGATCGGCCGCGCCGGCGCCGTTCCAAATCACCGATCCATCGACGTTGCCCTTGCCTGCGGCGGGCGTCACCCGCGGCAAGCTGGACGTTGGGGCGGGCACGGCGGTTGGGGAGGGACGAGGTGTGGCCACTGCCGCAGGGCGCACAGTCGGGGAGGCCACGCCGGCCGCTTGTGTCATCAGCGGGAGCGGCGTGATCCCACGGGTCGCCGTCGCCGCCAGCCGCGCTGGCGCGGGCGGCGGCTCGGTCGAGGGCCCGGCCGTAGGCAGCACTTCCAAATCGCCGCAGCCGGCCAGTAGCGCGGCCGCCAGAATTGTCATCACTCTAATTCGCAACTGGTAACCCAAAGTTCATCCCCTGATTGTCATCCAAAGTTCTGCCCAAGGAATCGATCATCGTGGAAGTTTTGAATGGTGTCAAGCCATCCCCAAAACACGTTGGGAGCGGTATTCCCCTGGCGAAGCCAGGGGAATACCGCTCCCAACACCATCATCTTCGCATCGGTAGAATGACCACGCGTGCAAAACGACCTCCCTATCTGGGCCCTGCGTGACGAATTGCGCGAGGCATGGGCTCAACAGCCTTCGACTGTCCTGGTCGCCCCGACCGGCTCAGGCAAGACCACCCAGATCTGCCAGATGCTGCTTGCCGAACGCCCGGCCTGGACGGGCCGCATCGTCGTGCTGCAACCGCGCCGGGTCGCCGCCCGCTCGGTCGCCCGACGGGTGGCTGAGGAGATGGGCGCCACGCTCGGAGAGAAGGTCGGTTATCAGGTCCGCTTTGAGGACGTGACCGAACTTGGCACTCGGATCTGCTTCGTCACCGAGGGCATCCTGCTGCGATGGCTGCACGACAACCCGGATCTCAACGGCGTCGACGCCGTGCTCTTCGACGAGTTTCACGAGCGCAATCTGCTCAGCGATATCGCCCTGGCGTTGTGCAAGCGCCTGCAGCGCGAGCGCCGGCCCGGGCTCATGCTGATGGTCATGTCGGCGACGCTGGAAGCCGCCCCGGTGGCGGCTTATCTGGGCGGCGCGCCGATCCTCGAATCGCGCGGTCGTGAGTTCCCGGTCGACCTTGTCTACGAGACCTGGGAGGACGGCAGCGATCTCGAGCGCCCAGTCTGGGAACGGGCTGCCGCGCGCTGCGCCCGGATTCTGCGTGACACGCCCGAGGGCGATATCCTGGTCTTCATGCCCGGCGCGTATGAGATCGGGCAGACCCTCGACGCGCTGCGGGCCGCCCTGCGCGGACAGGCGGCGCCCATCCTGCTGCTAGCCCTGCATGGCGAGCTCCCCCCGCGCGAACAGGACCGGGTCTTCGCGCCGTCCGAGCTGCGCCGGATCATCGTCTCGACCAATGTAGCCGAGACCTCGCTGACCATCCCCGGGATTCGGGCTGTCGTCGACAGCGGCCAGGCCCGGGTCGCCCGTTTCGACGCTGGGCGAGGGATCGGCACGCTCGCGCTCGAGGAGATCTCGAAAGCGTCGGCCGACCAGCGGGCCGGGCGGGCGGGCCGGCTCGGCCCTGGCGTGTGCTATCGGCTGTGGCCGGAGAAGACCCATGAGCGGCGGCCCGCCCGCAACACGCCAGAGATCCAACGGGTGGAGCTCAGCGATGTCGCGCTGCAGCTCGCCGCGCAGGGCGTGACCGATCTCGAGGGGTTTGATTTCCTGGACCGGCCCGACCCCGGGCGGATCCATGCTGCAATCGAGCTGTTGCGCGCGCTCGGCGCGCTGACTGGCGAGCCGCGCAACGCCAGTATCACGGAGGTGGGCCGGGCGATGCTGCGCCTGCCCGCCCATCCGCGCTACGCCCGGATGATGCTCGAGGCCGCCCGCTACGGCTGCGTGCGCGAGGCGGCCCTGTTCGCCGCCATCATGTCCGGGCGCGAGCTGCTCGCCCGGGTGGGCCGCCAGGAGACGATTACCCTGCGCAACCGGGCCCGGGTGATCGAGAAGAGCGGCGAGAACCAGTCCGACTTCTTCGCCCTGCGGCGGGCCTTCGAATTCGCCCGGGCCCAGGACTTCGAGCCGCGGGCGTGTTACACGCACGGGATCAACCCGCACACCGCCCGCGAGGTTGGCCTGACCTTCGCCCAGCTCGAGCGGATGGCCGAGTCCGCCGGCCTGCTCGGGATGGCCCCGGAGTTGGAGGTTCCCCCGGGAGATGCGATCCGGCGCTGCCACCTGGCCGGCTTTGTCGACCAGCTTGCGACTCGCCAGGCCGGGGCGACGACCTGCCATGTGGCTGACGGGCACGAGGGAGAGCTGGCCGATGAGAGCGTCGCCGCGCGCGGGTCGAGCCATCGCCTGTATGTCGTGTCGGAGATCCGCGAGATCACCACCCGCTCGGGCGAGAAGCTGACCCTGCTCAACACTGCCAGCGCGATCGAGGTCGCCTGGGTGCGGGCGCTTGTGCCGCCCCCGGACGGGCTGAGCGAGTCCATCGAGCACCTCTACGACCGGCTGAATAAACGGGTGGTGGCCGCCCGGGTGCTGCGCTATCGCGACCTGATGCTGGGCGGCGAGCCGCATTTCGCCCTCGACCCGCAGGCGGCGGCCCGGGCCCTGGCTGGCGAGTTCGTCGACAAGCTCGAGAAGCTGCCGGTCTGGAACAATACCGCCCGGCCCTGGCTTGCCCAACGGCGGGAATTGGCCAGCAAGATCAGCGTCGAGATGCTGGAGGCGATCCTGGCCACGGCCTGGCTGGGCGCGACGACCTACAAGGAGATCCTCGAGCGGCCGATCCTGCCGGCCTTGCAGGCCGCGTTGGGGGAGGGGACGTGACAGAGGCGAGCCCGTTCTCAGCGTTTTCGGTGCGGGGCCCTGATCTTGAAGGCGGGCAGGCGCCAACCGTCTATCCACAGATGGCGCAGATTTTCGCGGATTCGGACAGGCGCCACGTGAACAAGGAAATAGAATCGGCGGAAATCTGCGTAATCCGTGGACAGATTGCGCGTGTCATATGCGCAGTAACTCGCTGGGTTCATTTGATCGCCGCGCGGAGGACGCCATGAATCGTAACGCTTGGCGCGTCCTGTCGGCGCTCATCCTCGCCGGCGGGTTGGGCTGGGCTTACGCGACTCGCCCGCAGAGCGGCGCCGCCGCGCCAGCGGTTGCCTCAACCCGCGTCGGCGCGCCCGCCCCGGAGATCGCCCTGCCCATGCTCAGCGGCGAGACGCGCACGCTGGCGGATCTGCGCGGCCAGGTGGTCATCCTCAACTTCTGGGCAACCTGGTGCGGGCCGTGCCGGGCCGAGATGCCGGCTTTGGCCGAGATTCAGACCCAATACGCGTCCCGCGGTGTGATCGTCATCGGGGTCAATCAGCGGGAGGACGCCGGGTCGATCCGACGCTATCTCGACAGCATCGGGGTCGACTTCCCGATCGCCCTGGATCCAACGGGCGAATCCAACCGTCAGTATCGCGTGCTTGGCCTGCCCACCACGTATCTCATCGATCGGCAGGGCCTGATCCGGGACGCCGTGTTTGGCGGGCCGATGGCGCGGGCGCTGATCGAGAGCAAGCTCGCCCCACTCCTGGAGCCCTGATGCAGCCTTTCATTCAGATCTTCGGCCTGGCGATCTCGGCCGCCCCCGCGGCGGTGTGGCTGGGCGCTGTCGTCGCGATCTGGCTGGCCGGGCGCACCGCGGCCTGGCGCGGGCTGGACGGGCGCGTGTTGGGGGATGCGCTCACGGTCGCAGGCTTCGGGGCGCTGCTTGGGGCGCGGCTTGGCTATGTCGCCCTGCACGCCTCGGTCTATGTGCGCGATCCGCTCGCCGCCTTGGCCTTAAGCACCTCGGCCCTCGACGGCGCGATTGGCGCGCTGGCGGGGGTGGGCGTGCTGGCCTGGCGCTTGCGCCGAGCCGGGATGTTGCGTTGGGCGGCGGCCGATGCGCTCGCCCCGCCCGCGCTGGTCCTGGCGATGGGTCTTGCCCTGGCCTCGTATTTCGACGGGGCGGTCTTCGGGGCGGTTGCGGAGGTCCCGTGGGCGGTCGCGGTGTGGGGGGCGGCCCGCCACCCGGTCCAGTTCTACGAGATGGCGGGGCTGCTCATCATGTTGGCCGTCGCCGTCGTGTTGCGCAAACGGGCGCTGCCCGATGGCGCGCTCGCGCTGGGAGCCGTGCTGGCGTATGGTCTGCTGCGCCTCATCGTCGACGGCTTTCGCGCGGATGAGGCGGCGTTGCTGGCCGGGTTGCGGGCCAGCCAGATCGTCGCGGCAATCAGCGCAGCGCTGGCGGCGTGGGGGTTGGGGGCGGCGGATCACAGATGACACGCCATTGCCGAATGGGACATGCGCTGCGCACACAAGAACGAAGGAATCTGCGCTAATCTGCGTAAATCTGCGGATCGATCCAGTTCCAAGCCCGCTCGGCCCGTCACCGGCGCGGCAGGTTTTGTCCACAGATTACGCAGATTTCCCCGGATTTGGACATGCGCCGCGCGCATAAGAAAAAAGAATCAGCGGAAATCTGCGTAATCTGTGGATAGATCCCGGTCTACATTGGCGCCGACCGCTAGACGCCGATCACCCACCGCGCCAGGGCCAACGCTTGCTCGCGGGTCACGATCTCCCCGATCATCTGGGCCTCGCGGACGGCTTCCAGCGCGGCCCCGACAGCCGGCCCGGGGCCAACGCCCAGAGCCAACACATCCCGCCCGCCCAGCAGCGGCCTGGGCGCGACCTCGGGCGCGTAGCGCGCCTCGAAATGCTCGAGCAGACCCCAGCCGATTTCGGCTATGGCTGGGTCGAGGGCCATGCCAAGCAGGGCGGCCTCGGGCGCGGCTTCGCGGGCCGCCCGCATCCAGCGGTATTCCGCCCGCGCGTCGCGCAGGGCCTCGCTCAGCGCCGCCCCGGCCCGGATCGTCCTGGCCCGTGCGACCTCGGCCGCGCTGACCTTGAGGGCGAGCGCGCGCCCTTCGACCGCGGCTGGCGACGCGCCGGCGCATAACGCAACCAGTCTCAAAATCGCCAGGCGCGGGGCGTTGGCCAGCGGCTCGGCCAGGCGCGCGCTGAGCCTTGGGGCGCGCCGGGCCGCCTGCTCGAGCAAGGCGTCGATGGCGCGCAATGTCGCAGGCGGGCGCGCCGCGGCTTCGGGCAGGACGATGTTGAGCAGGTCCAACGCTGCGAGTAGGTCTACGGCTGCGCTTGCCTTGGGCAGCGCCAGCGCCTTGAGCAACTCATCGCGGGTGCGCTCGGCGCTGGGGCCATCCGCGGCCGCCAGCCGGGGCCCAGCCGCGCGTGCGGCCATCTCCGCCGCGGGATCGATCCGGGCGTCGAGGTCGGCGGCGAAGCGGGCGACCCGCATGGCCCGGACCGGATCGTTGGCGATGGCGTCAGGCGAGGCCAGGCGGATGACCTTGTCACTCAGATCCTTCGCCCCGCCGAGCGGATCGTAGAGCGCCATCTGGCCAGGCATCGAGCCATCGAGCGGCAGCCAAATCGCGATGGCGTTGAGGGTGAGATCGCGCCCGCGCAGATCATCATCCAGGGTCGCCCCGCGACAACGGGCAAAGTCCAGGGTCAGGCCGTCTACGATGACTCGGGCTGTCCCGCGTTCGGCGTCCATGACGTAGAAGGCGCCCCCGAGCGCGTTGGCGACGGCGCGGGCCAGCCCGGCCGCGTCGCCCAACACGGCGAAGTCGAGGTCGTGCGGGGCGCGCCCGAGCAGCAGATCTCGGACCGAGCCGCCGACCAGGGCAATCGAGATGCGCCGTTTGGCGGCGCTGGACCGGGCTTGCTCGAGCAGCGGCAGCAGCCCCGCCGGGATAGCGATCATCGCGCCCCGAAAATCGCCCGCCCGATCCGGACCAGGGTCGAGCCCTCGGCGATGGCGGCCTCGAAGTCGTCGGTCATCCCCATCGACAGCTCGGGCGCGTCCAGGCCGGCGATGCGCGTATGCAGCAGTTCGCGCAGACCGCGCAGGCTGGCGAAGACGGGCCGGGCAAGCTCAGGGTCGACGACGACCGGCGCCATCGTCATCAGCCCGCGCACGCGCAGGCCGGGCAAAGCCGCGATGCGGATGACTTCGGTGATAAACGCCTCGCGCGCGCCCGGATCGCGCTCCCAGCCCGCCACCCCGAATCCCTCTTTGCTCGCCTCGCCGCTGACGTTGCATTCGAGCAAGATGTCCTGGGGCGGCCGGTTCTGGGCGATCGCCCGCGCGTTGAGTCGGGTCGCCAGCTTTGGCGTGTCCACCGAATGGATCAGGGCGAACTCGCCGCCGAAGTCGCTGGTCTTGCGCGATTGCACGTGCCCAATGAGGTGACAGCGCAGACCGGGGCGCGGCCCGAGCGCGGCCAACTTGGGCAGGGCCTCCTCGACCCGATTCTCGCCAAAGTCGCGCTGCCCGGCGGCATACGCCTCCGCAACTGCGCTGGCGGGAAACGTCTTGGAGACCGCCACCAGCGTCACCGTCGCGGGATCGCGGCTGGCATGCGCGGCGGCGCGCGCGATACGGGCGCGCACGCGGGCGAGGGATTCGGCGATGGATGCGCTCACATAAGGAATTGTACGGGCGAAAGGTGATTCAAACATGGATGGACAGGATGGACAGGATTGTTCTATCCTGTCCATCCTGTCTATCCATGTTCAATTCCTGCGCGCTGGCCCCAGGAATTGCTCGAGCAGTGCGTTAACCCGGGCGGGTTCCTCGTGCTGCACCCAGTGGCTGGCCTCTTCAATGAACTCAAGCCGCCCATCAGCGCACAGGTCGATGCTGGGCTGGGCGAGTTCGCGCCCCAGAAAGCGATCCCGGGCGCCCCAGATCATCAGCAGCGGCACGCGCACGCGCGGGTGGCCCATCTGCGAGGGCTTCTGCCCGATCGCCCGGTACCAGTGGATCATCGTGCGCAACCCGTCCGTCCGCGACCAGGCTTCGACGTAACGGTCGAGGTCAGCCTGCAAAAACGTGCCCGGCCGGCTGCTGGCGACCAGGCTGCGGGCGGACGCGGCATACTGGTTGCGCCGAATCACGGCCTCGGGCAGGCCCGGGATTTGGAAGAAGAACATGTACCAGCTCTTGAGGAGCTGGCTGAAGCTGCGGGTGAGCGTCCGGCCCATCACCGCCGGGTGGGGGGCATTGAGGATGGCGGCTCGTTCGATGCGATTCCGGTGCTTGAGGGCCAGCCACCAGGTGACGGCCGCCCCCCAGTCGTGGCCGACCACCCGGGCGCGCGCGCAGCCGGCCGCGTCAATCAGCCCGACGACATCGCCGGCAAGGGTGTCGAGGGCGTAGTCGCTGATCGCGTCCGGTTTGTCGCTCAGGTTGTAGCCGCGCTGGTCGGGGGCCCACACCCGGTAGCCCAGGCCCGCGAAGTGCTCGATCTGGTTTCGCCAGCCATACCAGAATTCAGGGAAGCCGTGCAAAAAGATGAGCAACGGGCCGTCGGCTGGGCCGGCCTGAGCGACGTTGAGGTGGATGCCGTTGGTTGGCACGCGTACGAAATCGGGCTTAAACATGGATGCGCAGGATATACAGGATAGAGCAATCCTGTCCATCCTGTATATCCATGTTCAAATCCTATACCGCGCTCATCCGATTGCGCGGAGCAATGTATCCAAAGCCGCGCCGACATCCTGCAGCTCGTGGCAGATCTGGACCAGTTCGTCGTCGACCCGCCGAAAGCGGCGCGAGGCCGCGCTGCGAAACTGGGCGAACAACCGGCGGGCCAGGATCAGGTCACGACCCGTCAGAGCGGTCTGGAGATCGGCTCCGAGCTTGAGCAGCCGGGCTGCCCAATCATCAGTTCGCGCGCCAATGAGTTGGGCGGCCAGCCCGCTGACGTCGCCCCAGGTCGCCTCGAGCTCGCTGCTGTCGGTTGCCAGGGTGTCCTCGATTCGGCTGAGCTGGTTCTCAACTTCCTGCCAACCGTTGTGTTCGTCCCGGATTGATTGCAACCTGTCGCGCAGGGTCACCAGGGCGCCCAGGGATTGGACAAAGGCGCCCATCTCGATCTCGGTCACGCCAGCGGCCGTCAACTGCTCGCGCGCGGTGGCCATGCGCGCGCCCATGTTGCTCTGGAGCAGCACGTCCACGGTGGCCACCATGCGGGTGTTGACCTGCGAGGGTCCGCGCCCGAGCGCGCGTTTGAGATCCGCCCGCCCCCGGGTGAGGGCGGCGGCATCTTCGGATTCCAGGGCCGCCAGCAGCGTCGCGCGCGCCTGGGCGAGCTGGGTCAGCCACAGGGCGGCGGCCAGGCCGAGCGCGCGATTGGCCGCCTGCGCGCTGACTTCGCCAATGATGTCGGTGATTTCCGGGATCGATTGAATCAGGGTGTTCCAGGCGCCCGGGTCTGTGGTGGCGCGACGGCTGTCGGCATCCAGGGGCGGGTAGCGCACCTCAAGCTCCTGCAACAGCTCGTGCAGGGACTTGTACGCGCCGAGCAGGGCGATCTGAGTCCGCGCGTTTTCAAAGTCCACCCGGAAGCCGCTGATGGCCTCGAGCGCCACCGGATTTCGAGCAAGCGTCGCGAGGGCGTTGACGCCTTCGGCGATCGACGCCACAACCCCGGGATCCGGGAGCGTGACTCTGGCAAAGGTTCCCCAGTCAATCGGCCCGTGTTGAAGGCGCGCCTTGCAGGCCTCGAGCAGGGCGGTCAGCTGGCCGCCCCGCAAAACGTACTCACACAAGGCCTGAGCGCGCGCCTCGATCGTGTCGCGGCGGGGCACGGAGTCAGGGTTGATCCCGATATCGGCGCACAGCACGTCGATGTCATCCAGCCCGAAGGCGCGGGCCAGCGCATTGCGCAGGTCGGCCAGGGTCGGCGTGGGCTGGGTCATCGCCTGGACCCTGTCAGGCCGCGGCCACGACGGGCGCGGTCGTGCCGCGCTTGATCAACTCGATGGGAATGACGATGCGGGTGTTTTCGACCGGGTCGCCGCGCAGCTCGGCCATGAGCAATTCCGCGGCGGCGCGCCCTTTCGCCAGGGCGGACTGGCGGACCGTTGTGAGGCCGGGTTCAGCCCGGATGTGGGTTTCGATGTCGTCGAAGCCGACGACGGACAGATCACCCGGCACGCTGAGCCCATGGGCGAAGGCCGCTTCGATCAGGCCGTAGGCGATGGCATCGCCGAGCGCAAACACCGCGGTCGGCCGGCGCTCGAGCCGGAGGATGCGTTGCAGTGCCTGCGCGCCGCCGGCGGCGGTGCAGGGCACTTCGGTGGTGTAAATACGCTGCTGCAGCAGCGAGATGCCGCGTTCCCCGAGCGCCGCGCGGATACCGTCGAAGCGATGCTTGAGCGTACCGGTGTATTTCTCGGGGGTGCCGAAAAACGATTCAAAGGCGACGATGGCAATATCGCGGTGGCCCAACTCGAGCAAGTGGCTCATGGCAAGCCGGGCCCCCTCTGCGTCGTCGATGTTGACGCAGGGCACGCCTTGCGGCGCGTCGGTGTCGATCATCACAAACGGAATTTCGCGCCGTCGAAGCGCCTGGACGGCGTCGTCGTCGGCATCGAGTCCGGTGACGATGCAGCCATCGATGAGGGCCGTGTATGTCGCATCGACGAGCGATCCGCGGCGGGGCGGGATCATCATGAGGGAGAGCCCTTCGGACTTGCAGACCTGGCCGATACCGCTCATGAGCGAGGCGAAGAACGGGTTGGCCAGCGTGTCGCTGATATCCTGGGGAACGAGCAATCCGAGCGCGTGTGTGCGGCGTGTATTCAGACTGCGGGCAATTGGATTGGGCGTATACCCCAGCTCGCGCGCGACCTCGAGGATGCGTTGAGTAGTCTCAGCTGACAGACGTTTGGGCAGGTTGAAGGCAAAGGACACCGCGGTCTTGGATACGCCGGCCTGGCGGGCGATGTCCTTGATCGTCACCCTCGGCGCGGTGGCGGAGGCGGAGCGATATCCATTCCGAACCTGGGGTGGTTTTACCGTCTGGTTCGGTCCCGGGTCGGGAACTGGCAGGGCGTTTTCGGGAGGAGCTTGATCGCCAGACTTGGATTGGTCTTGATCCGGAGTTCCAGGGGATTTAGCAGTCATATCGTAGATTTCTCCGACGCGGTCTTCTGGGTCGAATGTTCGTTGTCATGCCAACGAGACCTCCATTATGCCGTGATTTACTAAACCGGTTGCCAACTTTCAGAGAGCGCTCTCAGAGCGTACAAACGGGAAGTAAGATCTCGACGAACACCCTAAAGGTTGGCCCGCGTGGGTTCGCGGCGGGCACAAACGTAAGGGGGCCAACCTTTAGGGTGTTCGCGTCGTCACGGTTTGGCGCCTGGAGTAAAATAGAACAGACGTTCAAATGAGGTTCAACGCGAAGAAACCCGCCGCCAAGGGTGGCAGTCCCCGCAAGGGCAAGGCCAAGCCACGCCAGGCGCCGCGCGAGCCGCTGCTGTCGCTCACCCCTGACCAATGGCTGGACGTGCTTGGTGCCGTGCTCATCGGCGTGGCGGCCATCACCCTGCTCAGCGCACTCTCCCCCGGAGGCCAGGGGACTGTCACCGCCGCGTGGTTTGTGTTCCTGCGCGGGGCGTTTGGGTGGATGGCCTATGCCGCCCCGGTCGTGCTGGCGGCCTTTGGCTGGTATCTCGTACAACATCATTTTGGGAGCCTGCCCCAGATCGGGATCGGCCGGCTCACCGGCGTGGTCGCCGCCTTCCTGACGCTCCTGATGCTGTTGCACCTCTTCGGGATGGCGACAATCCAACCTGACGGGGCCAAACTGGCGGCTGAACAAGGCGGCGGCGGCAATCTGGGCTGGGCGGTGCTCAAGGTCTTCATCGACGCCATCGGCATCTACGGGGCCGCCATCGCGGTCGTAGCCCTGGTCGGCATGGCGCTTATGATGGCCACCGGGACGACGATCGCTCAGCTCGTCGAAGTCATCCGGGTCCGCACCGCGGCCCGGCCGGACACCATCACCCCGCGTTGGGATCCCCTGCGGCCGCGTCCGCCCGAGTCGGATCCGAATGGCGAGCTGGTCATCAACGGACTCAAGCCCAAGCAGCGCCGGGGGAGTCGCGCAGACGATGGGGCGACGGCGCCGCGGCTGAAAACGCCAGTCGCGCCTACCGGGCAATTGCCGACACCCCGGATCAACCCCATGCGCCCAGGCAAGGCGCCGGCCGACGATCCCGACCTTCCCCCCGCCCGGGTCATCGGGGCCGGCCGGGGAAATGGCGAGAGCGCGAGCCCTGCCCGCGGCCGCCCGGCGGTGCAGCTCAAGCCGGCCGCGGCGGCCATGGCGGCGCCACCGCCACCGCTTTCTTCGCGTTACGACAGCCAGCGGGTCTGGCAGTTGCCGCAAGTTCAGGAGCTGCTCGAGCCGGGCAAGGACGCCACCCTGCAGGAGTCGGATATCCGCAAGAAGGCCGCCGTGATCGAAGACACCCTGCGTTCCTTTGGCGTGCCGGGACGGGTGACCGAGGTCAATCGCGGGCCGACCATCACCCAGTTTGGGGTGGAGCCGGGCTTCACCGAAATGAAAAGCGGCAAGCAGCAGAAGGTCAAAGTCAGCCGGATCGCCTCGCTCGCCGATGACCTGGCGCTGGCCCTTTCCGCGCCGCGCATCCGGATCGAGGCGCCCGTGCCTGGACGCGCGATCGTCGGGATCGAAGTTCCCAACGGCGAGACCTCGCTGGTAAGCCTGCGCGACATCATCGAGAGCGAGGAGTTTGAGCTCTTGAGCCGCAAGACGCATATGCGGCTTGCCCTTGGCGCGGATGTGAGCGGACATCCGGTCGTCGCCGATTTAACGGCGATGCCCCACCTTCTCATTGCCGGCACCACCGGATCAGGCAAGAGCGTGTGCGTCAACGGGATCATTGCGGCGTTGCTCATGCACAATTCGCCGGAGGACCTGCGCTTCCTGATGGTCGACCCAAAGCGGGTTGAGCTGACCGGTTACAACGGCATTCCGCACCTGATCTCGCCTGTTGTCGTGGATGTGGAGAAGGTCATCGGCGTGCTGAAGTGGGTGACCGGCGAGATGGACAACCGGTATCGGACCTTCGCCCGGCACGGCTGCCGCAACGTCGTCGACTTCAACACCAAGTCAGCCGAGGCGCGCCAGCGGGCCGTGGCGGCCGATCCGAACGGGCCGCCGGTCGTCATTGACGCGGATCTCAAGAAGCTGCCCTACATCGTCGTCGTCATCGACGAGCTGGCGGACCTGATGATGCTCGCCCCGGACGAAACCGAGAAAATGATCTGCCGCCTGGCCCAGATGGCCCGGGCAACGGGCATCCATCTAATTGTGGCCACCCAGCGCCCCAGCGTTGACGTGGTGACCGGGTTGATCAAGGCCAACTTCCCGGCCCGGATCGCCTTCACGGTCGCGACCGCGGTGGACTCGCGGGTCATCATCGATCAACCCGGCGCCGACAAGCTGCTCGGCCGGGGCGACATGCTGGTGATGACGCCCGAGTCGGGCCAGCCGATGCGCGCCCAGGGTTGCTTCCTCAGCGACATTGAAATCCAGAAGATCGTGCGGCACTGGCGCGGCCAGGGCGGCGTGATCGACCATGATCCGGTCGCGGCCTCGATCGAAGGGCCGACCGCGCCCGTGTCTGGGACATTCGAACGCGGCAGCCTGCCACATACAACGCACGAAGGCAACCCATTGTCGTGGGACGAGGCGCGCGCGCTGACGGCGGCGATGGCGGACACCGGCAGCGCCGGCGGCAACGCGGACAAACTTTTCGAGGACGCGGTGCAGACCGTGCAATTGCAGGGCAAGGCATCGATCTCGCTGCTTCAGCGCCGGCTGCGGATTGGCTATACCCGGGCCGCGCGGATCATCGAGGAGATGGAAGAGAAGGGCATCGTCGGACCGACTGTGCCCGGCTCGCAATTCCGCGAGGTCCTGATTTCGCCGCCGCAGTAGCCGCCGCAGTAGCGGGGGGCGGGGGAGTTCGCCTCCGGGTACGGGGTCGGCTGGAGACTCTAGCGGCGCGGCAACAGCCAGCCAAAGGTCGTCGGGGGCGGGGGCGGCACCGCTGCGCGCTCGGCATCGGTGGCGGCATGCCGCCGGGCCAGCTCAAGGATCAGGCTGCGCTCTCCCATTCGCATCGCCCAGTGATGGTTGGCCGAGAAGATCGGCTTCATGATGAATGAGAGGTGCTTCAGCAGCGGCTTCTCGGCCTCGATCTTCCAGTCGTAGGTGATCTTGACGCTTTCGCCGTCGGGCTCGAAGGTCCAAATCCCGCGGCCGACGAAGTCGCCCTGCGCGCGCAGGGAGAAACCGAACGGATGGCGGGATTCCTCGACCCGGAACTGCCAGCGCAGGGTATACGGCAGCCAACCCTTGGTGTAGAGATCGATGATCCTGCCGATGCCCCGGGCATCGCCGGGCGCGAGTTCCTTTACCTCGAGGTAGACCGATGGCCACCAGCGGCCCAGGTCGGTGGCATTGCCGAGGATCTGGTTGATCTCGTCAAGGGTGGCCCTTACGCGCCACTGGGTGATGAAGTGATAGGTGTTTGCGGTCGCGCGCACGCCAGAGGGGGGCAGGGATTTTTCTGTCACGCCCATCATGCTAGCGGCCACGCCGCCTGCGCGGAAGCCCGTCCGCTGTCCAATTCCTGCCCAAAACCGGGGCGCCGCCAAAATC
>Ga0073905_10000803_pt1 | contig 15289 bp, 11 predicted proteins | sample KloWWTupernatant_FD_65482 | JGI IMG/M metagenome (GOLD analysis project Ga0073905, IMG submission 65482) | Active sludge microbial communities from Klosterneuburg, Austria, studying microevolution and ecology of nitrifiers - Klosterneuburg... | ecosystem: Engineered > WWTP > Aerobic digester >... | reverse complement strand
GGGCGGGATTATTGCTGACAGCAACCCAGAATTGGTTAATCTTTATCGTTCTGTTGCCGCTGATGTTGAGGGCGTAATGGCCCAGCTTCGCCGCTATGAAAATACCGAAGAGGTGTTTTATGCCGCTCGTGCGCTGGACGTTGCCAAGTTGTCCAACGTAGAGGCAGCAGCACGCACCATATTCCTGAATAGAACGTGTTTTAACGGCCTGTACCGGGTCAATAAATCGGGTCAATTCAATGTGCCGTTTGGACGGTACAAGAACCCAAAAATCATAGATGAAGACGCACTAAAAGCGGCTTCTGCGCTACTCAGCAACACCACGATCATTTGCGGTGACTACAAGACAGTTTTGAAAGAAAACGCGCAGACGGGAGACTTCATTTTTCTTGACCCGCCTTATCTGCCTGTTTCTGAGTATGCCGACTTCAAACGCTACACCAAAGAGCAGTTTTACGAAGAGGATCATGTCGAGCTGGCCGCAGAGGTTAAACGTCTTCATGAGTTGGGCTGTCATGTGATTTTGACAAACTCAAATCATCCTTTGGTGCATGAGCAGTACCGGAAGTTTGCCGTCGAAGTGGTGCAAACAAAGCGGTATATCTCATGCAACGGCAAAGGCCGAACGGGCGAGGATGTGATTGTCACAGTCCCACCCAAGCAGCGTTTTAATCTGCGATTGGTTCCCGCGCCGCTACCCCAGCAGGCCATGCAATACCCTTCGACCCGTTACATGGGGTCAAAAAACAAGCTGCTAGCTGAAATATGGGCGGTTGCTTCTCAATTTGAATTTGATACTGCCCTAGACCTGTTTTCGGGTTCTGGCGTGGTGGGCTATATGTTGAAATCTCACGGTAAGGCCGTGGTGAGCAACGACTATATGGCGATGTCGGCGACGTTTTCCAAAGCGATGATTGAGAACAACGAAATTACCTTGTCTCAGACCGAAGCGTTAGCATTGCTTGAGCCCAAAAATACGATTGATCGTTTTGTTGAAACCAAGTTCCAAGGGTTGTATTTCAGCGATGACGATAACCGCTTGATCGACATAGTGCGAGCCAATATCAAGGCCGTGAAGAACCCGTATAAGCGGGCCATTGCCATGTCAGCATTGATTCGGGCTTGCCTGAAAAAGCGCCCTCGCGGTATTTTTACCTATGTCGGCCATCGGTATGACGATGGTCGTAAAGACCTTTTAATGACGTTCCGCGCTCAGTTCCTTGAGGCTGTTGATATGGTGAATGCTGCCGTGTTCGACAACGGCAAGAAAAATAAGGCTCGCAACGGCGACGCAATGACTTTGCAGAACCGTGAATCGGGCTTGGTCTATATCGACCCGCCCTATTATTCCCCACTGTCTGATAACGAGTATGTGCGCCGCTATCATTTTGTTGAAGGATTGGCCCGTGACTGGCAAGGCGTGGAAATTCAGGAACACACTCTTACCAAGAAGTTCAAGTCATATCCGACGCCGTTTTCTTCACGCAAAGGTGCGGCAGAAGCCTTCGATATGCTGTTTAAGCGATTCCGTGAAAGTGTGCTTGTGGTGTCCTACTCGTCCAACAGTCAGCCGACCTTAGACGAAATGGTCGCCATCATGGCGAAGCACAAGAGCCATGTCGAAGTCGTGCCCGTTGATTACAAGTATTCCATCGGCAACCAAGGGAGCAAGGTGGGCGATAACAAAAACGATGTGCAGGAATATATTTTTGTCGGATATTGAAGGGGAGTGTGAATGCTAAATGCCAACGATAAAGAGAATTTGGTCAAGTCCAGCCAGACCGCGAATCTTTTAGTGCAAGACTTGCGCGACCTGGTGAAAGCGGCCAATCCATTATTGGCCGAGATTGCCATGGAAATCTTGCAGCAGGCCGTCCAGATCGAGCAGCGATTGAACCGGATTGATTCAATTACCAACCCGGAAGAAAAGACAGAATGAGGCCGTGGCATTTAGGAAATACGACCGTCCGCAGCCCTTTCCGGTTGCGTGATGGTCTGGTGGCGCTGTCCACTTCATCATTGCAAGGCAATTTGCGGGGGGAGGAACAGGAACGCGCTTTCCGCCGTTTGCTGGGCGAGCATGGCATTGTTGAACTTGGCGACGATGACACCTACAGCGTGGGGCGTAAATGGCGCTCTGCGCTGAATAAGCTGGGCTTCCTTTACCCAGAAGTGCCGCCCGCCTCTGGTATCCCGCAAAGCGAAATCGGCCCTATCGACATGATTACGCCGAACGGCTGGCGGCTGATTCGTGCCGATACTGTGCCCGCGATGCAGGAGTGTTTTTTGCGGGCGCTGGCCGCGCATTACATCCCTTCCGCATTGGAGCGGAAGTTTGATTTTGCGGTGTTCTCACCGCTACGGCATACGCTGGCCATCATGCTTGAGCTGGAGAAGCAAACCGGGGAAAGCCGTCTCAATTTCGTTGAAATGGCGATTGTTGTGCAGCTCACCAGCAGCGACGAACCACTGGCCGACATCGTTGCTCAGGTGCTGGCGTTACGGGCGCGGCGGCTTGCATCCCCCAACAAACGCAAGTTCGACCGACAGGAGCGCGAAGCCGCCGCCGTGCTGCACGGATACGCGGCAGGCACGTTCAATGACTATGCCGATACCAATCTGCGCTATCTCAAAGCGACAGGGCTGGTGCAAAGCAAAGGGCGCGGCCTTTCGCTGGTGCCGGAGAAGCACGTTTTCGTTGAAAAGCTGATTCAGGATACCGGGATTCCTGACTCTGACCGCTCTTACTTCATCACCTTGTGCAACGGTGCAAAGCTACCGACTGACAACAAGGATTCAGCACTGGCCGTGCTGGATGACCTGTTGCGGCAGCTTGAAAAGCGCGGTATCCCATTTGACGCGACAGGTAAGCCAACGGACACCCCGGCAGATATAGCGATCATTCGCCACCAGATCGAGGGGATTTTGTCGGAGCGGAACGGAGAAGAATATGCAACCCGGCAAGCGGTGGAGTGGGAAGAAATCGCCGCGTACATGGAACTCATCATTACCAGAAAAGGTAAAAAGACCCTCTCAAATGGCGAGGACATCGAAGTTCCACAGGCCGAAGCACCCGCCTATTTCGAGTGGGTTCTATGGCGTGCCTTCCTTGCCATCAACAGCTTGGCAAACAAGCCGTATGAGGCAAGGCGCTTTAAGATTGACCAAGACTTTTTGCCCGTTGGCACAGCGCCGGGGAATGGCCCTGACTTGATCTTTGAGTTTCACGATTTTGTGATCGTGGTTGAGGTCACATTGACGGACAACTCGCGGCAGGAAGCTGCCGAAGGTGAACCAGTGCGCCGCCATGTGGCGGATCTGGTTTCTCATTATGCGATTCAATCCGGCAAACCTGTGTATGGACTATTCATTGCAAATCGCATCGACTCCAACACCGCCGAAACATTCCGAATCGGCGTTTGGTTCACTCGCACGGATGACAAGATGCGCTTAGACATCATCCCGGTGACGCTCGTACAGTTCAAAGCCTTTTTTGAAGCCCTGTTCACGTCTGGCCGTGTTGAGGTCGGTTTGATTCGTGAGCTGCTCGACCTGTGCGGTGGCTTGCGGCCAGCACATGAAGCGCCAGCATGGAAGCATGAGATTCAGCAGACTTTCAATCACCGGATCGCTGCCCTGCTGAACTAAACCTGTCAGCCATTTGGTAACAATCTAAAGGTTTGTATCGTGAATTCTGAAAATAATCTTAAAATTAACCCACTCATAAGTGAAATCGCCGTTAAGTTCTTAGGCGTAAAAACCTTGGAAACTCAGAATTCTGACGCTTTGGATTTCCATGACTTGGCAGTTTGGACTTTAAAGGCGGCATTGGAAGCTGCTTTCAATGCTGGATATAAGAGTGTCCAAAACCATGACGAGCCAAAATAATCAGCACTCTAGCGCAGATGAGGAATTGAGTGAATGAGTGAAAACGTGCCGACCACTGCGCCAATTACCGAAGCCGAGCGCCGCAAGCGTCAGGAGGCGGTCAACTTCGCCCGTGCCAATGTCGGCCTTGAAGGGTTCAAGCCTTCCGAGGAAGCGGAGCAACGCGCAGCCCGGTTTGTCGCCGGTGAAATCGACCTTGCCGAGTACGTGGACCCGGCACGCTGAAACTGTCTTGGCGACAGATTCACGACCTGGCCAGTTCCTTTTTGTCGCCAACCACTGGCCGGGCCATCGCGCATACGCGCTTCACTTGGCTTTGACTGCACCCGGCCAGCCTTGCCGTTTCCGCGATGCTCTTGCCGCCTTCGCGCAAGGCCACGATGCGGGCATGGGTGGCGGTATCGGTCTTGCGGCCGGCATACCGGCCCGCAGCCTTCGCCAGATCAATGCCTTGGCGCTGGCGTTCGCGCCTGTCCTCGTAGTCGTCATGGGCCATTTGCAGGGCCAGTTTCAAAAGCATGTCCTGCACGGACTCCAAGACGATGCGGGGCACGCCCTGCGCTTCGGCCGCCAGTTCGTCCAGGTCGATGATGCCGGGCACCGACAGCCGGGCACCCTTGGCGCGTATCGAGGCCACAAGCCTTTCGGCTTCGGCCAAGGGTAGGCGGCTGATGCGGTCGATTTTTTCGGCCACCACGATTTCACCGGCTTGCAGATCGTCAATCATGCGCAGCAGCTCGGGCCGGTCAGCGCGTGCCCCTGATGCCTTTTCCCGGTAGATGCCGGCGACGTAGTACCCGGCCGCCCTTGCGGCATGCGCGATGCCTTCCTGTCGCTCCAAATCCTGCGCTTCGGTGCTTACTCGCATGTAGATGCGGGCAACCTTGACCGGCGCGGCCGGGCTGGCCGCTTTTCTCTTTGTCGTCATGTCATGGCCTTTTTGGGTATAGGGAAAATGGCCATTGTTCCATGCCTAGCCAAAATGGGAAGGCTCCCGACTCAAATTGGCTAGGTTATTTTTGGCTATGCAACTTGGCCGCGTGGATCTCGTTGTGGATCTCGCTGGCGTGGACAATGTTTCTTGGACAGTGCAAATAGAAGAAACATTACGAATGTAATGTTATGATGGCGCATGTCTAAAGGAATCCATCGCGCAAAAGCGCCAGAAGCAGTCAAGGAAAAAATTTTGGACGCTTGTGCTGAGCTTCTGGCAAAAGGTCAGTCCCCCTCTATCAGAGAGGTATCACAGGTAGCAGGAGTCACGACAGGAGCCGTGCAGCATCACTTTGGCACTCGAAGCCAGATGCTTATGGCCTTTCAAGAACAGGCAGTGGCAGATATAGAAGCATGTCTTCAGCAAGACCAAGGGCCCGAAGAACCTGCTGCGCAGAAGTACGTAAGAGCCAGCATCGAGCTATTCAAATCGCCAACTACAGCACAACGCCATAAAGCATGGCTAACCGCAGCAGTCACTGAACCAGGAGTTGCTCAAGCATGGACGGAATGGCTCCATGGCAATCGCTGCACTCAAACCGAATCGACTCAACAGCTTGTTGCTCGTCTCGCAGCAGATGGACTGTGGCTAGCAGAGCTGCTTGGCAGCTATCAGCTCTCTTCTACAGAAAAGCAGCAGGTGCATGAGGTTATTTCTCAACTCGCAAAAAAGGCTTGAAACGCTATGAATGCTTATGTGTTCCTTGGTGGAGCTATCGCTCTTGAAGTAGCTGCCACAACGGCAATGAAGTCGTCCGATGGGTTTACGAAACTTGTACCAAGCGTCATTTGTGCCATTGGCTACTGCATATCGTTCTACTTGTTGTCTCAAACGCTGAAAACAGTGCCAACAGGCATTGCTTACGCTATTTGGTCAGGAGCCGGGATTGTTCTCATCTCAGCTATTGCTTGGTTATTTCAAGGCCAAAAGTTGGATGCCGGAGCACTTATTGGCATGGCCATGATTGTTGGTGGTGTTCTGGTTATCAACCTATTTTCAAAGGCAGCACCTCATTGAACAATGTCTGCTATGGGGTCGGAAGCGACCGTCCAAGTTGACTGGCACGGTTTAATGGCTTTCTAGTTGCAAACTATTTTGTCCGCCCACAGATCTCGCCGTGGATCTCCGACCTGGCCAGCACGCCAAAAAAAACCGCCCCGGAGTGCGGGGCGACGAAGTGGTGCAGGGTGGTGGTGGGGTTATCCGATCTTGGCGGCCCGCTTCGGCCGCTGCTCTTGCTTCTGCTCGCGCTTCTGCTCCTGTTCCAATTTCTGCGCCTTCTGCTCCTGGCCAACGTCGATCAGCACCTTGCCGACCGACGTAGTGACCTGGCGCTTGACCCCTTCGCGGCCCAGCTCGCTCTTGTTGGCCAGGTCGTTGAAGTCGGTGAAGCCCTTGGGATCGCCCGCCTGCTCGCCTGGCGCGAAGATCGGGAAAATGGCCTTGCCGCCGACCGCCTGCGCCGCTTCCTCGGCCTTGGCCCGGCCGGGGTTGTGGCCACGCTCGATCTCCTGCTGTTTGTCATCGTCGCCGGCGATGATGATGGGCTTGTCCGGGTACTTCTCATGCAAGGCGCGGGCAACGTGGGGCAGGTTGCCGGAGTCAAACGCGGCGACGGTAGCGAAGCCCAGCGCCTCGGCATTGCTCGCGGCCGTGGCGTAGCCCTCAGAAATCACCAGCGCCGGCGCTGCGGCCAAGGCATCCATGCCGCCGACCGGATGGAAGCATCCTTCCTTCTTCGAGTCCTTGGCGAATCGCTTGGTGCCGTCCTCCTGGATGTACTGCATCGTCCACTGCTTGCCGTCCACGTCGAAGGCGGGGATGTAAGTTTTCTGGCCGTCCTTGTCGGTCAGCGCCCCGGCCTGCGGCTTGATGCCCTTGGCTTCCAGGTACGGCGTCGGCTGCTCGATGGCGGTAAGGCCGTCCATCTGGCGGCCGACCCGCTGCGCGGTCGCTTCCTGCTGCTTCTCGATCTCGGCGCTACGCTCGGCCAGCTTGGTCGCGGCCTCGGCTTGCAGCTTGGCTTTTTCCTCGTCGCTCAAGGCGTAGCCCTTGCTCTTCCAGGTAACGTCCGTGCCGGTCTTGTTGTTGATGATCCGGCCCGCCGGGTGGCCGTCCAGGTGGCCGACATAAAAACCGTCCAGCGCGCCGGCCTTGCCGCCCTCGACCGGAACACGGTGCTTCTTGCCGTCCATGATCGGATGATCGCCGGCCGCGCCCTTGACGGTGCCAACCTGCAAGCCGGCGGCCTTCATCGCCTCGGCAAATTCTTCCCTGGGCGTCATGGCCGGCCCCTGCTGGGTCGATACGTTCTCGGGGTTCCAGCGTTCCAGCTTGGCCAAGTCGGCACGCGGGCCGGCATACCAGGACTTCGCGGCCTTGTCCCAAAGCGCGCCGGCGGCCTTCGCCTCGCCGCGTTCGGCGTAGGGAACGGCCAGATAGGTGCGGCCCTGGGCGGCTTTCTGGCCCTCGGGCTGGGCTTGGGGTGCTGCGGCCTCTGAACGGGCCTCTGTGGCCGCCGCAGCGGCTCCCTGCGCCCATTTGGCGAATGGGGCGGCATCGACGCCCGCCGGCACGTACCAGGACTGTTGCTGGCGATCCCAGCGCGCCCCGAGTCCCTTGGCTTCGTCCTTTTCCTTGAACGGCACATTGATGTACTCGCGTTCGGGCTTCTGCTGCTCCGGCTCGGCCGCCGCGCCTTGGGCTTGCGCCTGCTGGTCGCGTTCAAGCTCGGCAATGCGGCGCTGCAAGTCCGCATCGTTGAGCATGGCGGTCGCCTCGGCATCCTTCCGGGCTTCTTTAGCCGCTGAAATGTCCTCGTCGGTGCTGTTGGGGTCGCGGCGCACCCGCTCTTCATGCACGCGAGCCAGCTTTGCCGCACGCTCAAGGTCGTTGACCTCGGCATGGGCATCGACCGCCGCCAGTCGCTGGGTCAGCTCGTCGGCCTGCTGTTCGCTGTCGAAGTCAGCAAGCCATTGGTGCGTACCATCTTCACGGCGGGCATACACGCCATAGAACTCGGGTTCGACGCCAAGGGATGCAGCGGCGGTGACGCTCTGCTGGTCGCCTTCGCCCTCCATGACGTTGCCCTGGACTTGCACCAGACCGCTCCAATCAGCGGGCAGGGTGAAGCCGAAAGCCTGCTGGCTGGCCTCGTCCAGTGCTTGGCTGTCGATTGCCCTGGTGGCGTCGGTGCCGGTGTGCAAGTCACGTAGCGCGCCTGTGACCTCGGCATCTGGCCGGGACATGATGCCGTTGTCGGCCAGTCGATCCACCAGGCGGCCGGGCAGGCTGTCGATGTTGATTGGTGTCTGCATGTTTGTTCCTTCCTCCCGCTGCGCCCGCGCCTCCGGGAACTGCGCTACCAGGTCGGGGTACTCGGCCAGCACGGCCGCCGGCGGGAAGGTCGGCTTGGTGCCGATCTCTGCCGCTCCAGGCGTGTTCAAGTACAAGGCGTTGTTGACGGTCCCGCGATGCACGTCCGCAATGGCGGCTTCGGGGTTCTCGGCATCGGAAAACGACGAATAGCGGTCGCCAAGGGTGACGTTCCACTGGCGGCCGTGGTTTTCCAGCTTCTCGGTGGTGGCCTGGGCGGCGAACTCGGCCAGCGTCATTTCATGCGGCTGCCGCAAGTCGGCCTGCTGTTCCTGCACCTGCTTTTGCTCGAAGGCCAGCACGTAATCGTGAATCTTCTCGGCGTCGGACGATGCGCGGAAGATTTCCAGCGGATCGTCTTGCAGTGCCTTGATCCAGGAACCGACATAGGCGGCGTGCTGTTCGGGATCGTGCCCGATGCCCAGCTCGTCGCCCACGATCATCGAGGAAATCTCGGCGCGCAGCTCTTCCTTGGCGTAACCCTCCGACCCGAAGGGATGGGCAAGGTCGCGGTCGAGGCGCGAAGGGTGGCCAGTCCAGTGCCCCAGCTCATGCAACGCGGTCGCATAGTAGCGGTCGGCGCTCTCGAACTGGCTCTTTTCTGGAAGGGTGATGCTATCGGTCGATGGCCGATAGAAAGCCCGATCCCCGGCGCTGTGGCTGATTCTGGCCCCGGACGCTTGCAGGATGTGTTCGGCCCGCTCCACGGCATCCCATTGCTGTTCGGCCTTCGGTTTGATCTGCTGCGGGGGCAGGCCGTCGATCTGTTCGGCGTTGAACACGGTAGCGAAGAAAACGCGGGGTCGTTCGAGCTGGACGGTTTGCTTGACCTTCTCGCCGTTCGCATCGCGTATCGGCCGGCCCTGGTCATCGAGCTTGTCTTGCTCTTCGCTGAACTTCCAGTATTGAACCGGCGTGCCTTTCTCGCCCTTGCGCACCTGTGCGCCGGCGGCCCCCGCCTGCTTGTAGGTCATCCAGCGCGAATCATCGCGGCCCTGGGCCATCAGGTGAATGGCGTTGATTCCCTTATAGCGTTTGCCGGTGGTGGGGTTCATCGGCATCAGCGAGTTGGGTTCGCCTGGCTGCCACGGTTTTTGCCAAGGTGCGGTGCCGGCCTTGAGCTGTTCGATCAGCTTTTCGGCCACCACTTCATGAAACGGCTTCTTCGGTTCCATAGTGTTGTCCCTTCTGAATAGTTCGTTGATCTCCGGGAATGTCTGCTGTGTCCTGGTGCGGTCATGCAGGCCCTGGGCGACCATGCAAACGATGTTGTGCAGGTCGTCGGCTCCCATCGGCCGGACTCGGGCGATGCTGGTTTCCTTGAAAGATTGCTGGCCTCGCTGCTGCACCTGGTCGTTGCCAACGTGGTGACGTGGTGCGATGCCTTCGGATTGCAGGGCAATGACTTCCTCGGCGCGCATGTCCAGCGACGTGCCGGCATAGCGTTCGTTGATGTCATCCCATAGCGGCTTGAGCGTTGGTTCTTCGCGGCCGGCGATCACGCCATCGAGCAAGGCCCGCTTCTCGGCCGGTGCGAAGGTGTTGGCTCCGTAGTGCCCTAGAACTTCATGGCGCAACGTGATGAGCAAGTCGCGGGCGTCCTGGACGTTATCCAGGGGCACGTCCACGCGGCCCCGGTAGGTGCGGCCGTTGGCGGCTGTCGTCTCTTTCGGAACATAGCCGCCCTTCATGTCCTGGGGCACTTCCACGGCACGCGGCCCGTAAAGCTGGGCCGTGTTGTCGCGGAACTTATAGGCCAGCTCAAGCGCGCCGGGGTAGTCGCGCAAGAACAGCCGCGCTACCCCTTCGGCCTCGGCCTTGGTGATGGCCATCTATCAATCCTCCTTGGCGTTGTGCCTGGCGATTGCCTCGGGCACCGTCTCGCCGTCCTTCATGCCGAACCGCTCGCGGGCGTTCGTGCGGGTGATGAAGGTCGGGATTTCCGCGCTCGGGCCTTCGTCGTCCAGGAACTCCGGCTGCTCTTCGCCCGGCACGTCCACCAGGTCAGCGTTGCTGTCGGTGGCGTCCTGCTCGCTCAAGGCATCCTCCACGAACGCGCCGGCGCGTTCGGCTTCCTCGGGGTCGAATTCGGCCTGGTAGCCGGGCGTCTGTGCATCGGCCAGCTTCTCGCGCAGCGCCTCGGTGGCGGTGGCGTAGTCATCGACCGGCGGCAGCGCCGCATCGGTGGTGTTGGTTTGGTTGGTTTGGTTCTTCGGGTCAGTCATGGCGTTACTCCTTGTCGGTGGTTGAATCTGCTGGGCCGCTGCGGCCCTTGCTGTAGTCGGGCCGGCCTTTCAGGTCGGGATAGGTCTGTTTGCACCCTGGGTAGTTGCTGCATCCCCACCAGAAATGCCCCTTCTTCTTGCTCGGCCGCCGCGAAAGGCCGGTGCCGCACGCCATGCACTTGTGCAGGGTGGACACTGGCGCGGCTTCTTTGCCGCCGGCGATGGTCACGGCTCCGGTGTTGGCCTTTGTCACCTGGTCGCGGATGAAGGCTTCTTGCTTCGTGATGAACGCGGCCAGCTCGGCGGTGCCCTGCTCAATGCCCTTCAACATGCGTTCGTACAGGGCGGTGAGTACCGGGCTTTTCACAACCTCGGGCAGCGCGTCGATCACGCTGCGGCCCAAGGTCGTGCTGATGATCTGCTTGCCCTTGGTTTCCAGGAACTCGCGGCGTTTCAGCTCGGCCAGAATGGAAGCGCGGGTTGCCGAAGTGCCGATGCCGTCGCCTTCGCGCAGCATCTTTTTGTGTTCGGCGTCGGCCACGAACTTGTGGATGTTCTCCATTGCGCGGGTCAACGTACCTTCGGTGAACCGCTGCGGTGGCTTCGTTTTCGAGTCCTTGCGGGCGGCGTCGGTGCAAGTCACGCCGTCGCCTTGCTTCATCGCCGGCAGGCGCTGGGTGTCGCTGTCGTCTTGCTCCTTGTCGGCGTCCTCGTCCACCTGGTCGTACACGTCACGCCAGCCGTTTTTCGTGACTACCTTGCCGCTGGCCGCGAATGTCTCGCCGGCAACGTCCACGCCCACGGTGGTCTGCATGTATTCGTGCAGCGGGTAGAACTGCGCGATGTAGGCCCGCACGATCAGTTCATAGATGTTGCGTTCGCGCTCGCTCAAGCCGGCCTTGCTGCCCTTTTGCATGGTCGGCACGATGCCGTGGTGCGCGGTGATCTTCGAGTCGTTCCAGGTCTTGGACTTGATGCGCGGATCGGCGGCATCGACCAGGCTGGCCAGCTCCGGGTTCACATGCTTGACGGCATCGAGCACGTTGGCCGCGTCGGCGTGCTGCGACTCGGGCAGGTACGCGCAATCGGTTCGCGGGTAGCTGGTCAGCTTGTGAGTTTCATAGAGCGACTGGCAGGTATTCAGCACGTCCTCGGCGCTGTACCCGTACTTGTTCGAGGCCAGTACCGTAATGTCGGACAGTGCGAACGCCAGCGGTTGGTTCTGCTTCTTCGCTTCCTGTTTGTACTCGGCAATGCTGCCGGGCTGGCCCTTGACGCTGGCGACGAGGGCATCGGCCACGGCGGTATCGACAAGGCGGCCCTCGCTGTCCAGGCCGGCTTGATCTTCCTTCGCCTTCCAGGCGGCCATGAACGTCCCGCCTTCGTGCTGAATCGCTGCGCGGATCGTGTGATACGGCACCGGCTTGAAAGCCTCGATTTCACGGTCACGATTCACGACCAGGGCCAGCGTCGGGGTCTGCACCCGGCCCACGGTCAGCAAGGCCCTGGAACCGCCGCGCTGCGCCCGCAAGGTGTAGGCGCGGGAAAGGTTCATCCCGATCAGCCAATCGGCGCGTGCGCGGCCTCGGGCAGCGTCGGCCCAGCCGTGATAAGTGTTGTTTTCTTTCAGTGCGGCCAAGCCCCGCTTGACCGTCACGGTGTCTTGCGCGGAAACCCAAAAGCGGCGCGTTGGCTTGTTGGCCTTGAAGTGGTGCAGCACTTCATCGACCAGCAACTGGCCTTCACGGTCGGGGTCGCCAGCGTTGACGATTTCGCCCGCCTCCTTGATGAGTTTGCCGATCACGGCAAGCTGCTTCTTCGCGTCGTCCTTCGGCCGCAAAATCCACGTTTCCGGGATGATTGGCAGCTCTTCGATGCGCCAGATTTTTTTGCCGTTGCTGTTGCGCGGCACGTCATCGGGCGTGTACTCGTCCGGCTCGGCCTGTTCCAGCATGTGACCAAAGCACCAGGTTATTTTGTCGGTGCCGCATTCGATGTAGCCGTCGCCTTTGCTTGTGACGCCCAGCGCCTCGGCAATGGCTTTCGCTACGGATGGTTTTTCAGCGATGAAAAGTCGCATGGTGATCCCCTTCCCTACCAGGTGATGACCGGACGAATCACGGTCTTGATTTGCGAACGATTGATGGGGCCGAAGTAACGGCCATCGAACGAAGTGCCGCTTACGTCCGACATAAGCAGCACTTCGGAATTGCCTAGCGTGTAGTGGTCGGCCTGGAAGCGTGGCAACGGCCGGCCAGCCGAATCGGCCTTGATGGGCTTGCTCAAGGGCAGCAGCTCGCCATTCACGCGCACGCCGTCATCACTGACGGTCACGGCGTCGTTTTTAGCGGCTAAAACGCGCTTCATCATGTAGCCGTATCCGCCTGTGCAGAACCCGGCCCCGATGTAATCCCTTTCCTTGGCGTCATCGAACACGCCCGTTTGCGGCGGACACCAAAGCACATAAGCGCCCTTCTCCACCGGCGCGCTGCTCGTCCAGTACAAGCCAACTGGAATGCTCTTGGTGGTGTTGATCCGGGCACCGGCGGCATAGCCGCCAGCGCCCAGCACCAAGACAGTAATGCCGGCGATGGCTACGCCGGCCGTGATGCGTTTCGCCACGTTCTTCATATCGTGATCCCCTGCCCCGCGTCCTGGATGTGGATGGTCTTGTCGCTGACCTTCGGAGCGGGGATTGCGGCACGCGCCTGGAATACCGGGTCTTTGAAGTACAGCGGTTGCTTGCCGTAAATCGCGGGATAGCCGGCGACATAAACAACCATGTCGCCCGCCTGCTCGATTTCGCCTGTGGCCGACTTGCGCGGCCCTGGCATTCGCAGGCACTCATCGGGGGTAAGCAAGGGGCGCTGCACTTCCTGGAACGTGCGTGACACCTGGCCCAGCATGGCGGCCGTTCGGCGGCCGCTAGTCGTGATCTGTTCCTTGACGATGGTGGTCTGGCCGGTCAACCGCGAAAGGTGCTCGGCAGTCTCGACACGGTTGGGCGGATAGGCGTTCTGGACGTGGCAGTTACTGGTGATTGTCTCGTCGTGGCCGTAGCCGGTTTCGCGGCTCTTGAGCTGGTTAATGTCCTGGCAAATCAGGTAGCACTTGATGCCGTAGCCGGCGACGAAAGCCAGCGACTCTTGCAGGATTTCCAGCTTCCCAAGGCTCGGGAACTCGTCCAGCATCATCAGCAGCCGGTGCTTGTAGTGCGCGACCGGCCGGCCATCCTCGAAGTCCATCTTGTCGGCCAGCAACCGCACAATCATGTTGACCATGATTCGCACCAACGGGCGCAGTCGGGCCTTGTCGTTGGGCTGCGTGACGATGTACAGGCTGGCCGGGTCGTCCTGGTGCATCAGGTCTTTGATGCGGAACTCGGACTTGCTCACGCTGCGGGCCACAACCGGATCGCGGTACAGGGACAGGTACGATTTCGCGGTGGACAGCACCGATCCGGCTTCTTCCTCCGGCCGATCCATCATGTCGCGGGCCGCCGATCCGATGGCATGGTGGTTCTGGCCGTCAACGTGGCCGTAGGTCGTCATTTCCATCCACAACTCGCCAATGTCGCGGTTGGGATCGGCCAGCATGGCATCGACCGATGGCAACGTGGCATAGGTGCCGTCTGCCTTGGCCTTGTAAAGCGCGTGAAGGATCACGCCAACCAGCAGCGAAAACGCGGTTTTCTGCCAATGGGAGTCCAGCCCCTTGCCGTCCGGGTCAACGATGAGCTGGGCAAGGTTCTGCACGTCGCCCACTTCAAATTCGGTTCCCAGCCGGATTTCGTCCAGGGGATTCCAACAAATTCCGCCGCTCGATGAGGCCGGCTCGAAGCGCAGAACCCGGTTCTTCGCGTGCTTCTTCCGCCAGCCGGCGGTCAAGGCCCACAACTCGCCCTTGAGGTCGGTAATGACGGCACTGGCGGGCCACGAAAGCATCGTCGGGACAACCAGGCCGACACCTTTACCGGATCGCGTCGGCGCGTAGCACAAGACATGCTCCGGGCCGCTGTGGCGCAGGTAGTAGAACGAACCGTCTTTGTCCTCCCAGCCGCCGACATAGACGCCGGTGGCCGTTGCCTCTTCCTTGCCGGTCACGACTTCCAGGACAGTGCGCGGCCGGGGTAGCAGGCCGGCCGCCTGAATGTCCTTCTTCTCGGCCCAGCGCGCCGATCCGTGCAGGTATTCGTTCGCCTTGGACGTGTTCGACGCGACTACCTTGGCAATGGCCACGCCCAGCAGCCCCACGGTCGTCACCAGCATTCCCATGCTGCCGGCGCTCATGATTTCGTTGGGATAGTGGCCGTACCACTTCGACGCCCACTGCAAGATCGACCAGGGCGCATAGACGTGGCCGATGTTCGGGCCAAGGCTTGCCTGGTACTGGAACGTGTGCGCGAAAAACTGCGTTGAGGCTTGCAGGCCGCCGGCCAGCGACAAAACGCCCAGCGTTGGCAGCAGCTTGCTCGGCTTGGGCTTTGCAGAGCGCACCTGTGGGCCAACTGCGTTGTTCATCTTGATTTTCATCTGCTCCTTCCTTTCGACGTTTTGATCGAGCCTTTTGGTGTGATCGAGACGGCATCGCCTATGGCAATGCGCTTCAAGCGGCGGGCGGTGGCCTGGTCGATGGGCATAACCATCACGTCATCGCCACGTCTTACCAGGGCCAAGTCCTGGCCCTCGACGTTCCGCATACCGGCAAACGACAACGCGCCATCACCGTCAGTATAACGCGAGTGTTTCGGTATATCGAAACCTTTTAGCCTCTTGCCTTCGCGTTCGGCAATGTATTTATCCATTGC
>Ga0073905_10000802_pt1 | contig 15289 bp, 6 predicted proteins | sample KloWWTupernatant_FD_65482 | JGI IMG/M metagenome (GOLD analysis project Ga0073905, IMG submission 65482) | Active sludge microbial communities from Klosterneuburg, Austria, studying microevolution and ecology of nitrifiers - Klosterneuburg... | ecosystem: Engineered > WWTP > Aerobic digester >... | reverse complement strand
GTCCGTGTAGAACTCGACAAAGACCGGCTGCCCGGAGGCGACCGCCAACAGGGCGGGGTCCAGCGGCGCTTCATCCGCCACAGGTACGGCTGTCGCTTCCCGCACGACCTCGAGCGATGCGATTACCGGCTTTGAGACTGCCTGCGATACGACGGTCGTTGTCACCACCTCGGGCTTGACTACGGCCTCGGACGCCGGCGTTGCGCAGGCCGCAAGAGCCAACACCAAACCTACGCTGAGGGCGCGCCGGATCAGGGACATCGCTCGATTGTAGGCGAGCGGCGGGAAAGCGGGCTCGCCTGTCCGGCAATTCTCAGAAAAAGCGCCAGGGCCATTTCCAGGCGGAGCCTGGAAATGGCCCTGGCAAAACCCTTACTTCAGCGCCATGCGGCCGGCATAGGCCGCGCCATCCTCAAGCTGCTCCTCGATCCGCAGGAGCTGGTTGTACTTGGCGATGCGCTCACCGCGCGCAGGCGCGCCGGTCTTGATCAGCCCGGTGTTGAGGGCCACCGCCAGGTCGGCGATGGTTGTGTCCTCGGTCTCGCCGCTGCGGTGGCTGACCGCCACCGACCAGCCGGCCTTGTGGCTCATCCGCACCGCGGCGATGCTCTCGGTCAGCGTGCCGATCTGGTTGACTTTGCACAACAGCGCGTTGCAGCTGCGCTCGGTGATAGCGCGCTTGATCCGGTCGACATTGGTCACGAGGTGGTCATCGCCGATGAGGAGGATCTTCTCGCCCATGGTCTTCATCATGAGCTGCCAGCCGGACCAGTCGTCCTCGGACATGCCATCCTCGATCGACACAATCGGATACTTCTTGACCCAGTCGGCCCAGTAGGCCACCATCTCCTCGCTGCTGAGCGATTTGCCATCGCGAAGGAGCTTGTATTTGCCGTCCTCGTAAAGTTCGGTCACGGCCGGGTCAAGGGCGATGGCGATGTCGACACCCGGCTTGTAGCCTGCCTTCTCGATGGCGGTCAGGATGACCTCCACGGCCTCGGCATTGCTCTTGAGGCTGGGCGCAAAACCGCCTTCGTCGCCAACATTGGTGGCGAAGCCCTTGCCCTTCAAGACCTTGGCCAGGGCATGATAGACCTCAGCCCCCCAGCGCAGCGCCTCCGTGAAGTTCGGCGCGCCAACCGGCAGGATCATGAATTCCTGAAAGTCGCTGCTGTTATCGGCATGCTTTCCGCCGTTCATGATGTTCATCATCGGGGTGGGCAGCACGTGCGCATCGGCCCCGCCAATGTAGCGGAAGAGCGGCAGGCCAACCGTCGCGGCGGCGGCCCGGGCGGCGGCGAGGCTCACCCCCAGGATGGCATTCGCGCCGAGATTGCTCTTGTTGTCGGTGCCGTCCAGCTCGATCAGGATCTTGTCGATGCCGGTCTGGTCAGTCACCTCCCAGCCATCGAGCGCGGCGGCGATCTCGGTGTTGATGTGATTGACGGCCTTGCGCACACCCTTGCCGCCAAAGCGCTTCTTGTCGTCGGTGTCGCGCAGCTCCCAGGCCTCGTGGGCGCCGGTGCTGGCCCCGCTCGGCACGCCCGCGCGGGCCAATATGCCCTCGTCGGTGACGATGTCAACCTCGATCGTCGGATTGCCGCGCGAGTCGAGGATCTCACGGGCGAGGATGGATTCGATGTAGCTCATTTTTCATTCCTTGTTTGGGTTGGTTTGATCAGGTTTGATCAGGTGGGTAAGGTGTGGTCAGGCGGGTCAGGTGAGTAAGGTTTGATCAGGTGGATTAAGGTTGGTCAGGTCTCCGTGGGTGCCGATTCCTGCTGCTGACCCGCAATCGGCGCAGCCTCGAAATCGGGATTACCGTATTCGACATCACGGCCCTCAGAAACACCTGCCACTTGTGCGTTTTGGCGCAAAGACCAGATCAAGTTCGATATCTGACGACTGCATTTTATCGCTTGCGGATGCAGAGTTTCGAAAACTGCGCTGTCGATGTAACCTGCGTCCAGCGCAACGTATAGTTGCGCGCGCAATTCGCCCGCCGAGCCCTTGGCCCGCCCAAGGAAATCGATGAAAAGTGGCCGAGTGCGGCTTTCAAAGCCTTCGGCGATATTGGACATGATGGACACCGCGGACCGACGCATCTGATCCCGTAGTCCCCAGTCACGCGCGAACTCCCCGCGATTTGATTCGGAGTAGACGAGTCGAGAAATCTCGCGAGCCGTCTTCCACACCTCGAGATCCTCAAACCGCTCCGCCCTCGCCATCACATCACCTCATTCGCGACTTCAGGAATGTGGGGCGGACTTCATCCCTGCCCCACCTTATCCCCTTGATCAAACCTTACCCACCTGACCACACCTTATCAACCTGATCAAACCTGATCAAACCAATCCAACGCCCCTAACTCACGCGAAATCCGGTCCCCTTCGCCCCATCCTCCAGCGTCACGCCGAGGGCGGCGAGCTGGTTCCGGATGGCGTCGGCGCGGGCGAAGTCGCGCGAGGCGCGCGCCTGGGCGCGGAGCTCAATCAGCATCTGGACCAGCCCGGCCTCGCGGGCTGCGCTGCCGCCGCTGGCCACCTCAACCGCTCGAATTACCCCAAGCACATCCCCGCCCAGCTCGCGGAAGATGTTGTCCGCCTGCTCAAGCGCCTCACGCGAGGCAATCCCCTTGTCGATCCACCGATTCGCCTCAGTGCCCAGGTCGAACAGGACAGACAGGGCAAGCGGCGCGTTAAAGTCGTCGTTCATGGCGCTGGCGAAACGCATCCGCATCTGATCGAGCGTTTCGATCAGGTTATTGGTCATCTCGGGCGTGGCGTCCGGACCCAGATCCGGCGGATTTTTGAGCGCCTCGCGCACCCGGCGAGCAGCCGTGTTCAGCCGGTCCGAGCCCTTGCTGGCGGCCTCCAGCGCCCCTTCACTGAAATCGGCCGGGCTGCGATACAGCCCGCTCAGGATGAACATCCGCAGCGCCTCGGGGCGGTGCCGCTCGAGGGCGTCCTTGATCGTGACAAAGTTGCCCAGCGACTTGCTCATCTTGACCCCGTCAATCAGGAGCGTGCCGCCCAGCATCCAATAGTTGGCGAAGGGCTTGCCATGGGCCGACTCGCTCTGGGCGATTTCGCACTCGTTGTGCGGGAAGATGTTGTCGACGCCGCCCCCGTGAATGTCGAAGGTCTCGCCCAGATATTTGGCGGCCATGGCCGAGCACTCGATGTGCCAGCCCGGATAGCCCCTCCCCCACGGCGACGGCCATTGCAGGATGTGGGCCTCGGGCGCGTTGATCCACAGCGCGAAGTCCTGGGGGTGGCGCTTTTCGTCGCGGACAGCCACCCGCTTTCCGGCTTCCATGTCCTCAACTTTGCGCCCGCTCAGCTTGCCATATTCACTGAACGATTCAACGCTGAAATAGACCGAGCCATTGACGACATAGGCGTGCCCCCCCTCGATCAGGGTCTGGATCATCTCGATCTGCTCGGGGACGTGGGCCGACGCGCGCGGCGAGATGTCCGGCCGGGCCACACCCAGCGCGTCCATGTCGGTGAAATACTCCCGCATGTACTTCTCCACGATCTGCATCGGCTCGACCCGCTCGCGGCGGGCGCCTTTCAGGATCCGGTCCTCGCCGTCGTCGAGCAGGTGGCCGACATCGGTAATGTTCTGCACGTAGCGCAGGTTGTAGCCGCTATAGCGCAGCCAGCGCACAATCACGTCAAACGACACGTAGGTCTTGGCGTGGCCCAGGTGAGAGTAGTCATAGACCGTTGGTCCGCACACATACATGGTGACCTGCCCCTCGGTCACGGCTTTGAAGGGCTCTTTTTGTCCGGTCAGGAAGTTGTAGATTGCCAGGCTCATGGTTTTGCGAAGATCATCCGCCCTGCGGCGGTTTGAAGCACTTTTGTTACGGTCACGTCGAGGGTCTTCTCCAGGAAGGCGCCCCCGCCTTCGACGACCACCATGGTGCCATCCTCGAGATAGCCCACGCCCTGGTCGTAGTCCTTGCCGCGCTGAATCACCTGCACTTGCAGCGATTCGCCCGGCAGCACCACCGCCTTCACGGCGTTGGCAAGTTCGTTGATATTCAACACCTGGGCGCCCTGCAGAGACGCCACCTTGTTCAGGTTGAAGTCATTGGTCAGGATCAACCAGCCGTGCTCCTTGGCCAGCATCACCAGTTTCTCGTCCACCTCGCGGGCCCGCGCATCGTCGTCGGTGATCCGCACCGGCGCCAGGGAATCCTTTTGCAGGCGCTTAAGCACCTCGAGCCCGCGCCGCCCGCGCGCCCGGCGCAGCCCGTCCGACGAGTCGGCGATGCGCTGGAGCTCGGCCAGCACAAAACGCGGCACGATCAGCTCGCCCCGCACGAAACCGGTCGTGCAGATGTCGGCGATCCGCCCATCGATGATGACACTGGTGTCGAGTAGCAGGCGTTCGCGCACCGGCGATTCAGGGGTGTCCTGCTCGCTGTCCGGATCGGACTTGCCGCGTGGCACGCCCTCCTCAGCGCCGCGCGGCGCCGCGCGCAACCTGAAGTTGACCGCCGCGAAAATCTCGCGATAGCGCGCGTTCATCAGTAGAAAGCCGATATTGGCGAAGATCAACGCCGTCACGAGCGGCAGGACCTGTCGGAACGGGTCGGGCAGATAGCCCAGCGGAATGGCGATCAGCGCCCCAACGGCCAGCCCGGTCACCACGCCGATGAAGTCGGCGATGATCTGGGCCACGCTCAATTGCGACAGCCGTTCAATCAGCGCGTTGAGCGGGGGCGCAAGCAGCCAGGGAAAAACGATGATCCCGACAACGCCCAGGATTACGGTTACGAGCGAATGGAAAAGGAGCGGCGTATCGAGCGGCACGGGGAGCGCCGAGCGCGGCACCAGGTCGGCGGCGGCCCAACCCAGTGTGCCCAGCAGGATCCCGCCGCACAGTCGCAGCACCCAGTGCAGCGAGGCGGGGATGCGCATAAAGCACCTCAACAAACAGGAATAAAAGGAATAAGACCGGAATGAACATGGTCGGCAACAGCCGGATTGGCTGATGTTTGGAGGATGGTAACACACGCACAACGGCGTGTGCGAATGCTTGCCGTTGGCTGAGAAGCCCCCAGGGGGCAAAGGGGATACAGCAAGCGATCGTCCCCGGCTAAGCCGGGGACGATCGCTTGCTGCTCTCTTTCAGACCCCTGTTCCTGCGCCACACACGCTACAAGCCGGTCTGTTTCTTCAATTCCTCCAAAACTTCCAGCACTTTGTCCACCTTGGCCACCACGTCACCATCTTTTTTGGGCTTGTAGCCATCCTGCGCCAGAGGCTTCCAATGAATGTCCTTCCACGCAATCCACGCGGGTTCCAGACTGCGATCCAACGCCGCGTTCAGACCGCGGATGTTTTGGTGAAAGCCCGTTTTTGCCTCGCCCACATAGTTATCCACCGTGGGGCTCTTCTTGATCTCTGCGCCAAACTTACGGATCGATTCGAAATACGGCTTGATGGCCTCCAGCGCAATGCCCTTCAGGCGCAGTTCAATTTGGGTCAGGCGCTTCTCTTCCGCATCCCAAACACCCTTGCGGCTGTTGACATTCAGCGCGACCATGAACTGATCCGCTGCGAGCTTCATCTTGCCCACATGCGCGGTCGATGACGAAGGGATTATCTTGCTCGCCTTCCACTTCTTCTCGATCGTCTCAGTCAGTGTCTTGATCGCCTGAAGCTGTTTCCGCACCGGTTCCAGCTTGCTTTGGTTGCTTATTGCGATGGGCCCCAGCTTCTGCGCCAGGGCCAGCGTTCCTTTGCCGGTTTTAGTGTTCGCTCGGTAGGCCGAATCCGGATCGAGCACGTCCCACGGCACCTTGTCAAACTCGACCTTCAGTTTAGCCAGGGCCGCGCCAATGCCGGTCTCGCCGGCCATTTTGGCGATGGTGCCCTTCTTGGCATTCCAATCAGCGACGGTCAAAATCACGGGAATTTCGGGGAGTGGCATAGCGTAATCCTCCAAGTTGACGCCGGGCGCAGGGGCCCGGCACCAGCAGAGTAGCGATTGGAAATGGCAGCGGCCTTCAGCCGCGCTTCTTGGCCTTCTTTGCCTTCTTGGCTTTCTTGGCGGTCTTCGCTTTCTTCGGTTTCTTGGCGGGCGCCTCTTCCTCGGCCGGCGTCTCTTCCGCCGGCGCCTCTTCTTCAGCAGGCGCTTCTTCTTCAGCAGGCACTTCTTCTTCGGCCGGCGTCTCGTCCTCGGATGGCGTCTCGTCCGTCACCTCGTCGGTTGGCTCATCCATCGGCGGATCCTCCGGAGGCGGCTCGAGCTCGGCCAACTTCTTCCGCTGATCCTCTTCGATATATTCCTTATTGCGTGCAAATTCGGCCGCCCAGCCCGCCAGAAAAGACGGCACGACAGGTTCAGGTTCAGGTTCGGGCTGCTGCGGCTCCGGAGGCGTTTCCTCGGCCGCTGGCTTTGCCTTGGTCTTTGATGTCTTGATCTCGGAACTAGTTTTCTTTGGCATGTCGGTATATCTAGCATGAGAGTAAGCGGCTGTCAACCCGCAGATTGACAATGTGATAAAGGGCGAGGACACACTCGCCGCGCAAGTACTCCGGCCTTCAGTGGTCTCAGAATACGCGCCCGTCAAACCACTGGTTGGGCAGCGCGTTCTTGTCGAAAAAATCCGCCCCCCTCACCTTGTTTTTGACCAGAGCCAGCGCCTTGTCCATCGACCATTCGCCTCTGAGCTTGAGCAGATTGGCTTCCGAAGCCGAAAGCTTGTTCGACTGGGCCTGGCTCAGAAGGTGGCCAGCCAGCTTTTCATAGAGCAGATCGAGGTTTCCCTTGAAATAGATACTGTAGGCGGCGTCCCGCCCGTGCGCGGCGGCAAATTTACGCGCCCACGCTGTTGGGAACGCGTAGGCAGCGTAGACCTCGCCCCCGACCAGACCCGCGACCTCTTCGGCGAAGTAGTTGGTGAAGCCCTCATTGAGCTGCATCTTGAGCTGCGCCAGGGGGGTCACTCCGCCCGGACCCGACAACACATGAATAACCTCATGGAACAGCGCACTGCTCTGCGCGGCCGTGTCCAGAATGAAGATCCTGCCATCCAGGGCCGTAAACCCCCCGCCCCCATTCGCCACTTCACGCTCGGCCGCCTGCCGGTGGGTCTCGTCAACTGGGACAGCTCCGCCGCGGGCCGCCATATCGTTCGCCAGGGCATCAACCAGGCGCTCGCGCGACACGATAAAGAGCAGATCTTTGATTGAGCCCACATCGCTGATCCGGTCGCTGATGTATCGAAGCACATCGCCGCCGGTCGGATCGAACAGATTGACCTTCGCCCGAATGGATTCCTGCGTAGGCACTTCGTCGGATCTTGCGGGCTCGACGCGTGAGGGTGGCCCAACATTCGTCGCGACGGGCTGCAAAGGCGCTTCCTTCGGCCCAATCGAAGCGGGGGCCAGCACCCTGGCTGAGGCAGGCCGCAGCGCCGCCCAGAGATTCTCCGGAATTGACGCGAGGGTTGTCAGGATCGTACGCCCCAGATCACCCAGGCTGCCCAGCAAATGGCGCTGAATGTGCGGGCGCGTTGCTCCGGCGGCGATCGGCGTCCCGGCGTCTGCCCGCGTATCGGCCGGAACGCCCATTTCTGGCAAATCGGAAGTTCGGCGCACGCTCTCCGAATCGGACTGCCCCCCGGCCGGGCGCTGCGCGCTCGCCTCCGCCTCCTCCCGCTCTCTCGCGGCATCGTCAACATCCTCGGGCGCGGCGATGGGCGCCTCGGTTTGCGGTATCCGCGGCTGGATGGGAGCGGCGCCCTGTTGCACCGTGTGGGCGAGTTCGTGGGCCAGCAGCTCCCTGCCGCCGGAACTGCCCGGGTTGTACTCGCCCCGGCCAAAAAACACATCGCTCCCCATCGTGAAGGCCTTGGCCTGAATCAGCCGATTGAGCTGGCCCGCTTGCGCGTCGGCGTGCACTCTGACACCGCCAAAATCCGCCCCCATCCGCCGCTCCATGAACGCGCGCGTGCTGTCGGGCAGAGGAGCGCCGCCTGCGCGGGCTGCGCCGAGGCGCTCTTCAAAGTCCACCCCAGCGTCGAAGGCCGCGCCGGATCGCTGCGCCAACGCTCGGGCCTGCGGGTTATCCACCTCGATGGGGGTCGGCGCATGCTGGATTGGGGCGGGGGCAGAAGCGCTCCGCGACGCATAGGCGCTTCCCGAAAAGTACTCGGCGCCAGAGTGCTCCGGCATCCGCATCGTCAGGACCTGCCTCGCCACCCGATCCGCTTCCCGTTCATGGCGATCACTCGCTGGCCCGACCGTGAGCCTGGCTTGAATACTCCGCTGCGCCCGCAGCCGCTTCACGCTTGAAGGATAGGCCGGCCTGTGATAGTACTCGTCCACAGGCTGAGCCTGGATGGACGCAGGCGCATTCACCACCTGCCGGGCCACCCGATCCGCCTCCCGCTCATAGCGATCGCCGACGGGACCGACGATGAGCTTGGCCTGGACTTTCCGTTGCGCCGACTGACTGCCAGCCAGGTCCGCCAGCGCCTCCAATTTGCGCAATCGCACGTCATCACCCGTTTCGTACCTGTGCCGCCGGGCAAGCTCGCGGAGCGCGTCCGTCGAGACCTGCAGTTTGCCGTACTTGATGAGGTCCCAGATTCTCTCCACAGCGCCGGCATCGAGGCTGGCAATATCCTTGACGCCCTCCAGTTCCAATTCAAACGCCAGTGTCGAGGAGCCGCCTATCCGGCTCTTGCGCCGTTCGCCAAGCTGCTTGCGCTCTTCCGGCTCAGCGGTGAGCGCGCCCTCGGCGACACGATCCCAGAGGTCCATAACATCGGCCAATGCGAGGTCTGCGATGGAACCTGCCCCCGTGCCCGCCACGGCGGTCTTTAACGTTCTGGACTCGTTCAGCAACTGGCGCCGCCGCTGGCCCAACTGCTTGCGCTCATCCGGTGTTGCCTCGAGGCTTCGCCTGATGATGCGCTCCCAGAGCGTCTGGATTTCATCCAGATCGAGGCTGGCAATGTCCTTGATGCCGTCCTGGACAAGCGCGCCAGACAAGGTGGTTGGTTCAAGGCGTGGCGTGCTGCGCTGTTCCTTGCGCAGCCGGGCCAGCGCCTTGAGCTCGTCAGGTTCGGCAATAAGCCTGTTTTCCGCAATCAGGCCCGTGATGGCGTCGATTTCTTTCGGGCCGAGGCTGTCGATCGTCCGCGCGTCCCGGCCGTCATTCGTGGCATTCCTCTTGTCGGCGAGGTATTCCGACAACGTCATCACCTCAACCTGCTGTCCCTTGCGCTTGAGGGCAAGCTCACGAATCTCGGCTGCGGTCGCGATGAGCCTGTTGTCCTCGACCAGCATCCAGATATCGATCATCGCTTCGCGGCCGAGGCCGGCGATGCTCTGCGCCCCGACCTTGGCGAGATATGCGTCCAGGGTCACACTCTCTGTCAGGAGCGCTCTATGCTTCCGGATCTGCTCAGCCTCCAGATCAGTGACCTTCAGCCCGCCATATTCACCATACACAAGATTCCTGATTCTCGTCACGCCGGCCAGATCAAGATCTTCGATTTTCGCAACGCCCTCTCGGGCAAGTTCAATCTCAAGGGTCGGGCCTTCCTGCCCATCGTCCACCGGCAACGCCTCCAATCGGAGTCCGAGTTCCTTGAGCTGGGCGGTGCTGATATCGAGCCTGTCCACCTCAACCAGGCGCTTGATTCTGAACACCCCATCCCGATCGAGGTCGGCGATTGTCGCCGCGCCTTCAAGGGCGAGCTCAGCTTCGAGTGTGGTTTTGTTGCTTTCAAGGCTGGCAAGGAGCGCCATGCGCCGCTTCCCAAGCGCATTGAGCTGGTCGGTGGTAACAGAGAGCTGCTTCGCCTCGACGAGCTCCCGGATTCTCTTCACCCCTTCCAGATCAAGCGCTTCAATCGCTTCCACGCCCTCCAGCGCCAGCTCATCGGCCAGGGTCCGTGCGCCCGGCCCGCCCGTGCGGAGCAAATCCACCCGCTGCCGGGCCAGCGCGACGAAGTCGGCGGCGGGCACTTCAAGTTTTTTCGAGGCGATGAGTCCTCTAATGCGTTCCACCCCGGCGAGGTCCAGGTCTGCAATGCTCTTGGCCTTCTCCCGATCAAGCTCCACCTGGAGCGTCGTGCGGTTTTGAATCTCCTTGGACAGCATCGCTTTGCGCTGCTGTCCAAGCCGGAGCAGCACATCTTTCCCCGGCATGGGATTCAGTTTGTTGGTCCTGACCAGATCTCGAATCCGCTCAACCCCGTCAAGATCGAGATCCGCGATGCTGGCCGCGTCCTCGCGCTCCAGGGCGCGTTCAAGCGTCGTCTGGTCAAGCTCCTGGATTCTCTCGAGGTCCCGCAAACGGTTCGCAAGCTTGGCCGCATCGCCAGTCGTGAGGGACAGTTTTCTGGTCGCAACAAGTTGCCTGACCCTTTCAGCCCCGGCCAGGTCGAGGCTGGCGATCACTTCCACCCCTTCCCTGGCCAGCACGAGCGAGAGGTCGGCCTCGCGTGGATTGTGTCCGTGCAGGGCATTCCGCCGTTGCCGGCCGATTTGAATGGGCTCGTCGGAATCAAAAAAGGAATCGCTTTTCAACCGGCCGGACGTCCAGCTCCCGGCGGTCGTGCGCGTAGATTCTTGCCCGTCTTCGACGAGGCCGTCGTCCTCCACCGTCTCGGGAACGAGCGGCGTTTCATCTTCATCAACCGTCACGTCAACCGATTCAGGTTCGGTGAGCCGCCTCTGTCGCCAGTAAAGCTTGCGGCGTTGGCCGGTCTCCACCTTGAGTCCGCCATCTTCGACCAGACCGATGAGCCTGCGCACGGCAGGCAGATCAAGGCTATCGATGTCCGGCACCCCCAACCTGGCCAGCTCACCCCCAATGGTCCTTCCCACCACGGCATTGCTGCGCATGCGGCCGGTGGGCGCGTCCTGTATATCGGGGGATATCGTTGTGCCGATTGGTCCGCCGCTCTCACGCCTGCGCAGGGTCGACTCTTCGCTCTGCTCGGTCTTGTCGAGAATGTCTTCACTTAGTTGGGCATCTCGCTGATACAGCTCGCGAAGCTGATCGGCATCCACCGTGAGTTTGCCGCCTTCGATCAGGTTGATGATCCGCTCGACATCGTCCAGATCAAGTTCCGCAATACTGTCCGCCGGCGCCTGAATGAGCTCCTTGACCAGGGTGATGCGTTCAAGCGGGTCCTGGCTGACTTTTTCCTCGCGCGAGTACAACTCGCGGAGCTGCCCGGCCTCGACCTTGAGTGCGTTGCCTTCGACCAGCTCGATGATCCGCTTCACCCCTTCAAGGTCGAGCGCGTCGATGGCAGTTACGCCTTCCGCGGCCAGTTCTTCCGCGAGCGTCTTTCGCGGGCCTTGCAGTTCCTTGCGCCGCCGGACAAGTTGACGGTGCTGGGCTGGACTGACTTTGAGCTCGTTGTAGCGGACGAGCGCGGAAATCCTCTGCAGGCCGCCCGCATCGAGACCCCCGATGTCCACCGCGCCCTCGCGGGCGAGTTCGTTCTCCAGGGTGAGCGTCTCGGGCTTGCGCGGGCTCAGCAGCGTCGCGCGCCGCTTGGCAAGTTCGCGGCGTTTTTGGATTTCGACGGTGAGCAAATTGCTCGAGACCAGTTCCCAGATCCGCTCGGCCCCTTCGAGATCGAGTTCCGCGATCGTGGTGACCCCTTCCATGCTGAGCTCTCGATCAAGGGTTGCGGCTTCGGGTTCGCGCAACTTGCGTTCCTGATTGCGCAATCGAACAAGCTGGCGAAGTTCGTCGTTTGAGACCTCAAACAGATTCTCTTCGACCTGTCTGAGGATGCTTTCGACCGCGGCAAAACTCAGGTCGGAGATCTGCGTCACCCCGTTGCTCGCCAATTCACCCACCAGCGACGGCGCGCTGCCCGCGACTTCCAACAAAGGCTTTGCGCCCGTGTCTTCAAACGGCGCAGGCGCGCTGATCGACTGCCGGCGCAATCCCTTCTGTTGCGGGCTCGGGCCGTCGAAAGTTTTCAGCCTTTCTGTAAGGCGGTCGGTCTCTTTCGTTTCGTGGGCCTGTACGTCGCCCGGTTTGTTGCCGGCCTTTTTTGCCAGGTCCGCAAGCTCTCGCGGTTTGAGCGTGATCTCCTGTTCAAGCGTGCGCGCCCAGACTCGCCTGGCCGCCGAGGGAGTCAGTCCGGCGATGGTCTTGGCGCTTTCGCGCGCAAGCTCCTGTTCGAGTGTTTGGGGGTTGGCGGTCTGATCTTTGCGGCGCTGAGTGAGCTCCCGGCGCTGGTCGACGCTGAGCGGAAGCCGTTTCTGCTCGGCAAGACTCCAAAGAATGGACACGGTCAACGGTGTGAGGCTGCCGATGCTCCGATCCTTTCGGTCCGCAAGCAACGACTTGAGCGCCCGCCCGTCATAGGCTTCTTCCTTCTGCCGCCGAACCAATTGGGCGAGATCGGCATTCGAAAGTTCGAGATCCCCCGCCTCTGCCAGCTCCAGGATGGTGGAGACCTCGCTCATGTCGAGGTCGGCGATGGTCTTGGCCTTGGCCCTGGCGAGTTCGTATTTCAGGGTCGTTTCGTAGGTTCTGGGCGCGCTTAATACCGCCTTGCGCCGCTGGGCGAGCTCGCGAAGCTGATCGGGTGAGATCTCGAGGCCCGCGAGCTCGACGAGTTTCCAGATCCGTCTGATCGCCGCAAAGCCGAGGTCGGAGATTCCGTCCACATCCTCCACGGCCAGCTCTTCCTCGATGCTCGTCTTGAAGGTCTTGGTTTCCGCCAAGTATTCCTTGCGCCGCCGGGCGAGATCCAGCAACTCCGCGTTGCTGACCTCGAGTTTTCCGCTTTCGACAAGATCCCAGATCCGATCGACCCCGCTGCTATCGAGATCGGCAATTGTCAGAGCGCCCTCATTGGCCAGCTCCTCATCGAGGGTTCCGGTCTCGATGTCGGCGACGGCAAGCGCCTTGCTCCGCCTGACAAGCTCGAGCAGCGCGCGGGTCTCCACCTTGAGGCCGTTGTATCGGATCTCGCTCAGGATCCGGTCGGCCGCCTCAAAGTCCAGTTCGGCGATTGTCTCAACCCCCTCCCAGGCCAACAGTTCCTCCAGCTTCGGCTTTCCGGCATTGGCCGCATCTCGCTGCTGCTTGCGCCGTCGTTCAAGCTGTTCGCGCTCGCTCGGCAACAGCTTGATCTTGCCATCCACGAGGAGTTCGTTGATTTCATCCAGCGCTTCGAGATTCAGGTCGTTGATGCCACCCGCGGCGCGGATTTTGAGTTCATGCGCAAGGGTCGGTTTCCTGGTTTCGCGTTCCTGGAGCAGCGCCCGACGCCGTTGGCCAAGGCTGCGCAGCATCCAATCGGGCACCTCGAGCCGCACCGGCTTGGCTGCGGCCGTGAGCTCCAGGATGGCCTCCACGCCCTCCAGGTCGAGCTCCTCAACCTTGGTTGCGCCATGCCTGGCCATCTCAAGCGCAATGTTCGTCTGGTATTCGCCCGGCATCGCCTTCACGCGGTTGCGCTGCTGGCCAAGCGCGAGAAGCGTGGCCGTTCCCAGCTTAAGCATCCCGTCCTCAACCAGGCTCAGGATTCCTTCCACCCCATCCAGATCGAGTTTGTCAAACTCCTGCGCCCCGAGCCCTTGGCGGGCCATCTCAATCTCAAGCGTCGTTTCATCTTTCTGCGCGGCGCCTTGCAGCGTTTTTTGCCGCCGCCCAAGTTCTCGAAAGTAGTAGACCGTCAGCTCGAGCTTCTTCTCCGCGACAAGGCGCCGGATGGCATCGATGCCCTCGAGATCAAGTTCATCGATCGTGGCCGCCCCATGCCGGGCAAGTTCCCTCTTCAGCGTGGTCTTTTCGGCGCCGGGCGCAGGCTTTGCTTTGCGCAGGCTCGCAAGTTGTTGCAGCTGAGCGGTCGTCACCTTGAGCTTTTTGTCCGCGACGAGCTCGCGGATTCTCTCGGCCGCCTCGACGCTGAGCTGGTCAACTTTCGTGGCGCCCTCCCAGGCCAACTCATCCTCAAAGGTTGTTTCGTACTGATCACGCTCTGCGGGCTTTGCCTTGCGGAAGCGGCTGAGGTCAACGTATTCCTGATTTGTCGCTCGGATCGTTTTCTTTTCGACGAGCTCGAGGATCGCCTCGGCCTCGATTTCCTCAAGTTTGTCGAGCTTCGCGACCGAAGTCCCCGGGGCCTTTGTCCCGTTCGCCACCTCGGCAGCCAGTTTGTCCTTGAGATACTGCGTGACGGTCTTGGCGCCGGTCAGCAGTTGCCGGCGCCGCTCGCCAAGTTGCTGGATTTGGCGGGGGGTGATCTCGATCCGGTTCTGCGGAATGAGATCGGCGATGTCGTCCACCCCGGCCAGATCGAGCTGGCCAATGGTCTCGACCCCTTCCCGCGCCAGCGCAACGGCCAGGGTGATTTTTGAGGCCTTGCCGCCCTCAGCCTCGAGCGCGGTCCGTCTCCGGCCCAATAGCTGGAGCTGGGCGGGCTCCAGCCGAAGCTTCTTGTCATTGACGAGTTCGACGACCCGCTCGACGCCGTCAAAGTCGAGCGCGCCGATGGTCTGCACCCCTTCGCGGGCCAGGGCATCCGCCAGAGTGACTTCGCCCGGTGTGCTGGCGCCGCCAACCACTTTCCGGCGCCGGCCCAACTGCTGGCGCTCGGCCGGAGTGACCATCAGTTTGCCGTCCTCAATCAGGTTAATGATCCGATCCAACCCGTCTCGATCAAGCTCGGAGATTCCCTTTACCTGCTCAAAAGCCAGCTCGTTGGCCAGGGTCGTCTCGTACGTGCTTGCGTCGGCCATCAGCGCCTTGTTGCGCCTGCCAAGCTGCTGAAGCTCATCGGGCTTGACTTTGAGTTTGTTGTCCCGGATCAGGCGAAGAATCCGCTCCAGCCCGGGGCGGTCCAGCATGGCGATGCTTGCGGCTTTTTCCCAGGCCAGCTCTTGCGCGAGCGTCGTTTCGTAGTTGCCAGGATCAGCCTGCAGCGCGCTGGCGCGCCGGCCCAGCCAGGAAAGCTGTTGAGGCGTGCATGCCAATTGGTCCTTTGCGATCAAGTCGACGATGCGGTCCACCGCCGCGCGATCCAGTTTGTCAATCGCGGTCTTGACTGGATTCGCGCCACCCTTGGGTCCAACGGCTGACTTGATCGAGACGCCGATTTTGGCGAGACCGTTTGGTTTCTGCGCGGGGCCGGCAAAGGTCGTTGTGTCAGCCACCCCTTCCGCAACCAACTCCTCCTCAAGCGTCGGTGTGTGGGGTTCATCGGTTGGAACCACATCCTGCGCGGTCGGCGTGGGAACATCGGTTGTCGAGCTCTGCGTGTCCGCCTGGATCG
>Ga0073905_10000800_pt1 | contig 15310 bp, 13 predicted proteins | sample KloWWTupernatant_FD_65482 | JGI IMG/M metagenome (GOLD analysis project Ga0073905, IMG submission 65482) | Active sludge microbial communities from Klosterneuburg, Austria, studying microevolution and ecology of nitrifiers - Klosterneuburg... | ecosystem: Engineered > WWTP > Aerobic digester >... | reverse complement strand
AAGGACATGGCGCGACTACTGGAAAAGGTGCGAAATTATACGCGGTGCGGCTGAATGCTCTGGCGAAGGCGTGAGGCCCCCAACTTTATTGCGCGGCGGCGCCTACCGCCGGGTGATCGCTCCGCGGCTCAAATGCCGCTACGCGATTCACCCGACGGTCTCGCCACCGCCCGTATGACTGGAGAACCGCATGGGCGATTGGCAAACCCTCTACACCCCCTGCGGTGCCGTGCAGGCATGGCTGGCCAAGCCCGATGGCGCGCCGCGTGGGGCGGTGGTGGTGGCGCACGAGATTTTCGGCCTGTTGCCGCACTATCAGCGCGTCTGCGAGCGGCTGGCACAAGCCGGGTTTATTGCGCTGGCACCGGCCTATTTTGATTTGATCGAACCCGGCCTAGTGCTTGCCACCGACCCCGCCGGGGCTGACCGTGGCCGCGAAGTGGTCAATCAACTGGGGCTGGACTGCGGGCTGGAGGTGACCGAAGCCGCTGCGCAGTGGCTGGCCAACACGGGGCACACGGTGGGCGTGGTGGGCTTCAGTTGGGGCGGCACGCTGGCACTCCTGGCCGCCACCCGCTTGGGCCTGCCGGCGGCGAGTTATTACGCCACACGCAACCCGCCGTTCCTGGATGAACCCGCGCAAGCACCGTTGCTGTTTCATTTCGGCGCGCTGGATGCGGCGATCCCGCCGGCCACCATCGACCTGCACCGGCAGAAACAGCCGCAGGCGCAGGTCTTTGTCTATGCCGATGCCGACCACGCCTTCAACCGCGACCCCGACCCGCCCTACCAACCGGCAGCCGCAGCGCTGGCGTGGGAGCGTACACTGGCCTTCTTCACGGAGCATCTGCGATGAACGCTTGGCATCTGCATCCGCAACTGGCCGATGACAGCACACCCGTCATCGAATTGGCGTTGTGCGAAGTGCGCTTGATGGACGACGCCAACCACCCATGGTTGATCCTGATTCCGAAGGTGGCCGATACAGTGGAAATCATCGACCTCAGTCCTGCACAGCGCACCCAACTGACGGTTGAAATCGACACCGCTGCACGCGCTCTCAAAGCCCTCTTCAAACCCGACAAGCTCAACGTGGCTGCACTGGGCAATCTGGTACCGCAGCTGCATGTGCATGTGATTGCCCGCTATCAAAATGACATCGCATGGCCGCGCCCGGTATGGGGTGCCGCCAATGCTTGCCCGTATGCGCCCGAACAACTGGTAGAGCGCGTGCGCCAGCTGCGTGCGCAACTGGCGAGTTGAGTTCTGCCAGCCAGCACTGCCGTTCGTACCGCCAGAATTGCCGCCCTTCAACACTTCGGAGCTTGTGATGCCACAGCTGCACACCTTGATCCTGACTGCCTGCATTGCCGCTGCCCTCGCCGGCTGCCAGCAGCCCGCCACGGCCCCCCAAGCGGAAACCCGCGCACAAGTGCCTGCGCAACAGGATGCAGCACTCAACAGCGCGGTGGAAGCGTTTATCGACGGCTACTTCCAGCGCAACCCGGTAGGTGCCGCCAATGCCGGCAAGCACGAATACGACGGCAAGCTGCCCGACTACAGCCCGGCAAGCTTGAAAGCCGATGCCGACTGGTTGCATGCGCAGCGCGCTGCTTTCGCCGCATTCACCGATGCGCAATTGGACGCGCAGGGCCGCTTTCATCGCGACTACGCACTGGCAGTGATCGATGGTGCGCTGTTCTGGCTGGAGGATTCTGGCTTTGCGTACAACAATCCCGCGTTCTACACCGGCGATTTGTCACCGAGCATGTATCTGACGCGCCCGTATGCACCACTGCCACAGCGCATGGACGCTTTCATCCGCTATCAGGAAGCGCTGCCCAAGGCGCTTGAGCAGATCAAAGCCAATTTCAAATTGCCGTTGCCTGCCTCGTACATTGACCTGGGCGTGAACTCGTTTGCCGGCTATGCCAGCTTTTTCGCCAGCGATGTGCCATCGATCTTTGCCGAAGTGAAAGACAGCGCCTTGCAGGCGCGCCTGAAAGCCAGCAACGCGGCTGCAATCAAAGCCACCCAGGCCATGGCCGACTGGCTGAAAGCGCAGCGTCCGCAGGCCACGCAAGACTTTGCGCTGGGCGCCGAAAAATTCGCGAAAATGCTGTCCGCCACCGAGCGCGTGGACATCCCGCTGGATCAACTCAAAGCCACAGCCGAAGCCGATCTGGCGCGCAATCTCGCTGCGCTGAAAAGCGCCTGCGATCAGTACGCCGCGGGCAAGACCTTGCAGCAATGCGTGGAAAAAGAAGCCGCCGACAAACCCAGCGGTGGCGCAGTGGAAGGCGCACGCAAACAACTGACCGAGCTGCGCCAATTTCTCATCGACAAGGATCTGGTGACCATCCCCGGCCCGGAGCAGGCCAAGGTGGAAGAAGCACCGCCGTTCAATCGCTGGAATTTTGCCTATATCGAAATCCCCGGCCCGTACGAAAAGAATTTGCCGTCGGTGTATTACATCGCACCGCCCGATCCCAAATGGACGCAGGACGAACAGGACGCCTATGTTCCCGGCAAGGACGTGCTGCTGTTCACGTCATCGCATGAAGTCTGGCCCGGCCACTTCCTGCAATTCCTGCATTCCAACCGTTCGGACTGGAGGTTTGGCCAACTGTTCGTGGGCTATGCCTTCGCCGAAGGCTGGGCGCACTACACCGAAGAAATGATGTTCGATGCCGGCTTGGGCGGTGGCACCCCGGAAGCACATATCGGCCAACTCAGCGAGGCGCTGCTGCGTGATGTGCGCTTTGTTTCTGCGATTGGCCTGCACACCGGCGGCATGAGCATGGCCGAATCCGAAACCATGTTCCGCGAGAAAGGCCTGCAAGACCCCGGCAACGCCCGCCAACAGGCCGCACGCGGCACCTATGACCCGGCTTACCTCAACTACACGCTGGGCAAGCTGATGATCATGCAACTGCGCAAGGACTGGGTCGCGCAGCACCCCGGCCCGCATGCACTGAAAGCCTTCCACGACCAGTTCCTGAGCTTTGGTGGCCCACCGATCCCGCTGGTGCGCGCGCAGATGCTGGGCGGCAAAGCGCAGGCCAGGCTGTGGTCAGCCGCCACACCGGCTGCGCAGGACTGATCCAGCCGCAGGGCATCAAGGTTTGCGCGCCATCGCTTTGGCGCGCTCGGCCATGTCTTTTTGGTAGTCGGCCATATACGGCAAATCACGCAGCACTTTGGAGTGCGGATCCAGCGTGTAGCTTTCATCGCCGGTAATCGCCACCTGCCCCTTCCCGCCCGTCATCGGCACCTCCACCACGCGTTGCCCCACGCGCACCTGCACCGGCATGGGGAAAGGCTTGTCGCCTTCGGTCACCCAGCGCAATTGCAACGTGTTGCCGCTGCGGGAGGCCTGCAAGGCCGGCAGTTGGATGGAGCGCAAATAGACATCGAAAAACCACCCGTAGTCCTTGCCCGTCACCCGATTAACCATCGTGATGAAGTCGCGGGTGGAGGCATATCGCGGTTTGAAGTTGCCGGGGCGCGGGGTGTCGCTGGCATACACCAGTTCACGCGTGGCACGGAAAAAATCGGCATCGCCAATCAATCCGCGCAAGGTGTGCAACATCAATGCGCCTTTGTAATAGACATCGTTGCCGGGCCCGCGGCTGGCGTCGGAGACATCCTTTTCCGTCATCGTGTGCCCGGCCACGACCGGGTGGCGCAACATCAGCACTTGCCGCATCTTCATCAATGCGGCCATGTATTCCATGTCACCGCGCAGCCATTGCAAATACAACGGCTGCATGTAGGTGCCAAAGCCTTCGTGCAACCAGAAATCATCCCAATCCGCATTGGTCAATTGATTGCCGAACCACTCGTGGGCGAACTCGTGTTGCAGCAACCAGTCGTAGCCGGTTTCCGACTTCTTGTAGTCATTGCCATACGCATTGATGGTTTGGTGTTCCATGCCCAGATAGGGGGTTTCCACCACGCCCATTTTCTCATCGGCAAACGGATATGGGCCGATGGTTTCCTCGAAGAAATCCAGCATCGGCGCAAATTCGGCAAACAAGCCCTCAGCCTTGCTCTTGTTGCCTTTCAGATACCAAAAACGCAGCGGGATGGTATTGCCAAAGCGCGACTTGTAGTCCGCCTGCAATAGCTCGTACGGGCCGATATTCAAGGCGATGGCATAGGTATCAGGCAGCTTGGCGCGCCATTGATAGGTGCGCCAGCCGTTCTTTTCCTGCATCCCCTCGGCCACGCCATTGCTGGCCGCCACCAAGGGAGCAGGTACGCTGATGTGCTGCACCACCACTTGTGGCTTGCCCATCGGGTGGTCGATGCACGGCCACAACAAATCGCAGCCCTCGCCCTGTACCGCCGTGCCCACCCACGGCTCACCGGTGGGGGCCTTGGCCCAAACGATGCCGCCATCCCACGGCGCCTTGCCGGCCTCGTGCGGATGACCGGCATAACGAATACGCACACTCACTTTCGCGCCAGCAGCCAAGGGCTTGGCCAGTGCAATCGTCATCCGCCCTTCCGGGTTGCTCCAGCGCGCGGACTTGCCGTCCACTTCCACCACATCCACGTTGTAATTGCGATCCAGATCCAACACAAGCGCATTGACGCTGCTCGCCAGTTGCAACTGCAAACGGGCATCGGCATCCAGCCATTGGCGTGCCGGATCCACCTTGAACGAAAGATCAGCCAAAGCAATCGTGGTGGCCAGCTGCTCCGGCGCGCGCGGCAAGCCGGTGGCCCGCGTGATGGCGGTCAGCTCGGGTTGCTGGGCATGCGCGGCGGGAAGCGCGGCCATGGCAATGGCAAGAGCTGCAACAGATGGAAACTGGCGCATGTGGGCGTTCCAATGGAAAGATCGTTACCTTTGCACGAACAGGCAGCAACTGATCACTGCCTTAGGTCATGCACGCTGGCTGAAGCCCCGCTTCACGAAAAATGAATGGCCGCTTGCGGGTCTTTGCATGCCGGCAAAATATCAGCAACGATTCATCCGGAAAACCGCTTACTGCACGCAACGGCGCGAATGGTTCGCGCCTGGGGGACGAGACCATGAACCGCCAACCCGCCGTATCCAAAGTGTCTGCCGCCATACTCATGGCGGTGCTTGGCTTTGCTGCATTGACTCCAGCATTCGCGCATCCGCAAGATCAAGAACAATCGCAGGACAAGCGTAAGGAACTTCGCGAGCAACGCCGCGCAGCGCACGACGAGGTGCGCAACGAAGTTCGCCGCGAAGCCCCCACACCGGCACGCAGCAACGACAATGAAGCACGCCGCGACCCGCCGACGATGTCGCGCCGCGATAGCAATGTCGAAATGCCGCGCAACAACCTTCCGCGCAGCAGCAGCGACGGCGAGCGTCGTGAGAACTGGGGTGAGCAGGCACGCCAGCAACAGGAGCGTCAGCGTGAAACCCAACGCGACGTCCAGCAACAACGCCAGCAATGGCAAGCGCAACAGCAGCAACAGCAGCGCGATGAAGCACGTGCCCAAGACCAACAACGCGTGGAACAGCGTCGCATGGACGCCCAGCAGCGGTTTGCCGATCAGCGTGCCCAGGAGCAGCGCGCTCAACAAGATCAGCGCGACCAAGTGCAACGTGACCAAGACCGGCGTGTTCAAGACCAGCAGCGCCGCACCGCCGAGCAACGCGCAAACGAGCCTCGCAGCAACCAGGCGTGGGTAATGCAGCAGGCGATGAATCGCGAAGACCAGGAAAATCGCCGCCCCGGCAATCGCCCCGGCAATGGGCAGGACAACCGTCCCGATAATCGCCCCGGCAACCGCCCCGACTGGCAAGGCAATCGCGGCAATGACCGCAATGATCGCGACAATCGCCACGACCGCATCCCCGACAACGAGCAGCAACGCCGGATTGAGGAACAGCGCCGCCAGCAAGCGCAATGGCAGCGCGACGAATATCGTCGGCGCGGTGATTACGACCGCCACAATCGCGAATTGGAACGCAGCCGTCGCAATGCGCAATACCGCTACCAGCAAGATTACTGGCGCCGTTGGCAAGCCGAGCAAGCGCGCTGGAACGCACGCCGCTACAACTATTACAACGACCCGTTCTATTACACCCCGTACAACTATCGCTACAGCTACGGTGGCAGCTGGTACAGCACCAATAGTTATGGCGCGCAGATGTTGGAGCAAGCAATTCGCGATGGCTACCGGGAAGGCTGGTACGCAGGGCAAGCGGATCGTGCCGACCGCTGGCGCTTCGACTACAGCAACAACTACAGTTATATCGATGGCAGCTATGGCTACTACGGTCAGTACGTGAGCTACAACGACTATCGCTACTACTTCCGCCAAGGCTTTGAACGCGGCTATCGGGATGGCTATTACGGACGCTATCAGTACGGCAGCTACCGCAATGGTGAGGCCATGATCCTACCCGCCATCCTCGGCATGATCCTGGCCTTCAGCATCCACTGAGACATTCACGGCTTACCCTGCAACGCCCGGCCGCAAGCCGGGCGTTTTTTTGTCAGCGCAGTTGGCTATCCTTGCTGCCGCGCCGGTTGTAGCCGCCATTCGCTGCGGCATCCCGATCATGCAGCTCCTGGCAGGCCACGCACAGGCGCACTCCTGCAATGGCTTTACGACGCGCCTCCGGGATGGACGCATCGCAATTTTCGCAATGCGCAAGACCTGGCCCAGTGGGCAGGCGGCTGCGGGCCCGCGCGATGCCGTCTTTGACTGTTGCATCGATCTGGTCTTGCACCGCTCCATCACCTGCCCAACCGGTTGCCATAGCTGCCTCGCACCAGCAATTGCCTAACGCAAGGCTAACAGAGCCCCACCCAGCACTACCGCAATGCACAGCAGCCTGGTTCTTACCGACCGCTCATCGGAAATAGAAATAATTTTCTAGACATTGTTTTCTAGATATGATCTTCTAGATGTAACCTTCTAGACGCAGCCTTCTAGACACGACCTTCCAACCCCACGCCCCAAACGCTGCATCCCATCCACCTCTGCCCAGCCTCGGTCATCGCATGCCCATGCCCCGTTTGCCAAAACCCACACCCGCTGAACTCGAACTGCTGCGCACGCTCTGGCAACTGGGCCCGTGTACGGCCAAACAGGTGCATGAGGCACAGCAGCGTGAACGCCCCGAGCTGCCCTACGCCAACGTGTTGCGGCTGCTGCAGATCATGCACGGCAAGGGCCTGCTCAAGCGCGACGAACGCCAGCGCGCGCACATCTACGCACCCACCCAGGCGCAAGGCTCTTTGCAGAACAAATTGCTGGATGACTTCATCCACAAAGCCTTCGCCGGCTCCGGCAAGGCTCTGGTGATGGCCGCATTGCGCGGTGGCCGGGTCAGCGAAGACGAGCGCGCCGAAATCCAGCGATTCCTGCGGGAGAACCACGATGCATGACGCGCTTATCCAATTAGTACCGGCACTGGGCGCAGCACTGCTGCACTTTGTTTGGCAAGGCTGCTTGCTGGGTCTGTTGGCCGCGCTGGTAGTGGCGCTGCTGGGCAACGCCCGCCCGCAGACACGCTACGCCGTAATGTGTGTGGCGTTGCTGGTCGCACTGCTGCTGCCAATCCTCACGTTGGCATGGCAGATCCTGCTGCCGGCAACCACCCACGCACCGGTGTCGGGACTCGCATTGGACACCGCGGCATCGGCCATCGCATCGGCGACGCAGCCGACGGCGTGGCCGTCACTGGCCGCAGATACCCCTGCGCGAATTGCCGACAACCTGCCGTGGCTGGTTGCCTGCTGGGCGGCTGGCGCGGGGGCCTTGTCGCTGCGCATGTTCGCGGGCCTGTATTGGGTGGCGCGCCTGCGCCAACGCGCATGGAGCGAATCAACGGGAACCTGGCAAGCCAGTGCCAACCGGATGGCCGTGCGCCTGGGCTTGCCCGGCGCGGTGCCGGTGCGCTTGAGCAATGACACCGCCACCCCGCTGGCAGTGGGCTGGTGGCGGCCGATGGTGCTGTTGCCCGCATCGCTGGCACTGCATATGCCCGTGTCTTTGCTGGAAGCCCTGATTGCGCACGAATTGGCACATATCCGCCGTCACGATTATCTGGTCAACCTGCTGCAAGGCGTAGCCGAAACCTTGCTGTTCTATCACCCGGTGGTGTGGTGGCTGTCCCGCCGCATCCGCAACGAACGCGAACTGATTGCCGATGCACTGGCCGCCAACGCGCTGGGTGACGGCCGCCGTCTGGCACTCGCTTTGGCAGAACTCGACCGCAGCTTCGACACCCCCACGCGATCCCCCTGCTTTGCACCCGCCGCCCAAGGAGGCCAGCTCATGTCCCGCATCCAGCACCTGCTCCGCCCACGCACAACCGCCGATGTCAGCGCTCGCCTGCTGCCCCTGCTTGGCTTGCCAGTGATTGGCTTGGCACTCGCCGGTGCCGGCTTGTACGCACACGCCAACACCCCACAAACCACGCCCGCAGCACACCCATCGCACAGCACCCACCCGATGCCGCCACCACCGCCGCCCGCGCCACCTGCGCCACCGGAGCTACCTGCACCACCCGCACCTCCTGCGCCACCCGCACCACCACCTCCTCCGCCGCCACCGCCGCTGAAAGATGCAGTGGGCATTGGCTTCCAACGCGATGGCGACGGCTATGCCATGGTGCGCAAAGGCGAGACCCGCTCCATTCTCACCGGCGATCAAGACGAGATGCGCATGGTGAAAAAATTGCGCGAAACCATGGATGGCGACTTCCTGCTGGTGCGTAAAGGCAAGCAACATTTCGTGCTGCGTGATGCCACCCTGCTGGCGCAAATCGAAACCGTGTGGGCGCCACTGGAACCGTTGAACGGCCAGATGCAGATCCTGCAAGCCAACATGCAGCCCCACCAGCAACGCATGCGCGCGTTGCAGGCGGAAATGGACCGTCAAGCAACACCCCGGCCGTCCCCCGAAATGGACATTGCCAGTGCGCAATTGAATGCATTGGCCAACCGTCAGGGTGCGCTGGCCATGCAACAAACCGCACTCGCCCAGCGCGCACGCAAAGCAAGCGAAGCCGAACGTGATGCTCTGCAACGGCAGATGGATCGCCTGTCGGCACAAATCGAAGCCATCAATGTGCAGATGCAAGCGCAGAGCGCGATCATCGAGTCCCAATCCAGGACCGTGCAGCAGCAAAGCCTGCGCATGCAAGCCGTGGGCAGCCGCATGCAAGCTGCCAGCCAACCCATGCAAGCCATCGGCAAGGATATGCAAGCCGTTGGCACGCAGATCGAACACGCCGCCCACAAAGCCGACAGCAAGACCCGGCAGTTGATCGAACATGCATTCGCACGCGGACTGGCACAACCGGTGGCCTGAGCATGTACATGCACGCGCCCCTGCCATGCAGGGGCGCGTTGCTCACCAAAACCCGACGCAACAGCGATACAGTGGCCAAGCCATCTTCCTCTTGGAGCCACCCATGCGCCGCATTGCCACATTCGCCATCGCGCTTGCCCTTGCCACGCCCGCGCTCGCCGCACTCAAGCCAGGCACCCCCGCCCCCGCATTCACTGCACCGGCGTTTTTGGCCGGCCAGCCGTTTACCTTCGATCTTGCCGCCACGCTGAAACACGGCCCGGTGGTGGTGTACTTCTTCCCCGCCGCGTTCACCCCCGGCTGCAACGCCGAGGCCGCCGCGTTCTCGCAGGCCATCGACAAATTCAAGGCACGGGGTGTCAGCGTGATTGGGGTGACGGCTGGCAATGTGGAGCGTTTGGCTGAGTTTTCGAAAGACACCGAAAAATGCGCCGGCAAATTCCCCGTCGCCGCCGACCCCGGCGCGAAAATCGCCAAGACTTTCGATGCCACTATGACCCTGAAACCAGACTTAGCCAGCCGCACGTCCTACCTGATTGGCAAGGATGGCCGCATTGCCGCCGAGTTTGATTCGATGAACCCCAACCAGCACGTCAAGCAGATGCTGGAGGCGGTGGCAGCGTTGCAAGGAAAGCCGGCGCAGAAAAAATAACGCTATTCAAGCTGGCCTTTGCCGAAGCCCTGCGCAGCTCACCCGCCATCCAGGGCCCGACGTTGCTCCAGTGACAATACCTGTGGCGCACGGATAGGCTGGCCATCGGCAGCAAACAACAGGGCATTGCGTCGGCCGCGCAGGCGTGCGCTTGCGAGCTTGGTGACGATGCGCAAGGCGCCGGCCAACAGTGCCCCACGGGTGGGATTGACTGCAGCAGTGGCCGATTCGGGGCTGATGATGGTGTGGCCCTGTGCACCGCAACAGGCCGTCACCACAGCCTCGGATTCGGCTATGGCAGATACCGGCAGGCCGAGGTAATACAGCTTGGGGTTGCGCGGCACATTACCCAGCGGCGTGCGGCAGCAGCGCGCATACCAACGCAGCAAGCCACGCGGCCCCAGCGACATGCAGGCCAACTGATCCAGCCCCTGGGTGAAGCGCAGGCCATCCGGCGCCATCGCCACGATGTCGCTGCCGCCCGCCGCATCCAGCAGCCCAGCCCCGCCCAACCAGCGCGCAAACGCCCGGCAATCGGCGCAATAGCATGTGGCGCGGGTGTAGCTGCGTGCAGGATTGAATTCACCCTGCACCTGTCCGCAACGGCACGACAGTTTCATTGAGCACTCCGGGATCGCCAGTGGTGTTGACGCACGATACCCGATGCGGGCGGACAAAAAAGTCGCGCCCGCTTCGCAAGACTCACCAAATCCGCACACGCTGCTCCGGTGGCAGGTACATGGCATCGCCAGGCTTGACGTTGAAGGCCTTGTACCACGCATCGATATTCCGCAGCGGGCCATTGGCACGGTACATCGACGGCGAGTGCGGGTTGGTCTTGATCAGGTTGAGCAGGGCTTCATCGCGGTACTTGCCGCGCCACACTTGCGCCCATGACAAATAGAAGCGTTGGTCGCCAGTGAGGCCATCGACCACCGGTGCGGGCTTGCCCTGCAAGCTCAGTTGATAGGCGGTGTAGGCCATCGACAAGCCGCCCAAATCACCCAGATTTTCACCCATGGTCAGGCCACCATTGACGCACTGGCCGGGTAGCGGGCAATAGCTGTTGTACTGCGCACCCAGCGCCTTGGTGCGCGCATCGAAACGGACGCGATCCTCATCGGTCCACCAATTGCGCTGGATGCCATCGGCATCGGATTTGCTGCCTTGGTCATCGAAGCCATGGCCCATTTCGTGGCCGATGACGGCACCAATGCCGCCGTAGTTCACCGCAGGATCGGCATTCACATCGAAGAACGGCGGCTGCAGGATGGCGGCCGGGAACACGATCTCGTTGAAGGTCGAGTTGTAATATGCATTCACCGTCTGCGGGGTCATGCCCCACTCTTCGCGGTCGGTTTTCTGGCCGATCCGACGGTTCTGGTCTGCACGGTTGTACTGGCGCATGGCAATGGCATTGCCCAACAAATCATCGGGCTGGATGGTGACGCTGGAATAGTCTTTCCACTTCGACGGGTAGCCGATCTTCGGGCGGAACGTGGACAGCTTGCGATACGCCTCGACCTTGGTGGCATCGCTCATCCAATCAATATGTTCGATGTTCTGCCGCAATGCCGCGCGCAGATTTTCGACCAACTTATCCATCGCCAGTTTGGCTTCCGGCTTGAAGTAGCGCGCCACGTACAGCTCGCCCAATGCTTCGCCCAAGCCATTGCCGGAGCCGACCAGGGCCACTGCACGCTTCCAGTCTTCGCGCTGCGCTTTTTGGCCATTCAGCACTTTGCCGTTGAAGGCAAATGATGCCTCATCGATCTGCGTGCTCAACAAACTGGCATTGCCGTCGATGGCGTGGAAGGTCAGGTAATCGCGCCATGTCGCCAGCGGCGTGGCATTGATGACATCGATCACCGGCCCGATGACATCCGGTGTACTGATGTTCAAGCGCGCCGGCTGCGGCATCTGCTGCGCACGCAATTGTGCCGCCCAGTCATAGCCGGGGTACTGCTGTTGCAACTGCGCAAACGTCACCACGTTGTAGGTCTTGTCGCGGTCGCGCAGCTTGACGCGGTCCCACTGCGGTTTGGCCAGCGCCGTTTCCAGCGCCAGAATCGCCTCGGCACGCGGCTTGGCGTCTGCTTCACTGACACCCGCAAAACCCAGCATGCGCTGGATATGCGCGACATAGGCTTCGCGAATCTTGACGAAACGGGCATCCGGATTGAGGTAGTAATCGCGATCCGGCAGGCCCAACCCGCCCACGCCCAAACCCACCAGATAACTGTCGGGGTCTTTGCGATCAGTGCCGACATACAGCCCCAGCGGCGCGTCACTGCCGTCGATGCCGGCATTGGCAAACGCCGCGATAAGTTTGTCTTTCGAATCAATCGCAGCGATGCGGGTCAGCACCGGCTGCAAGGGTGTGATCCCGGCGGCATCACGCGCAGCGCGATTCATGTAGCTGGCGTAGTAGTCGCGCAGCTTCTGGCCATTGCTGCCCGGCGCCAAATCGGTGCGCGCCAATAACCCGTCAATCAAGGTATGCACCTGATCTTCCGAACGGTCGCGCAGTTCGTTGAACGAGCCGTACGAAGACTCGTAATCCTTCAACTGATAGGTATCGATCCAATGCCCGCTGGCATAGCGATTGAAGTCATCGCCCGGTTTCACCGAAGTGTCACGCGAAGACAAATCCACCCCGAAGCTGCCCAGTTGTGGCCTGGACGCCGGCCCTGCGGCCAGAGCGGCCATGCTGGTGATGGACAACGCGGCGGCAATGCCGAAACTCAACAGTGAACGCTTCATAACACCTACCCGTGTGTGGAAGCGGCCAGCCTACTGACCTTCCCCGTGCCTTGCCTGTGCCGTTCGTCCTTCCGGCACTGTTGCCAAGCGATTGGCAGGCCGTATTGTGTGCAATTGCCCACTTTGCGGAGCTCCCCCCATGCGCACCACCCTGCTTGCCCTGTCCATCACCACCGTGCTGGCAGCGTGCACCGGCCAACAGCCACCGCCCACCGCGGCAACACCGGCCACCACCATGGCAAACGATGCGGTGATGGACGCAAAATTTGCCGATCTGTCCAAGCGCACACTGGCCGAGTGGATGGCGCTGTCGCCGGTGAGCGCCACCCAAATTGGGGATCACCGTTTTGATGGCCAGCTGGATGATCTCAGTGCCGCCGGTCGGTTGCAGCGCGTGGCCACCAGCAAGAAACTACTGGCCGAGCTGGATGCCATCGATACCAGCAAACTCTCGCGTGAAAACCAGGTCGATGCCGCGATCTTGCGCAACCAATTGCAATCGGACATCTGGGACATCGATGTGCTGCAAAGCTGGGCGTGGGACCCGCAGGTGTATGGCGGGCTGGCAGGCAGCGCCATCTATGGCTTGATGTCCCGCGAATTTGCGCCACTCCCCGAGCGCATTGCCGCGGCCACAGAGCGCATGGAAAAACTGCCTGCGCTATTCGCGCAGGCGCGGGAAAATCTGGATCCGGCACGGGTGCCCCTCATCCATGCGCAGACCGTGGCCAAACAAAACGCCGGCATCCTTTCCATTGTCGACACCTTCATCACCCCGCATCTGGGTGAATTGCCCAAAGTCCAGGCTGACCGCACCCGCGCCGCGACTGAAGGTTTGAAAAAAGCCGTCGCGGAGCAACAAACATGGCTGGATAACACCCTGGTGCCCAATGCCAAGGGTGACTTCCGCATTGGCGCGGAAAAATACGACCAGAAATTGAAGTTCGCACTGTCCTCTTCGCTGTCACGTGCCGACATCAAGCAACGCGCCGAAAGTGAAATGAAACGCGTGCGCGAAGTGATGTACGGCATCGCGCAGAACGTACTGAAGGGCAAACCCGGCACGCCTGAGCTTTCCGACAAGCCCACCGATGCGCAACAGCAGACCGCCATCGAAGCCGCACTGGAGCTGGCCTACGCCGACCACCCGGCACGCGACAAGGTGGTGGAAGACGCCAAGGCCTCACTGAAATCCGCCACCGATTTCGTGCGCGCAAAAGATCTCGTCACGCTGCCTGATTCGGCGGTGGATGTGATCCTGATGCCGGAGTTCCAACGCGGCGTGGCGGTGGCCTATTGCGACTCGCCCGGCCCGCTGGACAAGAACCTCAAGACCTTCTACGCCATCTCGCCGATCCCGGATGATTGGAGCAAGGCGCAGGCCGATTCGTTCCTGCGCGAATACAACGGCAAGATGATCCACCTGCTGTCGATCCACGAGGGCATTCCCGGCCATTATCTGGAAGGCTGGCATTCGGGCAAATTCCCCTCCACCCTGCGCGGCGTCTTGCGCTCGGGCTTGTTTGCCGAAGGTTGGGCGGTCTATACCGAGCGCATGATGCAGGAACAAGGCTATCTGGATAACGACCCGCTATTTCATCTGGTACAGCTCAAGTTCTACCTGCGCACCATTGCCAACGCCCTGCTGGACCAAGGCGTGCAGGTGGATGGCTGGAGCCGCGAACAAGCCATGCACTTGATGACCCACGACGCCTTCCAGCAAGACAGCGAAGCCGCCGGCAAATGGGTGCGCGCGCAACTGACCTCGGCGCAGCTGCCCACCTATTTCGTGGGCGCACAAGAACACTTCGACCTGCGCGCCGCGATGCAGAAAAAACAAGGTGCCGCCTTCAACCTGAAGGCCTATCACGACCAAGTACTCTCCTACGGCGCACCACCGGTGCGCTATGTGCGTGAGTTGATGCTGGATGAACCGATTCGCTGAGCCCTCTCCCACCCCGCAGCCCCCCTCCCGCAAGCGGGAGAGGGGAAAATCAAGGCCCAAACTCACTCTTCATCGCGGTCGTGGGAAAAGTGCCGTAGATGGATACGTGGTGATGTGCTCTACACCACCGCTGTCACCACAATTTCCACCTTCCACGCCGGGTTGGCCAACTTCGCCTCCACCGTGGCGCGGGCCGGGGCATTGCCTGCCACCACCCACGCATCCCATGCACGGTTCATGCCGGCAAAATCGTTGATATCGGCCAAAAAAATCTGGGCGCGCAGAATGCGGGATTTGTCGCTGCCAGCTTGCGCCAATAGCGCGTCGATCGCCGCCAGCACTTCGGTGGTTTGCACTTCGATAGTGGCATCCGCCGTTTCCGGAATTTGCCCGGCCAAATACACGATGCCGTTATGGATACTGGCCTCGGACATGCGCGGACCGGGGTCTAGACGTTGGATCATGGGCATAGGCTCGTGGGGAAAATCCACACTTTACGTACGCAACCCACGCCCGGCCAGCACGATACGTTATGACGCCAGACGCATGTGATGCAGAAGGGCAGCCAGGCAGGCCGCAAGGAACGACCTGCCTGCTCGACATGCCTGTCAGGCGTTGATTCCAGCAACGGC
>Ga0073905_10000797_pt1 | contig 15336 bp, 18 predicted proteins | sample KloWWTupernatant_FD_65482 | JGI IMG/M metagenome (GOLD analysis project Ga0073905, IMG submission 65482) | Active sludge microbial communities from Klosterneuburg, Austria, studying microevolution and ecology of nitrifiers - Klosterneuburg... | ecosystem: Engineered > WWTP > Aerobic digester >... | reverse complement strand
GTGTGTACGAGAACATCAACGGAACAGGAAAGGTGGCCTGCTATGACCCAGGCGAGAGCTCCTCAAACCTGCCGGACAGCACGAAGGGCACACTGGGCAACGATTCCGCCGATTCGCACTACTGGTCGACCACCGCCTGCACCTGATGCTTCGAATCTGGGTGATCGCGGTCGCAATGACAGTCGCTTCGGGCTGCGGCTCTGACTCAAAGGCCAGTCCCTCGGTTTCCATAGACCTAGCGGACCTGCGGGCCGCATCGTTGACTGACGATGCGGCCCGCACAGTCTTCCTCGCGGAGGATCTGCTGATACGGCGCTGCATGACGGAGCGCGGATTCATCTACCCGGTAGTCGCATACGTGAGCCCACCGCGATCAATGCAGGACTCGCTGAAGCGATGGGGCGCCTATGACGCGGGGATCGCCTCGGTCAACGGATATCACGATCCCGAGTTGACCGCATTCTCAATCGAGTCTGACGCGGAGAAGTCGAAGGAAACCGACGTGCTGGCTGGCATGACGGCATCTGAGCGCGAGGGGTATCTCGTGGCGCTCGTCGGCACCGATTCAAACAAGCCGCCGGTGGCGGTCGCCGTTGAGATTCCTGACGCTGACATCCGTGTCAAAATCGCCAATTCAGTATTGGACGAAAGCTGCACCGGGCTTGCGCAGATTGAGCTGGGAGGGGACCGACTGGTACACCAGGCCCTGCGAGAAGTAATCGGCCGAATCTCGTCGGAGGCCGATGTCGAAGCTGAAGCCTCCTCTGCCTTTCAGACGACTCTCAACAAGTGGCGGGACTGTTTCGTGGCTTCGGGCTTCGACGCGACAGACCCATTGGACGCCCTCGCCAAGTACACCGCACCCGGAAACAACCCCGGTGCAGAAGAAGTCAAGGCGGCTGTCGCTGACGTCACCTGCAAAACAGCTGTCGCCTTTGATGGTGCGTGGGCTAGGGCACTCCAAACGGCGCTCGACGACTCGACCGAGAGCGAAGCTGCCGTCCTGCTCACATGGTCGACTGTAAGGCAGCAACTGATCGAGTCTTCCAAGGTCGTCATCGCACAGATCTGAGCTTGAGCTCAAACAGGGAGCCAAGCAGGAGTGAAAACCATCAAGAGAACTACTAGTGAGATGGCTGGCGGCCAGCGGCCGACACACGTCGATCAGCATCACCACTTGCCGAGTTCGCCCAACTCACACCAAGGACAGTTGCCTGCGGTTCCGATGGAGACTCGGCTGCGCACGCGGCGCGGCTTTGCCAGCCTCGTCGCGTGTGCTGCCATCTGTATGGCCCTTGCGGCGTGTAGTTCTGGGCACCCCAACGAGGCCTCGTCACCCAGCACGGGCAACTCCTCCGCGAACGACTCTGATAAGGCCTCGCTCCTGGCAGAGGCTCTTCCACTTGAGCTCCTACTTATGCCATCGGAGGCCGACTATCCAATTCTCGACGATGCTGTCGACCTTCTAACGAAGGAGTGTCTTGCTGCGCTCGGGTTCAGCTACGAGCCATATCCACCGCGACCACCACGGCGTCTACTTGATCTGCGCTCGCGATACGGATTCCTCACCGTCGAAGATGCTGCGTCGTCCGGATATCGCATAACGGTTCCGATGGGTGATACAGCCGAGTACATGACTGAGGTCGGCCGAATCGATTCGGAGCGAGAGGCGCAGGGCGAGCCGTACCTGCTCGCGCTATACGGCCCGAACGGCGATGGAGGGTGCAGGGCTGACGCGTCGATGGAGATCTGGGGCGGACCGACCGGACTCATTTCAGTGCCAGGTTTCGAGGACATCGTTCAACTCTCCGTTCAGTCACGCGACGTACTTCTCCACGACGAGAAGGCGTTGACCGCTGACAACGAATGGTCGAGTTGCATGGCTACGCATGGCTACCAGTACGACAGCTGGGTGGATGCACCAGCGAAATTCTTGCTTCCGGGCAGCGAAGTGTCGACACGAGAAATCGAGCAAGCAACGGTCGATGCCCAATGTCGTGACACGAACGATTTCGAGCGACTGCTATTCGACGCTGAAACAGTGATCCAAGACCAGTTGATCGCCGGCTCGCCGCTCGTACAAGGGTTTCGAGAACGAATCCGAGACGCAGTCGAACGGGCCAAAAGCTACAACTCTCCGGACTGACGGGCTCCTCGCATCCCCGGAGGTCGCACCAGTCCGGGATTCCAGCGGTGGCGTATGCCACCAATGGACATCGGTGTCGGCAGTGGCCACGTAGAATCGCAGGCCAAGGAGGTGAAGAGATGTCCGATGTCGAGAAGCCGTCGTGGTGGCGATCCGTAACGCCGCCTTCGAACTGGAAGGCCGCTGGAGGGAAATGGCACGGGCGTGTCACCTTGCCCGAGCATCTCTCATGGTCCGGTCCGAGTTCGACCTTCAATCTCGATGACCCTGCCGAACTGCGCGTCGTGTACGCGACTGTGCTGCGCGAGGGTTCACAGGACGATGTCCGCACGTGGATCCATCAGCCCACGCTGCTTGCCATCTGGGACTCGCTATGGCTGCCATCTGCGGTACACGAGGCGTGGGACGGGTGGATTCGAGAACACCGGGTGCATGTCGCTGTCTGAGTTCCAGCAACGTGTCGCATCACTGGTGTTCTCGCTGGCCGAAGCAGAAGGCTTCGCCCTGGCTGGCGGCGGCGCGCTGATCGCACACGATGTGGTGGATCGCACCACGCGCGACCTCGACTGCTTTGGTCCAAGCCGCGTCGCTGTGGATCGGCTCTGGCCGGCGATCCGTAGTCGCCTCCTCAGCGAAGGGCTCGTAGTCGACGTTCACCAATCGGACCACGGGTTCGCCAAGATGTCGGTGACGGACCCTGCCACGGGAGAGTCCACCCAAGTCGACGTCGGCTTCGATCCAGCCACGCACGCAGCGATCACCATGCCCATCGGCTCAGTGCGGGCTCTGGACGACCTGGCTGGCGACAAGCTCCTCGCCTTGTTCGGTAGAGCCGCACCAAGGGACTTCGTCGACGTGCACGCGCTGCGCGACTACTTCACCCGGCGCACGCTCGAGGCGCTCGCAGCAGCAAAGGATCTCGGCTTCAATCTCGCCGTGTTGCGCGATGCGTTCGGTGTGCTCGACGACCTGCCGCGCAACGCATTCGAGGTGGACGACGCGACCTTCGCCCTTCTCCGAACGGAGTTCCACAACTGGCGCGATGAAATCGGGCCCGACTGATTGGCTCGGCGATGGGCATTGACGCCCTCGATGTCAAGGATCGCGAGAAGCCTCTTGGCGCTCATCTGAGGATCTGTGTGAAAGGCGTGGAGGTACCGCGCCGAGGAGTCGACCCAATTGCGGAGCTCCGACCCAAGATCTCATGGTCACCCACTAGCACTCGGCTGACGCCAGGCCTCAGGACGCAGTCTCGTACGCCTGCCGCGCTTCAGCCTGCAATGCGTCTCGGCGCTGTCGCGCTTCCTCAAGCGCGGTCGACTGCGCGTCAAGCGCTTCTTTCTGATACTCGCCTTCGACCGCGACGATGGTTGCGATGAAGCCGACGTCGTCACGGCACCGCGCGTCAGCCACGGCGGTCTGGCGTTCGGCTTCACCCGGTCGTGGTTCCGGCCATTCCGCGCCGATCGCATCTACAGGTTTTTCAAACGAGAGGCCGGCCCTCGCCATGCAGGCGCTCCACTTGCTGATCATGTCGAGGTAGGCGGGGTCGGTGCCCGTCTTCGTCGCAGCTTCACCCGCAACTTGCTGCAACCACAAGTCGTCTCCTACGTAGGTGACGTAGTTGTTGAATGATCCGTACAGTTGGGCAATCGCCTCAGCAGAACAACCGCCGGGCACCGATTGGCTACCGAACGAGTCGCCTCGGTGGTCCACGAGTGGCACCGTGGTCGTCAGATCCTCCGCACCCTGGAGCGCGATCAGATACCGAGTCCGTTCGGCTGGATCAGAGGGGAACTCGGCCTCGGTGCCCTCCGGCCCGGAACGAGGTTGCTCGACAGTAAACCCGAGCGCCGCGGCTTCCTCCGGAGTACGGAACCGGTACCTGCGATACAGCGAGAACGGCGGGACCTCCTGTGCCAGCCCGACCTCGTAGTCGAAGCCAGCGTCGTTCATGCACGGCTTGATCAGCGCACGAAGCCCACGCCTCATGTCCAAGCTGACACTGGAGTATTCGGCAGTGATCCAGTCGAGTGGCAATGCTTCATTTTTCGGCAACCCGGAGTCAGTCGATTCAGCCGGCCCTGAGACCACGACATTCGAGATGCTCGGCGCGGAGGACGAAGCCTCCTGGCTCCCCACGCACCCTGAAAGAATCGTGGCGGACGTGACGTAGAGCCATCCGAGCATCAGTTGGCGGCTCAGCAACCGACCAACGCCCCCCAGCCGACGCTAGACATCCCGCTCGTGGAGCTGTACGAGCCGCTCGAGAGAATGGTGTACGGCCCGACATTCGAGCCAGGCGTGACGCAGTAGCCAGGACTTTGGTTGGTGTAACCGTGTCCATGGTATGCCCGAGCGGAAGGCCCGCCAGCAGCGAACTTGTTCTGCCAAGACCCGACGCCCTCATCCAACACCCGGTTGACGGTGCCGTTCGAATTGCGAAGGTTGTTGTTGGAAAAGTCGGAGTCACCATCCGACGAACCACCGCTGATCGCCGCCACCGGATAGTTCCCAATGGTCGTCGAGCCCCAGAAACACAAGCGACCCGAGGAACACGAGTTCCACCACGACGCCGCCGACGCCTTCTGGCCACCAACGGACAGGGTGAACATCGTGGCGAGGCAGAGGACGGCGACAAGTCGCGACATCCTTTCGCGTCTCGCCAAACTTCTTCTGGTCTCAAAATTCTGCATCTGCCTGTCCCCTCTCGACGCCCGTTGATGGGCTTCCTTGCGTTGGTAGTCGTCCAGCTCACAGGTCGTCCGGACTAAAGCGGAACGTCCAGCACACCAGGATGTACAAGGGCTGCTTCCCGACCATTCAGTGTCGTCTCATGAGCAGAGTGTTCCTTGATTTCCGCACACAGAACTCCGCTTGCTGCTTCGGCGCTTCATCGGGTTCATCGACGGGACACGAACCTGGACCCACCGCCCACGTCGCCGCACCCGTCGACAAAGTCGGCCCGTTCCCGGCCCCTTAACACCCACCGGGAGAGCGCAAATTGCGGACTCTCCACAATTGCAGCAGTCGGCTGTCAAGTTCCGGTAGCCGTGACCATTCTGTGACCAATCAACGGATTTCTCCGACCGAAACAGCATCTGACCTGGGGGTTATTGGCGGAGGTGGACGGGAATCGAACCCGCCGGACGAGGATCGCTCGTCCCAACCGCTTTGAAGGCGGCGGAGCCCACCAGGTACCCGGACACCTCCGCCAGCGAATCTACTCGCAACGAGACGTCGACGCGCACGGAGGGCCATTCACAATCGCACGTGTCACGCCGTGACCTCGGTGTGACCCGGTCGGGCGGGGACACGGGGGATTGGGGGCGGGACGGGATGAGTACGCTGCGGCCATGAAGCGCCTGATCCTCCTCGTAGCCGTCATCGCCATGGTCGTCGTTGCCGCAAAGAAAATGCAGTCGTCCTGACCACGTCGCTGCTCTGCTCGCAGGCTGCGCTGCAGGAGTACGGCGCCGTCTGGAGCGCCATCGCTCCCGACATCGAGTACGTGGTGCTTCCCGACGAAGGCCGCCTCACCGAGGACGAGATGGCGCGCATCGACCTCGCCGTGTTCACCGCCGACCTGTGGAACGGCAACCGCGGCCCCAGCTTCTTCAAGGTGCTGCTGAGCGCGCCGAACGCCAAGTGGCTGCACATGTTTTCGGCTGGCACCGACAATCCTGTCTTCGCCGAGATTCGCCGCCGCGGCATGCGTCTCACGCACTCGGCCGGCTCGTCGGCCACGCCGATCGCCCACACCGTCATCATGCACGCTCTTGCGCTCTGTCGCGAGGCGAGGCCGTGGGCCATTGCGCAGTCCGAGCACGTCTGGGCCGAACGCGACGTCGCAGATGTCGAGGGTCGCACGATGGGCATCATCGGGCTCGGCAGCATCGGCAGCGAAGTCGCCCGTCTGGCGCAACAGTTCGGAATGCGTGTGATCGGAATGCGGCGCAGCCCCCGCGGCGACGAGCCGTGTGAGACCTGGGCGACGACTCGGCTGCACGAGCTGCTACCGCTCATCGACGATCTGGTGCTGACCGCTCCCCTCACCGACGAGACCCGCGACATCATCGGTGCCGCCGAGCTCGCGCTGCTACCGCGGGGCGCACACGTCATCAATGTCGGCCGCGGACAACTGATCGACGAAGCGGCACTGATCGAGGCGCTGCAATCAGGTCAGGTCGGCGGCGCGGCACTCGACGTGTTCGTCGTCGAGCCGCTACCCGTCGACAATCCGCTGTGGGACATGCCCAACGTGATCGTCACCCCGCACAGCGCGGGTGGCACGCCATTGGCGACGCAGCGGGCAGCAGACAGGTTCGCCGACAACCTCGGCCGCTACCTGCGCAGAGAGCCGATGATCAACGAAGTGACCTGACCCGGCTCGATCTCGGCTCACTCGTGAATTCAATGAACCGTACGTCGCGACCATTGAATTCAAAGTTCGCCGCTCGACGGCGCGCAGGTTGGTGGTTGGCCACGACGTCGATATGTTCCGAATTGTTCGGCTTCCCCCAGTCGTAGGTTTTCCACTCCTGGGAGTAGTCCATGTTTCTCTGCTGGTCCGCGAAAGGCGGTAGCGGCACCACTGTCGTGGCCGCCGCACTCGCTCTCGTCCTGTCGCAGCGCCAACCGGCGCTGCTCATCGATCTCGGTGGCGACTCGCCGGCAGCGCTCGGCATCGCCGAGCCGCACGGCCCCGGCATCACCGAGTGGTTGGCGTCACCGACAGCCGACAGCGCTGCACTCCGTCGCCTGGCTGTCGACGCGACCGACGCGCTGCAACTGATTCCGCTCGGCTTGGCGCAACTGCTATCGCCGGACGACCCAATGTGGTCCCGGCTGGTCACTGCCCTCGGCACGCTCGACGCCACCGTCGTCATCGACGCCGGCACCGGCGCCCCTCCGACAGCGTTGGCCGCTGCTGCGACCCACAACCTGCTGGTCACTCGGCCGTGTTACCTCGCGCTGCGGCGGGCAGTCGCGACGGGGCTGCAACCCACCGGCATCGTGCTGATCAACGAGCCAGGCAGGGCGCTGTCCGCCCGTGACGTCGAACGGTCGCTCAATACCCCGGTCATCGCCGAGCTGCAGTACGACCCAGCAGTCGCCCGGGCAGTCGACGCCGGTCTGCTCGCGTCGCGGCTACCACGCTCATTGGCGCACTCACTGAAGATCGCCGCATGATCGACCTTGTCGCAGAGCAGTCACCGCTGGGCGGGTTGGAGCGCTGGCTGCACGACCCCACCGTCACCGAGGTCATGGTCAACGGCGGCAGCGAGGTCTGGATCGAACGCGGCGGCCGATTGGAGCATGTCGGCAGCATTCGTGCCACCACGTTGCTGGGTGCCATCGAACACATCCTCGCTCCGATCGGTCGACGACTCGACCGCACCCATCCGACGGTGGACGCACGGCTGGCCGATGGCTCCCGTCTGTGTGCAGTGGTCGAGCCGGTCGCCGTCGACGGACCGTGTCTCGCCATCCGCCGCTTCAGCACGCGCCCCATTCCGCTCGATGCGTTCGCTGCCACGCCAGTTGCAGAGTTGTTGCGCGAGCTGGTGGACCGGCGCTGCAACCTGCTCGTCAGCGGGGCGACGAGTTCCGGCAAGACCACCCTGCTCAACGCACTCGCCAGCGAGGTCGAGCACCAGGCGCGCCTGATCACGCTGGAAGACGTGGCCGAACTTCGCCTGCCTCACCCCCACGTCGTGAGGTTGGAGACTCGCGAGGCAACGCCCGATGGCGTCGGGGAAGTCACGCTCGCTCATCTCCTGCGCACCGCCCTACGCATGCGCCCCGATCGTTTGGTGGTCGGCGAGATCCGCGGGAGCGAGGCGGTGCACCTGCTGCAGGCGCTCAACACGGGCCACGACGGCTCGCTGGCCACTGTGCATGCGAACAGCGCTCTCGATGCATTGGAACGGCTGGCTTCGCTGGTGTTGCACGAGGTCGGCAATTGGCCGCTGGCAGCCGTCCACCAGCATGTCGGGCGCGCCATCGATGTCGTCGTGCATGTCGTGCGCGGTGACGACGGGGCTCGTCGTGTCGCGGAGGTTGCCGAGGTCGTCAGTGGCTCAGCACTCTGGGTGCGCCCGCTGACCTGTGGCGACGCGGTCATCGACTCAGTTGGTCGCGGGCGCCGATGAGCGCTTTCGCCGCAGTGGCATTGTTGCTCGTCGTCGCTGCATGGGCTCGGCCACAGCCGGCCGCTCGCCAGCAGCACCGCGCCCGACGGCTCGTTCGTCGTCGCCGGCACACGCCACCGCCACCAACCATCGACGAATGGGCCGCGCTGGTGGACGCGATGTCATCGGAGGTCCGCGCCGGTAGGTCGTTGGCCGCGGCCATCAGCCACGCCATCAGTCACTGTCACCCGCACGGCAAGGTGTTGACGCCCACCGCCACGCTGGCTTCGATCGACGCGGTCGGGACGACACCCGATGCCAACGAGGGAGTCGTGCTGCAGACACTTCGAGCAGCGCATGCACTCGGCGGGCCAACAGCGGCCACGCTGGATGCTGCGTCCGCACTGCTGCGCGAACGCGCACTCATTCGCGGTGAGGCGGCGGCCCACAGTGCTCAGGCACGACTCAGCGCTCGTGTGCTCACGGCCGTACCGATCGTGTTCGCCGGGTGGAGTGCGTTGTCGAGCCGAACGTTCCGAGCGGCCGCACTCAGCCCCCTCGGCCTGGCCAGCACACTGGCGGGCGGGGCATGCAATCTGCTCGGCTGGTGGTGGATGCGCCGCATCGTGGCGAAGGCCGTCGCATGATCACCGCGTTCTTGGCTGTGCTCGGGGTCGTCTTGGCGGCCCAGGCGCTGCGGCCGCATCACCCGCGCAGCTCTGCCATCGAGCCGCCTGCTCGTCGTGCGCTGTTGCCGGGGCGCGCAGCACGTCGCGCTCGACGGGCCGCCGAACGCGCATATCCCGACGCCATCGAAATGATCGTGCTTGCCGTTCGAGCCGGTTACCTCCCCGCGGCAGCGATGGAAGTGACGGCACCCCACCTCGTGCCAGAGATGCGGCTCGCATTCGCAGCAGTGACTTCCCGCACTGCGAACGGCGAGCGATTCGCGGATGCGCTCGCTGCGTTGCCGTCGATGCTCGGGCCGATGGCCGCCCCACTTGCCGACTCATTTGCCGCCGCAGATCGATACGGCCAGCCGATTGCACCCGTGCTGGAACGACTGGCCACCGAGGCTCGCCAACACCGTCGACGGCACGCGGACACGTTGGCCCGCCAGCTACCGGTGCGCATGTCGGTGCCACTCGTGCTGTGCACCTTGCCGTCGTTCGTCCTACTGGCCGTTGTGCCCTTGCTGCTCGCAGCCCTCTCGTCGCTTCACCGCTGACCACCGTTACTCAACGCTTCGGAGACAACACCATGAACGAACTGATGGCACGCGTACACGCCTGGGTCCTGTGGCACGACGAGGAGGGCCAGGCCACCACCGAATATGCGTTGGTGCTGCTCGGCGCGGCACTCGTCGCACTACTCGTCGTCGGTTGGGCGACCACCGGCGGAGGCGCAGGGAAGGTCGGGCGTCTCTTCGATCGAGTCATCGATTCGGTCATCGACAAGCTGTGACCACGACACGTGACCGCGACGGTGGGCAGGCCACCGTCGAGCTTGCGCTCACCTTGCCACTGGTCTGCCTCCTCCTGTTCGGCATCGTCCAGGTGGCCGTACTGGGTCGCGACCAGTTGGCGGTGCAGTTGGCGGCACGCGAAGCAGCGCGTGCCGCCGCGGTGGCGGGCGACCCGGTGGCGGCGGGCAACACCGCCGCACACCGCGCCGTCGACCTGCGCCCGCTCGTGGTCGAGATCAGCGAAGCCGCAGGGGCCGTCACAGCAACCGTGCGCTACACCGACCGCACCGACATACCCCTGATCGGCGCGCTGCTTCCCGACGTCGTCATCTCCGCCACCGTCACCATGGCCGTCGAGCCCCCGTAGCCGTCCAGCGCGCGGACCACAGCCGATAGCCTCGGCGGGCCATGGAACTCGTCTGCTCACTCGCACTCATCGGCACCACGCCGGTGCTGCAGGTCAGCGGTGAGGTCGACCTCGCCACGCTGCCGTACTTTCGCGATCAGCTGTTGCGCGCAGTGTCACTGCACGATGGCGCAACCGTGGTCGTCGACCTCGACGGCGTGACCGCGCTGGACGACACCGGCCTCGGAATATTGCTGGGCACCGCCGGCCGAGCAAGAGAGCGGGGCGGTGACCTCGTCATCGTGAGCAGCAACGAACGGCTGCTGGCGCGCTTCGAACTGACCCGCCTGAACCGGGCGCTGGAAGTCCGCCAGAACATCTTCTAGAAAAGCGCGAGAGCCGCACCGACGGCTGCTCTGGACAGACAGAACGCACCATTCCGGTGCGGCGCTGATCCAGGAGCCCACAATGAACACGACCTTCGTTCGCAGCCTCATCGCCGGCTCGATCTCGGCAGTTGCTGCACTGACACTCATCGTCGGCGGCAGTGTCGCCCAGGCATCCGGTGGCGAGTGCGCCCCGATCTACACCGTGAACGGTGACGGCACCGCCAGCATCGCCTACCCCGACTTCTGCGACGACAGCACCGTCACCCCGCACTTCCCGATCAACCTGATCCCGAAGCCCGCCAGCTTGGACCTGATGCCGACGCTGTGCGCTCCGCTCGATCTCGACAACCTGGAAGTCCGCGCCGCGCAGACCAGCCCGGACAACTGGCAGTGGCGCTACGAGATCAACGGCGACACCAGCTACCTGTGCAACGACTCCCTGGCTGCCGAGGTGTGGTACCCCGAGGTCGGCATGGCGATCGTGCAGACGTTCTACGTGCAGGACATCATCGATGCCAACGACGCCGGCGGTGACTACATCGCCGAATTCGACCTGCCATGCACCTACGACACCAGCACCTCCTTCGGGACCGACGCCATCTTGCTCGACGCCTACCTCGACCAGGTGAAGGCCAGCCCCGATTGCGCTGTGCTGGGCGAACCGGTGATGGCCGAAGAAACGACACCCGACACGACACCCGATACGACACCGGGCACGACACCTGTCTCGGATACGCCCGTCCTCGTCAACACAGCCGAAGTCCAAGACGAGCCCGTCTTCGTCGACACCGCCACGGTGCCCACCGAGATCCCCGACGTGCCGAACATCCCCGAGACGCCCCGCACACCCAACGAGCCCGAACTGCCCCACACCGGTAGCGACAGCACCCCGCTGGTCATCGGTGCCGGCATGGTCGTACTCGGTCTCGGCCTCGGCTTCACCTCCGTCAGCATGACCCGCAAGCGTCGCCCCGCCTGACCAACAAGATCCCCCCAACAGACAGTGGGCGCCCCGACGGGAGGGGCGCCCATCGTCGCGCCCGGGGCTCAGTGCTTGGCGGGTGGCTTCGGTTTGCGGACGCCGCGCTTGTCCAGCGCCTTCTCCTGCGCACGCTGCTCGGCCTCCAGCGCGGCCTCCTCAGCAACCAACCGCTTCATGCTGTCCAACCGCTTCGGGTCCAGGTGGCCCGCTGCAACCGCGGCACTGACCGCGCAGTCTGGCTCGTCGTCGTGTTTGCAGTCACGAAACCTGCAGTTGTCCATCAGGTCGAAGACATCGGCAAAGGCGTTCTCGATACCGCGTCCGCTGCTCCACAGGCTGACGGCACGCACACCTGGCGTGTCGATCAGCCATCCTCCCTCGACCAGCCGAATCAGCTCGGAGGCGGTGGTTGTATGGCGGCCACGCTGGTCGCCCTCGCGTACATCCGCAGTCACCATTCGACCGTGGCCGACGAGTGCGTTGACCAACGTGCTCTTGCCGACACCACTGGCACCGAGCAGCGCAATGGTCGCGTTGTCGGCTGCATAGCCGCGTAGCACTTCGACCCCGTCGCCGGTGATGCCACTTGCGATTCGAATGTCGACGCCGGGTGCCACCTCTCGTAACTCGGCCACCGTCGGCTCCGGATCGTCGACGAGGTCAGTCTTGGTCAGCACCAGCACAGGTCGTGCCCCGCTGTCCCACGCCAACACCAGCTCGCGCTCCAACCGCCGCGGGTTCGGCGGCGAGGTCAGACCGTGCAACAACATCACCACATCGATGTTGGCGGCAATGGTCTGCGCCTCCGCGCGATTACCTTCGAACGACGCTCGCCGCACGAATGCACTGTGCCGGTCGAGTACCTGCTCGACGCGTTCCTCGTCGTCGCCGAACACGACGAAGTCACCCACCGCCACGTCGGCGCCGATGTTGCGCACCCGCACCGCGGGCCGGTCCAGTGACACGAGCACGCTGCTCCAACCGCGGTCGAGCCTGCTCACGCGACCCGTCGTCAGCGGGGCACCGAGGTGACGCCAATGCGCCAACGACTCGGGGGTCCAGCCGAGGCGAATGTCACATGGATCGTCGATATCGACCACGGTAGCGTCGCTCACCTGCGGCTGGGTCCTGTTCTCACCGCCGGAGAGGACACCATGCTCGTACGCCTCGCGCGTTTCAGCTTCCGCAAGCGCTGGCTGATGGTCTTCGGTATCTGGTTGCCACTGCTGATCGGTCTCAACATCGTGGGCGGTGCACTGGGCACCGACTACCACACCGACTTCAACCAGCCCGACAGTGAGTCGAAGCTGGTGCAGGAAGCGTTCCAGAACGTGGGCAACAAGGAAGACGCCGGTTTCCCCGCGCAGATCGTCTTCACAGCACCGCAGGGCAACACCGACCCGGAAGTGAAGGCCGCGATGGAGGGCCTCTTCGCGCAGGTCGACGCCATCGAGAACGTCAAGCTCGTCAGCCCCTTCTCCGAGGAGGGCGCTCGTCAGAACAGCCCGGCCGGAACCCCCACCAACACGTTGGGCGAAGATGTCTCGTTCGCTCAGTTGACGGTCGCACGAATGGATCAGTCGGCCACGAAAGCACTCGGAAAGCAGATCATCGCCCTCGGTGACAAGATCGCCGTGCCTGGCCTGCACATCGAATACGGCGGCCAGGTGTTCGCCGGGTTCGAACTGCCCGCGAGTGAAGTCCTGGGCATCCTCGCGGCCATCATCATCTTGCTGATCGCCTTCGGTTCCGTCGTGGCAATGGGTCTTCCCATCGGTACAGCGCTCGTCGGTCTCGGCGTGGCGATGGCTCTCGTGGGCATCTCGTCCAACGGGTTCTCCGTCCCCGAGTTCGGTCCACAAATGGCCGCCATGATCGGCCTCGGCGTGGGCATCGACTACGCGCTGTTCATCGTCAGTCGCTATCGAGAACACCTCGACATGGGTGAAGATCCGGAGTCGGCAACCATCGCCGCGGTCGACTCCAGCGGTCGCGCCGTGATCTTCGCCGGCATCACCGTCATGATCTCCCTACTCGGACTGTTCATCATGGGCTTGTCGTTCGTGCGTGGCCTTGCCGTCGCCGGCGCCACCGGTGTTCTGGTCATGATGATCGCCTCCGTCACACTGCTTCCCGCCTTGCTCGGCTTCACCGGCAACCGCATTCACACCACCAGCCGCGCTGCTGCCGCCGCCGTGTCACTCATCGTGATCTGTGGCATCACCGGTGTCATCATCGACAACCTCGGCCCGCTCATGGGCATCGGCGTGGTCGGCGCACTCATCGTCATGGCGGCCGGGTACCTGCCATTCGGTCGCTCGCTGCGCACACCGTTGCCGCACCGCACGCAGAAGCCCCGCGAGGAGCAGGGTTGGTACCGATGGAGCCGCTTCATCCAGCGCCGCCCGTGGCCTGCACTCGTCGGTGCGGCCGGCGTGTTGATCGCCCTGGCGCTCCCGCTGTTCGGTATTCGCCTCGGCTTCGGCGACGAAGGCAACGCACCCAAGAGCAGCACCGTGCGCAGCGCATATGACCTACTGGCCGGCGGGTTCGGCCCGGGCAGCAACGGCCCGCTCTACCTGGTCAGTACCGACGCCGGCGCCAACGCACAGACAGCGAGTTCTGTGGACGCGGCACTTGCCGCCGACAGCAACGTCGCCTTTGCCACGCCGGGCGCTCAGATCGGAGAGAGCACATGGTCGTGGGTCGTCTACCCCAAGACGGCGCCACAGGACGCGGCGACGGCTGACCTCGTTCATCGACTTCGCGACCAGGTCTTGCCCAGCACAGGTATCAAGGTCAACGTGGGCGGTTTCACCGCTGGCGGCATCGACTTCGCCACCTACATCAGCGGACGCTTGCCGCTGCTGATCGGTGCCGTGCTCGTGCTCAGCTTCTTGCTGCTGATGATCGTGTTCCGCAGCCTGCTCGTGCCGCTGAAGGCCGTGATCATGAACCTGCTCTCGGTCGGTGCTGCATACGGCGTGATCGTCGCCATCTTCCAGTGGGGGTGGGGGATCAGCCTGATCGGTGTCGACAAGGCGGGGCCTGTCGAGGCATGGGCTCCGATGATGTTGTTCGCCATCGTCTTCGGCCTGTCGATGGACTACGAGGTTTTCCTGCTCTCCCGGATGAAGGAAGAGTTCGACCGCACCGGCGACAACGGCACCGCCGTCGCCGACGGCCTCGCCGCAACCGCCCGGGTCATCACCGCCGCTGCCATCATCATGGTCTGCGTCTTTTCTGCCTTCGTGCTGGGCGACGACCGCAACCTGAAGCTGTTCGGCCTGGGCATGGCCGTTGCCGTCCTCGTCGACGCCACCATCGTCCGTATGGTGCTGGTGCCCTCCACCATGGCGCTCGTCGGCGATCCCAACTGGTGGCTGCCGCGATGGCTCGACCGCATCTTGCCCCGACTCGACCTCGAAGCCGAACCCGACGCGTCTGCGTCGTCCGATGAAGGAGCTCCCCGATGAATCATCCGTGTCTGCCCGACGGGCTCGAGCACGTCCGCACCACCGACACCTTCGACAACGACACGGTTCCCGCCGGGCTGCTGCGAGCCCACCGCGTGGCCGACGGTGTCTGGGGTCGCCTCGTGGTCCACTCCGGCACGGTCAACTTCGTCTTCGACGACGAACCCGAACATCCGATCACAATGTCTGCGGGGGACGCTGTCGCGATCCCGCCGGCACGACAGCACCACCTCGAACTCCACGAAGCCGCGACCTTCGCCGTCGAGTTCCACCGCCTCGCGAACATGCCCACACCGGAAGCCGGCACCGAGAGCACAGCGCTTCAGGGGCCTGGATGACCTCGACGTCCGATCCGCGTCGATCACAACGCGGCGGGCAGGACGAGGCCGCTGTCAGCA
>Ga0073905_10000795_pt1 | contig 15341 bp, 16 predicted proteins | sample KloWWTupernatant_FD_65482 | JGI IMG/M metagenome (GOLD analysis project Ga0073905, IMG submission 65482) | Active sludge microbial communities from Klosterneuburg, Austria, studying microevolution and ecology of nitrifiers - Klosterneuburg... | ecosystem: Engineered > WWTP > Aerobic digester >... | reverse complement strand
CGCCTCGAGCGCGACCTCGTCCCGCACGAGCGGGCCGACGAGGAGCTCCTCGTCCCCATCGTCATGCGTGCGCTCGGCAGCAGCGAGGCGACGGCGGCGCTGAGCCGCACCCACGCCGAGATCCAGCACCAGGTGGGGCGCCTGCACCGGCTCCTCACCGGGCTGGGAGCCGAGTCGGTCCAGCCGGAGGACGTCGTCGAGCTGCGTCGCCTGCTCTACGGGCTCTACGCGGTGCTACGGCTGCACAACGCGCAGGAGGAGGAGGGTGCCTTCAGCCTCGTGCCCCACGGCGGCGCCCCGCGCAGCGGCACGGCCGAGGGACGTGCGGGCCAGCGGGCGGGCGCCCCGTCGGGGTGACCGCTCAGGGTGACCGGTCGGCGTGTCGCTGCGTCGTCAGCCCGCGGGCAGCGCCTCGGGCGGCACGACGAAGTCCGGGTCCGGCTCGAGGAACGCGTCGACGACACCGAGGAAGGCCAGCGCCGTCGTGGTCCACGGCCCGGTCCCCTGCGGTCCGGGCAGCTCGCCGTGCAGCAGCTCGTCGAGCGTCGGCCGCTCGACGCCCGGCGCCGAGACCTCGTCCGCCTCGAGGATCGCGTTGCGGATGGCGAGACCCTCCACGAGGGCTGACCCGGCGAGGGCGATGTGCTCGAACGTGTACTGCGGTGCGCGCAGGCGCAGTCCCAGTGCCGCGCTGAGGCTCTCGTAGAACCGCGCCATCACCGCGATGAAGCCGGTCCGCTCGGCAGCCTGGAGCCGCACGGCGATCTTGCGGCGTGCGTCGTCGTCGGCGATCGCGTTGACCGTCGAGAGCAGGGCCATGTACGTCCGCCAGCTCGTCGAGGTGGAGTGCACGCGGTAGTTGTGCTCGAGCGCCACACGCACCGTCTCGAGGAGCAGCACGCGTCGGCCCTCCGGCGTCACGAGCAGGTCCAGCCGCTCGTGGGCCGAGGCCACCGCGATCTCGAGCGTCGGCTCGTCCAGCGGCGGGCGCAGCAGGTTGGCACCCTGAGGGTCCGCCGCCATGGCGAGCACGTCGACGAGGTACTCCCACTTGCCGGGCCAGATCCGCCAGACCGAGGACCGCGGCACCTCCGCCGCGGCGATGAGGTCCTCCATGCGCACGTCGTCGAGACCGACCATGAGGCCCCGCGCGCGGATCACCTCGACGCCCTGACGGAGCATGCGGTCGCGCACCTCGTCGGCGGACAGGCGGGCGGCGCGTACGCGGGTGGGCCTCGACGCGGGGGTCTTCGGGGTCCAGTCCTGGGGCATCTCATCCTTCTCGCCGGGCCGTAGGGGCCCACGGTACGCCGCCGCACGGCTCCCAGGGCTCACTCCGCGGAGAGTCGAGACTTGGGTACTCGACTTTCAAACCTCGGCACCGTAGCCTCCCCCCGACGGGCGGCCCGCAGGCAGCCCGCTGGCGGTCCACGGGCACCGCGCGGCACCGGCGGGTGGCGTCGACGCAGGGGGTCGCCGCCACCCGCCGAGCGGCAGAGCAAAGGCATCGGGCGTCCCTGCCCGCTCCCCCGCTTGCACTTCTCGAGGAGCTTGAACCGCGACCGGCGTGTTGGTCACCGTCAAGGACGTGCCACCCGGCCGCACTCGGTGCCTGTGACGTCGGGCCCGCGATGCGGTCGGGACGCGGCACGGCGGTGTGATGCCACCACCGTCGTGCGCGTTCCGAGATCTGTCGTGCTACCACCAAGGCCGACGGGAACCGTGGCCGCGATCTGGGGACCGCCACCGGGATGAACCGACGGCGATCGTCTCCAGGTGTATCGGCACGCCGGCCCGGGACTTGAGGTGTCCCGCGCCAGGGCGCCCCGGGTCAGGCGAGCACCCAGCGCCGGGCCAGCGCCAGCACGTCCGCCAGGTGCTCCTCGACCGCCGCCAGGTCGGCGAACGTGACGACGGCCCGGTCGGGCGCCTGCCAGGCCATGAGGCCGGTCGGGTCGGCGAAGGTGAAGGTGTCGACGTCCGTCCGGACGGCCGCGCCGCGGTGGAAGACGAGCTGGAGCCGGTCCCCTGGCCGCAGCCGGAACGTGATCCGGTCCCGGCCGTCGTGCACGAAGCTGGGGGCGTTCCACTTGACGTGCTCGGTGAGCCCCGGCACGGACGCGAGCAGCGCACCCCGCAGCCGACGGACGGCGGCCTCGTGAGGGTGCTCGAGGGCGTCGAGGTAGGTCGCCACCTGGATGGATCCGTCCGTCACGCGCCCTCCCGATCGTTCCGGTCAGTGTCATCGACGGCGGCAACGGGCGCCACCGGGGCGCACGAGCGAGACGGGTCCGCTCGGCGCGGCCGATCCGGGGACCTTGACCCATCAACAGGGCTCGGCAGCGCCCGATGGGGGCCCGACGGAAGGTCGAGGGCCCGGCTCGGGCCCCGTCACCGCGCCGACGAACGGAGCGTCATGAACGCCACAGCGACCAGCCGGCGGACCACGATGTCGTGGTTCACCAACCGCGGGGTCAACGTCAAGATCCTCTCCGCCGTCCTCACCGCTGCGGTCGTGGCCGCCGTGGTCGGGGCGCTCGGGATCGTGGCGCTCGCCTCGACGAACGCCGCGACCCACGACATGTACTCCGAGCACCTGCTCCGCACGGCGCAGGTCGCCGAGCTGCGCCGACTCACGGTCGAGATGCGCCTCAACATCGTCAACCACGTCACGGTCCTGGCGCCGGACGACAAGGTCGCCTACGAGGAGCGGTTCGCCGCGGCGGAGGAGCCGGCGCGGCAGATCGTCAGCGACCTGCTCGCCGCCGACCTGCCCGCCGACGAGCGGGCACTGGTCGAGACCTATGCCGCGTCGCTCGACTCCTACACGGCGCTGCGTGACGCGAAGCTGTACCCGCTGTCGCACGAGGGCGACATGGCTGGCTGGACCGACGTCCGTGACAACGAGGCCCGGCCGTTCACCAACGGCATGATGGACGCCCTTGCCGAGGTCATCGAGCTCGAGCGCGTGGCGGCCGAGGCTGCCGCCGCAGACGCGCAGGGCGCCTACGCGGCCAGCCGCACGCAGTCGATCCTCATCCTGCTCATCGGGCTCTCCGCCGCGATCGTCATCGGCTTCCTCGTCGCCCGGTCGATCGTCGCCGGGCTGGCCCGCGTGCACGCGGTCTCCGACGCGCTCGAACGCGGCGACCTCACGGTGACGGCGGAGCTGACCACCACGGACGAGCTGGGGCGCATGGGCTCCGCGCTCGACCGCGCCGTCGCGAGCCTGCGGGTGGCCGTCGGCACCATCGACACCTCCTCGACGTCGCTCGCCTCCGCCGCCGAGCAGATGTCCGGGGTCACGGGCCAGATCGCGGCATCGGCGGAGGAGACGTCCGCGCAGGCCGGTGTCGTGTCCGCCGCGGCGGAGCAGGTCAGCCGCAACGTGCAGACGGTGGCGTCGGGGGCGGAGCAGATGGGCGCGTCGATCCAGGAGATCGCGCACAACGCCGCCCAGGCCTCGCGCGTGGCCGGTCAGGCCGTCGACGCCGCCGAGGTCACCTCCGCGACGATCCACCGCCTCGGCGAGTCGTCGCGCGAGATCACCAACGTGGTCAAGCTCATCACCCAGATCGCCGAGCAGACCAACCTCCTGGCCCTCAACGCGACCATCGAGGCCGCGCGCGCCGGTGAGGCCGGCAAGGGGTTCGCCGTCGTTGCCGGCGAGGTCAAGGAGCTCGCGCAGGAGACCGCGCGCGCCACCGAGGACATCTCGCGCCGCGTGGCGGCCATCCAGGCCGACACCGATGCCGCCGTCGGCGCGATCGGGGAGATCAGCGGGATCGTCGGCTCCATCAACGACTACCAGTCGACGATCGCCTCGGCGGTCGAGGAGCAGACGGCGACCACGCAGGAGATCAACCGGTCCGTCGCCGAGGCCGCGACCGGCTCTGGCGAGATCGCGTCGAACATCGCCGGGGTGGCCGACGCCGCCGACCTCACGTCCCAGGGGGTCGCCGAGTCCCAGGGCGCCGTGCACGAGCTGGCGCGGATGTCCGGCGACCTGCGCACCCTGGTGGCCCAGTTCCGGTTGTGACCGCCGTCGCCGTGATGGCGGTGCTCAGGCGAGCGCCGCCATCACCGCGACCCCCGTGGCCGCGGCGGCGACCGTGAGCGCCAGCGTGCCGACGGCGTTGAGCACCGCGGCGCGCAGCTCGCCCGCCTGAGCCAGCCGCACCGTCTCCACCATCGCGGTGGAGAACGTCGTGTACCCGCCGCAGAACCCGGTCGCGGCGACGACCCGCACGTCCGGGCCGAGTCCGTGGAACGTCGCCGCCCCGGCCAGCAGACCGATGACCAGCGACCCGCTGACGTTGACGGCGACCGTCGCCACCGGCAGCACCGAGGTCCAGCGGCGTCGGATCGCGCCGTCGACCACGAACCGGGTCGCGGCTCCCAGCCCGCCGAGCACCGCGACGGCGAGGGCCAGGATCACGGGGCACCGCCTGCCGAGAGCGGGTCGCCCGCCCGCCGGGCGGCGCGCCGCACGTGCAGCCGTTCCGCCCACGACACCCCCAGGACGCACGCGAGGACCCCGAGCACGAGCGACGCCGTCGCGTACACCCCGGCGACCACCCACGCACCGTCCCCGAGCAGCACCGTGACCTCCAGGGCGAGGCTGCTGAACGTGGTGAAGCCGCCCAGCACCCCGGTGCCGAGCCCGAGCCGCAGGAGCCGCCCGCGCTGCCCCTCCTCGCCGCGACGGAGCAGGGTCTCGAGCAGCGCCCCGAGCAGGAGGGCGCCGACGACGTTCTCGACGAGGGTCGCCGTCGGGAAGCCGCCATGGCTGCCGACGGCCGTGGTCAGGCCGTACCGCAGGGCGGTGCCGAGCACGCCGCCGAGGCCGACGACGGCGACGAGGCTGGGGCGCAGGTGTGCCGGCCTGCTCATGGCGCCCTCCCGTCCTGCCCCGTCGGCCGGGCCGGGACGATCGCCCCGGCCGCGCTTCCCCGGGTCAGGCTAGTGGTCCACCGGCGGCTCAGCCGCGGACCACCAGGACGGGCAGCTCGGCCTGTCCGAGCACCTTGTAGGTGGTCGAGCCGAGCATCACGCCACGCAGCGGGCTCTCGCCGTAGGAGCCGACGATGATCATCCGTGCCTGGTGCCGCGCCGCGGCGTCGACGAGCGCGGCCGCGGGCGACTCGTGGACCAGCTCGACGACGGCCCGCACCCCCGCGGCCTCGGCGCGGACCAGCGCGTGGGCCGTCGCGTGGCGCCCGAGCTCCTCGATGGCCGCCTGGTGGGCGAGGAACTCCTCGCCCCGTCCCCCGGGGGGCGCGACCCCGTAGACGAGCACGAGGGGCTCGCGATAGGTGGCCGCGAGGTCGAGCGCGACCGTGAGGGCGAGGTCGGACCCCGTGGACTCGTCGTACCCCAGCACGAACGTCATCGCTGCTCCCTCGCCCCGCCCGGGACGAGCCCCGGGTCCGCCACGCCCGCCCGCTCCGCCCAGAACGCCGAGCCCCTCACCCGCGAGACGGCCAGCAGCACGAGGCCGACGGCAAGGATGACGATGCCGATGACGAGCGGCGGGCCCATCCCGAACCACGCCTGCCCCGTGTAGGAGTTCTCCGGGTCCGCCATGTCGATGACGGACTCGACGAGCAGCCACAGGAGCATCACGGCGCCGACCACGGGCCCGATGCCGATGAGCAGCAGGTTGCGCACGCTCTCGAGCAGGTGACGACGGTAGTAGAGCGCACAGGCGATCCCGGTCAGGGCGTAGTAGAACGCGATGAGCAGCGAGAGCGCCGTGAGGGAGTCGAACAGCGCGTTCTCGCTGACGGCCGACAACCCGAGGTACCACAGCACGGCGATCGCGGCCACGGCCCAGGTCGCCACGTCCGGGGTGCGGAACCGCGGGTGGATCCGGGCGAACGCCGGCGGGATGGCACCGCGCCGGGCCATCGACAGGGCGGTCCGGGAGGCGGGGATGATCGTCGTCTGCGTCGAGGCGATCGCCGAGGTGGTCACGGCGAGGAGCACCACCCAGTCCCAGCCCCCGAGCACCTCCTCCGCGAGGAGCCCGAAGATGAACTCCTCCTCCTCGGCGTTCTCGGCCAGGAACTCGGTGCCCGCCACCGCCACCAGGGCGAACGCGACGCCGACGTACGTCAGCAGCAGGATCAGCGTCGAGAGCACGGCCGCCCGGCCGGGAGCGCTCGCCGGGTCGGACGTCTCCTCGGAGAGGTTGACGGCCGACTCCCACCCCCAGTAGGCGAACACGCCGAGCAGCAGCCCCCCGGTCAGCGCGGCGCCGCCGGCGCCGAACGGGTCGAGCCACGCGAGGGACATCGCCGGCGCCCCGACGGCGGCGTCCCCGGCGGCCACCCGCACCAGGGCGACGACGGCGAATGCCAGCAGCGCGCCCACCTGGGCGAGGATCAGGCCGTTCTGCACCCGGGCGGAGACCTCCGTGCCGAGCACGCACAGCCAGGTCATCAGCGCGATGAGCGCCACGGCGCCAGCCATCACCACGGGCTGGTTGTCCGCCAGCTCGTCGAGCCCGAGGGTCAGCAGGCCGAACCGGACGCCCACCTCCGCCAGGGACCCGATGACGAGCACGCCCGTGAGGGTGATCGCCCAGCCCCCGATCCAGCCGAACGTCGGGCCCATCGCGCGCGTCACCCACGAGAAGGTCGTCCCGCAGTCCTGGTCCACCTTGTTGAGGTAGTAGAAGGCCGACGCGATGAGCAGCATCGGCACGAAGGAGGCGAGCAGGGTCCCGGCGGCGTAGATCCCGACGAGCGCCACCACGGGCCCGAGGATCGCGGCGAGCGAGTAGGCGGGAGACGTCGCGGCCAGCCCGATGACCAGGGCATCGACGAAGCCGATGGCTCCGGGCTTGAGCGACGGCGACGGCGACGGCGCACCGGCGGCGGGTCCGGCGGTCTCGGAACGCTCCATGGCTCCCCCTGCGCTGCGCTGCACGTGGTGGTGCTCACCCTGCCCCCGCTGGGTCGAGACCCGCAAGATCACCGCCGGCACCGATGGACGACCGCCGCGCAGGGAATGCCTCCCGGCACGCTAGAGTTATACCCCCCGGGGTATCCCCCGACCGCCACCTCCGAGGAGCACAAGCATGGCCACCGTCACCCTGACCGCCGAGACCTTCGGCCCCACCACCGAGGCGGCCGGCGTCGTCCTCGTGGACTTCTGGGCCGCCTGGTGCGGCCCGTGCCGCCGGTTCGGCCCGGTCTTCGAGCAGGCCTCCGTCCGGCACCCCGACGTGGTGTTCGGCAAGGTCGACACCGAGGCGGAGCAGGGGCTCGCCGGCGGCCTCGGGATCAGCTCCATCCCCACCCTCATGATCTTCCGCGACGGCGTGCTGCTCTTCGCCGAGGCCGGAGCCCTGCCGGGGAACGCCCTGGAGGACCTCATCGGCAAGGCAGAGGCCCTGGACATGGACGAGGTGCGCGCCACCCTCGCGGCCCGCGCCGCTTCGTGAGCGGTCTCGTCGCGACCGCGACGGCCGGGGCGGCCGGCCTGCTCGCTGCCCACGGGCGCCGACGCGTCCTCGTGGCGGCGCTGCTGGCGCCGGTGGTCGCGGGCGTCGTCGCCGTGAGCACCGGTGGTCTCGCCCAGGCCACCCCCGGGCGGTGGGTCGTGGTGGCCCTGCTCGGCGCGCTCGGCTCCGCCGTGCTGGCCACCTATCTGCCGGTCCGCGGCCCCTGGTACCGCCTGCAGGCCGGCTGCACGCGGTGCGCCGTCGTGGCGGGCCTGAGCCTGCCGGTCGCGACGATGGTGCTGGCCAGCGACCCGCTGGATGCCGGGACCTCGATGCTCGCGCTCGCAGCGGTGACCTTCGGCCTCGGCCAGCGCCTGCGGGACCCCGGCACCTGCCCGACGCGCTGAACGCCCGCGGGTCGGGGACCGGCCACGCCGGCGACCCGCGCGGGCGGCGCCCTCAGGACTCGACGACGATGGCGATGACGACCGGCTCGCGGCGGTACCGCCGCTGGATGAACCGGCTCACCGCGCGCGAGATGGCCTGCTCGAGGGCGTCGATCCCGGTGACGCCCTGCTCGGCCGCCCTGGCCAGCGCCGTCGTGACCTCCGCCGAGGCGCCGTCGAACGTGTGGTCGTCGTGGACGAAGCCCCGGGTGAGGAACTCCGGCGGCTCGGCCAGCGTGGTGGTCGTCGGGTCGACGAGCGCCAGGACGGTGATCACCCCGCCCTCACGCAGCAGGCGACGCTCGTGCAGCGTGTCCTCGGTGGCCTTGCCGACCGTCTCGCCGTCGACGTAGACCAGCCCCGCCTCGACCTGACCGACGATCGTCGCGACGCCGTCGACGAGGTCGACGACCATGCCGTCGCGCCCGACGATGACGCGCTCGGCCGGCACCCCGCAGCTCACCGCGAGCTGCGCGTTGGCGTGCAGGTGCTTGGACTCGCCGTGGATCGGCAGCACGTTGCGCGGACGCAGGATGTTGTAGCAGTAGACGAGCTCCCCGGCGCTGGCGTGCCCCGAGACGTGCACCTTGGCGTTGCCCTTGTGCACCACGTTCGCCCCGCGGTCGGTGAGCTTGTTGATGATCCCGTAGATCGCACTCTCGTTGCCAGGGATCAGCGAGCTCGCGAGCAGCACGGTGTCGCCCTCGCCGACGGAGATCTGGTGGTCGCCGTTGGCCATCCGGCCCAGCGCGGCCATGGGCTCGCCCTGCGAGCCCGTGCAGATCAGGGTGACCTTCTGGTCGGGCATCGACTCGAGCTTCTTCGCGTCGACCACGAGGCCGTGCGGGATGGTGAGGTAGCCCAGGTCCCTGGCGATGCCCATGTTGCGCACCATCGACCGACCGACGAACGCGACCTTGCGGCCGTGCTGGTGCGCGGCGTCGAGCACCTGCTGGATGCGGTGCACGTGGCTCGCGAAGCTCGACACGATGATCCGCCGCGGTGCCGTGGCGAACACGTGGTCGATCGCGGGGGCGAGGTCACGCTCCGACGTGGTGAACCCGGGGACCTCGGCGTTCGTCGAGTCCACCATGAACAGGTCGACGCCCTCCTCGCCGAGCCGGGCGAAGTGGCGCAGGTCGGTGATCCGGCCGTCGAGCGGGAACTGGTCCATCTTGAAGTCGCCGGTGTTGAGCACCAGGCCGGCGGGGGTCCGGATCGCCACCGCGAGGCCGTCGGGGATGGAGTGGTTGACGGCGACGAACTCGAGCCCGAACACGCCGGCGTGGTAGGTGTCCCCCGCCTCGACGTGCTGGGTGCGGGGGGTGATCCGGTGCTCCTTGAGCTTGGCCGTGATGAAGGCCAGCGTGAGCTCCGAGCCGATCACGAGGATGTCCGGGCGCTCCTTGAGCAGGTACGGCACCCCGCCGATGTGGTCCTCGTGACCGTGCGTCAGCACGATCGCCTCGATGTCGCCCAGTCGGTCCCGCAGCGACGTGAAGTCCGGGAGGATGACGTCGATCCCGGGCTGGTGGTCCTCCGGGAAGAGCACGCCGCAGTCGACGACCACGAGGCGCCCGTCGTACTCGACGACGCTCATGTTGCGCCCGATCTCCCCGAGCCCGCCGAGGGTGGTGACCCGCATCACACCGCGCTTCAGCTGCGGCGGGGCGGTCGGGGCGAGGGAGTGGGCGTTCTGCACGGGGATGGTCCTCCAGGGTCGGGGCGGCCGGGCGCGAGGACCGGCGGGTGACGAGATCCGGGTCCATCCTCCCCTACCGGGGCCCGGGGCGGGACCGGGTCAGCCGATGATCGGCGCACCGACCGGCCGCCGGTACAGCCGCTGCCGCTCCCGCAGGGCCATGGCGGTGCCGAGCGTGAGCGGTCCGAGCCTGCCGATGAACATCAGGACGGCGAGCAGCAGCTGGTGGGCCGGGCCCAGCTGCGCCGTGATCCCCGTCGACAGGCCGACCGTCGCCAGGGCGGAGATCACCTCGAAGAGCACCTGGTCGACGTCGATCGCCGACGTCAGCGAGATGAGCAGCGTCGTGACCACCACACCGGCGACGCTGAGCAGGGCCACCGCCACCGCCTGCCGCTGCGTGGAGCTCGACAGCCGGCGGTCCCCGTACGTCGAGTCCGGGTCCCCGCGCAGCTCGGACCAGATGACCACGAGCAGCACCACGAAGGTGGTCATCTTGATGCCGCCGGCGGTGCTCGCGCTGCCGCCACCGATGAACATCAGGACGTCGGTGCCCAGCCACGTCCCGTCCCGCATCGCCGCGGTGTCCACCGAGTTGAAGCCAGCCGTGCGTGGCATGACGCCCTGGACGAAGGCCGCGAGCACCCGGCCCGGCACGTCCAGCGCCCCCAGGGTCGCCGGGTTCGACCACTCGGCCACGAGCATGAACACGGTGCCGACCGGCACCAGCACGGCCGTCGCGAGCAGGGTCATCGACGTGTGGATGCTCCAGCGCGACGGACGTCGGTGCTGACGCCAGACCTCGAAGATCACCGGGAAGCCCAGGCCGCCGACGAGCACGGCGAGGGTGAGCGGCAGGAGGATCCACGGGTCCGTCCCGAAGCCGATGAGGCTGTCGCCGTACAGCGCGAACCCCGCGTTGTTGAAGGCGGACACGGAGTGGAAGGCACCGAGCCACAGAGCGCGCGGCAGGGGCTCGCCGTAGGTCACCGCCCAGCGTGCCGCGAGCACGAGCGCCGTGACGACCTCGACCACGACGGTCACCCGCGCGACCCCCAGCAGCACCGATCGCACGTCGCCCAGGCCGACGCTGCGGGTCGACGCGGCCGCGACCAGCCGGGTCTGCAGGTCGAGCCTGCGGGACAGCAGCAGCGCGAGCAGAGACGCGAAGGTCATGATGCCGAACCCGCCGAGCTGGATGAGCCCGAGGATCACCGCGTGGCCGAACCCCGACCACGCGGTGGCCGTGTCGACGACCACGAGCCCCGTGACGCACACCGCCGACGTCGCCGTGAACAGCGCGGTGACGAAGCCGGCCGGGGCGCCGGTGCTCGCCGCGGGCAGGCTCAGCAGCAGCGTGCCGGCCCCGATCGCCGCGGCGAAGCCCAGCACGACGAGCTGACCCGGCCTGCGGCGACCGTGCCCGACGGCGGCGCGGCCGCGGGGAACGCGCGGCCGTCGGGGACGCGACGACGGGCCGGGGAGCTGGTCTGGCTCGCGCATCGAGCACCTCTCGGCCGGACGGGGCCGCCCGACCGGCGACGCCGACCACTATCCCAACGGACCGGCCGACGGGGCACGTCGCCGGCGGGTCGGCCCGCACGTGTCGTCCCGCTCGTGTCGGCCCGCACGGCTCGCCCCGCGACCGGCCCCGGCCCCGCAGGGCTCCCTGGGGCCAAGGTCCCACCTGACGCGACGGAGCCGGTACCGTGTCGCCGTGGCGACGATGGCGGGGCGGGCGACGACGCTCGCGCGCGCCGTGACGATCGCCACGACCAGCCTGGCGCTCGGCGCCGGCTCGCACGTCCTCGCGGGCGGCCCGGCCGCCCCCGCGGGGGTGCTGGCCGTGCTGGGCAGCCTGCTGCTCGTCGGCGCGCTCGGCGTCTCGCGGCGACGGCTGAGCGCCCGCAGCCTCGTCCCGCTCGTCGTCGTGGCCCAGGCGCTCGTCCACGCCGTGCTCACCTGGGTCCACCAGGCGTCGGCCCTCGCCGTGCCCGCGGGTCTGTCGCCGGCCACCTCGCACGGGGCGGTGCACGGGGCGGTGACCGCGCACCTCGTCGCCGACGCGGCGGCCGTCCACCTCGGCCCGACGATGCTCCTCGCGCACACCGCTGCGACGCTCGTCACCGTCGCGGCGGTGCTCGGTGCCGACCGCGCTGCCGCCCGTGCGCGGCACTGGTGGTCCGGCGTCCTCGTCCTGACCCGCGGCGCCGTCGTCGTGCCCCGCGTGGCGCCGCCGCGGCCCGCTGCGACCCCCGACATGGCGACGGTCAGCAGGCTCGCCCGCAGCATCGCGCGACGCGGGCCACCGGCGGCGTCCGCCACCGCCTGACGCCCGGCGTCGGCCGTGGCCCTGTGCCACCCCGTCCCCTGCCCCGCGTGCCGTCGGCACGCCCGGCACGGCCCCCTGGAGTCTCATGACCACCCTGCGCGGTCGCGTACCCGCACCCCCGACCCACCCGGTGCCGCACCGCGCGCGTCGCCCCACGCGACGCCGCGCGGTGCGCGCCGTCGTGCAGGGCGTGCTGCTGGCCGCGCTGTGCCTGCTCACCGCCACGACGGCGGCGGCGCACGACCAGCTGGTCGGCAGCGACCCCCCGGCCGACGCCGTCGTGACGACGCCACCCGCTGCCGTCACGCTCACCTTCAGCGCGGAGCTGATCGACATCTCGGCGACCGTCCTGGCCGACGGGCCGGCGGGCGCCCTCGAGGTCGGCCCGCCGACCGTCGCCGGCACCCAGGTGACCGCAGCGCTGCCGGCCGACCTGCCGGGCGGCGCCTACGTGGTCACGTGGCGGGTGGTCTCCGGCGACGGTCACCCCATCCAGGGCAGCTTCGGGTTCACGATCGACGCACCCGTCGCGACGGCTGCACCGACCCCGACGGCCACCTCGACCCCGACACCCACCGCCTCGTCGACCCTGCCCGCCTCGGAGCCCGAGCCGTCGGTCGCCGCGACGACGGGCACGACGGGCACGACCGGACCCGCACCGTTCATCGCCGTCGCCATCGCCGGCCTGCTCGCCCTCGTCACGGCCGTCGTCGTGATCCTGGAGCGCCGGTCCTGGCACGGCGGCACCACCTCAGGAGATGACGCATGACCAGCACCACGCACCGCACGCGCACCACGCACCGCACGCGCACCCTCGCCGGCGCCCTCGCGCTCGCCGCCCTGGCCCTTGCCGGCTGCCAGACGTCCGCCGACACCCCGGCCGGCACGACCGCCCCCGACGACGCCCTGACCGTCGGCGACCCGTGGGTCAAGGCGGCGGACGCCGGCATGACGGCCGCCTTCGGCGTGCTGGAGAACCACACCGACGCCGACATCCAGATCGTCGCGGCGACCACGGCCCTGTCGCCGATGGAGCTGCACGAGATGGCCACCGACGCGGACGGTGCGACGGTCATGCGACGCAAGGAGGGCGGGATCACCGTCCCCGCACTCGGGACGGCAGAGCTCGCACCCGGCGGTGAGCACCTCATGCTCATGGACCTCAGCGGCCCGGTGCGGCCCGGTGACGAGCTCGAGATCACGCTCGAGGCGCAGGACGGGACCACCTGGACCTTCACCGCGGCCGCCCGCACGTTCGACGGCGCCCAGGAGGACTACGTCGGTGACGGCGAGGGCATGGAGGGCATGGGCGACACCGCGGAGACGGCAGCACCGTGACCGACGCGGTACCCCGACGGTCCTTCCTCCAGGGCGGTGCCGCGGCGGTCGGCGGCGCCGCCCTTGCCCTGGGTGGGCGCGCGGCGTGGGACGCCTCGACCACCGCGGCCCCTGCCCCGGACGCCGTCGGCCGCGCCACCGAGCCGGCGGCCGGCCCGCGGCAGGCCGGCGTGGCCACCGCGCCCCAGTCCTTCGCCACCTGGGTCGCCCTCGACCTTCTCGACGGCGTGGACCGTGCGGCGCTCGTACGCCTCATGCGCATCTGGACGGACGACATCGCGCGCCTGACGGCCGGGCGCCCCGGCCTCGCCGACACCGAGCCGGAGCTCGCCCTCGTGCCCGCGCGGCTCACGGTGACGGTCGGGTTCGGTCCCGGGGTCTTCCGAGCGGCGGGCCTCGAGGCGCAGCGACCGGCCTGGCTCGCTCCGCTGCCCGCCTTCACGGTCGACCGGCTCGAGGCCGCGTGGAGCGACGGCGACCTGCTGCTGCAGGTCTGCGCCGACGACGAGATGGCGATCTCGCACGCCGTCCGCCTGCTGACCAAGGGCGCGCGCACGTTCGTCTCGGTGCGCTGGACGCAGCGCGGGTTCCGTCCCAGCCCCGGCGCCACACCGCCGGGCGCCACCATGCGCAACCTCATGGGCCAGCTCGACGGCACGGTCAACCCCGTCGTCGGGGTGGACGACGCGGTGGTCTGGCACGGCGCGGAGGCCGCGGACTGGCTCGTCGGCGGTACGTCCATGGTGGTCCGGCGGATCGCGATGGACCTCGACACCTGGGACCTCGTCGATCGCGCGGGGCGCGAGTTCACCATCGGCCGCAGGCTCGACACGGGCGCCCCGCTCACCGGCACCCACGAGCGGGACGTGCCCGACCTCGACGCCGTGGACGCGCTAGGGCTACCGGTCATCGACACCGCGGCGCACGTCCGCCGCGCCCGCTCGACCGACCCCGACCAGCGCATCCTGCGGCGCGGCTACAGCTACGACGACGCCACCGCCGCGGGGACGTCGACCGACTCCGGGCTGGTCTTCGTGTCCTTCCAGCGTGACGTCACGGCGCAGTACGTGCCGCTGCAGCGGCGGCTGGACGATCTGGACCTGCTCAACCGGTGGACCACCCCGATCGGCTCGGCGGTCTTCGCCGTACCGGGCGGCGTGCTGCCCGGCGAGTTCCTCGCCCAGCGGCTGCTGGTGGGGAACGGGCGCTGAGGTCACCCGAACGGCCCTGACCCACGACGAACGGGTCGCCACCGCGTCATCACCTGTTCGGCCCCGCGGTGGCCGGTCATGGTTATCACCCGGTGACAGGCCGTCATCTCCAGGCGGGCCGAAGTGCCTGATGAGCGGGGTGAGTTTGCGTCATACTGTGACGGACGGCTGCACATCGCGGCCGTCCGTCATGCACTGAGTGACTGGAGGCGTCGTGCTCGACCTCGCACCGGAGATCCACCGTCAACGGCTGGTCGTGGAGGGCACGTGTCGCGAGCCGATCGACGCGGCGTCGATCACGGCGTACCTCTCCGAGCTGTCCAAGGCGATCGACATGGTCGCCCTCATCGAGCCGGTGACGCACCAGTCGCCCCTGTACGGCTGGGCCGGGTGGATCCACTGGGAGACCTCGGGCGCGCACTTCTACGCCTGGGACGTCCCGCGCCTGTTCTTCAGCGTCGACGTGTACGCGTGCAAGCCGTTCGCCGCGCAGACCGTGGTGGACCTCACCCGGGAGTGGTTCGACTCCCACGACGTCGTCTACAAGGAGTTCTGATGTCGCTCGACGCATGGCTCACCTTCGACGTCCAGGGCGACCTGCTCGAGTCGGCACGCGACTGCGAGGCAGAGGTCTTCCAGCGCTGGTACGGCAACTCGCGCGCCGAGCTCGAGGACGAGTACGGCCCGTACGGCGACAGCTCCGTGTACATGGCCGTCTCCGACGAGGCGGGCGAGGTCGTGGCGACCATGCGGCTGCTCGTCCCGGGCGGCAGCGCGGGGCTCAAGACGCTGCACGACGTCGGCCGGGCCCCGTGGGGCGTGGACGGTGCCCGGGCGGCCGCCGTCGCCGGCCTCGACCTCA
>Ga0073905_10000792_pt1 | contig 15364 bp, 13 predicted proteins | sample KloWWTupernatant_FD_65482 | JGI IMG/M metagenome (GOLD analysis project Ga0073905, IMG submission 65482) | Active sludge microbial communities from Klosterneuburg, Austria, studying microevolution and ecology of nitrifiers - Klosterneuburg... | ecosystem: Engineered > WWTP > Aerobic digester >... | reverse complement strand
GCCGGGTCGGGGATCTGCTTCACGCACACGACGACGTTCATGGGCCGAAGTCTGCCTTGCCCCCGATCGCCGTCACAAAATCGGGAGCGGGTCGCCACCAGGGCGGCCGATCCGCCCGTCACCGCGACGACGGTGGAGACTCCCCGGGTGCACATCCTTGTCGTGGTGAACACGGCGGCCTCGGCGGTGACGCCGAGGCGTCGCGACGCCGTGCTGCGTCACCTCGCGCTCGGCCACGACCTCGACGTGGTCGGCACCGAACGGCGCGGCCACGCCACCGATCTGGCCCGGTCCGCGCTGGCAGCCCGCGTCGACGCCGTCGCGGTCCTGGGCGGCGACGGCACCGTCAACGAAGTGGCGACCGCCCTGTTCGGCACCGACACCGTCCTGGCCCCGCTGCCGGGCGGATCGACCAACGTGTTCGTGCGGTCGATCGGACTGCCGCGGGATCCGGCGCTCGCCGCCGAGCGCACCGCCCGGACCCTGAGTCGCCGCCGCGTCGACCGCATCCGCGTCGGCACCGTCGACGCGGACGGTGCCGGGCCCCGTCCGTTCCTGTGCCACACCGGGATCGGGTGGGACGCCGCGCTGGTGGCCGAGGTGGAGCGGCTCCGACGTCAGCCATCGCGGCTGCGGTTCACCGCCCACGGCGGTCCACGCCCCGCGACGGTTCCCCTGTACGTGCGGGCCGGCGTGCGGACCTTCGTCTCGGGGTGGGACCGCCGGCGTCCGTCCCTGCACGTCGGATCGTCCGACCCGGCGGTCGCGGTCGACGGCTACTTCACCCTGGTGATGAACAGCGACCCGTACACGTTCGTCGGACCGTGGCCGCTGCGGGTCGCCCCCACCGCGGACCGCCACCACCCACTGGCGGCGGTCGTCGCGACCAGCATGACGGTCGCGGCGTTCGGTCCCGTCGTCGCCCGGGCGTTCCTCGGTCGACGAGGACTGAGACCGGGGCATGCCGTTGCGGTCCACCCCGACGTCGAGGAGCTGACGGTCACCGCGATCGGTCCGCACCCGCTCCCGTTCCAGGTTGACGGCGACCACCTCGGCGAGGCGTCACAGCTGGTGCTGGCCTCCCGGCCCGATGCCCTGAGCGTCGTCGACCCTCGCCCCCCGTCAGGCCAACGCTGAGACCAACCGGCCCGGGGTGTTGGTCACGATGCCGTCGACGCCCCACGAGGCGAGCTCGATCCAGCGGTCGAAGTCGTCGACGGTCCAGGTGTTGACGCGCAGGCCCCGGGACCGGCAGTCCTCGAGCAGGTCCGGGGTCACGAACGGGTCCCACGGGTGCAGGGCGTCGTGGCCGCCGTCCGCCGCTTCCGCGACAGCGTCCGGCTGGAGGCTCAGGTCGAACACCAGGTAGCCGGTCGTGATGTCGGAGTCGAGCGCCTTGACCCGGTCGATGGTTGCCCGGTCGAAGCTGGACACCAGGATCGTCTGACGCGCCGCGGGTTCGAGGGCCCCGATCAGCTCGACGGTGGCGTCGACCACCTCCAGGCTCCAGGGTCCGTCGGCCAGGTCCCCGGGACTGTTCTTGATCTCGATGTTCACCCCCATGTCACCGCACGCGGCCAGCGCACCGGCCAGGTCGAGGGTGTCCGGCGGCACCTGGTCGAACGGGGTGGACCACACCGTTCGCTCATCCCGATACCACGCATCGTGGTTGACGATGAGCGAGCCGTCGACGGCCAGTCGGACGTCGAGCTCAACCCAGTCGGCACCCTGCTCGGCGGCGACCCGGAAGGCGGACGCCGTGTTCTCGGGCTCATCGGCGGACGCGCCCCGATGGGCGATGACGAGAGGTCGGTGGGTCGTGGACATCTTCCCGAAACTTTTCCTTTACACAGAGAGTGGTCGGCTGTAGGTTCGACTTTGTTCACGGATTCACAAGTTCCCGACCCCGTCCGGGCGGAATGCGGAACCGTGGCGATGCCCAGCGGAGAACCCTCCATTGTGCAACGCCCCGGCCCGCGGCTCCGACACAGACGGACGGGATGTCGACCATCCGTGACCGCAACGTAGCGGGGCCGCAACCGACGCGCCCCCGACCATCCGACGGAGGAACCCGTGGCACTGACCTCGAGCCGCAGCCTGAACCTTGCGACCGACGACTGGCGGGCCGTGTCGGCCTGCAGCGACACCGATCCGTCGCTGTTCTTCCCGGTCGGCACCACAGGCCCGGCGCTCGAGCAGATCGCGGCGGCCAAGGCGGTCTGCGACACGTGCGAGGCCAAGGAGCCGTGCCTGCAGTTCGCCTTGTCGACCAACCAGGACTCCGGCGTCTGGGGTGGCACCTCCGAGGAGGAGCGCCGCAAGCTGCGCCGCGCCTGGGTCGCGGCCCAGCGCAAGCAGGCCCAGGCCTCCTGACCGGACGTCACCACACCTAGAGACCGACCGAACGGCCTCCCCCCGGGGGAGGCCGTTGCGCGTCCGCCTCGACCCGGCTGACCACCGGCAGGGTCAGCTGCACCCGGTTGCCGGGCCGACGCCCGCCCGGCCGCACCGCGGTGAACTCCATGGTGCCGCCCAGCTCGTCGATCAGACCCCGGACGATCGACAGACCCAGGCTGTCGGAGGTCTCGGGATCGAAGTCGTCGGGGAACCCGGCGCCGTCGTCGATCACCGCCAGACGCAGCACCACCTGGTCGTGGGCCATCACGATGCGGATCCGGCCCCGTTCGCCCGGGTTCAACGTCCCGGGCCGGAAGGCGTGGTCCACCACGTTCTGGAGCAGCTCGGTGATGACCACCGCCAACGAGGTCGCCTCGGGCGAGGGCAGCTTGCCGGCCCCTCCCTCGATGACCAGCTCGACCGGCGTGTCGGGCGAGGTCAACCCCTCCTCCACCATCCGGACCAGGGACCGCACGACCTCGCCGAAGTCGACGTCGTCGCCGTCCTCGCGCGACAGCGTCTCGTGGACCAGCGCGATCGAGCGGATGCGGCGAACCGACTCCTCGATCGCTGCCTTGGCCGACGGCTCGTGCAGGCGACGGCCCTGGAGGCGCAGCAGCGACGAGATCGTCTGGAGGTTGTTCTTGACCCGGTGGTGGATCTCCTTGATCGTCGCGTCCTTGGACACCAGCGCCCGATCCCGCGAGCGCATCTCCGACACGTCGCGCATGAGCACCACCGCGCCGTCGACGCGACCGTCGGTGATGAGCGGGATGCAGCGCAGCACCACGCTGACGTCGTCACGCTCCACCTCCTCCACCGTCGGTCGACCGTTGAAGTAGGCGCGGTAGGTCGCGGCGGTCTCGGCGCCGAGCTCGCTGAGGTGCTCACCGATCAGGCGCCGCTGCACGCCGAGGCGCCGCAGGGCGGACACGGCGTTGGGCGACGCGAAGGCGACCCGACCCATCTCGTCGAGCAGCAGCACGCCGTCACCGACCCGCGGCCCCCCGGTGGCGATGACCTCCTCCTCGACGAAGGGGAACACGCCGTCGGCGACCATGCGTCCGAGTCGGCGGAACACCCCCAGGTAGACGCTCGCCAGGTCGCTGGCGTCACGGGCCCCCTCGAGCGACGCCTCGCGGGCCAGGACGGCCACGACGCGGCCCTCGAACTGCACCGGGATGGCGGTGACGCGGATGCGTTCCCCCAACCACGGGCTGTCGATGACGTCCTCGCAGATCTCGGACTCGGCCCGGGCTCGGGCGACCAGCGGGCGCTGCGCCGGGCTCATGGTCCGTCCGACGACGTCGTCGTTGAACAGGGTCTGACCGGTGTTCGGCCGCACCTGGTTGACGACCAGGTAGCGCTCCGGCCCGGCGTCGGGTGACGGCAGGGCGACGTAGAGCAGCAGGTCGGCGAACGCGAAGTCGGCCAGCATCCCCCAGCCGGCGACCAGGCGCTTCAGGTGCCGGGACGCCTCCGGGTCGACCGGGGGGACGACCAGGGCGACGTGCTCGGCGGTGAAGCTCGTCTCGTCGTCGTCGAGCTCCACCTCCTTGGCCGCGGCCAGATCGCCGCGCAGGGGCGGCCCCGGCATCCACGACGGCGCTCCCGTGCCCTCGGTGTCCTCCATCAGCTGCGCTCCGTCCCTGTTCGTGCTCGGCCTGTTCGTGCTCGGCCTGTTCGTGCTCGGCCTGTTCGTGCTCGGCGGCCCCGTCGCCAGGGGTCGGGCCGGGTCAGCTCCAGATCCGCTCGCCCAGCCGCAGGAGGCCGCCGAGCGAGTGGATGTCGTCATCGAAGTACGGGACGGTCGCCGTCAGCTGCGGGATGCGGGCGAGCTCGGCGCGCTGCTCGGCCTCGCGGCGGGCGACCACCTGGTAGTTGAGGAAGCTCTCCCCCACCTCGCCGAGCACCGTGGTGAGCAGACGCTCGTCATCCGCGGGCGGGCCGATGCGGGCTCCGACGTCGGCCGCGACCTCGGCGCTGTGATGGGCGAGGGCCTTGGCCACCGTGGTGGCATCGCGGTCCAGGAACAGCTCCGGCAGCACCTTGTTCAGCACCAGAGCGCCGACGTGGTAGCCGCGCTCGCCCAGCAGCTTCAGGAAGTACTCCGCCTCGCGTGCCGGCGCGACCTCCAGGGTCGACACCACGACGAACGTCGTCTGCGGCCCGCCGAGCAGCGTGGTCACGGCCCGGGCCCGCTCGACGAAGCCGTCGTACATCGTCTGGAAGAGCATGAAGAACTCGGCGATGTCCTCCAGGAACTGCGTGCCGAGGATCCGGTCGGCGACCGAGTAGAACGGCTTGGAGGCGAAGCTCACCAGCCGGGAACGGTACGGGGTGATCAGCCAGCGCAGCAGCCGCGACGAGAAGAAGTCCGCCATCCGGTCCGGGGCGTCGAGGAAGTCGACCGCGTTGCGGGTGGGGGGCGTGTCCACCACGATCAGGTCGTAGCGGCCCGAGGTGTGGATCTCGTAGAGGCGTTCCATGGCCACGTAGTCGTGGCTCTGGACGAACTTGCCGGTGATGTTCTGGTACAGCGGGTTGACCAGGATCGCGTCGCGGGTGGCGGCGTCGGGGGCGTGCAGGCGGACCAGGTCGTCCCAGGACTGCTTGGTGTCCAACATGGCGGCCCACAGCTCGCCCTCGGGTTGGACGCCGGCCGAGGTGAACGCTTCGGGCGGCACTTGCGTCTCGACGTTGCCGAAGCGCTCGAGCCCCAGCGCGTTGGCCAGCCGCTTGGCGGGGTCGACGGTCAGCACCAGCACCTTGCCACCCAGGTGGGTGGCGGCCGAGGCACCGATCGCGGCGGCGGTGGTCGTCTTGCCGACGCCGCCGGAGCCGGTCGACACGACGACCTCCTTGGCCGAGCACAGCTGCTCGATCGTCGCCGACGACACGACGTCTGCCCGCTCCGCGCTGCTCCTCGATGCCATCAGAACCCCAGCTCCTCACCCAGGCCCTCGGCGATGCGGGCCGTGGCGCGCACCCCGTGGGAGCGGTGGAACAGGTACGGCAGGTAGAGCACGGGCAGACCGGGGGGCAGGCCGTCCCGGAGTCGGTCGAGGTGCGGCACCCGGCTGCGGCGCAGGCTGACGGCCAACTCCGCACCGTCGAGCACCTCGTCGACGCCGGCCGCGTCGTCGGACTGGGCCCCTTCGGCCCCTTCGGCTCCCGTGCCTGACCCGCTGGCATCGGCGTCTGCGGCCACACGGCCGACCCGGGCCGACAACGCGGCGACACCGTCGGGCTTGCGGAGCCGCTCGAAGACCTCCTCCTCGGCTCGGCCGAACAGCTCGGGAAGGACTCGGTTGACGACCACCGACGCGACGTCGATCTCGGTCTCGCCCCGAAGCCGCTCAATGAGCTCGAGGGTCTCCAGCACCGGCATCTCCTCGGGCACGGTCACCACCACCACACCGGTGGTGTCGGCGTCGGTGAGGATGTCGATCATCCAGTCGGTCTGGCTGCGGACCAGTCCGACCTTGACCAGGTCGTTGATGGCGACGGGCGCGGCGAGCTGGCCGACGACGTGGCCGGTGGCCGAGGCATCGACGACCACCAGGTCGTAGTTGCGCTCGCGGACCTCCCAGGTGAACTTGCCGACCGTCAGCAGCTCGTTGACCCCGGGCGCGGCGTTGGCGACGAACTCGAAGGTGCGCGCCAACGGGCCCATCTTGGCCAGCAGCGGCAGCTTGAGGTTCAGCCGCATGTACTCCTTGAGCGACTCCTCGGTGTCCATCGACATGGCGAAGAGGCGCTTGCGCACCTCGGTCGGCTGGAAGCGCAGAGGTCCGACCCCGAGGAAGTCGGCCAGGTTGCCCTTGGCGTCGACCTCGCAGACCAGGGTCCGCTTGCCCCTCGACGCCGCGAGCATGGCAATGGCCGACGCGACCGAGGTCTTGCCGACCCCGCCCTTGCCGGTGACGAAGAGGAGCTTGCGGTCGAGGAGGCCGACCGGGCCGGTGCTCACGGGTTCGCTGCCTTCGGTGCGGTCGTCATCTCGGTGCGGTCGTCATCTCGGTGCAGTCGTCATCTCGGTGCGCTCGGTCGCCCTCAGGTGCTGGAGAAGCCGAAGCTCCGACCCTCGTCGGATGAGCCGATCTCCACGTAGGAGATGCGTGCCGACGGGATGCCGACCTCGGCACCCTTGCGGTCGGTCAGCCACAGGACTCGGGAGTCGTCGGCCAGGACCTCGTCGATGCGAGAGCGCAGCTCGTCACGGTCGACGTCGTCGGCCAGCTGGAGGTCTATCTCCCGGGGGGAGTGGGTCACGCCGATGCGCACGTCCACGGATGGGTCTCTTCCTGGTCGTCGGGTTCCGTCGAGTTCGTCGACGGGGCCGCTCGTCGGGGCGACGTGCGGTGTCGGGCCAGCCTACCGACCCGTTCTGTAGTGCGAGATCCAGGCGTTCGCCTGGATCTCGCACTACAGAACGGTGGTAGGCACCGGGGATGACCGAGGTCGTCGATCCCGTCGGGGCGCTGGCGCGACAGTTGGCACGACATCCCCGCGAGCAGCTCGCAGAATCACCCACACCGCTCCGAGCGGCACCTCGCCTGTCCGAGGGTCTGGGACAGGAGGTGTGGGTCAAGCGCGACGACCTCACCGGTTTCGGCCTGGGTGGCAACAAGGTCCGCAAGCTCGAGTTCCTGCTGGGCCGGGCCCGCGCCGACGGCTGCGACACGATCGTCACGTTCGGAGCGCTGCAGTCCAACCACGCCCGTCAGACCGCCGCGGCGTGCACGGCCGGCGGCCTGCGCTGCGAGCTGATCCTCACCCGTGCGGTCCCCCGCTCCGGCCAGGCGTTCGAGCGCGGCGGCAACCTGGCGCTCGACCGCCTGTTCGGCGCCACGGTGACGGTGGTCGATGACGATGACGACGCCATCGCCGCAGCCATGGGCACGGTCCACGAGCGGATCGACGCCCGGGGCGGTGTCGCCCGATGGGTCCCGCCCGGCGGGTCCGACGCCGTCGGCACCCTCGGCTACGTGGCTGCGGGCGTGGAGCTCGCGGAGCAGATCACCGCCTCGGGTCTGACCGTCGACGACGTGGTGGTCGCGGCGTCGACCGGCGGCACGTACGCCGGGTTGCTGACCGGACTGCGCCTGTCGGGCATCGGGAGCCGACTCCACGGCATCTGCGTCTACCGCGACGCCGAACACACCCGCCACGCGGTCGAGGGACTGCTCGTCGGCGTGGCCGACCTGCTGGGAACACCGCCGGTGCCGTTCGACGAGGTCCTCCTCGACGACGCCCACCTCGGAGCCGGCTACGGACTGCCCTCGCCGGGAACTCTCGACGCGATGCGGCGCTTCGCCCGGACCGAGGCACTGGTCCTCGATCCCGTCTACACCGGCAAGGCTGCCGAGGCGATCGTCGCCCGGGTGCGCGCCGGGACGCTCGGGTCGGGTGCGACGGTGTTCGTCCACACCGGCGGGGCACCGGCGCTGGGCGCCTACCCCGACCTCGACCTCGCCTGACCGTATCCCCCCGGCCCTGACCCCCGTTCTGTTCGTTGGATCACAACGTCAGGGGTGTGATCCAACGAACAGAACGGGGCGGACGGGGGGTCAGGACGACAGGCGCTGGAAGCGTCGGGCGCTCCACCAGGTCAGAGCGACCGTCACCACCACCGTGCAGACGATCCCCACCGAGATCGCCCGGGCACCCCAGTCCCCGGCGAACAGCGATCGGGTCCCGTCGAGCACGTAGGTGAGCGGGTTGGCCTGCGACATCTTCTCCAGCCACGCCGGCGCCAACGTCATCGGCAGGAACACCCCCGACAGCAGCAGCAGCGGCAAGGACACGCCCTGCACGAACGGGGCGAAGGAGTCCTCGTCCTTGAGGATCAGACCCATGGCGTAGCTCGCCGCGGCCAGGCCCAGGCTGAGCAGGCTGACCATGACCACCGACACGACGACTCCCCACCACGACGGCCGCAGCCCGAACGGGATGGCGACGAGAACGAGGATGATCGCCTGCACCCCGATCGTCACCGTGTTGGACAGGGAGCGTCCGAGGATCAGCGCCGAGCGGTGGGCGGGGGTGACCCGTTGACGCTCGACCACGCCTTCGCGCAGCTCCTGGATGATGCCGAACCCGGCGAAGCCGGCCCCGAAGATGGTCAGCTGCAGCAGCAGCCCGGGCACGAAGATGAGCCACGACTCGTCACCTCCGAGCCCGCCGCCGCTGACGTTGGTGAGCAGTGGGCCGAACAGGACGAGGTAGAGGATCGGCTGGGTGAGCCCGAAGAACACCCAGACCGGGTTGCGGATGTTGCTGCGTATCTGTCGGTCGTAGATGACCCAGGTCTCGGTCAGCACGGGCGGCCTCCTTCAGTGCGGGCGGGATGGCTGGGATGGGTGGGATGGCTGGGGTGGGCGGGATGCGTTCTGGGGCGAGCGATCATGAGCCCTCCTCCCGGAGGGATCGTCCGGTCATGGCCAGGAAGACGTCGTCGAGGGTCGGCCGGCGAACCTCGACCGCGGTCAGCGGCAGCGATGCCTCGTCGAGCGCCCGCAGCAGCACCGGCACCGCGGTGTCGCCCCGATCCACGGTCAGCACCAGCCGCTCCCCGTCGCCGCCGAGGTCCTCGATCGTGCTCGTCCGCGGCGACAGCACGTCGGCGGCGACCCGCTCGGCGGCTCGCAGGTCGCCGTCGACCGCGACGCTGATCACGTCGCCGGACACCTGGGCCTTGAGGGCATCCGGCGTGTCGTCCGCGACGATCGAGCCGTGGTCCATGACGACGATGCGGTCCGCCAGGGCGTCGGCCTCGTCGAGGTAGTGGGTGGTCAGCACGATCGTGACGCCACGCTCGTCGCGCAGCATGCGGATGTAGTCCCAGAGGTTGGCGCGGCTCTGCGGGTCCAGCCCGGTGGTGGGCTCGTCGAGGAACACGAGCTTGGGTTCGTGCACCAGGCCGAGGGCCACGTCGAAGCGGCGGCGCTGCCCACCCGACATCTCCGACAGGGCCCGATCCTCGAACCCCTCGAGGCTGAGCGATGGGAGCAGGGCCCGCATGCGGGCCTGGGCGTCGGCCTTGGACATGCCCTGGAGGCGGGCCTGCACGACGATCTCCTCACCGACGACCGTGCCCGGCGCCGGCACCGCTCCGACCTGGGCGACGTAGCCGATGCGCCGCCGGACCTCCCGGGCATCCCCGGAGACGTCGATGCCGGCGACCACCGCCGATCCGGCGGTCGGCTTGAGCAGGGTGCACAGCATCCGAAGCGTTGTGGTCTTGCCGGCGCCGTTGGGGCCGAGCAGACCGAGGATCTCGCCGTCACGGACCTCGAAGTCGATCCCCTTGACCGCATCGACGGGTCCGGTGCGGGTCCGGAAGGTCTGGGTGAGACCCCGCACCTCGATCATCTTCGTCCGGGAGGGCGTGGTGGTGTCTGTCACACGGTCACCCTGACACGACCACCTCGAAGTAGTCAACCTTGACTATTATTTCGAGCGTTCTGTAGTGCGAGATCCACACGAACACCTGGATCTCGCACTACAGAACGACCGGGCTGCAGGACGAGCGGGCGAACTACGGAACCGGCGGGGAGCCGTGACCCGGGGGCGGGCCGTCCTCGGCGAACCAGTAGTCCCCCGCCTCGAGACGGCGCAGGAACGTCCGACTCCAGGCGATCTCGGCCTCGATGCGGGCCGTGGCGAAGTCGAGGAGCTCACGGACGTGCTCGGGGATGCCGCCGTCGGCGCCAGTCGCCCCGTCGTGGATCAACGCCCGCTGGAACCGCAGCTGCTCGCCGTCGGCACCGAGTTGCTGGACCCGGGCCCCGATCGCGGCGATCAGCTCGGCACGGGGCATGAACGGCATGAGGCACAGAGCCGGGATCAGCGGCTCGGCCGCCCGCTCCACCCGCCACCACGCGGCACGCAGCTCGGCCTGGAACACCTTCTCGCCCTCGGCGGTCACCCGGTAGGACCGCTTGGGCACCCCGCCTCCACCCGACGCACCGCCGGCTCCATCCGGACCGTCCCCGCCCGAACCGTCCCCGCCCGGACCGCCGCCGCCGGGGTCGTCGACGGTCTCGACCAGACCGTCCTTCTCGAGCGTCTTGAGAGCGGAGTAGATCGAGCCGGGTTGGATGTTCATCCAGTCCTGCATCCGCCAGCTGAGCAGCTCACGCCGGACGTCGTAGCCGTGGACCGGCCCGAAGATCCGGACCACGCCGAGGACCAGGAGGCGGGTGCGCGGGGGCGCCATCACCTCACCCTAGTCAACCTTGACCACCTCGAGCACCCCGTTCTGTTCGTTGGAACACAACGTCAGAGGTGTGATCCAACGAACAGAACGGGTGGGGTGGGTGAGGGGGCGACGGTCAGACGAGGCCGCGGCCGCGGGAGCGGGTGGCGGCGCAGTCCATGCACGTTGCCGCGGCGGGCACCGCCTCCAACCGCTCGGCCGGGATGGCGCGCCCGCAGTCGGTGCAGCGCCCGTAGGTGCCGGCGTCGAGCCGAGCGAGCGCCTCGTCGATCTCGACCACCGCCCTCTCGGTCAGGGCGTCGACCCGGGCGGTCATGTCCTTCTGCTCGGCCACGACCAGGTGCTCGGTCTCACCCGATCCGTCCGACACGTCGGAACGGGTCCGGAAGACCTCGGCGTCGATGTCGGGGGCCGAGTCGAGCAGCTCGGCTCGAAGCGCCTCGAGCGCGGCTCGGGCGGCGGCCGGGTCGATGGACCCGACCATCTCGTCGTCGATGGGATCGCTCTGGGTGTTCACGACGGCACCTCCGTCCTCGGCGACGCGCCACAACCCCGGCGCGGTTCGGTGAACGCTCCACTGTACCGTCGGGCCCCCGGTGCCCCGGGATGGTTTCCGGATCGGTCCGGCCCCGTCTGTCAGGCTGACGTGACGTCCGGCTCAGACCGCCGTGGGTTCGGGGGCGCTCCACACGCCGTCGAGCACCCGGTCGACGAACCCCGACACCTTGGCCGACCACAGGTAGCCGACGTGGTTGCCAGGAAACCAGCTGATGGTGGGACGCTCCCAGTGCTCCCACAGCGCGTGGGCCTGGGACGGGACCGCCATCCGGTCGCCGAGGCCGGCGAAGATGAAGCGACGGTCACGGGCGACGAGCGGATCCATGGCCAACGGCGACACCACCCGGTGCACCACGTCCGCGTTGCCGTCCAGGATCCGGTGCTGCACCGCCCGCTCCCGCACGTGCGCGGGCGACTGGTGTCCGAACAGCGACGGCAGGTCGCTGACGGGGATCCCGGCGATGACGGCGTCGAGGTCCTCGACGAAGCAGCTCGTCAGCGCCGTCAGGTAGCCGCCCAGCGACACCCCGTACACCGACATCGCGACCGGGTCCCGGGTCCGCACCCAGCTGATCAGCCGCCGGATGTCCCACACCGACTGGGCCAGCGCGTGCACGGTGTTCATCAGGTCGAAGCTCAGGAACTCCTCGCCACCCATCCGCGACGGCCGGCGACGTCCGTGCACCGGCAGCACGATCGCAGCCAAGTTCCAGCCCAGCTCGTGGTGCAGGTGCGGGGCCCGGAAGGTGATCATGTCGGCGAACGGAGCGCCGGTGCCGAAGCCGTGGATGGCGATCACCCACGGCCGGGGCTCACCGGGATGCTCCAGCACCCACGCCGAGGCGGTCCGGTTGGCCTCGAACGCCGCCCAGCGCGCTGCGCCCGGCTCCTGCGCCCGGGGCTCGAACCCGCTCGGCCAGTGGATCCGGTCGTAGCTCTCCCCCAGCGCCCAGCCCCCGGTGCGGGCGACCTCGGTCAATTCCGGCGGGTCCCGGTGGTAGCTGCGGGGATCGGCGATCCACCCCTCGGACTCGTAGAGCTCCCGGGCGTCGGTCAGCTCGGCGGCCAGCCGCTCGTAGTCGGCCCGGCGTGGGAAGCGGCTCGGCCCCTGGACCAGGGCGATGATCGCCTCGTCCATGGCGACGTGCGCGAGCAGAGAGGCCGAGATCCGGGCCTGGGGTGCTCCGGGCAGTCGGGCCGCCTCGTTGAAGATCGACTCGAGCGCCCACCGCCCGGTGCGCGGCAGGGTCGTGGTCAGGCGGGCCAGCGGCAGGCGGGCCAGGTGCTTCTCCCAGCGCTTGAGGACGGTGATCGATCCGGCCGGCTCGAGCGGGAGCTCGGGCAGGTCCAGGTCCTCGGTCGGGATCTCGGCCGCGGTCATCGTGGGGTCCCCTCGGGCAACTCGGCATCGGCATCGGCGTCGCCACCGGCATCAGCGCCAGCATCAGCGTCATCACGCGCATCGGCATTCGCCCCAGCCATCGCTTCCCGGCGGGCGAGCTCCTCCTCGGCCGCGGCGCGCAGCGCCGCGATGCCGGCGACGATCCCGTCGGCGAGGTCCTCGACGTCAGGAGCGATGTCGGGGCAGGCGATCACGCCGATGTCCATGTTGCCCATGGTGGACAGCACCGTGATGTTGAGGCCGGCCCCCTCGATCAACGGCCCGAACGGGTAGACGCCCTCGAGCCGCGCTCCGGCGACGTACAGCGGGATCGGCGAGCCGGGCACGTTGGAGATCACCACGTTCTGGATGGGCGCCAGGCGCTCGGCCAGACCCGCACGGCTGTAGAGCCGGCTGGCCAGGTTGAACAGCGCCGGCGGGGTCAGCTCGGTGACGTCGCCGATCATGTCGGCGCCGATCGCGCCGTGCGCCTCCTTGGCGTCACGCGTCTCGAGCTGCACCGACCGCAGCTGCTCGACCGGATCGGCCAGGTCGGTCGGGAGCCGCACGAACATGTCCGACACCTGGTTGACCGCCCCCGTCTCGGCGGTCTGGCCGTGCACCGACACCGGCACGCTGGCGAGCAGCGGCCGGCGGGGCACGTCGCCGCGGTCGAGCAGATAGCCCCGGAGCGCCTGGGAACAGGCGGCCAGGAACACGTCGTTGACCGTGGTCCCGAAGACGTTCTTGACGAACTTGCAGTCCTCGAGCGCAGCGGTGGCGAACGCGACCGAGCGGCGCGGGGTGAGCGAGTGGTTGAAGAACGTGCGTGGGGCGTCGAAGGGTCGGGCCATCAGCGCGGCGTCGTCGTCGCCGAACACCGCCTGGCTCAGCCGACCGACCGACGCGGCGGCCCGGCCGAAGGACCGGAACACCCGCAGCGGGTCCATGGCCCGCGACACGACGGCGTCGGCCATCAGCCGAAGCGACGACGGCAGGCGTCGGGGGTGGAACGGAACCGGTTCGGAACGCGGCGGCCCCGGTTCGGGGGTCAGGTCGACCAGGTGCGCCATCAGGTCGGTCCCGGTCACCCCGTCGACCGCGACGTGGTGCATCTTGGTCACGAGCGCGATCCGGTCGCCCTCGACGCCCTCGACGACCACCATGTCCCACAGCGGCCGGGACTGGTCGAGCGGCTCGGAGGCGTGGTTGCCGACGAACAGCGCCAGGTCCGCCATCCGACCGGGGGCGCGGAGCCGGTGACGGTGCAGGTGCGCGTCGAGGTCGAAGTCGGGGTCGTCGACCATCACCGGGTGGTCGATCCCGAGCGGTACCCGCATCAGCCGGTGCCGGAACATCGGGATCAGGTGCAGCCGCTCCACCACGTGGTCACGGAAGCGCTCGAAGCTGTAGCCGCCCTCCATCGTGGACGGATCCAGGATCATCACCCCGCTGACGTGCATGTGCACGACGGGGTTCTCCATGTAGAGGAACGAGGCGTCGGCGCCCTTCAAGCGTGACATCGGCCCCCATCCTCTCAGACCCGGCGGCGCCATGACCGGGTGCGGTTCAGTATGGCCGGGTGCGGCTCAGTTGATGCGGAGCTCGCGGTGTCGGCGACGGGTCGGGGCCAGTTCGGTGTCGACCCGCTCGGCGATCGTGGCGAAGGCGCGGGCGGCCTCGGAGTCCGGTTCGCTGACCGTGATCGGCACGCCGCTGTCGCCGCCCTCGCGCAGCGCCGGCACCAGGGGGATCTGCCCCAGCAGCGGGACGTCGACCTTGTCGGCCAGCGTCCGGCCACCACCGGATCCGAAGATCTCGTAGCGCGTGCCGTCATCGCCGGTGAACCACGACATGTTCTCGATGACGCCCTTGAGGTCGAGGCGCACCTTGTTGGCCATGAACGCGGCACGCTGCGCGACCGTCTGCGCTGCGGGCTGGGGGGTGGTGACCACGTACAGCTCGGCGCGGGGCAGGTACTGCGACAGCGAGATCGACACGTCGCCGGTGCCGGGGGGCAGGTCGACGAGCAGGTAGTCGGGGTCGTCCCAGAACACGTCGGTCAGGAACTGCTCCAGCGCCTTGTGCAGCATCGGACCCCGCCAGATCACAGGCTGGTCGTCCTCGACGAAGAACCCCATCGAGATCAGCCGGACGCCGTAGCGCTCGGGCGGGACGATCATCTGGTCGATCAGCGTGGGCGGACGGTCGACGCCGAGCATGCGCGGGATCGAGAAGCCCCACACGTCCGCGTCGACGACGGCCACGGAGTGGCCCCGCTGCGCCAGGGCGATCGACAGGTTGGTCGTCACCGACGACTTGCCGACGCCGCCCTTGCCCGAGGCGATCAGCAGCACCCGGGTCTTCGACGACGGGTCCGCGAACGGGATGGTGCGCCCCTCGGAGTGGCCCTGGGTGGGCTGGGAGCCTGCGGTGGCCGACGGGTTGCCGTGAAGTCGCTGACGAAGCACGGCCCGCTCCTCGTCGGTCATCACCGTGAAGTCGACCGTGGCGCGCTCCACGCCGTCGACCGCGGCCAGAGCGTCGAGCACCCGCTGCTCGAGCTCGCCGCGCAGCGGGTTGCCCGGCGTCGTCAGGGCGATGGTCACGGCCACCTCGGCGCCGTCGACCCGCACGTCGCGCACCATCTCCAGGTCGACGATCGAACGGTGCAGCTCGGGGTCCTGGACGGGGCGGAGGGCGTCGGTCACGGCGTCGGGGGTGGGGGCCATGGTCCCGAGTGTCGCCGTCGGGCGCTCGCGGCGGCAAGCCGCGGCGAACAGCGGCACGCGCCCGCGGCGAGC
>Ga0073905_10000787_pt1 | contig 15395 bp, 15 predicted proteins | sample KloWWTupernatant_FD_65482 | JGI IMG/M metagenome (GOLD analysis project Ga0073905, IMG submission 65482) | Active sludge microbial communities from Klosterneuburg, Austria, studying microevolution and ecology of nitrifiers - Klosterneuburg... | ecosystem: Engineered > WWTP > Aerobic digester >... | reverse complement strand
CCCATCTGGGCGATGAGGAGCGGATACAGCCCGACCTCCTCCTTGGCCGCGTGCACCTCGAGCAGAGAGCGCAGTCGGGCCCTGCCGTCGGCGTCGATCGGGGCGCGGAGCCTGGTCGCCGTCGCCAGCTCCTCGGCCAGTGCGAGGATCTCCACGTGGTCCGCCGACAGCTCAGCGATGGGTGGGTACTCACGACATCCGCAGTGATCGCACACCGGATCCTCCATCCCGGCCGGGGGCGACGCTCCGTCCACCGACAGGTATTTCTCTAGCAGTCAACAGAGATAATACCGGGCGATCCGGTCGTCGGGACCATGGGGACGGCTCTGTTACGGTCTCGGCGGTCGGCACTCGATGATCGTCGGGAGGAGCAGGCAGGCGATGGACCGAACCTCTGCAACGGTGCCGACCGGCCCACCTTCCCGCCGCAGCCGACGGCGGACCCCAGAGGTGTTCGGCGTACGGGTCGACGTCCGCGCCGCGGTGTGGTCGACCGGCGCCGTCCTCGTCGTCCTCGTCGGGGTGTACCTCGGCAGCGGGGGGCTGCAGTGGTTCGATGCCGCTCTTGCCGGCTACCTGATCGGCGTGCTCCTCGGGGTCTTCGCGACGGTGTACCGGTACCTGATCTGGATCCAGCGGCCGCCGACCGCCCGCCTCAACCAACGGGGCTGGGAGTCGTTCCGACGATCGGGGCGCGTGGGGCGCAACGCCGTCGGCCTGGTCGGCCTGGTCGGCACCAACCTGTTGGCCCAGGGGTTCATACGCCGTCGATCGACCGTCCGCTGGGCGGCGCACCAGCTCGTCTTCTGGGGCTGCATCCTGGCCGCCGCGGTCACGTTCCCGCTCACCTTCGGCTGGGTGCACTTCGAGTCGGTCGGTCAGGACGGCAGCGAGTACAAGGCCTACCTGTTCGGCGTCGGCACCGGATCCTTCCAGGCGATGAGCGTCGTCGGCTTCATCACGTTCCACCTGCTCAACATCGCCGCGTTCCTCGTGATCGCGGGAGTGCTGGTCTTCCTCTACCGCCGCCTCCGGGACCCCGGCGCCCTGGCGGTCGAGCGAGAGGGCGACTTCCTGGCTCTCGCGGGGCTGTTCGCGGTGTCGGTCACCGGACTGTTCCTCACCGCGTCGAGCCTGTGGTTGGAGGGTCGCTACTACAGCTTCCTCAACAACCTGCACGCCCTGACCGTCATCCTCGGACTGCTGTACATCCCGTTCGGGAAGCTGTTCCACATCTTCCAACGGCCGGCGAACCTGGGCATCCACCTCTACCGGGACGCCGGCCGGGAGGGCGCCCAGCAGGAGTGCCGTCGATGCGGTCGCCCGTATGCGTCGCAGATGCAGGTCCAGGACATCAAGGAGGTCCTCCCGATGGTCGGCTTCGACTACTCGTCTCCCGGCGGCCACTGGCAGGAGACCTGCCCGGCCTGCCGCCGGGCCGGCGTCACCATCGCCCAGACCGGTCGGGTGGGGGGCTTCGGCTGATGGCGCAGCTCCCGGTCACCGAGGAACAGCTGATCGAGCGGTACGGCCCGCACCTCAACCGCGAGCCTCCGGGCGGCTGGAACGCCGGCCTCGACGTCGAGCGCGAGGTGGAGACCCACTGCTGCTTCTGCGGCCAGCAGTGCGGGATCAAGCTCAAGGTGGCCGACAACCAGGTGGTCGGCTTCGAGCCCTGGTACGACTTCCCGTTCAACCAGGGCAAGCTCTGCCCCAAGGGCGTGAAGCGCTACCTCCAGGGCGCACACCCGGACCGGCTGCTCGATCCGTTGGAGCGCGACCCGAGCGCAGAGTCCGGGTTCCGGCCGATCGCCTGGGACGCCGCGATCGACCGGGTGGCGACCGAGATCCGCCGCATCCAGGACGCCTACGGCCCCGACTCGTTCGCCGTGCTGTCGGGCGTGTCGTTGACCAACGAGAAGTCGTACCTGATGGGCAAGTTCGCCCGCCTCGGCATCGGCACGGCCAACCTCGACTACAACGGCCGGCTCTGCATGGTGTCCGCTGGGGTCGCCAACAAGAAGGCGCTCGGCATGGACCGGGCCCCCAACCCGTGGAGCGACATCCCGCTCGCGGATGTGGTGTTCGTCGCCGGGGCGAACGTGGCCGAGTGCGCTCCGATCACCACCAGCTACGTCTGGAGGGCCCGCGACCGCGGCGCCAAGTTGATCGTCGCGGATCCCCGGGTCACGCCCCTGGCCCGGACCGCGGACCTGTACCTGGGGCTGCGCCCCGGGACGGACTCGGCGCTGATGGGCGCGATCCTGCACGTCCTCGTGGCGAACGACTGGATCGACCACCGCTTCGTCGAGCACCACACCGTCGACTTCGACGCGGCCGCTGCCGCGGTGGCCGAGATGACACCGGAGTGGGCGGCGCGACTGTGCGGCGTACCCCGGGACCGCATCGTCGAGGCGGCACGCCTGTGGGGGACCTCCGACACGGGGATGTTGCTGCACGCCCGGGGCATCGAGCACCACACCAAGGGCGTCGACAACGTCCTCAGCTGCATCAACCTGGGTCTGGCGACGGGCAAGTACGGCCGGCCCGGATGCGGCGTGTCGACCATCACCGGCCAGGGCAACGGGCAGGGCGGCCGTGAGCAGGGTCACAAGTGCGACCAGCTGCCCGGCAACCGCGACATCACCAACCCCGAGCACCGTGCCGCGGTGGCCGCGGTGTGGGGATGTGACGTCGACGAGATCCCCGGCAAGGGGCTCACCGCCCAGGAGATCGTGGACGCCATCCACGACGGCGAGATCAAGGGGCTGCTGTCGATCTGCTTCAACCCGCTGGTGTCGCTGCCCGACACCGCCCACACCGCCGAGGCGCTCGACCGCCTCGAGTTCTTCACCGCGATCGATTTCTTCCTGTCCGAGACCGCCCAGCACGCGGACGTCGTGCTGGCCGGGTCGCTGCAGGAGGAGGACGAGGGGACGACCACGTCGGTCGAGGGGCGCACCATCAAGATCAACGCCGCGGTCGACCCACCCGGCAACGCCCGCCGCGACTGGGAGATCGTCGTCGACATCGCGGACCGTCTCGGCCGGCGCCACTACTTCGACTTCGACTCCACCCGCCAGATCTTCGACGAGATGAAGGTCGCGTCCCACGGCGGCACCGCCGACTACAACGGCATGACATGGGAGCGCATCGAGGTCGAGCACGGCATCTTCTGGCCGTGCCCGGAGCCCGGCCATCCCGGAACTCCACGGCTCTACGAGGGCGGTGTCTTCGCCCACCCCGACGGGCGGGCGCGCTTCCACGCGGTGCCGTTCCGGGAGTCCGCCGAGGTCGTCGATGACGAGTACCCGATCTGGTTGACGACCGGACGGGTCGTGTCGCAGTACCTGTCGGGCACGCAGACCCGACGCATCGCCGCTCTGGTCGAGCAGTACCCGGAACCGCTGTGCGAGATCCATCCGCGTCACGCCGAGCGGCTCGGGGTGGTCACCGGCGACCTGGTCACCGTCACGTCGCGACGCGGGTCGATGACGCTGCCGGCGCGGGTGGTGGAGTCGATCCGGCCCGACACCGTGTTCATCCCGTACCACTGGGCCGGCGACCGCGCCGCCAACCAGCTCACCAACCGGGCCCTGGACCCGATGTCGAAGATCCCCGAGTACAAGGTGTCGGCCGTACGGGTGGCCAAGGCCGAGGGACACGTCGAGATCCGCGACAAGCGGGTCACCGCCCTGACCGACAGCGCCGCGGGAACCGACAGCGCCGCGGGGACGGAGAGCGCCCCGTGAGCCCGCTGGTGTTCGACAAGATGTTCGTGATCGACCAGAGCCGCTGCATCGGCTGTGAGGCCTGCGTGCAGGCGTGCGAGGAGTGCGGCACCCACCGGGGCCAGTCGCTCATCCACCTCGAGTTCGTCGATCGGGGCGCCGACACCCGGACCGCGCCGATGGTCTGCATGCACTGCGAGGACCCCACCTGCGCGCATGTCTGTCCCGCCGATGCCATCAAGCAGAATGAGGACGGCGTGGTGCAGTCCGCGCTCAAACCACGGTGCATCGGGTGCTCCAACTGCGTGCTCGCCTGCCCGTTCGGCGTCCCCAAGTACTTCGCCCTGCCCGACCAGATGATGAAGTGCGACATGTGCTACGACCGCTCGTCCGCGGGCCTGGCACCGATGTGCGCGTCGGTGTGCCCGAGCGAGGCGCTCTGGTTCGGCACCCCCGCCGAGTTCCAGGCCAACCGACGCGGCGAGCTGATCCACGAGTTCCGGTTCGGCTCTCAACCGGTGGCCACCAAGGTCGCGACCGTGGTCGACGACGCGGCGCTGGGGCCGATCGACGTGATGGCCGGCGAGTCGGCCGTCCGCTGGCAGGACGACCCGTTCGGGATCGAGGAGGGGTGGGCATGACCACCAGCGACGAACAGACCGTGCAGGGGCCGTCGAACGGCGACCTACCGTGCTTGGGATGCGGATCGGACGGCGAGCTCCCGCTGTGGCGCGACGAGTTCCCGCTGACCTCTGCGGGCGAGGAGCAGATCGCACGACGCGACTTCACCCGCTACCTGCTCACCGCGTCGGGCGCCTTCGCCGCCGGCACCATCGGCGCTGCGGCGTGGGCCGACCTCCAGCGCTCCAACCTCGGTGAGCCGCGACCGATCGTCGACCTGGCCGAGGTGCCCGAGTCGAGCGAGTACCTGTTCCAGTACCCGACCGAGGATGATCCGGCGATCCTGGTGCACCTCCAGGGCGGAGAGCTCCGCGCCTATTCGCAGCGCTGCACCCACCTGGGCTGCGTCGTGTTCTACCAACCGGACCGGGACCGGCTCTTCTGCCCGTGCCACGACGGCGTGTTCGACCCGTCCAACGGTGACGCCGTGGCCGGTCCACCGGAACGCCCGCTGACGCGCATCGACATCGACGTCCGCGACGGGGTCGTGTGGGCCAAGGGGGTGGACGAGGAATGAGGGAGTCGCGCCGCGCCGACCGTCGCCGTCACGGCGGTCTGCTCGTCTACCTGATCCTGCTCCTGTCGTTGCAGGCGTTCCTGCTCGTCGTCGCTCTGGAGGGGGTGGCGGCGCACGATCCGACGTTGGCTCGCAACGCCGCGATCCTCTCGATCGTGCTGCTGGCCTCGTCCTGGGGGCTGTGGTGGTTCGTCCGCCATGACTGAGCCCGCCCCGGATCACTCCGAACGCACCGCGGGAACCGACGGAGCGGGTGGGTCCGGCGGCACGGGGCGCCCTCAGGGCCCGGGCCCGATCGGCGGCGACATCGCGTCGATCGTCTACGGGCTCGGCGACCGGTTCCGGATCCCCGCCCTGGTCGAGCGCCACAGCTCGACCAACGTGATGGGCTGGTTCGCCCTGGTCAACGGCGTGATCTCGATCGCGATCATGTCGGCCGCCGCGGTCGTCACCGGCCAGGCGCTGATCTTCCCGTCGCTCGGCCCCACCGCCTTCCTGCTCTTCTACACACCGACGGTTCCGGCCGCTTCGCCCCGCAACACGATCTGCGGTCATGCCATCGGCGCTGCTGCCGGCTTCCTGGCCCTGGTGGTGTTCGGACTCACCGATGCGGGAGCCGCCCTGGCGACCGAGGTCACCTGGCCCCGCGTCGGCGCGGCCGCGCTCTCGCTCGGACTGACCAGCGGACTGATGGTGTGGCTCCGCGTCCCGCATCCGCCCGCGGGCGCCACGACGCTGATCGTGTCGCTCGGGATCCTCACCGAACCGGTCCAGCTACTCGTGCTGATGCTGGCAGTGGGTCTGCTGGTGGTCCAGGGGTACGTGATCAACCACCTGGCCGGCATCGACTACCCACGGTGGGCTCCGGCCCGGCCGTCGGCCTGACCGAGCCGGTCGCGGACCCCTCCGCGGCCTCCCGGGTACCCTGTCGGCTCGTCCGCCGCCGAGAAGGGAACGCATCGTGGCCGTCGGGCTCGCCGCACTGCTGGATGACATCGCCGCGCTGGCCAAGCTGGCCGCAGCGTCGGTCGACGACGTGGGTGCGGCCGCCGGCAAGGCGACGGTGAAGGCCGCCGGGGTGGTCGTCGACGACGCGGCGGTGACCCCGGCCTACGTCGACGGCCTGGCCGCCGAACGGGAGCTGCCCATCATCCGCCGCATCGCCGTCGGTTCGGTGCGCAACAAGCTGGTGTTCATCCTGCCTGCGGCCCTCGTCCTCAGCGCGATCGCGCCGTTGGTGGTCGAGGTCATCCTGATGGTCGGCGGCGCCTACCTGGCCTACGAGGGGGCCCACAAGGTGTGGCACCGGCTCGTCGCCCACGACGAGCACCCCGAGGACGTCCCGGTCGCGCTGCGGGGTCAGGAGGCCGAGGACGCGGTCGTCGCAAGCGCGGTGCGGACCGACTTCATCCTCTCGGCGGAGATCATGGTGATCGCCCTCAAGGAGGTGATCGACGAGTCGCTCGTCATGCGGGCCGCCGCGCTCGTGGTGGTCGCACTGCTCATCACCGCCGCGGTCTACGGGGTCGTCGCTCTCATCGTGAAGATGGACGACGTCGGTCTGCGGATGGTCGAACATCCTTCGGCCGGACGACAGCGGGTCGGCCGTGGCCTGGTCCGGGCCATGCCCAAGGTGCTGTCGGTCCTGTCGGTGGTGGGAACCGCCGCCATGCTCTGGGTCGGTGGCCACATCCTGCTGGTCGGCGCAGACGAGCTGGGTTGGCACGGGCCCTACGACCTGGTCCACCACCTCGAGGCGCCGCTGCACGACGTGGCCGGGTTGGGCGGTCCGCTCGGCTGGTTGGCCAACACCGTCATGTCAGCGGTGGTCGGTCTGGTGGTCGGAGGGCTCATCGTGGCCATCAGCCAGGCGGTCACCAGGGCGCGGGGAGCGGGTTCCGACGACGGGGCGACCACGCACTGACCGGCCGACGGGCGGTGGTCGGGTCGCCCCCGTCCGAGCGCGAGACTGCCGCGATGAACGACGCCCCGGTCCCGAACCCGACGCCAGAGTCCGAGCGAGCAGCGAGCCACCTCGACGGACGGGTGGTGGTCGTGACCGGCGGAGGTGGCGGCTTCGGTCGGCTGATCGCCGAGATGGCCGCCGAGCGGGGCGCGGCGGTGGTCGTGGCCGACATCGACGGGGTAGCCGCCGAGCAGGTCGCGGAGGGGATCGAGGCGCGTTCCGGGCGTGCCGTCGGTGTGACGGTCGACGTGTGCGATCGGGGTCAGGTCGAGGCGCTGGTGGCGCGGGCCGTGGAGGCCTTCGGGGCGCTCGACGTGATGGTCAACAACGCCGGAGTCATGCCGCTCGCGTTCTTCGCCGACCATGCAGCGGCGGCGTCGGCCTGGGACCGCTGCATCGACATCAACCTCAAGGGGGTGCTGCACGGGATCTGCGCGTCCTACGACCAGATGGTCGCTCAGGGGCGCGGCCACGTGGTCAACATCTCGTCGATCTACGCCAACGCGGGAACGGCCGGATCGGGCGTGTACAGCGCGACCAAGGCGGCGGTCGCGGTCATGTCGGACTCGTTGCGCAAGGAGACCCAGGGCCGGATCAAGGTGACCGTCGTGCGGCCGACCGGTGTGCTGGGCACCGGTCTGGGTTCCGGTGTGATCAACCCCGAGGCGGTGACGGGCATCACCGGGGCCAAGGCGCCGGCCTACATGGAGCGGGTGATGGCTGCTCTGACCGGCGAGCTGGGCGGCGCCGCGGTCGACGTCGACAGTCCTGAGTTCTGGGCGATCGAGCCCGAGACGGTCGCGGCCGAGGTCATCCACGCCATCGACCAGCCCTGGGGTGTGGTGATCTCCGACATCACGGTCCGCGCCACCGGCGAGGACTACGTCGTCTGATCCCCGGGACCCGGGACCGCCGATCCGACCGAAGGCACGCTGCTCAGGTCCCTTCGGTGATGAGCGCTCCTGCCATGGAACCGTCGCCTCGCCAACGCTCCAGGAACCCGGCGTACTCGAGCAGGCTGCCGGTGTAGACCAGGTTCCGGGCGGTCTTGGAGTCGCGGCCCTGCTCGGAGTTGTAGTAGCCGGGGGTGCAGCGGGTGGAGTAGCCGGCGATGCCCATCGCGACGCCCAGGAGGAGCTCGTACCACTCCTCCTCGGCCTCGGGGGTGGCCTCGATGGTGGCGATGCCGCGCTCTTCGCAGGTGGCGATGATCCAGGCCACGTGCTCGGCGGACTTGGACAGGAAGTGCAGGAAGTTCGTGCCGAACCCGGCCTGGACCAGGCTGATCATCAGCAGGTTCGGGAACTCGGCGGAGAGGATGCCGTGCAGCGAGTGCGCTCCGTCGCTCCAGCGCTCGCTCATGCGGATCCCGCCCCTGCCCTCGGGGTCGAAGCCGAGCCGGTGCTCCAGGTCGGTGGTCACCTCGAAGCCGGACGCGAACACGATCACGTCGACCGGGTACTCGATGCCGCAGGCGACGATCCCGTTCTCGGTGATCTCCTCCACCCCGTGACCGTCGGTGTCGACCAGGTGCACGTTCGGGCGGTTGAACGCGGGGAGGTACTCGTCGTGGAAGCACACCCGCTTGCAGTGCTTGCCGTACCACGGTTGGAGCCGGGCGGCGGTCTCGGGATCCTCGACGATGCGGGTCACCCGCTGACGGATCTCCTCCATGGTGAGGTAGTCCGATCGCTCCTGGTCCCTTGTGACCTCGGGATCATCCGACTTCGTCTGGGTGTCGTCCCACATCACGTGGGTCCACCCGTCGTCGACCAGGTCGACCTCCGGCTTCTTGCCGGTCACAGACTCGGTGAAGTTCTTGACCCGCTCCGCATGCCAGCCGGGCTCCAGCGAGGCGAACCAGGCCTCGTCGGTCGGTCCGTTGTCGCGCTGTCCCACCGGTGAGGGAGTGCGCTGGAACACGAACAGCTCCTTGGCCGCCTCGGCGACCCGGGGGACGACCTGGACCGCCGTCGCTCCGGTGCCGATCACCGCGACCCGCTTGTCGGCGAGCTTGTCCATGAACACGCCGGGCGCCCCGCCGGTGACGTCGTAGTTCCATCGGCTGGTGTGGAACGCCCGGCCCTTGAAGCGGGAGATCCCGGCGATGCCCGGGAGCTTGGCCTTGTGGAGGATGCCCCCGGCGGTCACCAGGAAGCGACAGCTGAGTGTGTCGCCCCAGTTGGTCCGCACCCGCCACCGCAGCGTCGACTCGTCCCAGACCGCTTCGACGACCTCGGTGTGGAACAGGGCGTGGGGGTAGAGGTCGTAGTGGCGGCCGACCAACTGGGCGTAGGAGAAGATCTCGACCGCGCTCGCGTACTTCTCGGTCGGCATGTAGCCCGTCTCCTCCAACAGGGGGAGGTAGGTGTACGACTCGACGTCGCACATGCAGCCCGGGTAGCGGTTCCAGTACCACGTCCCCCCGAAGTCGCCGGCCCGGTCCACCAAGCGGACGTCGTCGAAGCCGCGCGCCTTGAGCTCGATGGCGGTGAGCATCCCGGCGAAGCCGCAGCCGATGACCAGCACCTCGACCTCTTCGCTCAGCGGGTCTCGGTGGAAGTTGGGATCGGCGAACGGGTCCCGGTCGAAGTCGGCGAAGTCGCCGGTCAGCTCCCCGTACTGGGCGTTCCCATCGGAGCGGACCCGCTTGGCCCGCTCGGCCTGGTAGCGCTCCCGCGCCGCGGCCAGCGCAACGTCCAGGTCCTCAGCGGACGGACCGTCAGGGGTGGGGGAGTCGGACTCGGTCATGGGGGGATGCCTCCCGGTCGCGGGTTCGCCCGTGCGGGCCGACCCACACGGTAGGGCCTGGCGGCGGAGAATCTGACATCGCGTCAGAAACCACTTCGGGCATCGAAGTGGCCGGGTCCCGGACGCTGGGCATCCCAGGCGCGAGGATCACACCGTGATGTCGGTGACCGCGCTCGAGCCCGTGGCGATCGACGGGCACGCGCCCACCTCGACCGGCAACGACACGCACCCGATGAGAGCTGTGACGCGGCGGGCGGCCGGCCTGGTCCCCGGTGGGTGGGACGCCGAGACACGCCGATCGGTCGCCGCGCTGTTCGACGGACTCGCCCCTGACTGGCACACGCGTGACTCACCCCAACGCCGGGCCGTGGTGTCGGACTGCCTCGAGCGGGGGCTGGGCGCGATGGCCTGGACCGGGGGCCCGGACACCGTCGGGATCGAGCTCGGATCGGGGACCGGCATCTACAGCGACCTGGTCGGGCGTGTGGTGGGTTCAGCTATCGCGCTCGACCTCTCCGACGCCATGCTCCGAGAAGCGCCGGCTGCTCCGGCGGCCCGGCTCCGCGGCGACTCCTCGGCGCTGCCTCTGCGCTCCGGAACGGTCGACCTGGCGGCCGTCATCAACATGTTCCTGTTCCCCGGGGAGGTCGCGCGAGTGCTCCGCCCCGGGGGGATCCTGCTGTGGGTCAACGTGAGCGGGCCCGACACCCCGATCCACCTGTCGACGGACGAGGTCGTGGCAGCCCTGCCCTTCGAGGTCGAGGGAGTGGAGTCCACCGCCGGTGCCGGCACGTGGTGCGCGCTCCGACGGATCCGCTGACAGGGCGGCGACGGCGAGCAGAATTGGTCCATGAGCGTCGACGACGGCCAGAGGATCTTCCCGCCCGAGTGCTACACCAAGCGCGGTCGGCTACGCCGAGAGGTGTACCTGAGTGAGCTGGAGCGCCTGCAGATCGAGTTGGTCAAGCTCCAGGAGTGGGTCAAGGCCACCGGACTGCGGGTGGCGGTGCTGTTCGAGGGACGCGACGCCGCGGGCAAGGGCGGCGCGATCAACCGCATCGCCGAGGCGACCAACCACCGCGTGGTCCGGGTGGTCGCCCTCGGCCCTCCGAGCGATCGTGAGAGGACGCAGTGGTACTTCCAGCGCTACGTCGCCGAACTGCCGGCCGCCGGCGAGATCGTGCTGTTCGACCGCTCCTGGTACAACCGCGCCGGTGTCGAACGGGTGATGGGCTTCGCGTCGGACGCCGAGGTGGACGAGTTCCTGTGGGCGGTCCCGCAGTTCGAGGACATGCTGATCCGCTCCGGGATCATCCTGGTCAAGTACTGGTTCTCGATCAGCGACGAGGAGCAGGAGCGGCGCTTCCAGGCCCGCATCGACAGCCCGCTCAAGCGGTGGAAGCTGTCACCGATGGACATCGAGTCACGGAACCGTTGGGAGGAGTACTCCCATGCCAAGGACGAGATGCTCCGGGTCACCGACACCGTCGGGTCCCCGTGGTGGGTGGTCGACGGAGAGGACAAGCGTTCGGCGCGACTCAACTGCATCAGCCACCTGCTGACGCAGGTCGAGTACCGGGACGTGGTCCCGGACCCGATCGAGCTGCCGCCGCGGCCGGCCCCGGTGAGGACCTACGAACGGCCGCCCATCGACGAGCAGACCTTCGTCCCGCAGCGCTACTGACGAGCGGTCACGCGACGCTCGGCGAGGGCGGGGTCGGTCCGGGCCCCCTCGAACACGATGTCGACGGCCCGGTCGATGCCGGTGTGGACCGACTGGATGGAGTACCGACCGAGCCACCAGCCCTGCAGCAACGTCACCAGCAGTGAGTTGGTGATCAGGATCAGCACCGGGACGTCATCCTCGGCGGTGTCGAGGAGTGCGTCGGTGACCACCGAGACGAACCGTTCGCTGTAGGTGGCGAAGGGCTCCATCACCGCCGGGTCCTTGGACACCTCCAGCAGCGTGAGCACCTGCAGGAAGTTCGGGTGGCGCTCGAAGGCGCCCACCGCTCGGCGCAGCACCTGCCGGAGCCTCTCGGCATCGCTCCCACGCTCGGGGCGCCGACGGCGGACCGCCTCGTCGAAGCTGGAGCTCCACTCGACCAGGACGTGGGCGAAGAGCTGCTCCTTGGACGGGAAGTACCGGTAGAGGGTGCCCAGAGCGACGCCGGCCTGCTGAGCCACGTCGCGCATCTGGATCTCGTCGTAGCCGCGCTCCTGCAGCATGGTCATGGCCGTGAGGACTATCCGTCGTCGTCGGTCGCGCTGAGCGTCGGTGGTCGGCTCCGCGGCCCGGGAGGTGTCGCAGTCGACGCGATCGATTCCCGGGCCGGTCGGCTGCACCATGTCGAGCAGTCTACGGGAACCTACCCGAACTGGAACCGTGTTCTAGTGGAGCGGTCCGTCCGGCGCCCAGCCGGTCCGGACGGACCACCCCGTTCAGACCGGCGTGTCGGTGCTGACAGCGGGAGCGGGCTCGGCGGTGGCCTTGGTGTTGGCCGTCGCCACCTCGGCGAGTCGGAGACGCCACTCCTGGACGAGCTCGTCGGTGGCGGTGTCGTCGGGGTGGAAGCCGGGCCGGAGGTAGATCAGCAGCTTGCGGGCCGACCACGGGCTGAGGAGCTTCTGGCGCATCAGGTTCCTGTGGAAGGTGCGGCGGTTCTCCCGGGTGATCAGGTGCCGATCCTCCCAGACGGCGCGGCCCCACTCGATCGCGACGTAGCTGGCCAACACCGACGTGGTGACCGCGAAGCCTGCGACCCGCACGACGTAGCCGCCGCCGGCCGCTTCCATCACGTCGAACGCGACGTTCTTGTGCTCCAGCTCCTCGAGGGCGTGCCAGGCGATCATCGGTTCGACAGCCTCGGTGCCGAACAGGGTCGTGCGCGTCGACTCGTCCGACAGGACCGCTTCGGCCAGGAGACCGGTGTAGTGCTCGGCCGCGGCGGTCGCCGCGATCGGAAGCGTGGACGGCGGGATCTTGTAGATCGAGTCGACCAGCACGCCGATGGTGCGATCGGCTCGGGCCATCCGGTAGCCCAGACCGGCAAGGCGCTCGTTGAGGCGACGGTGCTCCCGGCTGTGCATGGCCTCCTGGCCGATGAAGCCCTTGACCTGCTCCTTGAGCATCGGGTCGTCGGCCACCGCGTCGCGGTGGCGCCGCACCGAGGCGACGAAGAACTCCTCGCCCTTGGGGAAGACCGCCGACAGGATGGCCAGGAAGTGACTGAAGATCGGATCCCCCGGGACGACCCAGCGGTCGAGGTCGTAGTCGGCCTGGTCGTGGCGCAGGCGACGCACCGGGATGTCGCGGATGGCCGAGGGGCGAGATCCCCGTCGTCGGCGTCGTCGGCCGGTGGTCGTGGGATACAAGGTGGCTGTCATCGTGGGGCTCCTGATCTGGTCGGGTCGGGTCCGGAACGGACGAGGGAGACGGCGAAGGGGGCCAGGGCGGCGACCGAGTCGACGACCTCGTCGGCATCGCCGAACCCCTCCATGCGGGAGACCGCCGCGCCCTGTATCAGGGCGAAGGCGAACTCGACGATGCGACGCGCCGACTCGCGATCGGCGATCTCGGGTGAGAACCAGAGCAGCAGGTCGACGACGGTCTCCTCGAGCGACGCGGCCACCCCGTGGACGATGCTGCGCAGCTCGTCGTCGGTGCGGGCCGCGACGACGACCTCGAGGATGGCCGCGTAGCTGGGACCCGAGGCGATCTCCCACAGCGCCGCGACGGCGCGGTCGAGGGTGCGCTCGCTCTCGGGGACCTGCCGGAACGCCTCGGTGAACCGCCCGGCGTACTCGTCGAAGAGGTGCTCGACCGCGGCGATGACCAGGTCGCGCTTGGTCGGGTAGTGGTGCGTCTGCGCCCCGCGTGACACCCGGGCGTGGTCCGCCACCAGTCGGGTCGTGGTGCCGGCGTAGCCGTACTCGACCAGGCAGTCGATCGTGGCGCCGAGCAGCGCCTGCTGGGTCGCGGCCCGCCGATCCTCCTGGGTCCTCGGTGGTGTGGCGGTCTGTGTGTCCATGGGCACCAACCCGTCGGGGCGACTCCGGCTGTGTGCCACGTTAGCAAAGAAACCGACCGGCTGGTTTGTTTTCTGGGATCGACCCCGCCACCAGCCGACCGGTGGTGACCGGACCGTCACGCCCCGTAGGGTCGAGCGGCGATGGACACAACACGACGTCGGGTAGAGCCGCTCACCGGCGGAGGACGAACGGTGCTGACCCGGTCGCTGGCCGACGTCCGGCTCCGCGACGTGGGCTACGAGCAGACCGAGTGGGCCTGTTCGGGACACGCCGAGTCCTATCGGGCGCCGGCCGGGCTCCCTACCGACGGACGCTGGACCTTCGAGGTGCGCGACCACGCCGAGTTCACCACCCGGGTCCTGATCCGGCGTCCGAGCGACGACAGCCGTTTCAGCGGGACCGTCGTCGTCGAGTGGCTCAACGTCAGCAGCGGGTCCGACTCGGCGCCGGTGTTCGGATTCTCGGGACCGGAGCTGACCCGGGCCGGTCACGTCTGGGTCGGCGTGTCGGCCCAGTGGGCCGGGATCGTGGCCGCCCCCGCCCTGGTCGACGTGGGGGCGAGCGGGCTCGTCGCGCTGCAGAGCGCGGATCCGCTCCGCTACGGCGGACTCGTGCACCCCGGTGATGCCTACGCCTACGACGTGTTCACCCAGGTGGTGGACTCGTTGCTCGACGACCGCTCCGAACCGCTGGCCGGTCTCGGCATCGAGCGCGTGGTCGCGGTCGGGGAGTCGCAATCAGCCTACGCACTGGTCACGTACGTCAACGGCGTGCAGCCACGCTCGGAGCGCTTCGACGGCTTCCTGATCCACAGCCGGGGCCGCGGCGCTCTTCCGCTGGGCGACGCCGGGCGCGGTGCCGACGTCGAGGGGAGCCGAGGCGACCCTCCGGTACTGATCCGCGACGACCTGGACGTGCCGGTGCTGGTGCTTCAGACCGAGACCGACGTGCTCGGGTTCCTCGACTCTCTGTCGTGTCGACAGCCCGACACCGGCCGGTTCCGCTGTTGGGAGGTTGCCGGGGCCGCTCACGCCGACCTGTCGCTCATCGGTGAGCTCGAGACGATGCTGGGGTGCGCGGATCCCGTCAACCGCGGCCAGCAGCGCTTCGTCGTGCGCAGCGCCCTGCGCCACCTGGTCGACTGGGTCCGAACCGGCACCGCACCTCCCTCGGCGTCCCCGTTGGCGGTGGCGGTCGGCGATCCGGGCTCGGCGGTGCGCCGGCGCTTCGAGACCGACGAGCTGGGCAACGTGCTCGGTGGGGTTCGCACCCCGTGCGTCGACGCCGCGGTCGAGACGCTGTCGGGACTGTGTCGCGAGGGCGAGAGCCACGTGTGCAAGCTGTTCGGTCGACGCCTGGCGCTGCCCGATGCGGTCCTCCGGGACCGCTACCCGACGCTGGCGGCGTACCGGGAGGCGTACGCGACGGCGACCGACCGGGCGATCGACGACGGCTTCATCCTCGCCGATGACCGCGACGAGGTCCTCGACGACGCTCCGGCCGACGAGATCACCTGGTGAACTGATCGGTTCGGCGCCGGCCGAGCTCCGGTCGGGCGGACGCGGCCACCTAGAACGGGTCGATCAGCGAGCCGGGGTCGTCGGGCACGTCGATGCGGTGATCCCAGAGCACGTCGAACGGGACCAACTCGGTCACCGCCTGGTGGGTGGCGCCCAGCACGACCGGCGCGGCGACGCCGTCGTGGTGGGCGCGCAGC